>TARA_R100000789_G_scaffold26118_3_pt1 | contig 10187 bp, 10 predicted proteins | sample TARA_R100000789 | Tara Oceans TARA_R100000789 (sample SAMEA2623403) | marine metagenome | biome: marine biome (ENVO:00000447); feature: mesopelagic zone (ENVO:00000213); material: "saline water (ENVO:00002010), including plankton (ENVO:xxxxxxxx)" | depth 450 m | reverse complement strand
ATAGATCCCGCCGGGACCGGTCACATGGTAGAACACCTCACCCCCGCCGGCATCCGAGATCAGCGCGCGGGTGCGCGGCGACAGGGCGTCGCCCTCGGAGATGGCCACATCGCGCGAAATCGCAAGCGCCGCTGCCAGTAGCCCCCTGTCAAAAAGCGCCTCGGCGGTGGTTTGCGCGACCGTGAAGCGCCAGATGCCCAACAGCACCGCCACCACCAGCAAAGGCGCAAGGATCAGCAGGAAGAGGCGCAGGCGGAGGGATCGGACATAGCCGATCATGTCTCGACGTCCAGCATGTAGCCCAGCCCGCGTGCTGTCTTGATGCGGATGCCATACCCCTGAAGTCGGCGGCGCAGACGTGAGACATGCGGCTCTACCGCGCTGTCATCCACATCCGCGCCTGTGCCATAGACATGGGCGATCAGCTGGGATTTCGACACCAGCCGCCCGCTTCGGTCCAGCAGGCATTCCAGAACCGCCACCTCGCGGCGCGGCAGGTTGAGTGGCGTTTCGCCATCCATCAACTGGCGGCTGTCGCGGTCAAAGACCAGTGGGCCAAGCGCGTTGCGCGCGGTAAAGACAAGTTCCTTGCGGCGGGCCAGCGCGCGCAGGCGTGCCTCCAGCTCATCCATCTCGAACGGTTTGACAAGGTAGTCGTCGGCCCCTGCGTCCAGCCCGGTCACGCGGTCCTGCGTGTCCGAGCGCGCCGTCAGCAGGATCACCGGTGTGTTGTCGCCCCGATCGCGCAGACCGCGCAGCACCGCAAGCCCGTCCTTGCCCGGCAGGTTGATGTCCAGCACCACAAGGTCGGCCCCTTCGTGAGACAGGAAATCCGCCGCTTCCTGTCCGTCGTGCAGCACGTCGACCGAGTGGCCACGGTCGCGAAGCCGGTAGGCGATGCCCTCGGCCAGTTCGGCGTTGTCCTCTATGACGGCGATCCGCATTTTTGAACTTTTCTCAGGCTGCACAAGTTTCGTGCAAGGTTGGAACAGCAAAGTGGGTGCTATGGAGGAGGGATTGTATCCCTTGCACAGAATCAAGTCGCACCGGCAGGCAACTCCTGACCGGTCCCATAGGTCTAAGGGAGGATACCAATGACCATCAAGCACCTCGCAGCATCCGTTGCAGCATCCGCCATCCTCATCGCGGCCCCGGCCGTGGCCGAAGTCGATCTGTCCGGCGAGACAATCGAATGGGTGATCCCGTTCTCGGAAACCGGCGGTTCGGCCAAATGGGCCAACTTTTTCGCGCCGCTGTTGTCCGAACAGCTTCCGGGCAACCCGACCGTTGTGGTGAAATTCATGCCGGGCGCAGGCTCGACCAAGGGCGCAAACTGGTTCCAGGAGCAGGAACACGAGGACGGCACACTGCTGTTCGGCACCTCCGGGTCGACACAGTTCCCCTTTTTGCTGGGCGATCCCCGTGTGCGCTATGAATACAGCGACTGGATTCCGGTCATGGCCTCCGGCACCGGCGGCGTGGCCTATCTGAACCCCGAAGACGGGGCCAAGTTCGACGGATCGGCCAACGCGCTCAAAGACATCGACTTTATCTATGGCTCGCAGGGCGCGACGCGTCTGGATCTGGTGCCGTTGCTGGCATGGGAAATGCTGGGCATGAACGTAGAGCCGGTGTTTGGCATCAAGGGTCGCGGCGATGGCCGCCTGATGTTCGAACGCGGCGAAGCCACCATCGACTATCAAACCTCGTCGGCCTATCTGGGCGCGTCGGCTGATTTGGTTGCCAGCGGCAAGGCCGTGCCGATGATGTCTTGGGGCGCGCTGGACGATGATGGCAACATCGTGCGTGATCCGACCTTCCCGGACATGCCGACCTTCAAGGAAGTCTGCGAGGCCACCGATGGCTGCGAAACCTCTGGCGAGGCTTGGGACGCGTGGAAAGCCTTCTTCATCGCCGGTTTCCCGGTGCAGAAGATCGCCTTTCTGCCCGCAGGCACGCCGCAGGACGTGACCGACGCCTATGTCGCCGCTTTCGACGCGGTCCGCAAAACGGACGGTTTTGCCGAGCGTGCGGCCCAGCAGGTCGGCAAGTACCCGGTCTTTGTTGGCCAAGGCGCTGCCCGTGCGACGGTCGAGGGCACCACGGTGTCCGCCGAAGCCAAGGCCTTTGTCACCAACTGGCTTCAGGCAGCCTATGGCGTCTCGCTGAAGTAAACGGCGTGACGCGGCCCCGGATAGAGAGTCCGGGGCCGTTTTCCTTTTTTTGAACACACTGAGGTGGCGTGATGGACGTCTTTGCGACCGCTCTGCCGGCACTTGCCGATGCATGGGCTTTGATTTTGCAACCCATGGTGCTGGGCTATCTTGTGCTTGGCGTTGTCATGGGGCTGGCCGTGGGCGTGTTTCCGGGTCTTGGCGGGATTGCCGGGCTATCGCTGCTCCTGCCTTTCATGTTCGGCATGGACCCGGTGCTTGGTCTGGCGCTGATGGTCGGCATGGTCGCCGTCGTGCCGACGTCGGACACCTTTGCCTCGGTTCTGATGGGCATTCCCGGATCGTCCGCGTCACAGGCGACGGTGCTGGACGGGTTTCCGCTGGCCAAGAAAGGGCAGGCGGCGCGGGCACTGTCGGCGGCGTTCACCTCGTCGCTGTTCGGCGGACTGGTGGGCGCGACCTTTCTGACCTTGTTCATCCTTGCGGCGCGACCGCTGGTGTTGGCCTTTGGCCTGCCGGAGATGCTGATGATCTCGATCCTCGGCCTGTCGATGGTCGCGGTGCTGGCGGGGCGTGTCGCGCTCAAGGGTGTGGCGGCGGCGGGCCTTGGCATGTTGATCGGCACCATAGGTGAGGCCGATGCCGGCGGGTCGCTGCGTATGGCGAGCTATGACATTCCTTATCTCACCGACGGTTTGATGTTGGTGATCGTAGGTCTTGGCATCTTTGCTGTGCCGGAAATCGTCAGCCTGCTGCGGCAGGATCGGTCCATCGCCAAGGACGCGGCGCTGGGCTCTGGTTGGGGTGACGGGGTGCGTGACTGGGTTGCCAACAAGTGGCTGTCGGTGCGCTGTTCGCTGATCGGTGTCGTTGTCGGCGTGATCCCCGGCCTTGGCGGGTCGGTTGTCGACTGGATCGCCTATGGCCACGCGGTGCAGACCACCAAGGACAAGTCGCAGTTCGGCAAGGGCGAGATCCGCGGTGTGATCGGGCCGGAAAGTTCGAACAACGCCAAGGAAGGTGGCGGCCTTGTGCCGACGCTGCTGTTCGGCATTCCGGGGTCCGGGTCCATGGCGATCTTTATCGGTGCCATCGCACTATTGGGGTCGGGCGACATTGAGGTCGGGCCGAACATGCTGCGCGACAATCTGGACATCACCTATTCCATCGTCTGGCTGTTGGCGCTGGCCAACGTCGTGGGCACGATCCTGTGCATCGCGGCCTCGGGCGGGATCGCCCGGTTGACCACGATCCGGTTTACCTATCTCGCGCCTTTCCTGTTCATGCTGATCTCTTTCGCGGCGTTCCAGTCGGGACAGAATTTCGAGGACATCCTCGCGCTGTTCCTGATCGGTCTGATCGGTATCTTCCTGCGTCGGTTCGACTGGTCGCGCCCGGCCTTCCTGATTGGCTTTGTCCTGTCCAACCCGGTCGAGAAATTCTCTAACCAGGCGTTCCAGATCGCATCGTTCCGGTTCCGCAAGTCGTTTGAAGAGGGCATGGAATACATCTTTTCGCCCATCGTCATCGTGTTGCTGATCATCACCGTCGTGTCTGTGGTGCTGGGAATCCGTCAGGCCAAAAGCATCATGGCCGAGGGAGACGTAAAGTCCGGCACCAAGCGCGCGCCGCTGGTGTTCCTGCTGGTTATCATGGCCTACGTCGTGGCGGCGCTGATCAATGCCAACCTGATCCCCGACTACAACATGACGGACAAGATCGTGCCGCTGGTGGTGGGGGGCATCACGCTGACGGCGTTGCTGATCCTGTTGGTGCAGATGATCATCCGCCCGGAAACCGATCCGATCTTTGCCGACAAGGAAGTCGCCGGAGAGGACGCGGACGCGCCCTACAATCTCTGGGGGACGCTGGCGTGGTTCGTGGGCCTGATTGCGGCCACCTATGTTCTGGGCTTCATTTTGGCGCTGTTTGGCTTTCTGGTTTCGTTCCTGCGGGTGCGGGCGCAGACCGCGTGGCCCAAGACGCTGATCCTGACGGCCTGCGGCATCGCGCTGATGTGTGTGATGGCGGGGGCGCTGAACCGCGATTTCCCGCCCGGACTGCTTCAGGATGTCGTCGATCTGCCTTGGCCCCTGAACTGATCGCGGAGTTCTAAAGATGACACAAACAGCCATCCCCTTCCTGTTCCTGCGCGGCGGCACGTCGCGCGGGCCATATTTTCGCCGCGCCGATCTGCCCGAGGATCTCGATACTCTGGCAGAGGTGCTGATCGCCGTCGTGGGTTCTGGCCACCCGCTGAATATCGACGGGATCGGCGGCGGGGCGGCGGTGACCACAAAGGTCGCGATGCTGTCGACATCGGACGATGATTGGGCCGATGTGGATTACTTTTTCGCACAGGTGTCGGTCGAGGATCGACTGGTCGATTTCAAACCCACCTGCGGCAATATCCTGTCGGGCGTCGGCCCCGCCGCCATCGAGATGGGGCTGATCCAACCGGAGGGAGACGAGACCGAGGTGAAAATCCGCGCGGTGAACACCGGCGCGCGGGTCGTGGCGCGGATGCAGACCCCAGGCGGCGAACTGACCTATGAGGGTGACGCGGCCATCGCAGGTGTGCCGGGCACCGCCGCCCCGATCGCGCTGAACTTTATGGGCGTTGTCGGTTCTTCCACGGGGGCGTTCCTGCCCACCGGCAACCTGCGGGACGAGATCGATGGGGTCGAGGTGACTTGCATGGACGTGGCCATGCCCATCGTGATCGCCCGCGCTACGGATTTCGGGCTGACCGGCTACGAAAGCGCCGCCGAACTGGACGCCAACACGGATTTCTTCGCACGGTTTGAGGCGATCCGCATCGAGGCGGGCAAGCGGATGGGCATGGGCGACGTGACGAAGTCCGTAACGCCGAAGTTTGGCATTCTTGCCCCGGCCCGGGACGGCGGCACCATCGCCACCCGCTATTTCATGCCGTGGAACACCCATCCCAGCATGGCGGTCACCGGCTCGCAATGCCTCGCATCCTGTGCGCTGACGCCGGGCACCGTGGCGGACGGGCTGTTGAATCGCCCGAATGAATGCCCGGCCAACGTGGTGTTGGAGCACCCGTCTGGTACGATCGAGGTGCTGGTGGACTACGACAATCGCGACGGGTTCGAGCTGAAATCTGCGGGCCTGCTGCGCACTGCCCGCAAGTTGGCCGAGGGCCGCGTTTTCATCCCTTCGCGTATCTGGAAAGGTTGATCCCATGCCGATCATGAACCTTCTGGTCGCCTACAACGGCACCGACTCTTCTGACGCTGCGTTGCGGTATGCCGCCGCGCTGGCGCGTGACCGCAAGGCCCATGTCACCGCAATGCTGGCCCATTCCACGCATGACACACTGGATACCTCTTCGCGCTGGATTCCGCGTGCGGCACGGACGCTGTTGGCCGAGGCCAAGACCGGCCTGTTGACCGAGATCGAGGCGCGGCTCGACGCGTTGCGCGAAACGCTTGGGCTGGGAGAGGCGCTGACATTTCGCGCTGCGCCCGGACCGGTGGATGGTCTGGTGTCCGAAACAGGGCGCGCGTTTGACATGATCATAGCGGGCCGCCCCATGCAGGATGACGACGAACATGTCCGCCTTCATCCTGACAAGATCGCCCTGATGTCCGGGCGCCCTGTGATCGTCGTGCCCAAGGGGTACGATGCCGATGCCCGCCACAGCCATGCCGCACTGGCATGGGACGGGGGACGCGCCGCGGCGCGCGCGCTGTCGGACAGCCTGCGCCTGTTGGAGACGCAGGGAAAGGTATCCGTCCTGACCGTGGGCGCGGCACCCGGGTTGGACGATCTGATGACCCATTTGGCCCGGCATGACGTCTCTGTCGTGCACGAGAACTGGGCCGCCGGGCAGCCCGTCGCGGAGATGATCCTGGACTATTGCCGGCGGCGTGACCCCTCGCTTTTAGTGATGGGGGCCTATGAGCATTCCAAGTTTCGCGAGGACCTTGTGGGGGGCGTGACCGCCTCTGTCCTGCGCAACACCACGATCCCCGTTTTGCTGTCTCACTGAAGGTCCGACACGATGCCCGAATACAACCAGCTCCGCGCCATCGAAAAATCGCTTGAAGAGTTGCGCAACGATCTTTGCCTGAAGATCGAAACGAAGGACGGCGATGTCCGTACATTGACAGATCTGCACCAGCGCGTCGCCAAGGCACTGCGGGCGCTTTCTGGTCAGGGGTGAGGTCACGCCAAAGGGCGATTTCTGGCCAAGAGTAGGATGCCGGGTTTTGTTCAGTCGCCGGAGTCCTTTGCACCGAAGAATACGGTGTGGAGGAGAATTGACCTGACCGCTGTCGGTCCCTCGCTCAAAGCGAGAGTTTACAAGTTGGAACTGGGAATTTGGGTTCTGCGTCTGGCGCAAGCGCGCCGAACGCGGAGTGCTCAAGTCTTCCGAACGCTCGGCGCGCTTGCGGCGGTGTCTGTTTGTCCTCTTGCTCTGGGACGGGCCCTTTCGCGTGTGAGGTGATCGTTGTGTCGGCAGAGCAGACGCGGGACATTTGCTGAACCCCGTATTCGGAGCTATGAGACATCAAAGTTTCTCGCCTGTTGAACTGAGAGGATTTGGTGCCACTCCGATCTGGCCAGTAACCGTGTGAGTGGGGTAAATCGAGGCGCGACCAGATTCGGGGGGCCCGTCTGACTGTGGCGGGGCTCTGATGCGACCATGATGGGCGGGTCAATTGGTGCTGCTTGGTATCAAGTGAGTTTGGACAGCCTCCGGAAACGGCGGATTGATCTCTAGGATTCGAAAGAGTTTTCGGCAATTGGCTGCCAGCGTGAAGGGTGTTTAAGTATATGAAACAAGATGTGAAATATGCTTCACGGCTCTCCGTTGCACCTATGATGGATTGGAGCGACCGTCACTGTCGCTATTTTCACCGCCTGATGTCGGGGCAGGCATTGCTGTATACTGAGATGGTGACCGCGCCCGCGCTGGTGCGAGGGGGCGCGTTGCATTTGCTGGATCATTCCCCCGAGGAACATCCCGTCGCATTGCAATTGGGCGGCTCGGATCCGCGTGAACTGGCGCTGGCGGCGCGGATGGGGCAGGCGGCGGGCTATGATGAGATCAACCTGAATTGCGGCTGCCCTTCGGATCGGGTGCAATCGGGTACGTTCGGCGCGGTGCTGATGAAACACCCGCAAACTGTGGTCGATTGCGTGACCGCCATGCAAGACGCGGTGGATGTCGAGGTGACAGTGAAATGCCGCATCGGCGTGGATGATCAAAACGCCGAAGAGGTCCTGCCCGAATTTCTGGCGCGCCTTGGTGCGGTGGGCTGTTCGCGCATCATCATCCACGCGCGCAAGGCGTGGTTGCAGGGGCTTAGCCCCAAGGAAAACCGCGATATTCCGCCGCTGGACTATGACCTGATCCAGCGGATGCGGGGGCTGTTCCCGCATCTGCATCTGTCGGTCAACGGCGGCATCACCGATCTGGATCAGGCGTTGGGCTTTCTCGACAACGGGCTGGACGGTGTCATGGTGGGCCGCGCCGCCTATCATCAGCCCTGGGACATTCTGGGAGAGGCCGATGCGCGGATCTGGGGGCAGGGTGACAGCAAGACGCCCGAGGACGTGGCCCGGTCCATGCTGCCCTATATCGAGACGCACCTTGGCAATGGTGGCCGATTGCATCAGGTTACGCGCCACATGATGGGGCTTTTCGCCGGACGTCCTGGCGCGCGGCGCTGGCGGCAAGTCCTGTCCGAGGGAGCAAGCCGCGATGGCGCGGGGCCCGAACTTGTTGAGCGCGCACTTTCACACATCGGACCGGCAAAGGCAGCCTGATTTATGGACTATTCGGTACTATTGCCCCTTGTGGGCATCCTCATTGTTGCGGCCGGTTTCGCGGGAATCCTTGCCGGTCTGTTCGGCGTCGGCGGCGGGATTATCCTTGTGCCAGCCTATTATTACGTCTTCACGGCGCTGGATCTGGACGGGCCGCAAATGATGCAGGTCTGTCTTGCCACCTCGCTGGCCTCGATCATTGTCACGTCGACGCGGTCGGTGATGGCGCACAACAAGCGCGGCGCAGTTGACTGGGAACTCCTGCGCCGTTGGGCGCCGGGCATCGCATTGGGCGCGGTGCTGGGCGTGCTTGTGGCGGCACGGTTGCGGTCAGACGCGCTGGCGCTGATCTTTGCCGTTCTGGCGATGATCGTCGGGCTGTATCTTGCCTTTGGGCGCAAGGACTGGCGGATCGGTCCGCAGATGCCGGGCGGTGTGACACGCGGCGTGCTGTCGCCGACAGTGGGCTTCCTGTCGGTTCTGATGGGGATCGGCGGTGGCAGCTTTGGCGTGCCGCTGATGACGCTATACAGCGTGCCGATGCACCGGGCGGTGGCGACGGCGGCGGGCTTTGGCCTGCTGATCGCCGTGCCCTCGGTGATCGGATTTGTCCTTGTGTCCGTCGACGGCGCGCCGCCGTGGACGCTGGGGGCGGTCAACGGGCCGGCCTTTCTGATCACCATTTGCATGACATTCCTGACCGCCCCGCTGGGCGCGCGTCTGGCCCATGCGTTGCCCGCAATGGTCCTGCGCCGGATCTTTGCCGGGTTCATCTTGCTGGTTGCGGTGAACATGATGCGGGAGGCGTTGTGGGGATAAGGGCGCTGGAAAGGCGTGGCTGGACGCGCTTTGACGCCATACCCGAAAGCCTGAATTGGGTTCGGGCCGCGCATGGTGCCGGGCGCAAGGTGCTGGCCGATCCAGCGATGCGCGCCAAATGGTTGCAGTGTGAGGGCACCTGGTTTGTGGGTGTCGATGTCATGCCCTCGGCGCCGGATGGCAGCATCGATGGCGTGCCGCTGGCTGGCCCTGCGATCGACGCGCTATCGCCATTGCCGGACCTGCATCGCGCGCAACTGTCCGTCACCTATCCGGGCTACCCGCGCCCGCGCAACGGCGAAAGTGAGGCCGGGTTTCGCTATCGGCTGCGGCGTGACGCGGCCCATGTGGACGGGATCGTTGCCCAAGGCGCAGACCGCCGCCGCTACATTCTGGAACCGCACGCCTGGATCCTGGGCCTGCCTCTGACAGAGGCAGATCCGGCAGCCAGCCCGCTGGTGGTGTGGGAGGGCAGCCACAAGGTGATGCGCGCAGCCCTGCGGCAGGCATTGGATGGCCACCCGCCTGAAGAGTGGCATGCGGTCGATGTGACAGAGGTCTACGCCGCCGCGCGCCGCACATGTTTCGAGACGTGCCCCCGTGTCACGCTTCCCGCCGCACCGGGAGAGGCGATCCTGTTGCACCGGCAAACTCTGCACGGCATCGCGCCGTGGCAGGAAGGGGCCAAGGCCCCGCCCGAGGGCCGCATGATGGCCTATTTCCGCCCGCAGATGGCCGGCGGCGTCGCGGCATGGTTGCAGCCCTAAGGTGCAGAAGTCGCCGCTATTTGCAGTCTTTGGTGAGCTAAACATAGATACTCGCCACTATTGTTTCTCGCTGACCGGAGAGCGTAAATTATTATAATAAATTAGAGTGTTAGCGTGTCCAGTTCCCTCGCGTATCCCGGGGGCTGTTGCTATGAATATTCTAATGTCTGTTTTGCCGTCGTTATTGCCGGGCCTCGTGCTGGTGGACACTGGCGGCGGTCGTTCGGGGAAAGATGAAGGCGGGGCCGGCGGTGACACCGACCCTGACAAACCCACGGCAGGCAATGATGAGATCTACGGCCGTTGGCAATGTCGACGTGTACGGTGACGTCGGGGATGACCTGCTGGCGGGAGCCGTGGTCTATGGCGGTGAGGGCGAAGACACGCTGGACGCTCTGGCCTCGGAGTACAGCCCGATCTTTGTCGATTTCGTGTCGGGCGAGGATGTGATCACCTTTGACGTGACCGCCAGCGATCTGGCGCTGTCCGAGGTCACGATTGTGAACAGCCCGCCGGGCGCGACTTATCCGACGACGGTTGAACTGCGCGTCGACGGTTTTGTGGTCGAAGAGGTCCGGGTGGGTGGTCAGGATGTCCTGACGGATGTCGTTGTCCAGACCTGAGC
>TARA_R100000789_G_scaffold294_2_pt1 | contig 10198 bp, 11 predicted proteins | sample TARA_R100000789 | Tara Oceans TARA_R100000789 (sample SAMEA2623403) | marine metagenome | biome: marine biome (ENVO:00000447); feature: mesopelagic zone (ENVO:00000213); material: "saline water (ENVO:00002010), including plankton (ENVO:xxxxxxxx)" | depth 450 m | reverse complement strand
GCGGCATCAGCCGCGCACCTCTCTCAGCCAGTCGACCATGATGCGGTTGAATTCATCCGCGAACTCGACGTTCGGAAAGTGATACCCGCCCTCGATCTCGGCGTAGCGCGCTCCGGGGATTGCGTCGGCGATAATCTTGTTGTCCGCAGGTGGTGTCGTCGGGTCCTCGGACCCCGCAAGGACCAGCGTCGGCACAACCACCTGCCCCAACCGCGGCAGCACGTTATGTGTCAAGCAGGCATTCATACATCCGAAGTAGCCGTCGAGAGACGTGCCCAGAAACGTATCCCGCAGAGCATTCCAGCGCAGCGGGCGCTGCTTTTGAAAGCCAGGGCCGTAGCGGCGTTCCATGTTGGCGGCCACGATGCTTTCCAACGAGCCGGATTCCCGGACCGCCTTGATCCGCCCTTGCATCAGTTCTGTATCACCGGTCCAGCTTGCCGCCGTGCAACACGCCATGAGCGAGGCAAAACGACCAGGTCTGTCCGCAGCGATGACCTGACCGATCATGCCGCCCATGGACAGGCCGATCATGTGGACGCCGCTTGTGAAGCCCAGCGCATCCAGCACGCTGATAATGTCCCCCGACAGCTCGTCGATGGAATATTCGCCGGGAGTCGCCGTGCTGCCACCATGACCCCGAGTGTCGATGCGCAGGACCTGAAACCCTTCCTTGAGCAGGATGGGGACCTGTTCGGCCCACATCCCGTAATCCGAGGTCAGCGAATGCGACATGCAGACCACCGGCGCGTCGTCCGGCCCGACAAGATCGTAGTTGATCCAGCTTTTTCCTGTGTTGTGCATCATATCTGTTTTCTCCTCAGTGGAAAATTCGGCCGCCGTTGACCACCAGAAGTTGCCCGGTGATGCAGCGCGCCTCGTCACTGGCAAGGAAGGTGATTGCGTTGGCGATGTCTTCGGGTTCCGCGAAATGGCCAATGGGGATCTCGCGCAGCGCCGCCTCGTAGACCTCTTTCGCAAGCTGCTTGGGGCCGCGCGTGTTGGTAACGCCGGGCGCGACAGCATTCACGTTGATGCCATGCGGGGCAAGTTCGCGGGCAAGACCACGGGTGAAGCCGGTCACGCCGGATTTCGCCGCCGCGTAATCGACGATGGTCCGGTCACCGATCAGAGTGGAGTCAGAAGAGATGTTGACGATCTTGCCAAAGCCGCGATCGCGCATCCCTGGAGCAATCAGCCAAGTCACATAGAAGGTGACCATCAGGTTCAGATCGATGACGAAATCCCAGGTTTCCGGTACGGAGTCGAGGAATTCTGACGAGTTCTTGCGTGCGGTCTGGCCCACATTGTTCAGGAGCAGGTCGATTGGACCTAGTTCTGCTGTGGCTTTGTCGATCGCTTCCTTGACGGTCTCACGGTTGCGCATATCGGTGACGATCGGGCAAACTGTGCCGCCTGCCTTGCGGATCGCCTGTGCGGTTTCTTCCAGCGGCCCGTCCTCGATGTCGAGGATGGCGACCTTTGCGCCCTGTTCCGCGAAACGGATGGCGCTGGCGCGGCCGATACCATTCGCGCCGCCGGTGACGAGCGCGGTCCGCCCTTCAAAACGTTGTGTCATGATTTTCCTCCCAGAAAGTCTTTAGGCGATTGCCAGATGTCGGTTGCGCACGGACTCGTCTGCGTCGAACTGCTGCCAGCTGCCGGAGAAGGCCACCGTGCCCGTGTCGAGGACATAGACGTGATCCGTGGTCTGCCGGCTGAACCAGATGTTCTGCTCCACCAGCAACAGGGTGATGTCGAGCTCGTTGCAAATCTTCGCAACAATGGCGGCCAGTTCCTCGACAATGACGGGGGCAAGCCCCTCTGTAGGCTCGTCCAGCAACAAGAGACGTGGACGCGAGGCGACCGCACGGGCGACCGCTAGCATTTGTTGCTGTCCGCCGCTGAGCTGTCCGCCCAACCGGGCGCGCAAAGGCCCCAACATCGGGAACCATTCGTATATCTGATCCAGCTTCACCATCGGCCGGTCCGCCGAGGCGCCAAAACGCCCCAGTTCGATATTCTCTTCAACCGAAATATGGGTGAAGATCCGACGATCCTCCGGCACCAGAGCCAGCCCGCTCTTGGCACGTTTGAACCAAGCGGTCCGGCCTGTCGGCGCGTTGCCGATCGCGACCTTGCCATCAACCCGCGGACCAGAGTTCGCGATGGATTTCAGCAAGGTTGTCTTGCCGGCACCATTGCGGCCCAACACAGTGGTCCGACCGCAATCCGGAACTTCCAGGCTGATGCCGTGCAGGATGTGGCTTTGCCCGTAGAAGGCATTCAGGTTCTCAACCTGCAGCATTGTACATATCCTCCCCGAGATAAACCTTGCGAACCGTCGGACTGTTGCGGACCTCGTCGACAGTGCCAGAGGCGATGACCTCGCCGTAGTTCATGACCATGACGGAGTCGGCAATCGCAAAGATCACGTCCATGTCGTGTTCCGTCATGACCACCGCCACGCCTTTCTGCTTGCGGATATCCAAGATCATCTCGACGATCTGCATCCGGTCAGCAGGGGCCATCCCGGCTGTCGGCTCGTCCAGCATCAGGATGGTCGGTTCAAGGGCGAGCGCGAGGGCAAGTTCCAGCCTCTTCTTGTCACCGTGAGAGATCGTCGCCGCGACCTCGTTGCGCAAATATCCGATATTGAGTTGGTCAAGCAGGTCTTCCGCCTCATTCCGCAACTGGTCAGCGGGGCTGGTCCGCCACCAACCGCCGACCCGCTCTCGCTTGTTGCGGTGCCGGGATTCGAGGGCGACGATCAGGTTTTCGGTCGCAGTCATGTCGAGGAAGACGCGGGACACCTGAAAGGTGCGCCCCATCCCGACCGCCGTCCGCTTATGGGCCGGCATGCCGGTGACGTCACTGCCGCGGAAGGCAACCGTGCCGGACTTACACGAGATCTCTCCGGTCAGCGCCTTGAACAGCGTCGTTTTGCCAGCACCGTTGGGTCCGATGATCGCCATCGCCTCCTGTTCGGGAACCGAAAAGCTGACGCTCTTGATCACATCGAAGGCGCCGTAGGACACGCAAAGGTCACGGGCTTCGAGCAGCGGTGTCGCAGTCATGCCTTGTCTCCTTTCTTTGTGAACCGGTCTCGCAGCTTGCCCAGCATGCCAACGATGCCGGTGGGCGCCACCAGGATGACCACCACGAGAATGCCACCGACCATCATTTCCGACAGACCCGGGAAGCTCCGTGTCCAGTAGTTGATGGTGGAAAAGGCGACGGACCCAACAATCGGCCCCCAGAAGGAGGTGAAGCCACCAAGCAGTGAATTCAGGATCGGTTGCGTGGATGCCAGCCAGTTGACCTGATCCAGCGTCACGATGCGGGTCAATGGGGCGGACAGAGCACCCGCGAGCGCCGCTGTACCGCCCGAGATCATGAAGGAGTAAACCCGGTAGCGCAGCACGTCGATGCCGACAAAACGCGCGCGATCCGCGTCGTCGCGCACCGCTCTGAACGCCCGGCCCAGTCGCGAATGCACCACCCACCAGAGTCCGGCAACGATCGCCACCACTGCCACCACAAGGAAACGATAGTAGTCGTCCCCGTGGGTCAGGTCGACAGTGAACAGTCCGAAGTCCATGATAGGACGCGGGATGTTCCCCAACCCGTCCTGCTCACCCAGCGCTGGCGAGAACCCGATGATCTTGCCCAAGGCCTCGGTCAACGCCACCGTGAGAACCGCAAGGAATATGCCCGTCAGCCGCTTCAGCGCGACGACGCCAATTGCCAGCGCGACAAGCGCGCCCAGCAAACCAGCGATTACCAGCGTCACCAGAAAGTGCAGTTGGAAATCGTAGCGTAGCGCGGCACCGGTGAAATAGGCACCGATGGCGTAGAACCCGGCATGACCAAAGGATGGCAGTCCGGTATAGCCGAACAGCAGATTCCATGACAGTGCAAAGACCGACTGGATCAGGGTCATCCCGACAACGAAGAGTATGCCGGGATTGACCAGATGCGGGGCGAAGTACAGTAGTACAACCAGAATGGTCAGCGCGACCGGGCCAAGCCATACGGTTATCGGCGTGCCAGTTGTGGCGCCGATGTTTAAAGTCCTCTGACCCATTTCAGGTGGCTCCTTGTGCGGGGAAAAGGCCGTTCGGCTTCCAGACGAGGAAAACGGCCAGCAGCACATAGATTGCGATGCCGCCATACTGTGAAAGGAAGGTCGCGTTGGCGCTTTCGACGATGCCCAGCATGATGCAGGCGATGAACGTGCCGCGAATGCTGCCCAAGCCACCGATCACGACTGCCAGAAACGCAAAGAGCACGAAGGACGCGCCGACATGGGTCGACAAGGCCTGGTTGGGAACAAGAATGCCGCCGGCAAAGCCTGCAAGCGCGAAGCTTGCGATCACGGACAGCATCAGCACCATTGGCACGTTGATACCGACGGTCCCCGACATCCAGGGATCATTGGACACCGCGCGCATGATCTTGCCCGCCCAGGTCCGATGCATGATGGCTTCAAGCACCAAGAACGTCAGGATGCCCAGCCCGATCACGAAAATCGTGTAGAGCGAGATATAGGACCCGCCGATAACGATGGCGCGGTCGACCTCGGGCGGCGGCATGACGGCAAAATAATCAGTGCCCCAGATCGCCTTGGCGACCCCTTCGCAAAACAGCATCAGACCGAACGTCGCGATGAGGGCATAGTGGTAATCCACACCTCTCAATCGCTTCAGAACAATCAGATCGGTCAGATACCCGAGGGCTCCGACGGCCATGGCCGAAAGCAGCGCCACGCCGAGGAAGGCCCAGACCGATTCCGGCCAGGACCCCCCGATCGTGTAGGCGATATATGCCCCCAGCATGAAAAAGGCACCATGCGCGAGGTTCAGGAGTTTGAGGATTCCGAAAACCCATGTCAGGCCTGCGGCAACCAGGAAGAAAGCCATCCCGGATGCCAAACCGTTGAACAGGACAAATACAGCCTGGGAAAGCATCATTCGATCTCGTCGAGAGAGAAGGGCTTACCCGGATTGGCGGGTTCGACCATTTCGGCGGCGTCGATCTGTGCCATCTGCATCACATCATAGTAGGGTTCTTCCCTAGAGGGCCCCATCTGCGAGTAATAGTTGGTGCAAAGCATCTGGTGATCTTCGGGACGGAAGTAACAGGGGCCAGCGGGGGTGTCGAAGGTCATGCCCTCCATGGCCGCGACGACCTCTTCGGTCTCAGTAGAACCCGCCTTGCGGATGCCATCGAACAGGCCCATCGCACTGCGCTGCCCGGCCATGATCAGTGCCGGTGGGAACGGATCCCCGGTCAGATTGACATAGTCGTCGTATAGCTGCTGGCTGAGCGGGTTGCTCTTAAAAGGTTCTAGCCCATGGTTCCAATAGGACACAGACCAGAGGTTGGGATAGGTGTTCCGCCCCATCGCCTTGCCAGTGACTTCGCCGTTGCCGACCTCGCCGATGACCTTGAACTTGTCGTACAGGCCGACCGAGCGCGCCTGTTGGAAGAAGCTGATCTGCGCCGCGCCCGCGACTCCGATATACAGCCCCTCGGCGTCCGAAGACATCAGCGCGTTGATCTGCGTACGGAAGTCCGTCGCCGTCCCCTGCGTGTAGATCGTATCGAGAACGGTCGCCTCTTCTCCGGCGGCTGCGACGGAGTATTTCTTGACAGCGTTGCCGAAGAACAAAGCGGAATCTCGGCCAAAGTCGCCGTCAGGCGCCATCGAAATCCAGGTTTTCACATCCGGATGGCTTTCGATCAGAGACCGACCGAAAGAACCGTACTGGGTGTAGTTATTAGACACGGTGCGGAAGATGTTCTTGTTGAACAACTGGTGCGTCACCGGCATCCCGGCGGCGCCCGCGATCACGATCAGAGCACCCAGTTCCGGCGCCAGCGGCGCGATGCCAAGTGCCGTCACGGTCTGCGAGCCGCCGATGATCAGGTTCACCCCATCACCAGCCAATTCGCGGGTGACGGCCACGGATTCGGCGCTGTTGTACTTGTCATCGCGCACAATCAGTTCGATCTCGCGACCGTTGATGCCGCCAGCCCGGTTGACCTGCATGGCGGCGATTTCGGTTCCTTGCAGGAACTGCGTGCCCACGGGCGCACCGACGCCGGTCAGGGCGTAGGACACGCCAACACGGATCGGTCCGGATTGCGCGCGCAAATAGGTGGCATTCATACCCAGCGCAGCACCTGCGCTTGCGGCCATGCCTTTTAGCACTGTTCTTCTTTTCATGTTTTCTCCTCCCCGAGATGACGGGCCGATCATTCGACCCGGGTTGTAGTTGGTTTCAAAAACCGACTTCCGCGCCCCCCTTGAGGTCCAGAAGTTCGCGCGCCTCGTCCGGGCTTGCGATGGTGAGCCCGAGACCCTCGATGATCTGCCGGGCCAGCCGGACTTGTTCGGCGCTGGATGTCGCCATGCGGCCAGGACCGGCCCAAAGCGAATCCTCAAGCCCCACCCGTACATTGCCGCCCATGGCCGCGGCCTGGGCCACGACACGCAGTTGGCTTGCACCCGCGCCCAGCACCGACCATCGGTAATCGTCACCGAACAGGCGATCCGCCGTGCGTTTCATATGCGAGACATCCTCAGGATGCGCACCGATACCGCCGAGAATCCCGAACACCGACTGCACGAAGAAAGGCGGCTTCACGAGACCCCGGTCAACAAAATGGGCGAGGTTGTAGAGGTGCGAGATGTCGTAGCACTCGAACTCAAACCGGGTGCCGTTGGCACCGCAACTCGTCAGGATGTATTCGATGTCCTTGAACGTGTTCTTGAACACGACATCGCGGGTGGCCTCCAGATGCTCCCGCTCCCAGTCGTGTTTAAACTCTGGATATTTGTCGACCAGCGGGAACAGACCGAAATTGATCGACCCCATGTTCAACGAGGCCACTTCCGGCTTGAGCTGCTTCGCAGGCTGTACGCGCTCTTCCAGAGACATATGCGGTGAGCCGCCCGACGTCAGATTGATGACCGCCCCGGTCGCCTGCTTGAGCTGCGGAAGAAAGCGCATGAAGCCTTCGATGCTCTGATCCGGGCGACCGTTCTCGGGGTCGCGGGCGTGAAGGTGCAGCACCGATGCCCCGGCCTCTGCGGCACCCAGGGCGTCGTCGATAATCTCTTGCGGTGTTACCGGCAGGTGTGGCGACATCGTCGGCGTGTGAATCCCACCGGTTACGGCGCAGGTGATGATAACTGGGTCGCGGCTCATAGCTCTGTCCTGACTTTGGGTTTCCCGGCGTCGGCCTGCTGGCGTCGGAACGTGGCCAGCGCCATAAGCTGCCTGTCACGCCACGCCTGCCGTTCCGGCAGCTCGGATTCTTCTAGTCTCTCTCGTCGCTGAGCTTCGATCCGGTTCAGAACCGGACCGGACCAGTCGGCGCTGGTGCCCATGGTGCTGGTCAGGCCGCGAAACATGGGCTGATAGCGCTCGACATATTCCCGCACCCCCTTGGGAGAGTTCAGGTCGATGGTCTCGAACGGTCCCATAAAGACCCACCGCATCGCCAGCCCGTCACGAATGCAGGCATCCACACCTTCGGCATCGGCGTACCCATCATCGACGAGGCGGAATGCCTCGTCCAAGATTGCGGCCTGAAGTCGGTTCAGGACAAAGCCGTCGATCTCCCGGTCCAGCCGGATCGGCTTTTGTCCGATGTCCGCCATCAGTGCGACTGTGCGTTCAACCACCTCCGGCTCTGTCCAAGGGGCCGGAACGACCTCGACCAACGGAACCAGATGTGGCGGATTGACCGGATGTGCCACCAGACACCGTCCGCGGCCCGGCAATTCCTCAGTGAAAGAAGACGCCATGAGCGCAGAGGCAGAGCTTGCGATCACCGCGCCCCGGGGCGTCAGCCGATCGAGTTCGGCGAAAAGCGACCGCTTCATCTCAATCTTTTCCGGCGCACATTCCTGAACGTGGCGCACGCCATCCACAGCCTCTGTCATTGTTTGGCAAACGGTGACTCTCTTGACGATCGCGGCGACATCCTCGCCGTCGGTCAAACCCGCATCAGCCATGTTCACCAAAGTTGTGGATATCCAGTCGATGGCCGCGTTGGCCACGCCCGGCGTAGGGTCCCAAAGACGCACTGAAACCCCAGCGCGAGCAAAGCAGACAGCCCAACCCCGACCGATCAATCCACAGCCGATTATGGCAAGCGGCTCCATGATTCTCCTCCCGAACGTGGTGCCTCGAATTGCTTCATGACTAGCCGTGGCGCACAAATGCAGTCAAGAAAATTGTGATCCGTGATCACGATTTCACAGCGCTAAAAATCGTGCTAGTGATTTCGCGAGTTGGTGGTGCACACTGTTGCGCAAGGAGTTTTGACCGATGGCTGATCTGGGACAGATTGAGTCTGCGACTATCCAGACGCAGGTTTATCAGCGACTGCGCGAGGGGCTGTTCGATGGCGCCTTTTCGCCGGGGCAAAGCCTGACCATTCGCAACCTTGCCGCAGGCCTCGGCACCAGCCCGATGCCGGTGCGGGAAGCCCTGCAAAGACTGGTCGCAGAGCGTGCCCTAGTGCAGCTTCCCAACCGGACATTTCAGGTCACACCCTTCACCACCGAGATGTTCCGGGAACTGACCCGCGTCCGCATGTCGGTAGAGGGATTAGCCGCCGGCGAAGCCGCCCGCCGGACGCGGGCTGAAGATGTCCGGATGCTGCAGAAACTGAACAAGACGATGATTCGGGGAATTGAGAAAAACGATTCGGACGCGATCATGAAATCGAACTTCAGGTTCCATTTCGCACTCTACGAACTGGCCCAGATGCCCCAGCTTATGGATATAATCAACGGTTTATGGTTGCGCGCTAGCCCCTACCTGATGAACGCGCATCGGAATCTGGAAGACCCCCAGCCCTTCTTTCGGGCAGGCACCTTGTTCCACGACAGGCTGATTGAGGCCTGTATCGCCAATGACCACCGAATCGCTGCACGCGCCATGGCCGGGGATATTTGGTATTCCGCCCGCTACTTCCGCCGGAACATGGAACTGGTGAACACGGGCACAGCCAAGAAAACGAAGACGCCAAAACAAAGCAAATCACGGAAAGACTGAAAATGAATCTGACCGGCAAGACGGCGATTATCACCGGTGGTGCCTCCGGCATCGGACTGGCCATTGCAAAGCGTTTTTCGGAACTCGGTGCCGATCTGTGCCTCTGCGATGTATCGCAGGCGGCACTGGATGACGTGCACAATCTGCTGCCTGGCGCGATCCTCGTCCGTGCCGACGTGTCCCGGCCGGACGACGTGGCCCAGGTATTTGAGGATTTTGGCACGGCTTTCGACCGTCTGGATGTTCTCGTGAACAATGCCGGCGTCTCGGGGCCCACGAAAGCCTTTGACGAGATCACAGATAGCGAATGGGCGGACGTGATGGGGGTCAACATCAGTGGTATGTTCCACATGGCGCGCGCCGCCGCCCCCTATTTCAGAAAGCAGAACAGCGGCGCCGTCATCAACATGTCATCGACTGCCGGACGGATGGGGATGCCCCTGCGCCTGCCATACTCGGTCACAAAACATGCCGTGCGCGGCCTGACCGAAACCCTGGCGATGGAACTGGGCGAGGTCGGCGTGCGGGTGAATTCCATCCTTCCCGGTTTCGTCAACGGCCCGCGCGGGCTGCGCGTGATTTCCGAACAGGCTCTTGCCAAAGGTATGGAGCCGGAAGCCTATATGCAGAAGTTCCTACACAACATCTCGATGCATAGCATGGTCGAAATGGAAGAGATCGCCGATATGGCGGCGTTTCTTGCTTCTGATCGCGCCCCGCATGTCTCTGGGCAGTCGATCGGCGTGTGCGGCAACTTCGAAAGCTACCGCAGTCCGGCGACGTGACCCCGGCGCGGCCCGTTTCGCCGACGCAAAGGGGGATATCTTTCCGCTGATCGTGAGACTGTGACGGTAATCGGGCTCGGGCGACCGCTCAGACCGAGAGGCGTCGAAAGTCACCCAGCACGCGCGAGATATGTGCCAGGAAACGCGCGGCGAGAACACCATCGACGACGCGGTGATCCCAACTCAGGCTCAGCGGCTGGACAAGACGCGGCCGGAATGACTCGCCATCCCAGACCGGCTGGATCTCGGCACGAGTCATACCGAGGATGGCGACCTCCGGGGCGTTGATAATCGGCGTGAACCCGGTGCCGCCGACCCCACCCAGTGACGAGATGG
>TARA_R100000789_G_scaffold2556_2_pt1 | contig 10222 bp, 13 predicted proteins | sample TARA_R100000789 | Tara Oceans TARA_R100000789 (sample SAMEA2623403) | marine metagenome | biome: marine biome (ENVO:00000447); feature: mesopelagic zone (ENVO:00000213); material: "saline water (ENVO:00002010), including plankton (ENVO:xxxxxxxx)" | depth 450 m | reverse complement strand
GGGCTCTGCCCGGGCCGCTGGCGCGGCGGATCCGGGCGGGGGGTCAGGCGGCTTGGGCAGTGGGTAAGCGTTCTTCTAAGGTGGCAAGGAGAGCGTTTGAATCACATCCGACCACGTTGAGAGCGCAGGCCTGCCCCCATTGCCAGAGTGCGCCCGGAACGTAATTGCGCCGGTCGGACCGCAGCACCAGTTCGATTCTCTTGGGTACGGAGCCAGCAGGCGAGGATTTGATCGTGACGATCTCGTCCAGAGCCAAGATGTTGCCGACGGGAAGAAACTGGATGTGTTGATCGGTGACACGGATTTCCCGCACGTTGCGGGAAGCCAGAATAAGGCTCGCGCCGTAGAGCCCTAAAAAGGGAGTGGCGAGTAGGGCAGGGCTCTCCGAGATTACATCACTGGACAGGACAAGAAGTACCAAGCCGGCTGCCGCAATGAGGATAAGGAAAGCCCCAAGGGCCGCCATCGCGCGCCGTTTGACGGGGAAACCCAAGGCGTCGGGCATTGCTGCCGCCTCGGGCGGTGTCCAGGTTCGGCGCAGATGATCCCCTAGCAAGAAGGCGGGGCCTGTCACCGTGGCCGAGAGAGCAAACGAGAGCGTGGCAGTTCCGGGATAGGCAAGAAAGAGGCCCCAAGAAGCAATGGCGAAAAGGGCAAAGAAGACGAGAGTGTTTCGAGGCAAGGCAGTAAGTCCAACAAATGTTTTGAGGTATATTTTTGCCCCCTACCTCTGAGAGCGATTTATGGCGTGAGTATGCTCTGATTATGACTGGATACTCGCGGCCCAGACGCTGAGCTTGCGACCCGAGGCGTGCTGAGTTCGGTCCGTTGACGCAGGGCTGGGCCCGACCGCGGGGGGCGTTGCCCCGGCTGTGCGGGGCAGTTTATCGGGCCTGAATTCTTTTGGTGTGAAGGCAGGGCTGCGGTGGCCAAAGAGCCCGCCCGGGGGGCGGTCGGGCTCTGCCCGGGCCGCTGGCGCGGCTGTTCCGGGCGGGAAGGACCTGTGTTGCCAAAGAGCCCGCTCATTGGGCAATTGGGCTCTGGCAAGGGCGCTTGGCGGCCGATCCAGGGCGGGAAAACCAGAAAAACCCTCCGGTGACTTGTGCCGAAACGTGGTGCGCGATAACCATTCTGCACGAACTGTTGGTTAGTGCACAGAGGATGAGTTATGGATAATTGGGATGAAATTCGCACCGCCTATCATGTGGCGCGGGTCGGGACGGTCAGTGGCGCGGCGGAACGGTTGGGCGTCCATCACGCCACGGTCATTCGCCATATCGACGCGCTCGAAGAGCGGCTGGGCGTCAAGCTCTTTCAACGTCATGCGCGGGGCTATACGGCCACCGAGGCGGGCGATGATCTGCTGCGCGTGGCGCAGGCGACCGACGATCAGTTCAGCCAGCTTGTCGGCCGTATCCGGGGCCGGGGCGATGGTGTTTCCGGCGATCTCGTGGTGACCTCGCTCGGCGGGTTGAGCCATCTTCTGGTGCCGGTGTTGACCCGGTTCCGCGAAGACTATCCCGAGGTGGTGGTGCGGTTTCTCACCGGCGACCGGCTGTTTCGGCTCGAATATGGCGAGGCGCATGTGGCGATCCGTGCCGGTTCGGTGCCCGATCAGCCGGACAATGTCGTCCAGCCCTTTGTGAAGCAGCGCGTCGCGCTCTATGCCAGCCGGTCCTATGTCGAACGCCATGGCGCGCCCAAGGATCTGGCCGATATGGCCAATCATTTCTTTGTCGGGGCCGATGATCCCAATTCGCGCGCGCCCTTCATGCGCTGGATGCGCGAGCATATCCCGGCGGAAAACATCGTCTTTCGCAGTGGCGATTTCCATGCGCTGCGCCGGGCGATCATCGAAGGTGCGGGGATCGGCTTCATGTTTCAGCTACAGGCGCGCGAGCTCGACGATATGGTCGAGATCCTGCCGCCGCAGGATGACTGGACCTCGCCGCTCTGGCTGGTGACCCATATGGATCTGCACCGCACCACCAAGGTGCAGGCCTTTCTCACCGTGCTCAAAGAGGCGGCGAAAGAGTGGGAAAATATCTGAGCCACGCGGCGCAGTGATCCCGCGCAGCTTTCTCAGAGGAAGTTGCGGGATTTGAGCGCCGCCAGCAGGGCCGCGAGGTCGATCGGGGCGGCAGCGTCCCGATCCGTCGCGGCCTCTGCCTCCGCGCAGAGCGGGTGGAACGTGTGCAGCTCGACATCGACGAAGGCGCGGATCTGGGCGACCAGCGCGTCAAAGGCGGGCTGACGCGCGCGGCGCTGGATGAGGCCGACCCGCGTGCCGGGTTGCAGGGCGAAGGGCGCGAGGTGGAAGGCCGAGCCATCGGCACCGACGATTTCGCGGGCGGACATATAGACCTGGCATTGCTCTTCGAGCGTGTAATGCTCGGGGTGAAAGCTCACATAGCCCGCCTTGATCATCTTGCGCTCGAGCGCCTCTTCCTGATCCATGCGATGCGCCGGGGTTTTGAACCGGGTGCGCGAGACATAGACCCGTTCGGGGCCGTCGGGCGTGATCCTCTCGGCGATGCGGCGGCGGATGAAGGCGCGGAACTCGGGCGTGCCGATGGTCCAGTTGCCATGGCCAAAGCCGGGGCTGGGCAGGAGCAGCTCGTCGACGCGGGCGGGGCTGTCGATGAGCCAGAGCGGCTTTTCCTCGCAGAGCAGGCTGTAGAAGGGCAGGAAGCGGCGGTGGATCACCGCCTCGATGTCCTTGTTGTGCTTGGGCACGATGAGGATGCCGTCGATCTCGTCGGCGTGCCGGTCGAGCGCCCAGAGCCGGCCCAGCCCCTCGACGAGGAAATGGCCGAAATGATGCCGCCCGACCCCGGCATAGAGATGGCGGCCTTGCAGATGTTTGAACTGGCTTTCGTCTGGCGGGCTTGGCGCGATGCTGAGCCGGTTGCGGGACAAAAGCGTCGCGGAGCCGGGGCAGAAGCTGCCGTCGGGGCGTAACACCCCATGTGCCATGCCGCGCCCGCTTTCCATTGGCACGATGCGGGCGTCCTTGATCCGGTCGATCTGCGCCGGGGGCAGCGCCTCGGGGGTCAGAATGAGCGACCCCGGCTCAGTCGGCATCGTCGAGCTCCGTCGCGAGGAAGCGTTCAAAGGCGTCGAGATTGACCGCCTCGAACTGGCCAAAGCTCTGCATCCAGATGCTCGCGTCGCGCAGCGCGTCGGGTTCGAGCTTGCACCATTTCACCCGGCCCCGGCGTTCCTGGGTGATGAGCCCGGCGCGGCCGAGGATCGCCAGATGTTTGGAGATGGCGGCGAGGCTCATCTCGAAGGGTTCGGCCACGTCGGTGACGGCCATGTCATCCTCGAGCAGCATCGACAGGATCTGTCGGCGGGTCGGATCGGCCAGGGCGGCAAAGACGGTGTCGAGCGGGTTGGACATGTCCCCCATAAGCCCCGAGCGGGGGCGAAGGTCAACGGGGTGCATGGGGGCATGGCGGCAAAGCTCAACCATCGGGTTGAATATAGCGGGCGGGTGGGTTTGGGGCGCCATGGCCGGGTTTGGCCGGGGGTGCGAAAATGAAAGGTGCGTAATTTCAACCGGTTAGGTGGATTTCCCCGCGCTTGACTCAATCGCCCCCCGCGCATAGCAATGGCGCAAACCTGACGTGGGGGCCAAACCGTGTCGAACGGCGACGATCATGAGCGACTTGCCGAGCTTGATGCCAAGATCAAGGCGCTGAAAACGCCGGTCAAGGAGAAGGCCCATACCGAGGAGCACTATAGCCAGGCGCATCTCGCGTGGCGGATGGTGATAGAGCTTGTGGCTGGTCTGTTGATCGGCTTTGGCATCGGGTACGGGCTGGACAGCCTGTTCGGGACGATCCCGATCTTCCTGGTGCTGTTTACATTTCTGGGTCTGGCGGCCGGTGTCAAAACGATGATGCGCAGCGCCAGCGAGATCCAGGCCAAGAAAATGGCCGAGACGGCCGAAGGGACCGCGTCGGAGACCGACGCAAACGAGAGGTAAAAGCATGGCGTCTGAATCGCTGGGAATGGAAGCTGGTGCCGAGAAGAGCGACGGCTTGGTCTTTCACCCGATGGACCAGTTCATCGTAAAGCCCTTCTTCGGTGAAGGCGCGGTTGGCACGTTCACCTTTACCAACTCCAGCTTCTGGATGGTCATGACGGTTCTCGCCGCGACCGCGCTGCTGGTGCTGGGCACCTCGGGTCGTTCGGTCATCCCGTCGCGCATCCAGTCGATCGCCGAGCTCTGCTATGGCTTCATCCGCAAGATGGTCGAGGATGTGGCTGGCAAGGACGCGCTGCCCTATTTCCCCTATATCATGACGCTGTTCGTGTTCATCATCTTCGCGAACTTCCTCGGCCTGCTGCCGGGCGCCTTTACGCCCACCTCGCATATTGCCGTGACCGCGATCCTCGCCATGGCAGTGTTCCTGACGGTGACGGTGATGGGCTTTGTCAAGAACGGCGCCGGCTTCCTCGGCCTCTTTTGGGTGAGCTCGGCCCCGCTGGCGCTGCGTCCGGTTCTGGCGCTGATCGAAGTGATTTCCTACTTCGTCCGCCCGGTGAGCCACTCCATTCGTCTCGCTGGCAACATGATGGCGGGCCACGCGGTGATCAAAGTCTTCGCGGCCTTCGCCCCGATGATCCTGCTGTCGACCGGTCTCGGCCTTCTGGTGACGCCGCTGTCGATCCTCGCGATCACCGCTGTCTATGCTCTCGAAGTGCTGGTGGCCTTCATTCAGGCCTATGTCTTCACCATCCTGACATGTGTTTATCTCAAGGATGCGCTTCACCCGCATCACTGAGCCCGAAAGACCGGTGGGGCGGGCATGTGCCTGCCGCACCGAGACAACCTAACTACGCAATTCCAACGTAAGGAGAATCGAAATGGAAGGCGATATCGTACAAATGGGCGCATACATCGGCGCGGGTCTGGCATGCATGGGCATGGGCGGCGCGGCTGTTGGTGTGGGCAATGTTGCAGGCAACTACCTGGCGGGCGCTCTGCGCAACCCGTCGGCCGCTGCTGGCCAAACCGCCACTCTCTTCATCGGCATCGCATTTGCAGAAGCACTGGGCATCTTCTCGTTCCTGGTCGCTCTGCTGCTGATGTTCGCCGTCTAAACCCAGCGGAACCTGATCCTTACGACGGGGTGGAAGGCCTGAGCGCCTTTCACCCTTTGTAACCGGAAAGTTTCCCACGGGGAGGACGACGACATGGCAACCGAAGCCACACAAACGGGTCACGTGAGCCCGGTCTCTCTCGAAGAGGCAGGCGTCTGCGTTGACAGCCATGGCGGTGCCATTGGTATGCCCCAGCTCTGTGGTGAGTGGATGGGCAACCAGATCTTCTGGCTGCTGCTGACGCTCGTCGTGCTCTATTTCGTTCTCTCGCGCGTGGCTCTGCCGCGTATCGAGGCCATTCTGGCCGAACGTCAGGGCACGATCACCAATGATCTGGCAGCCGCCGAAGACCTGAAGGTCAAGGCCGAAGAGGCTGAGCAGGCCTATCAGAAGGCGCTGGCGGATGCCCGGGCAGAAGCCCAGGCCATCGTGGCCGAAGCCAAGGCCGAGATCCAAGCCGATCTCGATGCCGCGACGGCCAAGGCCGATGCCCAGATTGCAGCCAAGGCCGCCGAGGGCGAAAAGGCGATCGCGGAAATCCGCGAGACCGCTCTCGACAACGTCAAGGCCGTTGCCAAGGACACTGCCAAGGAAATCGTTGCGGCGATGGGCGGCAAGGCCGATGCACGGACTGTGACGGCAGCCATCAATGCGCGGATGAAAGGGTAAGACCATGCGGATCACAGCAACGCTCTTTGCCCTGTTTGCCGCCAGCCCTGCGCTGGCTGCCTCCGGGCCTTTTCTGTCCCTCAAGAACACGAATTTCGTCGTTCTGATTTCCTTCCTGCTTTTCGTGGGTCTGATCGTGGCGCTCAAAGTGCCCGGCAAGATCGGCGAAATGCTGGACAAGCGCGCCGCAGGCATCAAGTCGGATCTCGACGAGGCCCGGGCCCTGCGGGAAGAGGCGCAGACGCTGCTCGCCTCTTATGAGCGCAAGCAGAAAGAGGTTCAGGACCAGGCCGCTCGCATCGTCGAGCACGCCAAGGCCGAAGCGGCCGCCGCCGCAGACAAGGCCAAGGAGGACCTGAAAGGGACCATCGCGCGCCGTCTGCAGGCCGCCGAAGAACAGATCGCCTCGGCCGAAGCCGGTGCTGTCAAGGAAGTGCGCGACCGCGCCGTGGCCGTGGCAATCGCCGCCGCCCGCGACGTGATCGCCAAGCAGATGACCGCGGCAGATGGCAACAAGCTCATCGATGAGGCCATCGCGGAAGTGGGCGACAAGCTCCACTAACCCGCGCAACTGCCCGGAACAGCCTGACAAAGCCCGTGCGACAGCGCGGGCTTTTTCGCATGGCGGGGGCCGGGTGGCTTGTGTCGCCGCGCGCAAGCGAATATTGCGGATACAAGAGTTTTCCGGGAGCCCAGCCATGACCAAATTCGACAAAGCAAAACTGCCCAGCCGCCATGTGACCGAAGGCCCGGCGCGTGCGCCGCACCGGTCCTACATGTATGCGATGGGGCTTCAGGAAGAAGAAATCCATCAGCCTCTGGTCGGTGTGGCCACTTGCTGGAACGAGGCGGCGCCGTGCAACATCTCGCTCAACCGGCAGGCGCAATCGGTCAAGATGGGCGTCAAGGAAGCGGGCGGCACGCCGCGCGAGTTCACCACCATCACCGTGACCGACGGCATCGCCATGGGCCATGAGGGCATGCGCAGCTCGCTCGCGTCGCGCGAGGCGATTGCCGACACTGTCGAGCTCACCATGCGCGGCCATTGCTATGATGCGCTGGTCGGTCTGGCGGGCTGTGACAAATCGCTGCCGGGGATGATGATGGCGATGGTGCGGCTCAACACGCCGTCGGTCTTCATCTATGGCGGCTCGATCATGCCGGGCCGGTTCCAGGGCCGTGACGTGACCGTGCAGGACGTGTTCGAGGCCGTCGGCCGCCATCAGGCGGGGGCCAATTCGGACGAAGAGCTGCGGGCGCTGGAAAAGGTGGCCTGCCCGTCGGCCGGGGCCTGTGGGGGCCAGTTCACCGCCAACACCATGGCTTGTGTCTCTGAAGCCATCGGCCTGGCGCTGCCCAACTCGGCCGGGGCGCCCGCGCCCTATGAAAGCCGTGACCAATATGGCACCGCCTCGGGCGCAGCCGTGATGACGCTTCTGGAAAAGAACATCCGGGCGCGCGACATCGTCACGCTCAAGAGCCTTGAGAATGCCGCGCGGGTCGTGGCTTGTACCGGTGGGTCGACCAATGCCGGTCTGCACCTGCCGGCGATTGCCCATGAGGCGGGGCTCGAGTTCTTCCTCGATGACGTGTGCCAGATCTTCAAGGACACGCCCTATTTCGTCGATCTCAAACCGGGCGGGCAATATGTCGCCAAGGATCTCTATGAGGCGGGCGGCGTGCCGGTGGTGATGAAGGAGCTGCGCAAGGCGGGGCTCATCCACGAAGATTGCATGACCGTCACCGGGCGGACCATTGGCGAAGAGATCGACATCGTCGAGCGCGAAGCCGATGGCCGGGTGATCTATCCCGTCGAGAAGCCGATCACCAAGACCGGCGGCGTCGTGGGCCTGAAGGGCAATCTAGCCCCGCAGGGCGCCATCGTGAAGGTCGCGGGCATGAGCGAGGAAGAGCAGGTCTTCTCAGGCCCCGCGCGGGTGTTCGAATGCGAAGAGGATGCCTTTGAGGCGGTCAAGGCGCGCAGCTACAAGGAGGGCGAGGTTCTCGTCATTCGCAACGAGGGCCCCGCAGGCGGCCCGGGCATGCGCGAGATGCTCGCCACCACGGCGGCGCTGTCGGGGCAGGGCATGGGCAAGAAGGTCGCTCTCATCACCGATGGCCGGTTCTCGGGCGCGACGCGCGGCTTCTGCGTTGGCCATGTCGGACCGGAATCGGCCCATGGCGGCCCGATTGCCATGGTCCAGGATGGCGATGTGATCACCATCAACGCGATCACCGGCGAGCTCAGCGTGGCGCTCAGCGACGAGGATCTGGCGGCCCGCAAGGAGGCCTGGAAAGGCCCGCGCGAGACGATCTATTCCAGCGGCGCGCTGTGGAAATACGCCCAGCTCGTGGGCGAGACCTACAAGGGCGCTGTGACCCACCCCGGTGCCGAAGCGGAGAAGCATGTCTATATGGATCTCTAACCCGATGGGCGGGATCCGCCGCCTTGCCCTCGTGGCCGCGATGGCCCTGCCTCTGGCGGGCTGTCTGGCGACGGGCGAGGCGGGGACAGGGCGCAACAGTTTCGCAGCCTCTGGCGACGACGGCGCGGGGCGCAAGGCCCTGGCGGCGCGGCGTCAGGCGGCGCTTTTCGATGGCGAGGTCGTGGTCGCGGGGCCGCAGGGCTATTGCATCGACCCCACCAGCCTGCGCAAGCGCGGCGGCGGGCATGTGGTGCTGATGGCGAGCTGTGAAGCGCTCACCGGGACGCCGGGCCATTCGGTCGAGCCGGTGCTGATGACCGTTTCGGTGCTGCCCTATCGCAAGGACGCGACACCGCCCGATGCGCGGGCGCTCGCCAAGCAGATGCAGCCCGCCAAGGTGCTCGACCGGATCGACGGCGATGGCGTGTCGCTGGTGCATCTGGGGGCCGGGGGTGCGCAGGGCATTGATGGCGGCGATCCGCGCCACTGGCGGGCCGCGATGGAGATCAACGGCCATGTGATCGGCCTCGCCGTCTATGCGGCGCGGGGCGGCAAGGCAGCGGGGCCAAAGGGCCAGCGTCTCATCGTCGATCTGGCGGAAATCTTGCGCGACAAGAGCCCGACGCGGATCATCCGACCCGATGCCGCGCCGATCGCGCAGCCGCTGTCAAACGGGCCGAAAACCCATCCCACGGCGCCGCGCACCGAGGGCATTCTGGGCGGTCTCAATAGATTGTTTTCAAATTCGGGTTAATCATCTGGCAGCAATGCCTATGACAGGGTAGAAGTAGGAAACGCAGTACCGAGGCCATAGCAGATGCGATTGCGCAGCCCCTTAGGTCAAAACCTGTTGCAGCAACGAGGGCTAAAGCGCTGGGCCAAGGCCGCCCGCCGCGCCCCGGAGATGCCGCTCAATGAATTGCGATCCTTACGGAACGCGGCCCGGAAGTACTTGTATTACCTCAATGAAGTGAACTCGATCTCGGAAACGCGGCTGGCGCTTCCGAGCATCGGGTCGAACGCTTTTCCGAAACCGCATGGCACCGATTGGGCCTGGCGTCCGAACCTGTGGCGCAGCCCGTTGCCAAGTGCCGGCATGTCGTCGGTCCAGAGCCGGTCCAAGCTCGGGTCGGAACTCACATTGTTTCATGATTGCGAACGGTCCGAGCTTGGCCTGCGGCAGCTGCGCAATCACCGCGAGGCGGATCTCGCGCCCTTTGGTCTTCGGATGGACGTCTTTGCCTTTGACGGGTCGTTCCTGTCGCTGGTGCTCGACATGCCGCATGCGGCGGTGGATGGGCTGCGCAAGACCCATCTCATCCGGATGAGCACCATCGTCGAGATGGAGCGGCCTCTTGAAATCTTTGCCCGGCTCAACATCAAACACGGTCCCAACACCGAGCAGATCGTGCGCGAACTGCCGCTGCATGATGATGAGATCATGGTCGAATTCGATCTCGCCTATTCCAACCTGAACGAAAAGCGGATCGAGCGGGCCTGGGTCGATCTGATCTTTGAGAACCCGCAGATGAGCCAGGTCATCCTGCGCGATCTGACCTTTAGCCGCCGTATGCGGGCCGAATTCTGAGAGGCGAGAGATGAGCGAATTGACACTGACCAAGACGCGGCTCTTTGAAGGGGTCTGGGAAGGCGTTCTCACCTCGGCCCAGGAGGGCAACAGCCAGCCGCAGGTCAAGGTGACCCATCTGCAGGAAGAGATCCCCAATGTGGAGGTGGTCGAGAACCGCGAGGCGGGGCATTGGGTGGTGCGGGTGCCGATCCCGGCCGAGCTTATCTCGGACGGGGTGCAGACCTTTCTCATCCATGATGCCAAGACCGGCGATACGCTCGACAGTTTCAACCTGATTTCCGGCGATGCGCTCAGCTATGACATTCGCGCCGAAGTCATGCTGTTGCGCGAAGAGCTCGACCTGCTGAAACGCGCATTCCGGCGGCATTGCCTCGAAACCACGGGGTAAATTCCGGGGGGGTATTGCTGGGTCGGGCGGGCGGTT
>TARA_R100000789_G_scaffold93989_3_pt1 | contig 10233 bp, 9 predicted proteins | sample TARA_R100000789 | Tara Oceans TARA_R100000789 (sample SAMEA2623403) | marine metagenome | biome: marine biome (ENVO:00000447); feature: mesopelagic zone (ENVO:00000213); material: "saline water (ENVO:00002010), including plankton (ENVO:xxxxxxxx)" | depth 450 m | reverse complement strand
GCCCGCCGCGCCCCGGTGCGCATTGCGGCCGGCGCGCTGGACAATCACAGCGACCTGATTGTCACGGCGGACCATGGCATGATTGTCGACGGGCTGGTGATCAACGCCTCTGCGCTGGTGAACGGCGGGACCATCGACTGGGTGGCGGATGCGGATATCCCCGCCGGGTTCACCGTCTATCACATTGAAACCGCCGCGCATGACGTCATCCTTGCCAATGGGGCGGCGGCTGAGACCTTTATGGATGCGGCGGGGCGGGCCTGTTTCGACAACCATCAGGACTATCTCGACCTGTATGGCTGCGAGCGGATTATCCCTGAAATGAACCGCCCGAGGATTTCATCCCGGCGCTTGCTGCCGGCGGCCATCCGGGCACGGCTGGGGATTGCCGAGGACAGCACCGATAAATGCTCCGGGGGCGATCTGGCGCAAAGCGCCTGATAAACGCGCGCCATGCCCGCCCCATCCTCATCCGGGGGGGCGGGCATGGGCGGCGGTCTGCGGACCGGACAGTTTGCACATTGCATTCCGCCGCCGATCAGGGCGATACACCGTCGAGTTGCGCAAAGAGTACTGCCTACAGTGAAGATCGTCACGCTTTCGACCTATCCCGTCAGCCACCCGTTCCACGGCGGGCAGAGACGGCTTGACGCCATCACCCGGGTGTTGCGCGGCGCGGGCCATGAGGTCACGGCGCTGCCGTTTTTCTTTGGTCCGCATTACCCGCAGCATACCGCCGATGAGGCGCTGACCGCGCTGCCGGGTGAGATGCACGGCGACATCGCCCGCGCCGGGTTGCGCGAAGACCTGCACATGCACCGGATGCTACACCCCGGCGTGCCCGCCTTTGACGCCGCGCGCCAGCGGTTGGACCAGATCCGCCCCGACGCGCTGCATTTCGAACAGCCTTGGCTGCTACCGCTGCTGGAGGCGCTGCTGGACGGCCTGCCAGAGGCCGAGCGCCCGGCGGTGGTCTACGGCTCGCAGAACATCGAAAGCGTGCTGGTCCCCGAACGGTTCCGCGATGAGACCGACGCGCTGGAACAGGCGGCCACCCGGCACGCCGATATGGTGGTTGCGGTCAGCGCGGCGGATGCGCAGGTGCTGGAAGGCTGGCGCGCGCCGGGGCAGGGCGCGCCTGTGGTTGTGGCCCCCAACGGCTGTTGGCCCCCGGCGCTGGACACCGGCGCGCCGCGTCCCATCGCCGAGGACTACCTGATGCTGGCCGGCAGCGGCCACGGCCCCAATGCCGAGGGGTACTGGGACGTGATCGGCCGCATTCCCGGCTGCATCCCGCCCGACGGGCGGCTGGCGGTGGTCGGCGGCGTCGGCGACCTGCTGCGCGCCGACACGCGCTTTCGCCATTTTCGCAAGCTCAACGACCATCTGGTGCAGATCACCGGTCGCGTCGAAGAGGATGTGCTGCAGGCGCTGTTGACCCATGCCAAGGGCATCTGCCTGCCGATCAAATCCGGCGGCGGCACCAACCTGAAAACCGCCGAGGCGCTGCTGAGCCTCAAACCGGTGATCGCCATGCGCCCGGCCTTTCGCGGCTTTGAAGAGGCGATGTCGCTGGGCGGTGTTCATGTGGGCGAGACCGAAACCGAATTCCGCGCCCATGTGCGCGCTCTTTTTGCAGGACAGCTCACCGGCACCCGCGTGGCAGAGGACGTCGCCCGGTACACATGGGACGCAACGCTGGCCGATCTGGCCCCGGCCTACGCCCGCCTGATCCCCGCCGCCCGACTCTAGGAGACCCGACATGGACCGCACCGACCTGGATCCCAAGGCACCCGTCGACAAGACCCTCATCCGCGAGACCTATCAGTTCTACCTTGGCCGGGGCGCGCATCTGGACACCATCAACGCGCTGATCGAGCGCAAGCTGCCGCTGGGGCGGTTGGAAAACAACATGGTGAACTCACGCGAGTACTGGCAAAAAGGCCCGGTGCTGGCGACCCACCGGCGCGGCCAGTGGGACGGATCCATTCTGGTGGTGAAACCGGCGCGGATGCTGTTTTGCCCGATCGCCAAGGTGGCCAATACCTCGGTCAAGGACTGGGCGCTGCGGCTGTGTGGCCACAAGGCCGACCAGCCGGTGCACACGCTGCTGGATGGCGGCAAGATCCGGCTGCAGGCGCGCCACCATTCCGAACGGCAGTTCAACGAGACCCTGCGCGACCCGGACTGGGCGCGGGTGGCGATCCTGCGCGATCCGATCGACCGGCTGATCAGCTGCTACTGGGACAAGTTCGTGCGCAACCGCCGCACGCCTTCGGTGCTGCATCACACCACCCCGGTCTACCGTTTCCTGCTAAGCGAGGAAGAGATCACAGAAGAGCAGATCGAACAGGGCATCACCTTTCGGCAGTTCTGCCACTACATCAACCTCGCCCCGCGCGACGCGATGGACCCGCATTGGGCACCGCAGTCGCGCTATCTGGAAACCTTGCGCTGGGACCACCTGTTCCGCATCGACAACATCGACGCCTTTGAACGCTTTGTGCTGGATCGCTGCCCCGAGAATCTGCAGGAGGTGCGGCTGGGGATGCGCAACGTGGCCCCGCGCAACAAAAAGACAGTGGACGCAAAGCTGGCCGACACGCCGCCCAAGCAGTTGGACAAATACGCCAACCTGCCCAACGAAGTCATGCTGACCCCCGACATCGAGGATTTCATCCGCGATTACTTTGCGCTGGACTACATGCTGCTGGAGCGGTGTCAGGGCTGACAGCCGCTCCGCGCGCCGCCGGTCAAGACCCATACCGTGACCGCCCTCCGGAAGTGGCGGCGGGCCCCGGGGCGGTTACGGCATCAGCCCCAATATACACCATATGTGGATGTTGTTTTTGCTGGCATTTTTGCGTGGCGCATAAGTCAGGAGACTCGCACCGGACCTGCGATCAGTTTTTCACTGGCAATGCCTAGAATAGTGATTCTGCACGTGTTTAGCATAGTGCTCCATGTCGCCCCAGCACTTGCTGTCCTTAGGTGTTTGATCCCACGGTTTGATGGTGTGATCCTTTCGAGGGAATGGAAGGAAGCATTATGCGACAAGTTCGTCACGGGAGCGCCATGCCGAAAAGAACTTTCATCGTCAGGCATGTCTGGATCGCGGCGTCGCTATATAGCGGCTGCCGGCCCCGCTTGCCGGTCGGCGGCGGCACCCAGACCATGTCCGGATCGAACCAGATCGTCAGGGAGCCACGCTGCTTCAGCGCTTCGTTGTAGGTCGGCCAGTTCTTGGTCTTGTAGCTCGGCGGGATCGGTCTGCTCATGCAGGACAGCTACCACGCTGGATTCACGAGATGAATCCCTCACCCAGCCTTTGCGCAACAAAGCCGCTATCGCGCCTGCACTGAATGACCGGGAGCGGGAAAGCCTGCTCCCGGCTGTTTTATAGTCCGGCTTGAGTGGTTCGCAACGCTGCGAACCTAGACTTAAGGCATCTTGCACGTCCCTTACGCACCGACTCCGGGGGAAACATCGAGCAGCGGCGCCTACCGGATGTCATTAATTCCCCGCTAGCTGCGGTTTACGGCTCAATGAGAGCAGTTTTGGTCCGAAAAGAGCCGCGAAAGTCAGAATAATCAACACTAGGGAGACCGGTCGGGATACGAAAACGCTCCAATCTCCCCCGCTAATCAACAACGCTCGTCTTGTTTCAGTTTCGATGATGGGTCCAAGGACGAGCCCGAGCACAATCGGATAGACTGGAAAGCCACCGAGCCGAGCGACGAACCCCATCAACCCAAGGCCCAGCATCATTCCGACATCGAAGATTTGCCGGTTCAGGGCAAATGAACCCACAACTGTCATTAGCAACAAGCCCGGATACAGCATGTGCTTCGGAAAGGTCAAAATCTTGATCACATATCGGTAGCAATACAGGGAGACGAAGAACATCATGACATTCGCGATAAGAAACGCCGCCAGAATCGTGTAGATGACTGCCCCGTTTGTCGCGAACAGTTGTGGGCCAGGCTGCAGGCCGTGGATCATCAACCCGCCGACTAGCATTGCGGTCGCCGCGTCTCCGGGAATTCCGACTGTAAACAATGGGATAAGCGCACCACCGGTGACGCCGTTGTTCGCTGTCTCCGTTGCAACGACGCCGCCTGGTCTTCCGGTTCCGTACTCCTTGCCATCCTTTTCGAATCTCTGGCTTTGCGCGTAGGCCAGTAGCGATGCGATGCTCCCGCCAATTGCAGGAATAATCCCTACGCCAACGCCGATGACGGCGGAGCGGATGAGATTCCATTTCTGCTGCAGGATTTCGTGTAATGGAGGGATCATTCCGTCCAGGTTTGGCTGGGAATCGGTTTTGGTGTTCGGTGTGGCGATCGCGGTCAGGATCTCCGGTATAGCGAAGAGCCCGATCAGGGCAGGCAGAAAGCTGATCCCTTGGAAAAGGTTGACGGTTCCGAAGGTCCATCGATCGTCGCCGGTCAACGGGTCGAAGCCGACCATCGAGAGGCAAAGCCCGAGCAGGGCGCACAAAAGCCCCTTGGCCAAGGCACGCTGTGACAAGCTGACGACGATGGACAGCCCGAAGAGCGACAAGGCCGCATACTCAGCGGAACCTAACTTGAGAGCGAGCCGCGCCAGCATGGGGGCCATCGTCACCAGGGCGATCCACCCGACAAATCCTCCGAATACCGATCCGATCAAGGCCCAGCCCAAGGCGCGCGCCGATTGCCCGTTCTTGGCCATTGGATAACCATCCAGTGTCGTTGCCATAGCCGAAGGTGTCCCTGGAATGTTCAGCAGAACAGCAGGAACTGCCCCGGCACTCAGGCCACCGCAATACACGGCAATCAGTACGCCAAGCGCGATCTCGGGATCGAGCGAAAATGTGATGGGGATCAAGATCGCGATGCCCATGGTTGCGGTGAGGCCTGGGATCGCTCCTGAAACGATTCCAACAAGGACGCCACAGGCAATCCACAGCAATCCCACCGGATTCGTCGCAAGGCTCGCGAAACCTTCGGACAGTTGCATAAGTGAGTTCATTGTTTGCGCCTCAGTGAAGCCGAATTTTCAGGAAGAACTCGAACAGTGCCCAGACAGCCAAAACCGTCGCAGCGCTGACCGCACTAGAGAACAAGCTGCGCTTGAATGTGCGCCAGTTCCTTGGCTGCAATGCCACGGAAAGAATGGCCGCGAAGATCACGGCGGTGACCGGGAAGTTCGTGAGTTTCCAGCAATAAATGAAGATAACGAGCCCGATAAAGATGCACGAAGACGTTACGACAAACTTGGTCGAGCTTTCGTCCAAAGCATCGTCGGACTGTGGCACTCCTCGTCTTGACTTGATGATGGCGCTGGCAGCGATCCAGAGGGTAAACGCCAAGATCAGGATCAAGGTGATGAGTGGGGCAGAGCCCGGACCGATTGGGCCATTCGAGGAGCCAAAGGTCATCTTTAGAGTGGGGCCAAGAAGAAAAACCGCGCCGCCGAGACTTGCGAGAAGGAAGACCGCCTCGGCGATCTTCCTCCACTGCAGTCCACCAGCGACAACCTGTTCGTCTGAGGATTCCAGTTTGTCAGGCATGAGTTTCACCTATTCAAAGATGTTTTCAGCGGCCACGCTGAGTGACTGGATCAGCGCGTCGTTGTAGGCCTGAAGCTCTTTTCCGGGCAAACCATCCGAGGTGAACCCGTTCTTCTTGCTGAACTCTTGGAACGAGGGGTCAGAAAGCGCGGTTTGGAAGATATCAATAAGCTTCTGGCGGACCTCGGGCGACATCCCCGCCGGTCCAGTCAGATAGCTAATTTGCGCCAATTCACCGTCTTTGAAGACATCATAACCGGCTTCAGGAAAGGTTTCGACGTCCGGAAGAACCTCAACACGGGTGTTGCTGAAAATACCGATAGGCCGGAGATCTCCGGACTCGATCATCGGGAACGTGTCACTGGGCTTCAGAACGCCGGCATTGATCTGCCCCCCCACCAGTTCGGCGATGACTCGAGAACCGCCCGGATAGGAAACGTGACGGAAATCCACTCCCGCAGCCTGCCCTGTAAGACCTGCCATGGCATGGTTGACATTCTTGCTACCCGGCACGCCAATCGTGACTTCGCCAGGCTTCGCGCGCATATGCTCGATGAAGGAATCAAGATCCTGCCACTCACTGTCACCCCTGACCAGCAACATGAGAGGATCTTGCGAGAACCGAACAATGTCCGCGAAGGCCCCGTGCTCGAACGGTAACCTGTCCTGAGCAAAAAGTGACAGCAGAGAGCTGGAGGCAAGCCCGATGGTGTAACCATCGGGCGCGGAGGTCGCAACCTGACCCATGCCAACCGCGCTGCCGCCGCCTGGCAGGTTCTCAACAATTGCCGATACACCTTGCTTTTCCAGCAGCGGAATCATCATCCGCGCCATCGTGTCGGTTGCTCCGCCCGGGCTCCAAGGAACGACAATCCGGATTTCGCGATCTGGAAAATCGTCTTGCGCCAACGCTGACGATGTAAACCCGACAGCGGCCGCAATCGCACACAATGCTAGTTTGAATTTCATCTTCAGTCTCCTCCTAGTTGTATATCTTGGGGGGGTAAAACGACGTGGCTTATCTGCCCGTCTTCAGCCTGAACGTCACGATCCGGCGCCTCGCCCGAACGTTGCCAGCTTCGGGCCCGGACAAGCCGCTCACTCAGCCCGGCTGGCAAGCTCTGCAATGGCCGACCTGCGCGCTGACGCTTCTGTCAAGAAACCTCCCAAGCAGGAAGCAGATTCGCCCCCTTCAATCTGGTTAGGCCAATTATGAGATCATGTAAACCACCCCGCAACTCTCAGACTTGGAGATTCCACCAAAAAACCGACATGAGGAGAGCAGCCCAAAACACAATAATCTTGTATACCACAATATATATCAATAGCTTAACTGATACTTCGCAAGCTTTTTCACCCAGATTCAGCATGAAGCAGCCCGCCTTTTTCGGAACGCCTGTCGACGAATGTTGAAAAAAAACTTGAGATCTTTCACGCTGAATGATTATAACTGGCCCTACCAGATCAGGTGATGTCGCACAATTTCGGATCAACTTACCAGCTTCCATTCAAGCGTGAGTGATCCGTGATCGCCCACTAAAATGGTAGTTTTGGACACAGAAACGGAATGACTAATATGCGGATAAAAGCAGTTGAGGCGTGGTGGGTTCACATCCCGATCGAGGCGTCGCGGCAGCATGTAAGCGATTTCGGGCAGCTGAAGAGCTTTGATGCCGCTATCATCAGAATAGAAACGAATGACGGGATTGTCGGATGGGGAGAAGGCAAGAATGCCGCCGGTAGCGCCGGAGATTATGGCGCTATTGCCTACCTTGTGAATGAACAGATGGGTCCCCGCCTCATCGGAAGGGACCCAGCCGACATCACCTTCATCTGGGAAGACTTCTACAATGGTGTTCGCAGTGGACTTGCCCGCCAACGTGGGCACTCCATGCCAGAGTTGTCACGCAGAGGATTGACGGTAGCCGCTATGAGCGCAATCGATATCGCGTTGTGGGATATACTCGGCAAATCCGAAGGGAAACCGATCTGGAAACTGCTGGGAGGACGAAAGGCCGATAGGCTTCCGGCATACGCTTCCGGCGGGTGGGCAGACGCAGAGAAAATCGGTGAGCAACTACAATCCTATATCGATCAGAGCGGCTTTCAGGCCGTAAAAATGCGGGTCGGCGCGATGGATGGACGGCCTTCAGTTTCTGCGGCCAGGGTTCGGGCGGCCCGGCGAGCCCTTGGTTCCAGCATCGACATAGCGGTGGATGCGCATGGTACGTTTACAGTTGCCGAGGCACGCCGGTTTGGTCAGATGGTGACGGAGTGTGATCTTGCCTGGTTCGAGGAGCCGGTCATTGCCGATGACAAATCCGGTATGGCCGAAGTCAGGGCCAGTCTTCCGATCCCCGTGTCCGCGGGTGAATCGGAAGCGACCCGTTTCGATTTTCGCGATCTTGCCGTGGCCAAGGCTGTCGACATCATGCAGCCCGATCTCGCGTTCTGTGGCGGCATTACCGAAGCCATGCGGATCAGCGCATTGGCTTCGTCATTCAACCTGCGGCTTGCCCCACATCTATGGGCCGGGGCACCCTGTTTCTTCGCCGGCCTCCATGTTTGCGCGGCCTCGCCATCAAGCATGGCGGTTGAATACTCATTGGGTGCAAACCCGATGATCCATGATCTTAGTGTCGACAAGGTGTCCGTGTTTGACGGGATGATCGAGGTCCCCGACAAACCTGGCCTAGGCCTTGAGATGAACGAGGACGTCGTGCGACGATTTGCAGTGAAATGACCGAAAACAAGATCAGACAGTTCCTGCCCACGATTGTTGGCCACATGGTCAAACATGCCGAAGGAGGCAAGACTCCTTCGGAGCGGGAACTGTCCGAACATCTGCACCTCAGCCGCGGCCTTTTACGCGAGTGCCTTGCAGTCTTGGAGGCCGTCAACATAATTGAGCGCCGCCCAAAGTCGGGTATCTACCTAACCTTAGAGAGGGCAGGCCTCGACTCCATGGTTATCATGGCCGAAGCTGGAGTTTCGGCCAGCCGTCAACAGCTTCACAATGCCCTAGAATTACGCCGTATTCATGATGTAAATGCCGCCGCCCTTGCAGCTGAGCGGGCCAGCGAAATCAACTTCGAAGCGCTGAGAGACATCTTGGAACGATCCGAAGAAAGGGTCGCAAAAAGAGGGGGCTTGAACGAGTTGGACGCCGAATTTCATCTCGAAATCGTCAAAGCGACCGGGAACGATCTCCTCTACAAGATCTGTGCCAGCTTTTACGCTGCGCGGGGACCTCGCGTTGAGTTTTTCTTTCGGTCGCCAGAACGGAATGCCGCCAGCCTCCAAGAGCACAAGGCAATATACGAAGCATTGAAAAGCAGAGACATGCTTTTGTCACGCGCGCAAATGAATGCCCATTTGCGTAGCATCGAATCCTACTGGGAGGAAATGTTCACCTGGATGGGCGGCTCCTCTGACGAAGTACTGCCAGGTTATCAGGAGACGTGAACTTGTGAAGCCATTGATATTCTCGACCGACCCACTTCATCCCAGAACGATGGAGGCCTTGTCAGAAATCGGCGATCTGGAAATTGCTTCTTCTTGTGATGCCAGCACCCTGATCAGGGAAAGCCTAGGTGCCGATTTTGTAATAGTCAGATCCAAAGTCCCCGAAGAGGTGGCGCAACACCCCAATTTGAAGGCGTTTATTCGCCATGGAGCTGGGCTGGACATGATCCCCGTGCAAGCCGCGACGGAGAACGGCGTCATGGTCGTGAACGCGCCAGGAGAAAACGCGATCACAGTTGCCGAACATGTCATGTGGTCAACCTTAGGCTTGATGCGGCATCTCAACGCTATGCAAACCACCCAGCGCACCGAAGGCTGGGCACAGGCGCGTACCTGGTCTTCCTCCGGACGGGAACTGTCGGGCAAGATCATGGGCATAATCGGGATGGGCAATCTGGGTCGCGCGGTTTGTTCGCTTGCATCCCGCGGGTTTGGAATGCCGATACGGGCGGTAACCAGTCGGCCAAACGAACTATGCGACGGCGCCGTCTCCCGCACGCTACACGAGGCTATAGCGGAATCCGACGTGGTCGTTTTGTGCTGCCCTTTGGTTCCTGAAACAGTCGGGCTGATTGGGGAGGAGCAATTGAATCTAATGAAACCAGACGCCATTTTGATCAATGTTTCGCGCGGACCAGTGGTCGACACAGACGCACTTGTGGCGTGCCTCCAGCGTGACGGCATTGCGGGAGCGTCACTCGACGTCGTCAGCCCCCAACCACTGCCTCAGAACCACCCTTTGCTGAAGTTTCGAAATGTCATTCTAACGCCACATGCAGCAGGCATATCAATGGATAGCCTAGAGCGGATTGGAAAAATTGTCGTTTCAGAAGTCCAGCAGATTATGTCAGGAAGGCTGCCTGAAAATTTATGCAATCACGACGTTGCGCAACCTGATCTCTCGACAGGGACAGTTCCCCTCGATCAAAGGTCATGTTGACAAAAGGGCTTCTCTGGACTGCTCTAATGCCTGAAAACTGGACCGTTTGAAGCAGGAGTTTTCGGATACTCTTTCCTGACTGGGAGAGGAGCGGAAATGGACCTGTCACGCTTTAGTGCCGCTCCGCTTGCTCATTTAAGCGACCGTTCATCCTGAATCAGGGCGAGCAAGGTACGCCGGTTGCGGAGATCTGTCGCGCGCTTTGTGCCGGATC
>TARA_R100000789_G_scaffold23368_3_pt1 | contig 10250 bp, 7 predicted proteins | sample TARA_R100000789 | Tara Oceans TARA_R100000789 (sample SAMEA2623403) | marine metagenome | biome: marine biome (ENVO:00000447); feature: mesopelagic zone (ENVO:00000213); material: "saline water (ENVO:00002010), including plankton (ENVO:xxxxxxxx)" | depth 450 m | reverse complement strand
ACCCACCTGATCAATCAACTCGAGGGGGCCCATCGGCATCCCGAAGCTTTTCATTTCCCGATCAATCACCGAAGGCTCCCGATTCTGAGCCGTCATTTCAATCGCAATCTTAATCGCTTCATCCAGATAAGGCATCAAAATCCGATTCACCACAAAGCCGGGCGAGTCTTTTGTTACGATGGGAGTTTTACCCAGTTGTTTCGCAAGTTGCAGTAATCGCCCAACGGTTTCCGGCGAACTGTATGCCCCGGAAATCACTTCAATCAAATCCATGCGATGCACCGGATTAAAGAAGTGCAATCCACCCACACGAGATTTCGGTTCCACCCCTGCAAAAATCTCATCGACCGAAAGAGCAGACGTGTTCGTGGCAAAAATCGTTTCCCGATCACACGTCCCCGCCAGTTCATTAAAGATCTTCTGCTTCAAATCAAGCGATTCCGGAACCGCTTCGACAATAACATCCACATCGGAAATTCCCTCTTGCGAAGTTGTATAGGTCAACTGGGCCTGCTGTTCTTTCGCCTCAGCTTCACTCAGACTTTTCCGATCCAGCAGCGTTTCATAAATCGAATGAATACGGGATCGAGCCGCATCAAGAGCTTCGTCGTTCACTTCCTTCAGAACGACCTGCATTCCTTTCTTAATGCCCGCCTGAGCAATCCCCGCTCCCATCGTTCCACCACCGAGCACGGCCATCGATTGAATCTTCTCTTCCTGAATCGAAGTCGGCACATTCCACGTATCCAGTGATCGGGCTCGTTCTTTGTTCAGAAACAGACTGACAAGGCTCTGACAAGCCGGAGTAAACAGCAGATCGCCAATCGCCTGCTGTTCGAATTCAAATCCACTTGCATCTTCTTTAAAGGAAAGCCGAATCGCCTCTAATGATTTCCCTAATGCCGGATACTGGACTTTCTGACGGGCAATCCGTTTTTCGGTGGCATTGAAAATCAGATTGCGACCAAACGAAGTCTGATTCAAAAACCAGCCCAGCCAGGTGCTCGATTTATGAGGCTTCAAATCGTCCGAGGATTGCCCCAAATCCTTCAGCAACGTTTCCAACTCTCCGGGCTTAACCGCTCGATCAACAAGTCCCACTTTGAGCGCCTTTTCTGCCGAAAGTTTCTTAGCCTGCAGAATCATTCCAATCGCCTGCAGTAAATCGACATGCCTGGGCAGACGTTGTGTCCCTCCCCAGCCGGGAAGTATTCCCAACCCGGTTTCGGGAAGCCCAATTCGCGTTGCAGAATCAATGACGGCTATCCGATGATCGCACGCCAAAGCCATTTCCAGTCCCCCGCCCAGACAAGCCCCCTGAATCACCGCGATCGTCGTCGGCTCCAGTGCTTCCAAACGTGCAAAAACGTCCTGTCCTCTCCGTGAAACCTCGCGAGCCTGCTCGATCGTTTCGATCTTTACAAACTCATGGATATCCGCCCCGGCAAAAAAACTGTTGGACTTTCGGCTACGAATGAAGACCGTTTTCACTCCTTGCCGTGATTCCAGCTCTTTGATAACAGCATCCAGTTCCGACATCACCTCTGTCGAAAACATATTCTGACTCTCCCCCTGCACATCAATCCACAGGGTGAGTATCTGATCGGTCGTTTGCTCAAGATCCCAATGCGTCCACAGTGCCGCCATCGTCCATCTCCTTCATCAGTGTCAGCGAATCTTATCTATTTAGGAGTCGAGAGCGCCCCCGCCACCCCAATAATTTTGTCTGATTCATGTTATGTCAGACGTCACTAGGCTCGCTCCAACCACATCGCCACGCCTTGACCACCTCCAACACAAAGCGACGCCAAACCCTGATTCAGTTGTCGATCTCCCAATGCCCGTAGCAGAGTAAGAATCAATCGAGCCCCTGTGGCTCCCACCGGATGCCCTAACGCAATCGCTCCCCCGTTCACGTTCAACTGATTCAATGGCAATTCCCCAATCGGCTCTTCTCGACCAAGAACCGATTTACAGAAGTCGGCTGACTTCATCGCATCCAGACAAGCCAGCACCTGAGCCGCAAACGCTTCATTGATTTCAACCAACTCAAAATCCGATAAAACCTTGGACGTTCCATGCAGAAGCTTATCAATCGCAAACACTGGCCCGAGTCCCATTCTTTTGGGATCACATCCGGCAATTGAATAAGCATGCAAAAAACCGAGTGGTTTCAAACCTCTCTTCTCAGCCGTCTCTGCAGACATCACAACCAGCCCGACTGCTCCATCGGTAATGGGACAACTATTGCCAACCGTCACGGTCCCGCTGTTCTTCCGAAAAATCGGCTTCAGCTTGCCGAGCGATTCCATCGTCTGATTTTTCCGAGGCCCCAAATCTTCCTGCAACGGAGCTGAACCGGTCAGGTCGCCCGAAATCATCAGAATCTCGTCATTATAAAATCCCTTCTCCTGAGCCAGCAATGTCCTCCGATGACTCTCCAACGCAAACTCATCCTGCCGATTCCGCGAGATATCGAAATCACTCGCCAGAACCTCAGCCGTCTCCCCCATATTCAATCCGCAAACCGGATCAGTCAACCCGAGTTGAATCTGGGGAACCGGCTTGAAATGACCGGGGCGTAACTGAGAAAACAGAGAAAGTTTATCCGTCCACGATTTCGCCCGCTGAAGCTTCATGAACCAGGCCTTGGCTTCTTCATTGTAAAGGAACGGAACCTGAGACATCGACTCGGCTCCACCTGCCATCAGCACCTCTGCTCGGCCTTCGCGAATAATCTGACTCGCCTCGATAACCGATTCCATCCCCGAAGCACAGTTCCGATTGACCGTATGAGCAATCCGATCCTGAGGAATTCCCGCTCGCAAGGCAATTACACGAGCAACATTCGCCGCATCACTCTGACCGCAAACCGAACCAAAGACCAGTTCATCAATTTCCTTCGGCTCCATATTGATTTGAGCCAGCGTTTCCCGGACAGCCATCACTCCCAGCTGATCAGCAGGGAATTTTGCCAATGCTCCATAAGCTTTGACGAACGGAGTCCGTTTACCGGCAACAATAGCCAGAGGCGGATCAAGACGGGTGCAGATCGAGCGGGTGTCGGCATTCACGGCGAGAGCCTCATTCTAAGATGCGATTTCTGAAAGGTTATTCTGTTTCTGCTATTATACGTCTCGCGAGATTCAATTTTAAGACCCAATCATAAATCGGTGTGATACTCTTCTTTCTGTAGAGTAATAAACTTCCCTTCTCATTGGGGACAGGTAACCTTTCCTTCTCCTTGGGGAAAAGGTGGCCAAAGGCCGGATGAGGGGATCCCCCCGACGTACTAAGAGAAATCCATGTTGATTCCCCTATAGATGTGATTCAGTTCTTCTTCTCAATATACGCATAATAAGCACCATACTCTTCACCGTTTTCTGTGAGAAAAACCGCAGACATCGTCGTCGTCTCAGGTTTCAACTCGAGTTGAAACGTCACTTCCTTATGATCAGAATTGACAGTTTTCGTTTTGACAAGATCACCAATTTGCAGTTTCACTTTGACTGGTTTAATCGCAACCCCCGGATGAGCCCGGTAAGGTCTCACACCCGGCACATCCTCTCCTGCTGGAAGTGCCGCGCCAATCGCCTCATCCGCTTCTTCCGGCCAGCGACGCAGACGAATTTCATAAGTACCCGCTTCCGTGATTTTCACATTCCAGAAGCCCGTATTCTGAGGACCATTCATAGCACTGCGAACCTGCTGTTGATTCCAGGGCGTCATCTGCGTGGTGATCCAGTCGTGCGAAGTGAGCCGCGCGGGATTGTCTGCTGGATGCCCGAGATAAATCGCCGTCGACTGCTCAAACGTCGGCTCAAGTTCTTTCCACCACTCCTCATAAAACTCCCGCAACCGCTCGACAACCTCCGGATTCCCAGAGGCCACATTACTTTTCTGCCCCATATCATTCTTGATGTCGTACAGTTCTTCGCCATTAATCAATCGCCAGTCCGAAGTCATCACTGCTGACTTACGCCATTTAATCGGATCTTTCACCCGCTGAGAATCGGTGATCAAAATCCGATCCTCCCAATCGGTAGCCGTCTCCTTGAGCAGAGGAACAATGCTCACGCCATCAAATTTCAAATCACTCGGAGCACTCACCTGGCAAAACTCCAGCAATGTCGGAACGATATCAACGTGAGCCGTAATCGGAGTGACATCCCGACTTTCCGTAAATCCCCCTTTGGGCCAATGCAGAAAGAATGGTACACGATGCCCGCCATCATATTCGCTTCCCTTTGCTCCCCGCATCTCGGCGTTAAACACTCGACTGCCCGATGAAGTTCCATTGTCGGTCGTGAAGATGAAAATCGTGTTTTCCGTCAGACCTTCCACATCCAGGAACCTTCTCAATTGACCGACATTCTCATCGATATTGGCAATCATGCCATAGAAGTTAGCGAGCCCTTCATTTTGATCCTGATAAGGCTCACTGAATTCAACAGGCGAATGCATCGGACCATGCGGTGCATTCGTTGCGATATAAGCCAGAAAAGGTTTGCCTGCTTCTTTCTGCGTCTTGATAAATCGCTTTGCATAATCGAAAAAGACATCCGTGCAAAATCCTTCCACGGGAACAGGCTTGCTATTGTGCCAGTAATGGCCATCAAAATAAGCGTTGTTCCAATAGTCGGGAGTCTGTCCAACTCCACCACCTCCATGCCGGAGAACTTCGGTAAAGCCACGATCTTCCGGACGATAAGGATAGTTATCCCCCAGATGCCACTTGCCAAACATCCCGGTCGCATACCCGCCATCTTTGAACAACTGCCCGATTGTGATTTCATTCTCACGCAACATCGAACGCCCCATAATCGTATGCCACACACCTGTGCGGTTCGTCCAGTGTCCGGTCAGCAAGGCACAACGAGTCGGGGAGCAGGTCGGAGCCACATGATAGTCCGTCAGATGAACAGACTCTTCATACAGGGCATCGATTTGTGGCGTCTTCAGAATCGGATTCCCATGACAGGACAGATCTCCATAACCCTGATCATCCGTAATCACAATCACCACATTCGGTCGCTCAGCTGCTGATACAGAAACCGAATTGATGACTCCACTGCAGAGGACTGCAATTAGAAACAAACAGGGGAAAAAGGTTCGTAGGCGCATGTGAATCCTCTCTGATGAATCCCGAATGGATGCTGAAACTATTCAACACTGATCTTAACAGCTAAAATCGCTGCAAGCTATGATGCCTCCTGATGCCGTAGATTGTGTTAGCCGGGTGCCATGCTCACACTTGTGTGAGCATGCAATGCGTGCCGGAATTCCATTTGGATGTTATTCTGTTGAATGAACGCACAAGAACAGCCATGTGAATTGATTCAATTTACTTACTGGGAATTGCCACTCATGCCGCATTAAGCATGTCCACAACAAGCGTGGACATAGCACCCGGCTCCTTAGAATGTGAATTGATCAATGACGCCAGGAATCTCTGTAATGGAGTATCCCGGACACGCGTCAGCCGGTCAATCAAACGCCAGGCGTTTCTAATATCAAAAAGAGAAGACAAGTAAAACGTAACAAAAAAAACGTTGATCATCTCATGGATCGGCGTGGCTCTGAGAGCAAACGAACCGTTGGTATTGCACGTACCCTGAGGGCAATCGAGGTTGATTGCAGTAAGAACGACGATGGGATCCCCTCATCCGGTCTTCGGCCACCTTCTCCACTGGGAGAAGGAAAGAAAACTGCTCCACAGGGAGAAGGAAAGAAAACAACAGTTCAAAGTGATGGGCATGGTGATTTCTAAATAAATTCATCAGGCTGATAAAGGATTACTGCAAATATCGAGATGATTGATTAAACGCCTTTGCAGAAGCGACCACGCCCCCCGTCAATGAGAAGGCAGTACGGCACTTACTTCACTTTGCAGGATGATGAATTCCCAGAGCACTGGTTCCAGGGCATGCGAGCCAGCATCATTCCCATGCCGCAGGTATCGGTGATTCCCGCAAATACCAAACCTGCTCCGACGAACGCGGCAATTCCCAGAAAACCCGGATGCACGAACGCCCCCAGAGCGGTTCCGATGACAACAAGTGACCCAGCTGCAATGCGAACCTGACGCTCAAGGGACATGACTTTCCGGCCACGAACAACTGGCAAACCTGCTTCTTCGCAAGCCATCGTTCCCCCTGCGACATTAACCACATTGGAGTGCCCGGCTTTCTGGAATTTCTGACATGCCATCTCACCACGACTGCCCGAGCGACAAATCATATAAACAGGCTCCTCGGACGATCCGTTTCGGTCTTTAACAACCGCATCTGGATCGAGTTGATCAAGGGGAATATTGCGAGCCACGTTCACATGCAGTTCCTGAAACTCAGCCGGCGTGCGGACGTCAATCAAATCCAGATCCGGATTGGACTTCATTAACTCCTGTAACTTGTCCGGTGTAATTGTTGATGATGCGCTCATGTTCAGTCTCCTCTAAGAAATGCGGACATTAATGTTTTAATATCGTTACAATACGATATATATTTTCAAAAAAATGCACCCTCACCCAAAACGGGATTCGATGCATGACATAATCTGTGCCAAGTGAGGTTCCACGACCTTATAGTAAGCTTTCCGACCTTCCTTTTCATTTTCAAGGAATCCACAGCGCTGCATCAGCCTTAAATGCTCGGAGGCCATGTGACTGGGAATTTCACAGGCTTCGGCTAGTTCTCCGACCGTATAGCGACCATTGAGCAACATCTGCACGATGCGCAATCGATGCGGATGAGCCAGAATTTTCAGACATTCAGCCGCCTGCTCCAATGCAGACAGTGAAATGAGTGCCTTCTCTTTTGTTTTCGGTTTTGTTGCCATTTTCTAACCTCTTATTCAATTATATCGTCACCTCACGACATATCAATCCATATATTTTGGAAATCTGCACAATTCCTTCTATCCAGAGATTACCCCAGCATTTTTTCCAGAACATCCTTTGGGGCAGGCGCATATTTGAGAGGAGCCATCGAGTAGGAGGCTCGCCCCTGGGAGAGGCTGCGGACCTGGGAAGAGTAGCTGAACATTTTGGCGAGTGCGACTTCCGCTGCAATCGCAGTCAGGTGACCACGTTGTTCCTGACCGAAAATAGTGGCGTGTCGAATTTGCAGGTCAGCCTGAATATTGCCGAGGAATTCATCCGGGCAGACGACTTCAAGTTTCATGATCGGTTCTAGCAGAACAACATTCTCCGCATTCATCGCATCATCGAACGCGCGATCGAGAGCAGCTTTGAGCGAGATTTCTTCGGTCTCGTTGAGGCGATAATCGACATCGAGAATCGTCATCTGCACGCCCATCAGCGGGTAGCCGTAGTAGCCGACGCCGTCGAGCAGTTGTTTGGCGGTTTCGTCGAGGATATATCTCAACTCGTTTGGCAGGGCATCAGGTTTCATCTTGTTGACATACGCAACGGGCTGCTCGGCACTCATCGGACCAAGTTCCAGCGTCACGCCGGCATAGCGGTTGCCGCTGGCGGTTGTCTGATGAAACTCGCCGTGACCTTTGACCTTTTTCCCGATGGTTTCGCGATAACTGACCCGCGGCTTATGAACCTTGGCATTCAGTCCGAAGTCCCGCAGGATGCGGTCTTTGATAATTTCAAGATGCAGTTCTCCCATCCCGCTGATGATCTGTTGTCCGGTATCTTCATTGATGGTGCACTGAAAGGTCGGATCCTGCTTTTCGAGGCGCGCGAGGACTTCGTTCAGCTTCTTACGATCGGCATTCGTTTCCGGCTCGACCGCCATCGAAATGACGGTCGCCGGGAATTTGATCGATTCGAGCACGATCGGCTTCTGGGTATCGCAAAGCGTATCTCCTGTAGCCGTTTCTTTAAGGCCAACGATGCCGGCAATATCGCCCGGGCCAATGACATCGGTTTCGATTTTCTCTTTGGAATTGGCCTGGATATGCCAGATCTGATTGATCAACTCTTTCTTGTTGGTTCGCGGATTGAGCACCCGGGAGCCACTTTTGAGTTTTCCGGAATAGACACGCATAAAATACAAATCGGCATGAGGCTCGGCTACGATTTTGAAGACGATGCCACAGAAGGGCTCATCCACATCGGGAGCACGCGTTTCAATCGCGGGCTTCTTCGAATGACAGTTGCTGCCCGAAACCGGCGGACGATCGAGCGGGCTGGGAAGAAACGCAGCCACGCCATCGAGCACTGGCTGCACGCCAATATAACTCAGTGAAGACCCTGCAAATGTCAGCTGAATTTTGCGATCGAGCGTTGCCTGTCGCAGAATCGGAATCATCTGCTCGGACGTAATAGTTTCGCCTTCGAGGTAGGCATTCATCAGTTCATCATCAAATTCGACCACTGCTTCCACAAGTTCCATTCTGGCCAGATCGGCCTGATCACGGAGATCGTCTGGAATCTCTTCGATGGTGATATTCTCACCACGGGATTCATTATCGAAATAGACCGCTTTCATCGTGAGCAGATTGATGATGCCGCGAAACGGATTGGGATTTTGAGGCGGGCCTGCTCCAATCGGGATGGTGATCGGTACTGGCCGGGCTTTAAGGCGATCCCGCATTTGATTCAGCGTTCGCTCGAAATCAGCTCCGATCCGATCCATCTTATTGATGTAACAGATGCGGGGAACTTCATAATGATCGGCTTGTCGCCAGACAGTTTCACTTTGAGCTTCCACCCCTTCAACGGCACTGAAAATAACAACCGCTCCATCGAGTACGCGGAGCGAACGTTCCACCTCAGCTGTGAAATCGACATGCCCCGGCGTGTCGATAATGTTGATCGTCTTATCTTTCCAGAAGCAGGTGATCGCAGCTGAGTAGATCGTAATCCCCCGCTTGGCTTCATCGGGATCGAAATCGGTTGTGGTGGTGCCGTCGTCGACATTCCCCATGCGATGTGAAGCCCCGGTGTAGAACAGGATGCGTTCCGTCGTCGTCGTTTTCCCGGCATCAATGTGCGCGATAATGCCAATATTCCGAAGGTCTTCTAACGATTTTGCCATGATTTCAACTGATTTTATTGATAAATTAATTGGAATGAGTTCCCGGAATATCCCCGAGTATTGTCAATCATAAGTATGTTTGCAGAATGTGAACAGTGCGGCGGGAGGGATTGAGGGGGTGAGAATTTGAAAACCATGTCGAATCCGGGTGGCACGCTCAGAGCGAAGCGGAAGGATGGGCGTGTGGGAATTTGGAGATCAGTAATTGTATGTTAAGTCCGATCTTATCACTCGAAAATCCTATTCTTGTAAGAATGGTAAGTGCTTATTCTGATGGGACCATCTGGTTTTCGTTTGAGGATAACATAGGAAAATTTGACCAAGCATGTATTGATGGACGTTCGAGTAGTATTACAAAATATCGACTATTTGATCAGGCTCGGCATCCAAATTCTCCGGAAGCAGTCCTTATTGATTTGGGTTCATTCGAAGAAGGGATTATCGTTTCTCTGGTTTCTTGCTGGCTAGGATCTCACACTCCTCAAGAAACTGGCATAACAGAGCACGGACGGCAATTAATTTGTGATACTTTAATAAGAATTGGGACCCTACATTAATCACGACACAATTGAATAAATTGCTCTTACTAAATCACCACGCCCATCACTTCGTTCTGAGTGTGCCACCCACTCGCTCATTAACTGATACCCTCCGCCTGCACAACATCCCCTGTTCCAGCAATTCCCTGAAATTGAATTCCTCCGCTCATTGCATACTCAATCACAGTTCCTTGAGAAACTCGTCCACCTGAGCGGTGAATAGTTGCAGCCAGCCGGGGCCGACAAGGGAGTCGCAGTCTTCTTGGGCGCAGCCGGGATTGTTGAGCTGATCATCGGTGGGTGCGTAATACAGATAGCCGTTTGTGTAGCCAGCCACAAACGTGGAATCACGCGGGGCGTTCTGTTTGATGTCGAGACCGATCTGAACCGTCAGTTCGCCGGGGAAGGTGACGAGGGTGAACTCGCCGACCCGCAGCCCCAGAATTTCGGCATCAACGGTTGTCGCGTTCAACGCTTCCGATTTCGCCTGATGCCGCTTGAGCAGGTTGACGTTGGTCTTGACCCGTGTGAGTTCTTCCATGGTGTGAATGTTGCGGATGTAAGCTTCCAGATTTTTGCGGTTTTCTGCATCAAGTCGTTCCCAGTCATCGCGGCCGATCAGCTGATCGTGCAGATAACCATGGGAATAATACGACGGATACTTTTCGGACAGTTTGTACTTCACCAGCAGGGGCACAAA
>TARA_R100000789_G_scaffold51471_1_pt1 | contig 10271 bp, 7 predicted proteins | sample TARA_R100000789 | Tara Oceans TARA_R100000789 (sample SAMEA2623403) | marine metagenome | biome: marine biome (ENVO:00000447); feature: mesopelagic zone (ENVO:00000213); material: "saline water (ENVO:00002010), including plankton (ENVO:xxxxxxxx)" | depth 450 m | reverse complement strand
AATCGACAGTCGCCCGCAAGCCGGCCCAGTCTTTTTGAGATTTCTGCTCGACTGCCTCTGACCATAGCATATTGGAGGCAATCCCTCGCAAACCCAATAGAACCAGGTTCATTGTGGCAGAAGCCGGATCGACGTTCCCCAGGCTGGTTTCGCCCAAGTCGTATTTACTGCGTAGTTGGGACAGTTTTCCTCCTGAATCTTCATCCTTGCCATTACCTGGGGCTCCGAAATAAACGATGGGAGCCAGCAGGAGCACGATGACGATCAGATAAACCAATTTCCGTTGTTGTGATGAAATCTGGTTCATTATTTCGCCTCCATCTCTCTTAATTGCATCGAGAAGTACCCGAGGATTAAACAGGGGATCACAAAGGCCAGCGTGACGAGAATACTCGGCAGCAGTGAAGCCTTCCATGGGACATCGAAGCCGTTGGCGACGAAGGGAACCATGTTGTAATATTCGAATTGCGGGAATAAATATTGAACAGTCCACAGGAAGCCGAGAGCTGCCTGGTCGACAATCGTCATGATGGTTTTCAATGGCCCATCTTCAATGCTGACGGTCGGATTCAAGTGCATAAACATGCGATAAGCCGACTCGAACGGCCCGCCTCCTTCACTGGTTCCGATCGCCAGCGATTGCATCAATTCACTGAATCCTGATCCAATGACCAGCATACCGAAAGTCAGTAACGTGGCAACAGGACCTTTCACGAAGCAGCTGGCTGTCACGCCGAGAACGATAATTAACACCATCTGCAGCCAGATTCCGAAGACCGCTTTGAAGAAGGTCACGTAAAACGGACGATCGGGCATGCGGATGAACAGGTCGGGACGAGCCATTCCGAGGAACTGTCCTGGGTCCAGACATTGAACCTCAACAGTGATATCTCCACCTTTGAGCAGTTCATCGAAGATATGCACCGATTTAACTTCGTTCGTATTTTCTTCACGATAAGTAATTGTCTCGATCGGATTGCCTTCTTCGTCCGTGCCTCCGAGAATAATCGTCTTATCTGCAGAGCGATTACTGAATTCCTTTACCTCAAAGGTTTCCAGAGGAACTCTCAGGCCAGTCTCTTTATTGACAATCGTAATTCGACAAAGCAATCGCTTTTCGATATCTCCCTTGTGGGTTCGGAAGGCTTCGAAATTGTATTCAATCCGGAATTGCCCGGCCCGTTCTGCTGCAGCGACATCAATATTGTCGAAGTCGTAGAATGTACGAGACTTCGTGCCCCCTTCAATGTAGCTACGGAATTCCCAGACATCCCCCACGTTCGTTGCGGCAGAAGCTGGATTTTGTAGATTGTTCGGATCGTCGAAGTTCGGTCGATCTCCGTTCCGGTTTGAGTAAGTCATATCTCCATAAACTGGCACACGACCAACCAGTTCAGATTTCGCAGCCTCTGGCATTTGGCCGACCGTCCAAGCGTAGCCGACGATACCCATCACCAGTAGAATGACCGTACCTACAAGCGTGAACCCGAAGAACCGTCCTAAAACCACTTCGTGCCGACGAATTGGTTTCGTGACGACTGTATGCAGTGAGCGATTTTTGATATCCGATGGCAATCCCCAGCAGGAGAGCAGGAGAATGACCGGCAGTGTCAACCAGGAAATTGCCGTCAGGACGAATTTGACATAAATCTTCAACTGCAGGTCAGCTCGACCGACGGAATCTCTCAGGAACCAGCCGGCGAACATGATCAGAATGGCAAACACTACGAAGACAAACAGCGCCTTCTTACGAGCCGACTCTTTCCAGGTCAATTCGGTAATCGCCCAAACTCGACGGGGCGATGTATGAACAAAGTCGACCAATGCCTGCCACAAGGTTTTAAAGTACAGGCCGGGACCACGTCCACCATATTGGATGAGGGCCAGAATGAAGGAAACGATAAGCGCAGTCAAAGCAACGCCGCCGAACACTTTGAGAAAGTGTGTCAGCCCTTCGAGAAAATTAAATCCGACAACGTCAAAGGACATTGTTCGTGTTACTCCACTAGAGAATCATCGAATAGAAAAATCAAAGTTGCAATAATTTGCGACGATTGTTTTGACAAAAGCTCGGCATGTTCGAGATGAGCCGAACGTTAATTGGACGCTGGCTTATCTGCTGGATCCAGAGGCGACTCGGCCTTGTCATCTTCAGTGACAAAGCGTTTGCCAGGCTGAGCCTGAGAAATCTGAATGGTTTTCAGGAACAGATCTTCCAGAGTCGCTGTTGGACGGTCTGCAGAAATGAATTCTGCATTGTGCTTGGCCAGAACTGCTTTGACATCCTTGAGCGCTTCATCACTCAAGGTTGAAGTCAGGATCTGTTCCTGCTCTTTCGACTTGAGCAGTTCATCAACTCGGCCCATAACCTTCAATTCGCCGCCGTAAAGAATGGCGATCCGGTCACAAACATCCTGGACATCAGCCAGCAGATGAGAACACATGACGACAGTTTTACCCTGATCCCGCAGGTCGAGAATCATGTCTTTCATGTCTCGAGTACCGATGGGATCCAGACCACTGGTCGGTTCATCGAGCAGAACGAGATCGGGATCGTTGATCAAAGCCTGAGCCAGACCAATTCGGCGGGTCATCCCCTTGGAATACTCTTTGAGCTGACGTTTACGGGCGTGCTGCAAGCCGACACGTTCAATGAGTGCGTCCCGTCTTTTTTTGCGTTCATCGCTCGAAATGTTGAACAGGCGGCCGTAAAAATCGAGTGTTTCGTCCGCATTCAGGAAGCGATACAGATACGATTCTTCCGGCAGGTAGCCGATTTTCTCGTTCTTTTCGACATTCGAGGCTGGCTGACCGAACATGGTTACATCGCCGGTTGTCGGGAACAACAGACCGAGCAACAGTTTCATAGTGGTGGTTTTCCCCGAACCGTTCGGCCCAAGCAAACCAAAAATTTCGCCTTTTTTGACGTCCAGACTCAGCGATTTGAGAGCCTGTACTTTTTTACGGCCCCAAAAATCGCGATAGACTTTGGAAAGATTGCGAATCTCGATCACATTTTCCGGTTGATTCATGCCTCAAGCCTTACCCGTGTTCACTATGGATGATAAAAAATGTCTTTAAATAATTTCAGTGTCAGGAAAAGTCCTGTGGAAAATCCATCTCCTGCAAAATCCCCATAGCATTCCATCAGTGGGGTTCGTCTTGGAAAAGATCCGCAGAATGCTGACTTAATCCAATAATCCTGAAGAGAGAAGAGCTTTTCAAGTGATTGAAAACAGCCTCTCCAGTCTGAAGTGCGATTTGAGTATAAGCAGACCCTAACCTCGATACGAGCATTTGAGCAGAAACGTTGGCGAATTCGCGAGATTTTCAAATTGAAAAACGCACAATCGGTATCGTTGGCCTGAATTGCAGATCAAGAACCTGCAAATTAGCGAGGCAGAGTGGCTACAATTTCCTTGACCTCTGCCCTCAAATCCGGACGGTCCGGATAATCGATTTCAACCGTTTTCGGCAGCGGAGCAGGGGCGATTCGCCAGTTTCCGTCGGCATCCCGCAGGATTGGCAGAATCCGCTGCATATGCGGTTGCCAGTGCGGGCTGGGGGGCAAAACTTTGAAAGTCGACTCGGTTTCGACATCGACACCCTGCCGGGTGAAGAGGACTTCAACCACACGAACCTTACCCTGAGTATCGACGATCTCTGCTGCGATAACAGCATCAGCTCGCATGATCTGCACGCGATTGAGTGTGACCGGGTTAGCGGTGAATAGGGAAAGGACCGCCAGAGCGATCAACCAGCAAATTCCCAGTAAAATCGCCAGATAAAAGGGCAAAGCGTGCTTTTTTGACGCTGTCGGATTAGCCTGTTTTTCGACAACCGCCTGATTCATTGTGGGTCTTGTTCCCTGAAAGGGATTTTCAGGCGAGCCTGTTTATCGGTGTGTCTTGAACGCTTCACTCAAATCCAAGTGGTAATCTTTGTCGAACGCATCTTTGAAATGAAAGACTTCGACAAAATCAGTGAGTTGATCACGTTCTGTCTTTTTCATTTCGCCCCGTTCAATCAGATCGAAAACAATGCGACCAAAATCTTCGGTGGAGCGGACACCCCAGTTGCGAAAGACGGTTTGAGTCAGCAATCCGTAGCGTTCCAAGGCCAGCAGGCGAATGCCTTCGAGTAGCTCAGTTCCGGAAATATGAGCAGAGTCTCCGCTCATGCCTTCGATCAGCCGATCACGGTCGAGCATTTCCTGAGTGTATCGTAACGCGTCGAAGACAAATTCGTATGCATTCCGATGGTACGGTTTTTTCAGACTCAGTACATCGCCCGTGGTCATCATGACATCGCCCTTCGACACAGATATTTCACAACGAAAAAATTGAAATATTTTTCAAGCTTCCCTGTGTCTTATTCTTGCAAATGAATTCACAAAAATCCAGAAACAACTTCGAGTTATCAGTCGGTATCCCCGAATTTTTATGCGTTTTTTCTCTTGAGCGACTTTTTTACCACAGGCAACGGTGAGTTCAAATCACTTAATACTGGTTGGTTCCATGGAAGTTTGCGTCAACTCTTTGTAGCCACGCAGGCGGGGATCGAAGGGATCGCCTTTCCATAAGACACCGACAATTCCCTGATCGGCATTGCGGGTAACATTTTCAAAGACGTAAACCGTCTCGTTGTTACCACCCGTTTCCACATTTCCACCGGGATGAATTAAACGGATTGCAGTCGGAAGATAGCTGCGAGCATCGAGCATGACCTCGGCCTGCTGCCAGTTGGCGGCATCCTGTTGCCAGAGGGGTTTCACTTTCAGATGAATGACCCCGGCTTCTAAATTGTGTCGTCCCCCGGTTTCAGCGGTGTGTAATGTCACATTGTACCGTGCGATCACTTTTTCTTTGGAAATTCCAAACAGAAACGGGAGCGGCCCATCGACAATGTTTTCGCCCTGAGAATCAACCGGAATTGGCAAACGCTGATATTCTTTGCGATCTTCATCGATAGCAAAAACCTGCTTGCCGTCGCAAATCCAGCGTTCCGGCTTGTCTTTCTGGATTGCATATTCTTTGCCGTTTCTTGCACGTTTCTGTCCTTCCGTAAAATTGGAAGGAGCCTCCAGGTCAATTCGGCCTTTATCGGGAGACTCATAATAGAACTCCCCTTCCGACCATTTCTCGACCATGAAGACATGATCGTAGATGTACCGTTTATGCTTGCCTTCGAGTTTCTTGGTGAAATCGCCCGCCTTTTCCCAGTTATTGAGAATATGATCCAGTTCGGGATTGAGCGCCTGAGTGATCCGCGCTGCTGGTTTAGGAGTGGAAGCCGGTTGTCCATTTTGCGCCAGAACATCTGAGGAAGATGTTGTGGAAATGACAAACAGGCATAGAGCGACTGAAGAAGGCAAAGTCACGTTGAAGCGACAAAATTTCATGAGACGACATCCTTGTCGGTCGGGGATCGGGTCTCTCAGGAGAGACAGTATCAACAGTCAGAGCAGTTTGCTCCTTGAATGCCCCGTTGTGGGCACCTGTTGTCCTACAAATACAGGTTATCTGCGAGGGAGATCGAAGTGAAATCAAATCGAGGCACTGTATAACGACAGGCTACAGTGACGATTTGACGCCGACGAACGCTCGGAATTGGAAAATGTATCATCTGTTGTCAGTTGTGCAAAGATCGATTTTGGGGATGAAATCTGGATAGCAATACATAAACTGGGAAATGGAGGGGATTGCAATTTTTCTCACGATGAGGTCGAAATATCTTATTCTCCTGATCCTCAACTATTTACAATCGATAGTCTTAACCCGCAGCGTCAGCGAGGGGACAGCGTAACTCGTTTCTGGAGGCCTCAGCTTTTTTCAAAAGATGACATAAAGACAATAAATATTAGTTCAATCCGATGTTGCATGAACACCGTCCCTTCGCTGACGCTTCGGGTTAAGATGCAGTAAGCAGTTTTACAAAACACCAATAATTATCCCAAATCCTGATGGATGGTTGCCTTAGCTGTTCTTATCTGAAATAATTGATGGGATGTTTGCTGGAATTACGGGCAGATTGTGTGGTGCAATTTGATGCTCATCGCTTACGGCTGGCATATTACAGAGCATTCTTTCAACTTTGATTGAGGATGATCTGCCCCGCAAGCCTTCCGACACAACTCTTCTCTTTAATATTATGGAACGAATATGAAATTACGTCACATCATGACTGCGATGTGCTGCATCGCTGCCTTGGCTACTACTGCAGCCGCAGCTGAACTGGAACTGAACAAAGGGGATAAAATCGTCCTCATAGGCAACACGTTTGTCGAACGGATGCAGGATACCAATCACTTTGAAACCTTACTGTACGTACGATTTCCGGAACACGATCTCGTGATCCGAAATCTGGGCTGGTCGGCTGATGAATTGAAATTGCGTCCCCGGTCACAGGATTTTAACGATCACGGTCACACACTTGAGGATCACAAGCCAGATGTGATTATCGCCGCTTTCGGATTCAACGAATCCTTCGCAGGCGAAGCCGGGCTGGAGAAGTTCAAAAAGGACCTGACTTCAGAAATCAAAACCTGGACAACCACGAAATATAATGGGGAATCTGCTCCGAAAGTGCTGCTCTTTTCACCGATTGCTTCTGAAAATCTTCCAAAGCGAAATCTGACAGCCGGGGATCAGAACAATAAGAACATCGAACTCTACACCGCAGCCATGAAAGAAGTGGCTGAGCAGACCGGTGTAGGTTTTGTCGATCTGTATCATCCCTCATTACGTTTAATGAATGCTGCCAAAGATCCGCTCACATTCAACGGAATTCATCTGGTCGAGAGTGGCTACAGAAAACTGGCCCCGATCATGATCGATCGCACATTCGGAAAAAGCGAGGCTTCCTCGAAAATCGATTATGAAACTCTAAGAGAGGCTGTTGCCGAGAAGAACAAGCAGCACTGGTACGATTATCGAGCAGTGAATGGATTCTATATTTATGGAGGACGCAAAAAGCCGTTCGGTGTCGTCAACTTCCCTGCTGAGTTCGAAAAGCTCCGCAAGATGGTCGCCAATCGCGATGCCCGCATCCACAAAATCTGCAAAGGGGAAAAGGTTCCTGACAAAATCGACGACAGCAACACAGGCGACTTCGTTGATGTTGAGACGAATATTACTTTCGATCTGACAATCACCTCCCCTGAGGATTCACTCGCCACCTTTAAACTGCCAGAAGGCTTTGAGGCGAACCTGTTTGCATCTGAAAAGGAATTTCCGGATCTGGAAAACCCCTGCAAATTCACCTTCGACGGCAAAGGTCGCTTGTGGGTTTGTACGATGCCGACTTATCCGATGTATCTGCCCGGGAATCCTGTGCATGATAAAATTCTGATTCTCGAAGATACTGACAACGACGGCAAAGCCGACAAGCAGACCATTTTTGCGGATGGTTTGCATTTGCCAACAGGATTTGAATTGGGCGATGGCGGAGCTTATGTCGCTCAGCAGCCAAATCTGGTTTTCCTGAAAGATACCGATGGCGATGATGTCGCCGATACCAGAGAAGTCGTTCTCCATGGTTTTGACTCAGCTGACTCTCATCACTCGATTTCTGCGTTCACATGGGGACCGGATGGGGCACTGTATTTTCAGGAAGGAACGTTTCACCATACACAGGTTGAAACCCCTTACGGTCCGACTCGCTGTGTGAATGCCGGTGTTTATCGCTACGAACCCCGCACGGAAAAACTGGATGTTTTCGTTTCCTATCCGTTCGCCAATCCCTGGGGACATACCTTTGATGAATGGGGTCAGAACTTTGTTGCCGACGCTTCAGGCGGAGCCAACTATTTCGGAGCGGCTTTCTCAGGTGATGTCGATTACCCTAACAAACATGGTCGACTCAAGCAGTTCCTCACCAAACAATGGCGTCCAACGTGCGGCTGCGAGTTTGTCAGCAGTACGAATTTCCCAAAAGAAATGCAGGGCGATTATCTGCTCAACAACTGCATCGGCTTTCAGGGAACACTGCAGTACCGTATGAAAGATGAAGGCTCCGGGTTCCATGCCGATCCTGTCGAACCGCTGTTGCAGTCTTCTGACCGCAACTTCCGTCCTGTCGATCTGCAGTTTGCTCCTGATGGATCTCTGTATGTGCTGGACTGGTTCAATCCGCTCGTCGGACATATGCAGCACTCGGTTCGTGACCCGAATCGAGATGCCAAGCACGGTCGTATCTGGCGGATTCGAAACACGAAAAACAAACTGGAAACTCCAGTCGTTGTCTCTGGCAAATCGGTTCCTGAATTGCTCGAACTGTTGGATAATCCTTCTGATCGTGTGCGTTACCGTGTTCGTCGGGAATTGCGACTTGGCGAAAGTCAAGATGTCATTGGTCAGGTTGATCAATGGTTGAAATCGCTCGATAAAAACTCCGAGTCCTTCGAGCGGCTGCAACTGGAAGGCCTCTGGGTTCATCAGCAGCACGATATCGTCGATGAAGCGTTGCTCAAAACGGTTCTGCAATCCAAAGATCCTCGCGCACGAGCAGCCGCGACACGAGTCTTATGTTACTGGCAGGATCAAGTCGAGAATCCACTGGAATTGCTGACCGCTTCCGTGAATGACGAACACCCACGTGTGCGACTCGAAGCGATTCGAGCCTTGAGCTTCTTCACCGGAGACGATGTTCTCCCCGCTCTCGACCTCGCTGCTCAATCATTGATTTACGATCAGGATGATTATCTCGAATACACCCTGAACGAAACCATGGCGACACTTGATCGTCGTTTGAAAGCGATGGAATAGAGAGTCGAGGGTCCTGAGACCAGGGTCCTGATTACTTCATCTTGTTATGCAATAATGCCCACGCTTGTCGTGGGCATTTTTTTATACAAACAGACCGACCACATTACAGTTGATTCAATTCCGCTTTCACCGTCTCTGCAAGTTGATCCGCCGGCACAGTCAACTGATTTCCCGTTCGCAGGTTTTTGAGTTGCCAGACGTTTTGGGCCAGTTCGTCTTCGCCGGAGATGAGGGCGAGTGGGATCTTTTTGCGATCAGCATACTTGAGCTGTTTGCTGAGGGCTTTGGCTTCGGGATAGACTTCGCTGGCTATCCCCGCCTGATGCAGCACTCGACTGATTTTCTGGTAGTCGGCCAGTCGGTTTTCGACGAAACGTAGCACGAGAATCTGTGATGTTGTCGCGACTTCATCGAGTCGCTTCATTTCATCCAGTGCGGCTAGCAATCGATCTAAACCGAGACTGCCACCGACACCGGAGAGTTTTTGCTTTGTGTATAATCCCGCCAGATCGTCGTAACGTCCGCCGGAAGAAATACTGCCCATGTCGGGCAGGTCGGTCAGGAAGGTTTCGAAAATGAGGCCGGTGTAATAGTCAAGTCCGCGTGCAATCGAAAGATCGAGGGACAGTCGATTCGAAGCGATGCCGATGTTCGAACAGGCTTGGGTGATTTCCTGCAGAGCCGACCAGGCCTGCTGACCGAGTTCGGAAGAACTGATCAGACTGCGGGCTTCTTCCAGAATCGCTTCCGGTTCTCCCTGAAGGGCAGCCAGTTTCAGAACCTGCTCGGCTTTGCCGGACTCCACTCCGGTGGTGTCGACCATTTCCTTGACTACGGCTTCCTTTCCAATTTTGGGAAGTTTATCGAGAGCCCGCAGCAGTTCTTTGGAATGTTCGAGCAAGCCGAGTTGTTCAAGCAGACCGTTGAGCAGTTGTCGGTGATTGATGCGAATGGTGAACTCGCCGATGCCGATTTTATCGAGCAGATCGTGGACGACGAGAATTGTTTCGATATCTGCGGCGAGGGAATCGGTGCCGATGGTATCGAAATCGCATTGGACAAATTCACGAAAACGTCCGCGAGCCGGGCGTTCTCCGCGCCAGACAGGGGCAATGTGATAGCGTTTGAAGGGCGTGCCGAGGACGCCGATGTTTTGAGCGGCGAAGCGGGCGAAGGGAATCGTCAGATCGAACCGCATCGAGACATCGCGGCCGCCCTGATCTTCAAACCGATACAACTGTTTGTCCGTTTCGTTACCCCCTTTGCCTAGCAGGATTTCTGTGTATTCCAGGGCGGGGGTGTCGATCGGGCTGAAGCCGTATTGCGAATAGACTTCCCGAGCCGCTTCAATTATCTGCAGCCGGGGAATCATCATGGCGGGGAGAAAGTCGCGAAACCCACGCAGGGTTTGAGGTTTGATGATAGGTGTGCTCACGGTGATCAATTCGGTTGTGGGGATTTTTCATTGTCAGGTAGGGTCCGCTGTGCGGACCCTACTATTCTGCA
>TARA_R100000789_G_scaffold100210_2_pt1 | contig 10289 bp, 7 predicted proteins | sample TARA_R100000789 | Tara Oceans TARA_R100000789 (sample SAMEA2623403) | marine metagenome | biome: marine biome (ENVO:00000447); feature: mesopelagic zone (ENVO:00000213); material: "saline water (ENVO:00002010), including plankton (ENVO:xxxxxxxx)" | depth 450 m | reverse complement strand
GTTGCGCCCCGGTGCCGACATGGCGCCCGCCGCAGACATCCTTGTCGAAGGTGGCCGCATTGCCCGGATCGGCCCCCCGGGCATGGACATGCCAGAGGGGTGTGCCGTAATCGACGCCGCCGGGTGCCTGCTGCATCCCGGGTTGGTGAACGGCCATACGCACGGCCACGGCCACTTTTCGCGCGGGCTGACCGATGACCTGACGCTAGAGACCCTGCTGGCGGGCAGCTTTTGGTTCAACGGCAACCGGCGCCACGAGGACAAGTACCTCTCGACGCTGGTTGGTGCGGCGGAAATGGTTCTGAAGGGCTGTACCGCTTGCTATGATCTGTTCTGGGAATTCCCGACGGCCTCGCAGGAGGGAATGGTTACCGCCGGGCGTGCCTATAGCGATGTGGGCATGCGCGCGGTAGTGGCGCCCATGGTGGCAGATGGCAGTTTTCTGGCTTCGGTGCCGGGACTGCTGGATGCTATTCCTGATGCACTGCGCAACGAGATTGCGCCCTGGACGGCGCCAACCGCTGACGCTCTGCTGGCGCGATTGGCCGAAATAGACGACGCTTGGCCTTTTGACCGCGACCGGATTGCGTTCGGGTTGGGCCCGACCGTGCCGCTGCTATGCAGTGACGCGTTCATGGTCGGGGCAGGGCGTATGGCGCGGGAGCGGAACCTGCCTATCCAGACCCACCTGTCCGAAACACGCATTCAAGAAGTGACCGCCCGCCACCGTTGGGGGCGATCCCTGACAGAGCATCTTTTTGATCTTGGGGTGCTGGGTGATACCCTGTCGGTGGCGCATGCGGTTTGGCTGAATGAGCGGGACATCGCACTGCTGGCAGAGGCCGGGGTGACCGCCGTTCTCAATCCCAGTTCGAACTTGAGACTGGGCTCTGGACTGCCGCGGATGCGCGCGCTGTTGGACGGTGGAATGACCGTCAGCCTTGGCACCGACAGCGCCTCCTGCTCGGACCACCAAAACATGTACGAAGTGACGCGCCTTGCGGGATACTTGTCACATGTCCAGTCGCCGGATCCTGCCCGTTGGGTGACCAGCACTGAGGCTGCGCGCGCTGCGACCGAGGGCGGCGCAGCAGCTTTGCAAATGCCCGAAATCGGGCGACTGGAAGAGGGGCGCGCGGCAGATATCGTCTTTCTGGATCTTGGATGGGTGCACTGGATGCCGTTGCGCAACGTGACGATGCAACTGGTTCAGGCGGAAGACGCAACCGCTGTCCGGCATGTGATGATCGACGGTCGTATGGTCGTGCGAGACCGTCAGTTGCTGACGGTCGATCTGGCCCGGTTGCAACGGCAGGTGTCCGATGCGGTCGCCCGACTTGACGCCATGAACACGGGTAATGCGGCCCTGTTTCGGAAACTGCAACCGATCGTTGGTCGCTTCTGCTCTGCCCTATCCCCCTTTCCGCAGGCTGGTGCGGTCCCGCTGCCACCCGCCAGCGGCCCTGACCCAGATTTGAATTGACGATATGAGGACACTGACATGACTTTCCCCTATCCTGAGACCGCCACATGGCGCGATATCCCGATCTTTGACGAACTCACGTCACATGACGTGTCAGCGGCGGCCAAAGCCGGGGCCCATGTAATCGTCCCCTTTGGCGCGACGGAACAACACGCCGGGCACCTACCGCTGGGGACCGACACCTATCAGAGCGTAGATATCGCCCGGCGCGCGGCGGCGACGCTGAACCATGAGGGTGTGCCCCTTATTGTCGGACCGGCGGTGCCTTTTGGCCCCTCTGCTGTGCAAAGCGAAAGCCCGATAGACTTTCCCGGTTCAGTCTACGTCTCCCACGCCACGCTGCTGTCTCTGACACGGGACATCTGCCATGAGTTGGCGCGGCAAGGATTCAAAGTGATCTACCTCGTCTGCGGTCATGCGGAAAGCGACCCTGTGCTGCAAATCGCAGCCAAAGAAGTGTCTGAGGAAACCGATGCTTCTGTCCTGTCGGTGCAATGGCTGATCGGTACGCAGCCGAAATACGGAACGGTCAAGCGTGCGCCCGGCTCTCAGGGGCATGCGGGTGAAGGGGAAACCGCCCGGATGCTGGCCTCTGCCCCGCATCTGGTGCGGACCGACAAGTATGTCAGTTATCGCCCGGCGCTGCCCGCGGATCCTGCTGCGCATGACAAGATGCCCTACCTTGGCGGTGCCATAGGCCGCTACAAATACCCACCGCAGGTTTTCGAAGGGTTCGAGGACGGGCTGTGGGGCGATCCAGAATACGCAACGGCAGAGAGCGGCGAGGCCTACTATCGTATTATCGACGATTGGCTCTGCGAAGTGATCCGCAAGGAACATGCCATGTGGCAATCGGCATGAGGCCGGCCGTGCAGGGAAAGGGTACTCGATGAGTGAACAGAGTCCGAAACATCACGCCGTACCTACCTTTGACGAGATGACCTCCGTCGAGATCGGGGCCGCGATCAAAGAAAACGCGGTCATCTTGATTTCGCTGGGCGCGACTGAGCAGCATGGCGCGCATTTACCTTTGGGCGCCGACACAATGCAGGGGATCGAACTGGCCCGCCGCACAGTTGCCCGGCTGCATGCCGAGGGGCACCCGGCCATCGTCGGCCCGGCAATCCCCTTTGGCCCGCGTGGCTTTCTGAGTGAGACCCCCATCAAGCTGCCAGGCAACGTGAATCTGTCAGCCAGCACCTTTATGAAGGTGCTCGAAGAGATCGGCCGGGAAATCATCGACCAAGGGTTTCGTCGGGTGTACTTCCTTGGGTTTCATGCAGAGAGCGACGCACCCATGCAGATCGTCGCCAAAAGCCTTTGCGAAACCACAGAGGCGAATGTGGTAACGTTGAATTGGCTCGTCGGCGCGCGGCCGCGCTATTCAAAGTACATGGAAGCGCAGGCGCAGGATGGTCACGGCGGCGAGGGCGAAACCTGCCGGATGCTGGCCACAGCACCGCATTTGTGCCGCATGGAAAAGGCCGAACCGTGGCACCCGACCATCTCCGAAAACCAACCAGAGGCAGATGCGTTGCCCTATCTTGGTGGTGGGGTTGGACGTTTCAAGATGGCGGAGCCCTACTTTCAGGGCTTCACCTCTGGTGTAACGGGTGATCCGCAACTGGCCACCGCAGACCGGGGCGAACTGGTCTACGATCTGATGACCGGGTGGCTGGTCGACGTGATCCGCCACGACCTTCAGGGAACAGAGGACTACAGCCGTGCCGAACTTTGATGCGGGGTTGATCGCAAAACGGCTATCTCGGCTATGTCTGCACAACGATCAGCGATCACGGGACGGAACCGACGTTCAGCGCCATTCTGAAATATGGCAGAAGAAATATGGCAGAAGAATGCATGGATCGTTGAGAGTGAATGATTGGGACAGTCAGCCGCCACTCAATTTCGCTGGCGTCGAAGGTTCTTCCGAATGCATTGGTCAAGACAGGTGCCGTAAAAGTTAGCGTGGTCCCCTAGGGGACCACGCTGTCAGCTTTATAGTTCGGAAAAGAACTTCGCCGACCCGCGGTGTTGCGGGATGCCGACATCTTGGCGAACCATCTCAGGTGTCGTGTTCCTGAGTGCTGCGACGGCAAGACCAAGGTCGGACAGCCGTTCGTAAATCGCCTTGGTGATTTTGTAGACCACCTCTTCATCCAGATCGCAGTCGGCGATCACATGCGTGCCGAAGCTGGCCGATTGCACAGGTTCGTCCATACCTTTGTAGATGCCACCGGGAATAGTTGTCCGTTGGAAGCCGGCGTTTTTCTCTTTCAGAAATGCGAACGCTTCATCGGATATTGGCAGGAGCCGCAGGTCACGGGCGGAGCCTACGTCCATGATTAGACTTGCCGGAACGCCTGTCGTGAGAAAGACGCTGTCGATTTGACCGTCCTTCATCATGTTGGATTGATCCGAAACGGACGAGAAGTTGATTTGATCAAGGTCATCGTAAGTCAGCCCAGCGGACTCGAGAACCATGCGCAAGATCTGTTCTGCGGTCGTGCCGGGAGGGGCAACGGAAAATCGTTTGCCCGCAAAATCTTCGAAGCTTTCGATGCCGGAATCTGTCCGTACGGGAACTTGCAAGACTTGTGGGTACAGGTAGGCGACGTTGCAGATATTCGTAACAGGTTCATCGAATGGGGGGTTGCCCAAGTGTGCATCAACTGCGGAAATCGTGCTGGATAGCCCCAGATCAGCCTTTTTGAGGCTGATGGATTTGATGTTCGCCAGGCCGCCACCCGGGCGGATGTTGATCTGGATGTCGTCGAAAAGATCCTCGACGGCGGTCTTGATGGCGCCGCCTGCGGGATACCACGATCCACCCGGCGTTGAGGTGACAAAGGTCAGGGTTTCAGCCGGTGCCGTGGAGGCCAGGCCGAGCGCCGTCACAGTGGCGATGGCGAATTTCTTGAAATGCATGAGTTTCTCCTCTGTTGTCATGCGGATTGTTTGGAGGCGTCGATCGTGGCGCTGTTCGGAACTGTGTCCGGCTTGTTGCGCTGGATCAGGTAGGCGGTCACTGCCAGCGTGATACCGGCGACGTCGCTCCAGATGCCTTGATAGATCAGGAGCATTGCCGCGATGACCAGCAAGAGCCGTTCAATGAATCCCAGTCGCCGTGTCAGATAGCCATGCAATCCTGACGCCAGGAACGTGACGCCAAGGATGGCCGATACGGTTGCCAGACTAATCTGCATCGGCGTGCCTTGGAGGATCAAAGCGGGGCTGTAGACAAACATGAAAGGAACGATATATCCCGTCATCCCCAATTTGAGCGCCGCGACGCTTGCCGGCCACAGCTTTGCCCCGGAAATGGCATTTGCGGCAAATACGCCAATCGCCACTGGTGGTGTGATCGTGGACATGATCGCGAAATAGAAGGCGAAGAGATGCGCGGCTTCCAATGTGACACCCAGCTTGATGAGGGCCGGGATGAGCAGGGCGGTTTGCAGGATGTAGGCGGGGGTAGTTGGCAGTCCCATGCCCACGATGATGCCTGCGATGGCAGTCATAATCAGCGCCAGAAGCATTGAGCCATTCGAGATCGACCGCACGAAACTGCTGAAATCCAGCCCCAGTCCACTGTGAATGATCACACCGACAACGATGCCCGCACAGGCACAGGCAAGAGCGACCTGACAGGCATTGATCACGCCGGTCTGGATACCTTCAAGAACGTGGATCGGCTTGAACTCGGAGCGGGTCGTTCTGCGCAATAGGGTTGTCGGCAAAATCGACAGGATCCCCAGGAAAGCAGCATAAGCTGGGCTGTAGCCATAGAAGAGCACGCCAATGATCAGGAAAAGGGGAATGATCTGGTGTCCGCGTTCCTTGAGCACCGTGCGCAGAACCGGGATCGACGCTGCATCCAGTCCGCTTAGCCCTTGGCGTTTCGCTTCGAAGTGGATTGCAAGAAAGACGCTGACAAAAAACAGGATCGCCGGAATAAGCGCGATCATCATGACAGTGATGTAACCAACGCCCATGATCTCGGCCATGACGAAGGCCGCTGCACCCATGACCGGCGGCATTATCTGACCGCCGGTAGAGGCCACGGCCTCGACCGAACCGGCGAATGCGGGCCGGTATCCAAGCCGTTTCATTAGCGGAATGGTATAGCTGCCGGTGGTCATGATGTTGGCCACCGCGCTGCCAGAGATCGACCCGAACAATGCCGAGGACAGGCTGGCCACTTTCGCGGGCCCACCCGTGCTGCGTCCGGCCACTGCGGTGGCGAAGTCGATGAAAAACCGTCCGGTTCCCAATCTTTCGGCGAGCGCGCCGAATAGAACGAAGAGGAAGAGGTAGGTCGCCGAAACGCTCAGCGGGATTCCGAACAGTCCTTCAGTTGTAAGGTAGAGCACATCAACCAGATAATTCATGTCCAATCGCCCTGAGGCGATGGCGTAGACCATGAAGACAAGGGCTGTCAGGGGCAGGGCGGGACCAAGCGTTCGGCGACACCCTTCTAACACCAGCGCTGTCAGGCCGATGCCCATCCAGAATTGTGTGGGTGAAAGTTCATCCACGAACTGAAAACGGTAATAAAGTGTTTCTTGAATTGCGAGCAGGTAGCCAATCGAAACCAGCATTCCGGCGATCAAGAGCAAATCCATAATCCGCGACCAGAGCGGTCCGCCTGTAAAAGCTGGATAAATCAAGAAAACGATGCCTAGCGCAAAGCCCAGATGGATGCCGCGAAAGACAAAAGGCTGAGGCGCGCCGAAGATGACGGCATTGAATTGAAAGGCGGTCATGCCGAGCATGGCCGCGAGAACGGTCCAGCGCAGAATCCTGTGGCGGTTGGCAAGCATCGATCTATGAGTTCCTTGCGTTTCGATGTGGTGCGCGCCAATTGCGCGCGCTGACGATGTCCACGATCAACGTGAGCAACAAAAAGACGTTGGCCGGGTGACGGCCCGCGTAAGGGTTTGTGTCGTCACCGGGCGGGGTGAACTAACGGTACGGCCTGGCTCATGACTCTGTTGAGGAGTTGACATGGGTGGTTTGGGTGCCGCGTAGATCCGCAAGCGACCGTGCACCCATCTGGATCATGTTGTTTTCAAGGTCGCGGCGTAGAATGCCATAGGCATGGTCTGCCCCCGGGGCGCCCAATGCGGATATCGAATATAGGAAGCCCCGTCCTAGAAAGCAGAAGTCGGCGCCCAGTGAAATGGCACGGGCAATGTCCAGCCCGCCACGGATACCGCTGTCGAATATGATCGGGACTCGTCCGGCGGTTGTCTTGACGATCTCGGGGAGCATCTCGATGGCGGCATGTGCGCCATCGAATTGCCGCCCGCCGTGGTTGGAAACCCAGACAGCGTCCGCCCCATGGATTATCGCCTGTTCCGCGTCATCAGAGTGCATCACACCCTTCAGGATGAGATTGCCGTCCCAAGCCTCGCGAATACGGGCAAAGTAGCTCCAGTCGGGGCGGCCGTCGACGATGCGACCGACCAGCCGGGTGCCCTTGTTCATCCGATCAAAGGAAAAGTATTTCTCCAGTGTCTTGAACCGCGGTAGCCCGTACTTCAGAGTCTCCATCGCCCAACGGGGTCTTTTCATAACCCGCCACAGGGTTTTGGCATTCATCTGGGGCGGCACGGTCAGACCGGCGACCAGTTGTCGCTCTCGCGTGCTGCTTACCGGAACGTCGGCCGTGACGGCGATCGTCTTGATCCCAGCAGCCTTGCAACGGGCAATTAGGTCGGCGAGGACTTCGGGCTCTTTGGGGCAGTAGATTTGCATCCAAGTGTTTTTGCCGGCCTTCGCCGCCACGTCCTCGGGTGTTTCGTTGGCCATCATACTCAGGCAGTAAGGAAAGTCATTGTCGCCAGCGGCTTGCGCCAACATCAGTTCCGCTCCGGGCCACATCAAACCGGTACTGCCCACCGGAGCTGCGCCGAACGGGACTGAGTACTCTTGGCCAAATAGCGTGGTGCTAACATCAGGAGAAAACCGCCCGCCCAAAGATCGGGGCGCCAAGTTGACCTCGTCAAAAGCAGATTGGTTGCGGTTCACCAGCCGCTCCATTCCCGTCCCGCTATCGAGGAATTCCCAGGCAAAAAAGGGAATGCGCTGACGCGCTCGCTTTTTCAGGTGCCAGATGGATGGGAATTTGCTTTCGTAGTCCATTCTTCAGAATTCTCCATGGCGCTTAGTAGTTAGAGTAAACGCGACCTCTGTTTGAACCGCACCCGACACAGCTATGTATTCGGAGGAGGGCTCTCGGCGGTTCACGTAGCCGTCCGCGAGAGTGGAGCAGTGGTCCATTACTCTGCACTCGTTGATCCGACTTTGGGGTAGGCCAGCAGTGCTCTCCGCCTTTGACGCGCGGCGGCTTCTTGGTCCGCATCGCCCGCGCTGGATGTTGGTCAACGGAGACTGGTTAACTTGTAATGAAACGTAACAACTAGGCCATCTGCGAGTGCGGGGCCCCCAGGTGGCGTCATGCCACTGTGGATGCCGAATATTCTTCGGCACATTAGCGCATAAATCCAATTGTGTACGCTGCATAAACCCCTCCTCCAAGGTGTCATGCTCTGGCTGCGGTCGGGGGGATTCCCCGCACTTTGCCGGTGTTGGGAATCGATACGAGTTGAGGGAAAAGTTGTCAACAAAAATGACAAATAAATTGACATGTCATACTATTTATTGCATTGCGCATCCGGGGTCGCGATGCTGGTAAGAGGTCCGGATCGGATGGCATCTGAGTTTGGCAAGGTCAGATCACCGAAGTTAAGAGGAGTTTTGCCTGCAGATGGAAGCAGAGGATGACATGGATTCGGCGCCTCTAGTCTTGTCCCCTGGAAAGCGGCCGCGCCTGAGTGACCAGTTGTATTCGCAAATTCTTGAGCAAATCGTCTCGGGACGACTAAGCGAAGGATCCCGGTTGCCACCGGAAAAAGAAATTTGTGAGATGTTTGGCGTCTCGCGCCCGGTCGTGCGTGATGCGTTGCTTCGGCTTCGATCGGATGGGCTAGTGCAATCACGTCAAGGCAGCGGAACATTTATACAGCGCCGTCCCGCCAAGAGATTGAGCGATTTCGGCGGTATGGACCAAGTGCCGGAATTCCTTCGCGTGTTGGAGCTGCGGATGCCGGTCGAATCCGAAGCCGCCAGGCTGGCCGCAGAGCGCCGTACAGCTGCACAGCTACGAAAAATTGAAGATGCCCATCGGCAAATGGAGCGTGACGCCGAAGCCGGGAACATACCTGCCGAACCTGACGCTGCTTTCCATAATGCCATTGCCGCCGCGACGGGAAATGACAAATTCCTGTCGCTGTCCCGCTCGATCCAGAGTTCAATTTCCAGCTTTCGAACAGTCGCATCCAATGTGACGAGGACGGGCCCGCGGAAACGGATTGTTCAGGTTCTGAGTGAACACACTATGATCCTTGAAGCAATTCAATCCCGTGAAACCGAAGCGGCCAGAATTGCCATGATGTTCCATTTGGAGCGCGCCCGACGCCGAGTGACCGACCGCTCCGAAGATACCTGACCGGGGTTCAGCCAGAGTAAGCGGTTTGAGTCAGGCGCTAGGCCTGACGTCAGCAGACCGGTCAGCACCTGACGACGACGGCGCGTGGACGCAAGAGGGGGGGGGGCGTCCACTTTCGGTGTCTACTTCGCGCACGGCTCTTGATCTCTGGGCGCTGGGGCCAGAGCGATCATGTCCTCACGCAGCGTCCCGTCCAGAAAGTCCAGCGCGTTCTGAGCGGAGCGCGTGGCCATCCGGATCGTGCTTTGCATGGTCATCGCAGCAGAATGGGGCGTCACGATCACGTCCTCCCGGCCAACCAGAGGGTTATCTGGATGTGGCGGTTCGTCCAACAGAACATCGGTCGCGTATGCTCCTGGACGACCCGCATCCAGTGCGGCAGCCATTGCGCCCTCGTCAACGATCCCTCCGCGCGCCGTATTCACGACGATTGATCCCGGTTTCATGCGTGCAAGCAAATCGCGGTCGAATAAATTTGAAGTCTCTGCCGTTCGGGGCATGTGGATGCTAACGATATCTGCCTGGCTGACCGCCTCTGCAAGCGAGTCCGCCAAACTATACCCTTCTGGCAGGCTGGCATCCTTTGGCCGAAACGGGTCGAAGACTGTGATCTGCGCGCCGAAGGCGGCGGCACGCTGGGCATAGGCCTGGCCGATCCGGCCAAACCCGACCACCAGCGTTTGGCTGCCATTGAGATCACGCGCTTTGAGGTTTTCCCGAATGGCCCATTTGCCGTCACGAACCGCACCATTGGCGCGATCGAGATCTTTGCAGGCGGCCAACGTAAGCGTCATTGCGTGTTCGGCCACAGAAATGAGGTTGCTGTCCGCTGCGATGGCAACGCCAATTCCAAGCGGTTGAAGCACCTCAAATTTCAGGTTGTCGCATCCAACGCCGTGGCGCGAAACCAGTCGCAGCCGGGTGGCCTGTTGAAACATGTCATCCGCAAGCACACGGGCGCGAATGAGCACCACCTCGGCATCCTGAATGTGCTTTGCGATATCCGCTTCTGTTGGATTTGGCAGGTGAACCAGTTCAACGTCTGATCGAGCCCGCAAAAGGTCCAGCCCATCAGGGTGGATCGGGTCAAGCGCAAGTACTTTGGCCATTATGTTACCTTCAGGCGTTCGGCGGCCGCAGCCGCCGTTTTCGGAAAAGAATAGTGTTCGCAGGTCGTGGCGATCATGGTCGTGCAAAGCTCATTTCCTTCGCGCGCGGTGTTGGCTCGGGTTGCGAAAGTTAGCGCTCTGATCTGCGGGCTGGGTTGTGGATAGCGTCACTAAACATGTGGGA
>TARA_R100000789_G_scaffold100614_1_pt1 | contig 10295 bp, 7 predicted proteins | sample TARA_R100000789 | Tara Oceans TARA_R100000789 (sample SAMEA2623403) | marine metagenome | biome: marine biome (ENVO:00000447); feature: mesopelagic zone (ENVO:00000213); material: "saline water (ENVO:00002010), including plankton (ENVO:xxxxxxxx)" | depth 450 m | reverse complement strand
GCCCGGACTTCTTCGAGCGTCAGGTCCTCGCGGACGATAATATATTTACTAAGATTGTTGGCAGGATCGATCCACATATCGTTCGAGTAAGGAACGCCATAGTAAGAATCGAAGCCCTGATACGTTGGCAAGCAGGGTGGCAGATGTCCGAGATGCCATTTACCGACGCAGGCCGTTTTGTAGCCGGTGTCGCGAAGCATCTCAGCGATCGTCACTTCATCGGGATGGAGTCCATTGTTGCTATTGGGAAAAAGAACGGCATTCATGCTCAGTCTCTGGTAGTGGCACCCGGTCATTAGCGAAGTTCGCGAACCTGAGCACACCGCACAGCCTACATAGAAATCATCGAATCGCATCCCTTCAGCAGCCATTTGGTCCAGGTTAGGAGTTCTCGGGCCGGTCGCTCCGTTAAACCCAACATCTCCATAGCCCATATCGTCGATGAAGATGATGACCACATTTGGCCGCTCCCCCGCGTCAACTGCAGAAAGTATTACTGGTATGAAAAGTGTAAATACAAAAATCAGAATTGTTCTCATCGTACGACGTTACCTTAAGAGATTGATTCCAGGGTGGATTGCTCTGAGCTCAAAGTATATTGATTATGGCATTAGTATAATTATTAAACTGATCTAAAACACTTTAATTCCGGATCGTCGACTGTAATCCACAGCCAAATTCGCAATGCTTTGCGGGTGAAAAGTATGACATATTTTGGTGGAGGTTCGTATAAAATGAGTGGCTTGGGATTTCGAAGTCTGAAGTTCTATCCGCTAAATTGAACTCCCGATCGTAATGAATAAAATCATAGGTGTTTTTCTGACTCTTATTTCCTCGATGATGGCCAATCTCTGGTCAATCTTCTTGAAAAAATATATGATTATGTTCACTGCAAGGACGAATGGACGTGGGGAGATTCATACTGCGCATTTGATTTCTCCAAGTTAAATATCAATTGTTTCCCTAGTGCCGTCTTATGCAATCAGGAAGGACATCATTCAGGGGATCGTGATTATATAAAGGGCGTTTACGTGGGTGAAGAAATCAGACAACAGCCGGATTCCAGTCAGTCAGCTTCTGATGACAGCGGGACCGTCCTGCAAAAAGGTGATACCTGTATCGACGAACTCGCATCGACAAATACTCCTCAAAATTCCGGAATCCATAAAAATAACCTTCGAGAACTCCCGGAGGCGACCATTCCTCAGTCGCTTATCGAGCAATATCCGAAATGCTTTCAGAAGTTTCAGACTGATCTGGAAAACGACCACGCTCACGATCTGTTGATTTATCTGGAAATGGATCCGGTTGAAAAGAAAGATCACAAAAAAGTCTTTACCTGGCTTCTGAAAAAACTGCTGCACACTCTTCAAGGTCAAGGGAAATTGAAACCTGAAGTGGAGTATCTCGGTAAATATAAGCAATATTATAAAGTCGTCAAAAATTGTTTTGCTCCGCTTGTCTATGTGAATTCGAAATCCATTGTTAATAAGTATTTAACCAGTGGTGGAATGGGAGATATTTACAAAGGAGCCTATTACCTCCACGAAGGAGCACGCGTAGCCAAACCGTGCGCTATTAAACTGGCTCGACAGGATCAGCTACAGGGGTATCAACGTAGCACACATTCCATGAATACCGATTTTCGGGAATTTCGAAATCAGCTTTACGATCGATTTCTGCGGGAAGTCGATATCACGACTTTAGTCGATCACTCGGGAACTGTTCGCGCTTACGATGCTGGCTGGACTTCGAATGATGAAGAAAACGGTGGAATGTATCTGATCATGGAATACATTGATGGCTTGACCTTCAAAGAGTTTCACGAAAAATTTCAAAAGCGAATGGAGGCGACCCTGAGCATTGGAGCGATTTGTGAATTGATCGGTCAGGTCGCAGAGTCCATGAACAAATTTCATCAGTACATCGTACATAGAGACATCAAGCCGCAGAATCTGATGATCATTCTCAACGGTGGAGACGGTCATCATTTTACCAAAGTGCTCGACTTCGGAATTTCCCGACTGATCCCTGATGCCGACGTCGATCTCAAAAACCTCACTAAAGCAACCATTAGTGGACCTGGAGGAGGCTATCAGGGAACCCCCGATTACTCTCCAGCAGAACAATTCATGGCCGCCAGCGCAGTCGATAATCAGGCTGATTTGTATGCTCTGGGCTGCACGATGTTTGAAATGATCGATATCAGTAATCAACCACCATTTTATAAAGAGGGGCGAACGGAAAGTATCAGCAAGTGTTTGGAGATCAAGCAGAAATGTCATATGGGAGGCTTGCCGGAGTTGAAGCCTCCCTTCAGTTGCCCTGGTGAGGTCAGGCGAATCCTGAAAAAAATGACTGCCAATGCTCTCAGTGAACGGTATTCTTCGGCTGGAGAATTGCTTGATGATCTGAAAGACTACCGTGATCGTGACGATCTTGTAAATGCGATTACGGCGTACAACTCTCGTACTGTCTATGTTAATCCAGATTCCAAAAGTTCTTCGTGGTTCAAATGGTTTTAAGATCTTTATATCGCACACGGGAAGTCATCAGGAGTGGAGTTACCTGGATTGCATAAGTGATTCCATTGCATCTAAAACAGTTTGTCCGGCTTTTTGCCAGGACGGCGGTATATTCAGGCAGGCTTCCCGATAAAGTTCGTGATGAGTTTGTATTCGACAAGGGTCGCAAATTCCATCCTGACAAACGCGTAAGAAATGTATCCGGGCGATTTTAGAATCGATTTTCTGAACCTGTTGCGCTGCAGTCAGACTCATGAGTCGAAAAGCAATCAATTTGGCCAGCGATTCCAAATCAGGCTGAGTATCGGCTGAGCGAAATTCGATTCGATTTGCACCGCGTGGAACCAGATTACTCAGATGGCGTCCTCCAGTCGGTCCTCGTTGGGTCAATTCTGAGATTAGCCCTGCCAGATCTGCAGGAAACCCGGCATTGACGACATCATGCCAGTTGTTCTGAATAATCAGACTCCGGACACTGAAATTCGACTGAGTCTGAAACTCCTGTCCAGTGGTAAATAACAGAGGAACAAGATATTCAAATTCATACAATCCAGGCAGCAAATCGAGAAAACTCTCAAACGTCAGATCCAGAGAGACTTGAGCGGCACAGATTGCAGCCGGGTAATTCCGTGCGAAATACGGTGAATCAATAACAGGCCGATTCAGATACTTCTGCAGACGACTGCCATCGGGATCGTCAATAGCCAGACGGTAATCAAAATCAACGGGGACGGTTGGATAAACTGCCTGGCGATGCAAAGACAGATCGAGCGAATCTGCAATTTCCCGGGCAACGGGAATCGAATTCTCCCAGAATTTTCTGAGCTCTTCGAACTTCTCGAAAGGGGGGAAAACAAATTCCAGAATACAGGTCGCGAAATCATTTTTAAGGACGATTTCGGAATTTTCAATTCTTGTTTTGACAACCAGTCGAGGGGGAGAATCAGCAGATTCAGCTTTCCATCCCCGTTGAACAAACTCTTGATAGAATTGAGTCAGAAGTTCTGTTGCTGGGGCTTGCCCCTGGGATGTCAGAAGTAAATATTCAACTTCAATTCCGATCCGGCCCGCATAGCTAAACATCGGAACGACTCACATCCGTTTCGTTCTTAGCATAGGAAATCGACATCACAAAAGGAGAGATTCCCTGATATTTCCCTTGAGTAATTGGTAGACCGGCTCCATGGCAGGTAAATCCCAGCTTTTTGTAATAATCAACCATAAATTCCTGAATGGGCATGACATAAATCTGAGAGACATTTTGATCGAGACAATCCTGAAGCTGCTTCTGGATCAAAAAATTAGCCACACCGACATTCCGGGATTCCGTGATCACATACTGGCGGTCCAAAACACAGCAATCCCAGTCTGGTTGATCCCGTAGTAATGCTTCAATTTTGGAGTAATAAGGATAATCATGAATTGAGTCGTAGTGCCTCATACGAGCCATCCCTATTAACTGACTTCTATCAGAGACATAAGTCACCTGATTCAGATTAGCAGTTTGAGAGTCGGTCAAATCTTGAATGGGCAGCGCAAATTCCGTGTGATAGAACTCTTCGATCTGATCAGAGACAAATTTCGCATCGCAATGCTCCATCAAACGGAATTGAGACCCATGGATGGAATAGCCGAAATATTCAAGCATTGGATTCTTGTGAGAAACATAAGACATGTCACTGATTGTCATCAATTCGTCCCCAGAAAAGTGATCTGCGATGGGGACTCGGTTCCCAGTTTTTCCTGAAGATGAAGGATGATCATCTCATATGCGTATCGCGAATTATCCTCATCCTGTTCAGGGTGTGTCGATCGGAGAAACTGATAAACTTCCGTCAAATAATTTTCCATTGCATTCCGATTCGACTCCGATTTAAAGTAATTGGTCTCATCGTCAATAAAATCGACAATAGCGAGCAAAATCGGAATTCTGGAATACAGATAATGCTCCAGATCACCTTTATAATATTGAAGTTCATGAATTGCTGAATTGAATTTCTCATTGTCACATTGCCCAGTTTCGGCTGCCATTTCACAAAGCTCTACCAATGATTTTAAATGAGCTTGAGAACTGTGACTGGCTGCGTTATCCGGATCCAGAAGCACTTTCTGAATGCTGATGATCTCCGGATCATACAATTCTGGAGTTTCTTCAACTCCAAAAATCACACAAGCCAGCTTGTACTTGTAATATGTGCGGTAAGTGTAATAGCAGGTTGCCGGAGAAAGATGAAAGTTATTCTCATAATGAGATTTGAGAGAAGAGAGATACGTTAAACTTGGCGAAAGTGACTGAGGTTGCAAAGTATGTGGCTGGACCTGATCCCTATATTTATGAATCAGTGACTTGACGACTGCAAAATCACCATAGTATTCCAGATTACTCGGAAGTCGTTGTCTGAGCGATTCCGCATCGAACCCACTGAGAACTTCGTTCTGATCCCCTGACAATGTGTTACTACGAAAAATGTTGTGTCCCTGCTTCCCCAGCAGCATCGAATGATCGTACATGTTGTTAAAAATGCTCTGAGCCCGGTCGAAGTCTTCGGAAAACAAAGAACAAATTGCTTCCCCTTTGCAGGCATTGAGATAGTCGGGCAACATATCGTTGCTTTGATCCACCGACATCTGGCAATTGATTCGACTGATCTTAAACAGAGAACGGGCATTCGAATAACGGTTTTCATCCAGCAGATATAATCCCTTTTCCCGCAGAATCCAGGCTCGCAAAGGATGCAGGTTATGAAGATCACCATGATAACTTTCCGGATCCTCACACGTTAATGCAATGTTACGAAACGGAACGGAATTCAGATGAGCATCCAGATAGTCAATCGCGAGATTGAAATGTTCAATCACCGTTTGATGGGGAATCAGATCCTGCTGGAGGTCAGTATGTCCGATTCCAACTGATTGACTGCGATCGGCATTTTGAGCAGCCATCGCTTTGGCAATTTGACATTCAAAGACCGCATTAGTCAGCTGAGAATTCTCTTGAACCTTCAACTGATATTCGTGCAGAAGCGCCACTGGCTTTTTGAAATTTTTTGTATTAATCCCTTTTTCTGAAAGAACTTCAAATATGCGGGAATATCGATCTTGCCAACCCGCCATTTCGAGAGCACAGGTACTTGCCAGTTCGGGACTGGAACGTTCATAACTGTTGATCGCTTCGTAATATAGGAAGTAGATCATTAAGACCGCTGATTGTTCCGCAGAACCTGCTTCGGTATGACTCTGTTGCTGGAATGCTTCCGGTAGTCGTTTATTGTCCAACAATGTTCTCAACATCAATGCCAGAGAATGCAACTCGACGGCGTCCAGGTCATCCTGTCTGATTTTACCTTGAACAAATTGTTCGGGTTCATTGGCGAATCGCTGCGTCCCGGACTGCTTTTTCAATGGTTTCAGGAAGTCGTCAAGGACGGCTTTCATCCCATCCAGACTTTGTGATTTTGCCTCACCGTTCTGGGTGGTCACTGCGCGGGAATAGTAGTTCACAAGTAAGTCGTGATCGCGACCAATCGTTTTGCCATCATTGTGTTTCACGAAAACAGAATGGATTTTTGCGTATTGATTCAATACTTCATCCATTTGAGTGGATAGCAATGCTTGCGACAGCCCTGCCAGATACACCTCCCCGATCTTCTGATCCCGGTGATCCGCCTTCTGATAAATGTAATTTCTCATTCCCGGAGTCAAATAGGGAATATGTTCGAGAATCAACTCATCTTTCAAAAAGGGGATGGTCGATGCCCCCAAATACCTGGGTTGTTGATAACGTTGGAATGTCAGAAACGAAAAACAGATCAAAATCGAAGCGACCAGCCAGAATGACTTTCGTTTCCACAAGGGCACAACGGGTTGAGGAGGGCGGGGGAGTCTTGAATTTGTAGTGACCGATTGCAGATCGCTGATTACGCAATCAAATTCATAGCGGTTCTGAAAGGGCCGTAAATCCCGCTGTAAATCCTCCAGAGACTCATACCGATCTTGTGGATCGATGGCCATCAATTTTTTGTATGCTTTCCGAATCGCCTGGGGGATTTCGCGAGCGTTTGGAAGTTCTGGACGTTTTTCGCATTGAGCAGCATTCATCACTTTAATAGTACTGGAACGCTTTCCGTCTTTCCCTTTTTCAAACGGAGCTTCAAATTGTGGGTGGAGTAACTGATACATCATACTCCCCAGCGCGTAATAATCGGCTCGATGATCAACCAGTTTCGCATTCGCCCATTGCTCAGGGGGCATATAATGTTCGGTCCCGACCCGCTCTTTTCCCATCTTCTTGATCAACTCTTCAACATCCAATGTCGAATCTTCACTTTGCTTTTCCGACTTGAGTGTCATCGCAACACCCCAGTCCAGGATTTTCACAACGCCATTCTCGGAATGAGAAAGTGTGATCATGATATTCTCGGGCTTGATGTCCCGATGCACAACATTAGCCCCATGGGCATATTGCAGAGCCACCGAAGTCTGCATGATAATTTCCACGACAAACCCAACGGGAAATCCGTGGCGAATCGGGTACCCGTGCTCTCGCTGGTACTCGTGCATTTTTTCGGAACTCATCAACTCCGAAATTTGCTTTAAGTTTAAACCTTCAATGAATTCCAGAGCCAGGAATGGATCTCCCTCTCTGGTTCGACCGGCATCCAATGCTCGCACCACATTGGGGTGAACTAAATGGGAGGAGAGTTCGATTTCACGATGGAAATAAAAGAGGAGATGATTCTTTTCTTTGCTTTCTTCAGAAGTCGGAGTCAACTGACTCGAAGATCCGGAACCGTATGTCGAGGAACGTTGACTCTGTCTATACATTTTAATGGCACGCAGATTTCCACGACGCAAATACCGATGCCGCCCCACATAAATTTTTCCCATGCCCCCTTGCTTGAGAAAACTGATCAGCTTGTAATTTCCGAAGATTAACTTCTTGCAACTGACATAATTAACAGATCGAGAAATAATGAAATGAGCAGTCTCGCTATCCTCAAAGCTGGCAGCCAGTCGCCTTTGATAATGTTCAATGATCTTTTCAGCATCAGCATCAAAAAAATCATCCATACTGTGATTTTGTTGAAGTTCTTCCCGAATCAGCAAGCCAACCAGTATTCCGATTTCCTGTGGATCATTCAATTCACTGTGATCAGCGATCGCGTTCTCAAGATGATCTTCAATTTTTGGCGAGTGACCAGGCCGAAATTGTTCCTGAAAACCTAGAAGGACATCCTGATACTGCTTGCTGATTTTTGAAGTCAACCGAGAATAATTTTCCTCAATCGGATCGCTATTTTCCAGCACCTTCCCATAGTTAGAGGCAAATTCATCGAATAGCTGCGATTCATTTTGATGAATGCGGGTGATCGTCTGCTGGTAATTTTCCAACTCGACCGAAGTCTGAACTGGATTCTCATCTTCCTGTAAATTTGGATCATGCATGGAATTCTCAGCGACCTTACTGTCGTGAGTAGGTAACTCTCTCCGTTCTTCCGAAGAAGCTTCGGTCGTCTCCTGCAATCTATGAATTTGACTCTCAGATGACATTTATTTTTTCCGGCGAAGAAACACGCAATGAAACTGACGCGTGTCCACGTATCCTGTCAGACCAAATCGACAATTACAACTCAGATTATTGGAATTTAACCGATTTGTTCCCTTTATTAGATTTACCCTGACAATTAGTAAAAATAGGAAAATTTTCTCACGATCTACAGATCATTACTGAATGAGAATCAGGGGTGATGAAAAGAAGTCAATTGTCTACGCATAGATTATTTGGATCACAAATTTAGTGATTCATAGAGTCGTTTATACCAGCAGGAATTCTGTTTAAGAGTTACAGCACCTTATTCGATAATCTTAGACCAGTTCGTAACCAGATGTTTGCGAACTGCATTATTTTCGCTACTCCGTTAGACCATCTTCCACTTTCGCGACTCGTGGTTTTCCCTGCAGGACAAGCCCCAGCCCGGCCAAAACACACAGGCTTCCCAGAATCATCCTCAACGTCAGAGGCTCCGAGAGAAACACCACCCCGGCCAATATTCCCAGGGCAGGCGCCAGTAACTGGAACGGAGTCAAATCGTGCGGGTTGTGACGGGAAAGTAGACTTGTCCACAGCAGCGATCCTAGGGCTGAAACCATTATTCCCTGATAACAGACAGCCAGCAAAGCCGCATTGTTCCATTTGATTTCTGCATGCTCAAAGAGAAAACTGAGAATTCCGCAAATTAAACTCGTCAAAACCGTCGTCCAGAAGACCAGGGGGGCTGATTCGAGTTTGAGAAGTAAATATCGCACCAAAGCAACTTTGAGCCCGATCGCAGCTGCGGAAAACAGAACTAATATTTCTCCAGCTAAAGTGGACTCTTCCGGCGAATACAAAATGAGGACCACTCCCATAAATGCAATGAGAAGGCTGATCGATTGTTTGATCGAAATCCGAGAATCGACCAGCAGCAGACTACAGAAAATGGCTGAAAACAGAGGAAAACTATTCACGAGAATCATGCTGCGAGAGGAAGTGGTTCCCTCCGTTCCAAATACAAACAGCACCATCGATATGCAGACAAACAAGGCATTCATCAGAACATAACAGAATTTTCCCGGGTCCAGCCGAAACGAACTTCCAGTCCAGAGCATCCATCCGAAAAGAAAGGGAATAGCAATCAGATGACGAAGAGACACAATCAAATAAGGAGGAAGTTCCAGCACAGCCAGTTTGACAGCAATCCCCTGACCAGACCAGATCACCGCGCACAACAACGCCAGCAGTAGCGAACCGGTCTTGAGCGGCTGCTGACGATGGTCAAAGCTGGACACAATCACAAACCTTCTTATTGAATATGCAAATCGTTACTCAAATGCCATCGTGACAACCTGACATAGCGAATGCAATTCCTGAAATTAAGAAGCGTTATGTCGAAATCCATTTCTGACAATATCCTGACCAGTCAGAGTTGCAAAATTCACTTCCCGAAGCTCTGTATCCAAGGCCCAACACCTTGATAGATATTAATGAAAGTTAAATTTTAAGTTGAAAGAGCGACATCTTTCTCCACCGCCAGCCAGGTCAAATAGTGTTCGACATCTGCCTTTCCCATAACACGGGGATTTCGCCAGACTCCATGATGGCAGTCTCGATGAACGTAGAAAATGCTCCACATAGGGATACAAGCCTGTTCAGTCCGGTAAGAGAAATGGTTGGTTCTAAATTTTAAACGTAACCGATCAATCAACTTACGCGAAGTGGTTGAGAGAAGCTTCATCGTTAGATCCGCTGTCAAAGAGATTCTCACAAGCGGTTTGCTGGTTGACAGGTATCGATCCTTCAGTGAATAATGATCAGATGTGTTATTCAGAATATCAAAAATTATTAGATAGAAGTTAATTTTGTCTATTAATTAGTTAGCTGACTATAGGCGAGCCTAACTGACGATGGCAACGATCAACGCCCTGTTCATTCTGGTGCTGTGCCTTATTGGGTTCGGCGTCTATTCCATTTTCGCTATCCCCCTTTGGTTGGTCACCGGTGACCGGCTCCTTTACCGGCGAAACAGCCCGAATCGACTGCTGGTTGGTCTTATCGCTCTTCCAACGCTTTACGTCATGCTGCTTTTTGCGGGCTACACATGGGCGACTCGTCCCGCTGCCATCTTTGAAATGGCATTCAATTTCAAGCCTTCCGCCGAAGTTGAGTTTCATGCGTCCTATCATTACGTACTAAATGACCGTGCGCGATTATTAGACACTCAATAATCAGAG
>TARA_R100000789_G_scaffold9365_1_pt1 | contig 10321 bp, 10 predicted proteins | sample TARA_R100000789 | Tara Oceans TARA_R100000789 (sample SAMEA2623403) | marine metagenome | biome: marine biome (ENVO:00000447); feature: mesopelagic zone (ENVO:00000213); material: "saline water (ENVO:00002010), including plankton (ENVO:xxxxxxxx)" | depth 450 m | reverse complement strand
GTGTGTTCACCGGCGCGCGGTCGACCCGCACCACCACGTCCCCTACTTGCAGACCCGCCGAATCAAAGGGGCTGCCGGGGCGCAGTTCCGCGATCACCACACCGCCCGGCACCGTGAGGCCCAGACTGTCAGACAGTTCTGCGTTCACTGGCTGACCGATCATGCCGGCCCACGGCCGTTGAAACCGGCGATGGCCTTCTTGCGCCTGCTCGACGAACTGCGCCACCAGCGCCGACGGGATGGCAAAGCCGATGCCGTTCGACCCGCCAGAGCGTGTCAGGATAGAGGTGTTCACCCCGATCAGCTGCCCCGCAACGTCAATCAGCGCCCCGCCTGAGTTGCCCGGATTGATCGGCGCGTCAGTCTGGATGAAATAGCCGCGCGCATTGCCGGTGGCGGTGCCGGAACGGGCCAGCCCTGACACGATGCCGGACGACACGGTCTGACCGACCCCAAAGGGGTTGCCGATGGCCAACACCAGTTCGCCCACCTCGACCGTATCGCTGTCGCGCAGCGTCAGATGCGGCATGTCGCTGGCCCCTGCCAGCCGCATGATGGCAAGATCCGATTCCTCATCCGCCAACAGGATCTCGGCGTCGAACTCGCGCCGGTCGTTCAAAACGACATGAATGTCCGTCGCCTGTCCGACAACATGATAATTCGTCACCACAATCCCGTCCGCCGACAGGATCACTCCCGACCCCAGCGAGTTCTGCACCCTTGGGCGCGACTGGAACTCTCGGAACAGGTTGCCAAAAACCGGATCGTCAGCAAACGGGCTACGCGCATCCACGATGCGGCGGGCGTAGATGTTGACCACACCGGGCGCCGCCTGCTTGACCAGCGGCGCAAAGCTGAGTGATATTTCTGCCGGGCTTTGCGGGACGCGCGGCTCTTGGGCCCCCGCCGGCAGGGCCAGCAGAATGAAACAAACAAATGCTCTGAACATCAAATCTCTCCGACTTGTCTCGCGCCACTAGGATATGTCCCCCGCTCCGGCGCGATGCAAGCCGCGCGACACGCCGGGACAATTGCAACCCTCGCGCATTTGCGCCATGACGGTCCAATGACTCCCCGTATCAAACCCGAAACAAGCGCCCTTTCCGTCCACCTGCTGACAGCGACCGGTGCGGTTTTTGCGATGTTGGCCATGCTGGCTGCGGTGCGGGAAGAATGGTCGCTGATGTTCCTGTGGCTGGTGGTGGCGTTCGCTGTGGACGGCATCGATGGACCGTTGGCGCGAAAGTTTGACGTCAAGACCCATGCGCCCCGGTTTGACGGGGTGCTGCTGGATCTGATCATCGACTATCTCACCTACGTCTTCATTCCCGCCTTTGCCCTGTTTCAATCCGGGTTGTTGCCGGGCTGGACAGGCTGGTTTGCCATCATCCTCATCACCTTTTCCAGCGCGATGTATTTTGCCGACAACCGGATGAAGACGGCGGACAATTCCTTTCAGGGGTTTCCCGGCTGCTGGAACATGCTGGTGTTGGTACTGTTCGCGATAGAGCCGGGGTTCTGGGTGATCATCGTGCTGGTCACGCTTCTGGCGGTGGCGATGTTCCTGCCGTTGAAGTTCATTCATCCGGTCCGTACGGAGCGCTGGCGCGCTGTATCGCTGCCGGTGGCGCTGGCCTGGACGATCTTTGCCGGCTGGGCGGCCTGGGTGCACTTTCACCCGGCCAGTTGGGCGCATTGGGGGCTGTTGGTGACATCGGTCTACCTGCTGTTCGCCGGCATCGCACAACAGATGTTCCCGACGCGCGACTGACGCGCGGACGTCGGCAGACCCGCCAACAAACCAAACGATGCGTTTTCTCCCCCGCAACGCGCACGCCGCTGCACGTCCGTCGGTCGGGGAACGCATCCCGCAGGGCGGCCCATTCGTTGGGCATCGCAGGTCCGGCGCAGACAAAGGCGATGCCGCGAGCCTTTTCCTGCCGGTCAAAAGGTGTTTGGGTGGGAAGACATACGGCTTCTGCACCGGAGACCCCCGCACCGGCGGTCAGGCAGGACACGTTTCGGGAGCACCACATGCACCTTCGCTTGGGATGCCAGATTTCTGTTGATGTTGCGATGCCGACGCCGATGATCTTCCTACTGAACGTCCATTATTCCCGGGCCAGCAATCTGGAACGACCCGACCTGCTGCGCACCAATCCAGCCGTCCCGACAGAGGCGTACCGCGACAGTTTCGGCAATTGGGCCACGCGCCTTGTCGCTCCGCCGGGTCAGATGACCGTTTCGACCGAAGGCACGCTGTTTGACGAAGGCCTATCTGACCCGGTCGGGCTTGATGCCCCCCAAGTGCCCGTGGAACTGTTGCCCAGCGAGGTGTTGGAGTATCTCCTTCCCAGCCGGTATTGCGAAAGCGATGTGCTGTCGAATTTCGCGTGGGACCGGTTTGACCAGACCCCTCTGGGCTGGGCGCGGGTGCAGGCGGTCTGCGACTTTGTGCATGGCCATATCCAGTTTGGCTATGAACATTCGCGGCCCACACGCACCGCCGTCGAGGCGCTGAATGAGGGAGTCGGCGTCTGCCGGGATTACACTCATCTTGCCGTTGCGCTGTGTCGGGCATTGAACATCCCGACGCGGTATTGCACCGGCTATGTCAGCGACATCGGGCAAAGCACGCCGATCCGGCCAATGGATTTCGCTGCCTGGATGGAGGTGTATCTGGGCGGCCAGTGGTGGACCTTTGACCCGCGCAACAACGACACGCGCTTTGGCCGTGTGTTGATCGCGCGCGGCTGCGACGCGGCGGATGTGCCGATGGTCCACAGTTTCGGGCGGCACGACCTGACCGGGTTCGAAGTCTGGATAGACCAGATTGACGCCTAGCCCCCCCGCCGACCCCTCATATAAATTGGATCGGCGCGATAGCGTCCAGATATTCCGTGCTTATGTCAGCCCCTTGACCGCCGGATAAATTTGCCGCCACGACGTGTAGGCCGCGTCATAACCCGCTGTCAGCGCCGCGTTTGGCGCGATGGTTTCGCGGATCGGCGGCGGGGCCATGACCTCATCGACGCTGCCCGCGCCCGCGCCCACCATAGCCAGCCGGGCCGCGCCCAGCGCCGCGCCGAAATCGCCCTTTTCAGGCAAGGCCAAAGGCACCCCCAGCACCGTGGCCAGCAGTTCGACCCAATAGCGGGACTGCGCACCGCCACCGATGGCCAGCATATGGTCCAGCCGCGCGCCTGACGCCTTCAGCGCCTCGGCACAATCGCGCAGGGCAAAGGCGACGCCCTCCATCACTGCACGGGTCATATCGCGCCGCTCTGTCCCGACATCGATGTTCAGAAACCCGCCCCGAATGTCGGAGTCGTTGTGGGGCGTCCGTTCCCCAGAGAGATAGGGCAGGAACCGCAACTCCCCCGGCCCGTCCAGCGTGTCACCCACCTCTTGCGACAACTCCGCTGGTGAGGCCCCCGTCACCCGCGACAACCAGTTCAGACTGTCCGTCGCGGCCAGGATGACGCCCATCTGATACCACTGTCCCGGCACCGCATGACAGAACGTGTGCACCGCGCTTTCGGGCAAGGGCGCATAGCCGTCCCGCCCGGCCAGCACCACGCCGGAGGTGCCCAGAGACACAAACCCGGTCCCCTCACGCATCGCCCCGACACCGCAGGCAGAGGCGGCATTGTCCCCGGCCCCGCCGACCACGATCACTTCTCCGGACATGCCCCAGCGCCCGGCCAGATCGGGCCGCAGCGTGCCGCCCGCCTCACAGCCCTCGACCAGACGCGGCATCTGATCCACCCGCATCCCCGACACCTCCAGCAAACGCGCCGACCAGTCGCGCGCGCCCACGTCCAGCCAGGCGGTGCCCGCACTGTCGGACATGTCGGCAAAGCGCGCGCCGGTCAGGTGAAAGTTCATGTAGGCCGCCGGCAACAGGACAGTGGCGACACGGGCAAACACCTCTGGCTCATGCCGCGCGACCCACAGCAGCTTGGGCGCGGTAAAACCGGGAAAGACGATATTGCCCGACAGCGCGCGCACCCCATCCGTCCCGTCCAGTTCTGCCGCCTCAACCGCGCTGCGGGTGTCATTCCACAGGATGCAGGGTCGCAGCACAGCGCCCGTGTCGTCCAACAGGGTGGCCCCATGCATATGGCCTGAAACGCCGATGCCACGCACCTGCGCCATGGCCTGCGGATGCGCGGCGGCCAGTTCCACCAGTGCGGCATCCACTGCGGCAACCCAGTCCGCCGGATCCTGCTCGGACCAGCCGGGATGCGGATGAACCGGCGCATAAGCGCGCTGTGCACTGCCCAGCGGCAGGCCCGCGCCATCGATCAGAAGGGCGCGCAGCCCCGAGGTTCCCAAATCCAGACCGACAAACATCACCATCCCTCCATTGCTGGCCGACACGAAAGCCAATAAATGATCGGACTGTCAAACAGAGGGCACGAAAAAAGGCGCAACCTTGCATCGCTGCAAGCGTCGCGCCCCGATATCAAAGTCTTGAGAGTTTCCCCTCACCACTCGCCGTGCCCAAAAGCCAGCACCACATCCGCCCGCCAAAACGAACGATCCGGCCTTAGCCCTTTTCCAGCGCGTCCAGCCGCGCCTTCAGCGCTTCGTTCTCTTCACGGGCTTTTTGCGCCATGGCGCGCACCGCGTCGAACTCTTCACGGGTCACAAAATCGCGATCCGCCAACCAGCGGTCCACCAGCGATTTCATCGCTGTCTCTGCTTCGTCTTTTGCGCCCTGCGCCACGCCCATGGCGTTGGTCATCAGCTGGCTCAGATCCTCGAAAACCTTGTTACGCGTTTGCATGGGTCACTCCGCCGTTGCATTCCGTTCCTATATGGTCCCCCAAGGCGCAACCCTCAAGGTTGACTTTGCCGCCAGACAAGAGGCAACAGGACGCATGCAGGCAGCCATCCCCTTCCCCGACCTCTCGTCAGAGATCTTTTCCATCGCGCTCTTCGGTCTCGAATTTGCGCTGCGCTGGTACGCGCTGGCCTATATCGCGGGCATCCTGATCGGCTGGCGGCTGGCCGTCTGGGCGGTCAAGCGCGCGCACCTCTGGGCCAATGACTCGCCCCCAATGACGCCGCGCCAGATCGAGGATCTGCTGACATGGGTCATCCTCGGGATCATCCTTGGCGGGCGGCTGGGCTTTGTGCTGTTTTACATGCCCGGCTATTACCTCTCGAACCCCTTGGAAATTCCGATGATCTGGCAGGGCGGCATGGCCTTTCACGGCGGACTGCTGGGGGTGATCTTTGCTGTCTGGATGTTCTGCGCGCGCAACAAGGTGCCGCTGGCCTCGACGGCGGACATGCTGGCGCTGGCAACCCCGGTCGGCCTGCTGCTGGGCCGCATTGCCAATTTCATCAATGCAGAGCTGTGGGGCCGCCCCTCGGACCTACCTTGGGCGGTGATCTTTCCCGGCCAATTGGCGCAGGATTGCGGCCAACCGCTGGGAGAGCTTTGCGCCCGCCACCCCTCACAACTCTACGAGGCCACGCTAGAGGGTCTGTTGCTGCTGATTGTCCTGTTGGTGATGGTGCATCGCGGCTGGCTGAAACGTCCCGGTGCCGTCGCGGGCACGTTCTTCATGGGCTACGGCATTGGTCGCTTTATCGTCGAGTTCTTTCGCCAGCCCGACGCGCAGTTTCAGACCGTGGGCAATCCGCTGGGCCTTGCCCTGCATGTGAACGGCTATGGCCTGACCATGGGCCAGTTGCTGACCCTGCCAATGATCGCGGGCGGCGCTCTGGCGATCTGGGTCGCCCTGCGCCGCGCCCGCACCGCAACAACACCAGACCTGGCAACGTGACGACCCCGCTCGCCGATATCCTTGCCCGTCAGATCGCCACGACCGGGCCGATGACGCTGGCCGACTACATGGCGGCCTGCCTGATGCACCCGCAGTATGGCTATTACAGCACCCGTGACCCGCTGGGCGCAGGGGGCGATTTCACGACCGCGCCTGAGATCAGCCAGATGTTCGGTGAACTGCTGGGCCTGTCGCTGGCGCAATGCTGGCTGGATCAGGGTGCACCTGCCTCCTTTTCCTTGGCCGAGCTTGGGCCGGGGCGCGGTACGCTGATGGCCGACATCCTACGCGCCACCGCCCGCGCTCCCGGCTTTCACGACGCCGCCCGCCTACATCTGGTCGAAACATCGCCCGCCTTGCGCGCCGAACAGGCCAAGCGTCTGCCGCAGGCCACATGGCACGACGCGGTTCAGACCCTGCCCGACGGCCCGCTGTACCTTGTCGCCAACGAATTTTTCGACGCGCTGCCAATCCGCCAGTTCCAGCGTGACGGCGACGACTGGCGCGAACGCGTGGTCGGCCTGCAAGAAGATCACCTTGCCCTCGGCCTCGCCGCGCCCGCCCCGCAACCCGGCCTCAGCCACCGGCAGGACGATACGAAAGACGGCGATCTTGTGGAAACCTGCGCGCCCGGTCAGGCTATTGCCGCCGTGCTTGGCGCCCGCATTGCGGCGCAGGGCGGCGTGGCGCTGATCGTCGACTATGGCGACTGGCGATCGCTGGGCGACACACTTCAGGCGCTCAAGGGCCATGCGCCCGTCGATCCCGTAGCACTTCCGGGCGAATCGGACCTGACCACCCATGTGGATTTTGAGGCGCTCGCCCGCGCTGCCGCCCCCGCCGCGCACACGCTGCTGACCCCGCAGGGCGTGTTTCTGGAACGGCTCGGCATCACCCAACGGGCGCAGGCGCTGGCCAAATCTCTCAGTGGCTCGGCCCTCGACAGCCACATTGCCGCACATCGCCGGTTGACGCACCCGGACGAAATGGGGTCACTGTTCAAGACACTCGCCCTGCTGCCTCAGGGTGCCCCGCCACCCCCCGGACTGGAGCTACGCCCCACGTCATGACGCTCGAGATTATCACCTCGAACAGCCTCGCGCCGTTCCGCCACGGGTTCTTTACCCGTAAGGGCGGCGCGTCCTCGGGTATCTTTGCCGGGCTGAACTGCGGCACGGGATCGACCGACCAGACCGAAATCGTCGCGATCAACCGCGCCCGCGTCGCCGACGCGGTCGAGGTCGCGCCGGACCATCTGGCCACCGTGCATCAGGTGCATTCCGCGGATGCCGTCACGGTCAACGGCCCGCTACCCGATCCGCGCCCCAAGGCGGATGCACTGGTCAGCGCAACCCCCGGCGTGGCGCTGGGGGTGCTGACCGCCGACTGCCAGCCGGTGCTTTTTGCCGATCCGGACGCAGGCGTGATCGGCGCGGCCCATGCAGGCTGGCGCGGCGCACGCGACGGGGTGCTGGAATCCACAATTGAGGCGATGGTGGCCCTTGGCGCCACCCGCGACGGCATCCGTGCCGTGATCGGCCCCACCATCAGCCAGCGCGCCTATGAGGTCGGCCCGGAGTTCTTTGAGGACTTCGTCGCCGAAGACCCGGCAAACACGCGCTTTTTTGCCGGCGGCACAGACGACCGTATGATGTTCGACCTGCCCGCCTACGGGCTGCACCGCCTGCGTGAGGCTGGGGTAGAGGCGGAATGGACCCGCCATTGCACCTATTCCGACCCGGACCTGTTCTACTCCTACCGCCGCGCCACCCATGCGCGAGAGGCGGACTATGGGCGACTGATCTCTGTCATCCGGCTCTAGGCGTGGCCGCCCCCCGGGAAACAATCTACCTATTGGCCCGTGATTGTCCCAATACTGCCGCAATTCGCTGCGAATTGTAGGGACAGTCCCTGTTGGCCAAGGTAAGAGGAGCCTCCCATGAAACCACAACGCCGCTTTATCGCATCCATCACCGCCACCGCCAAATCGGGCGCGCCCCGCCTGCCGTTTGAACGCGGTGCACCGCGCGCCCAGATGATCGCCCGCCGCATGGCAGCCGCACACGCCCAGCCGAAAATCGCCAAACGCGCCTGAGCCTCCACTCCGTCGCCCTGAACGCCCCGGCGAGGCGCCGTACACGCGCCTTGCCCGACGACACAAAACCCACATTCCAATGCCAGAGATTCGCCGCGCTTTCCGGTTGAATGTGGCGGAATCGTCCACTTTCCCCCGACAATCCCGCGCACGTCGCCGCATTGTCGCGCGAAACCACACCCTCCCTGCGCTAATTTTGACAACACCCGCCAATTGCGGCCAGATCGTCACCAGTCAGATGCGTTTTTTTAATCGTCCGTCTGTCGTTGTTGGTGGGGGCCAACACGGATGTGACCCTTTGCCGGGGTGTTCACATGACACGTCTCCACCGTGGTCTTTCGGGAATTGCCCCGATGGCCGACACTGCTCTCTCGTCTCCCGTCCATTCGGACCGGGAGATCTCTCCGGACGGGCGGCCTCGTCGCGCAGGCTCTCTCATGCGCAAATACGAGGTCGCCGCCCTGCTCCCGGACCTCACGGTCTCGTTCACCCAGCACGTCGCCCCCGCCTCCCCCCTGTTCGAGGAATGCGCAACCGCGTTGGCGCGTGGCACGCTGATCGAAACAGTGCGCGGTGCTGTCGCAATCGAGGATGTGGTGCCGGGCGATTACATCGAAACCGCGCGCGGGGCGGTGCCGGTCACATGGATCGGCTCGACCACCTATGTGCCGGGGCATGACCATTCTGCCACGACACTGACCCACATGACACGGATCACCAGCGACGCCTTTGGCATGGGACATCCGCCGATGGACCTGCTGCTGGGTCCGGCAGCCCGCATGGTGGTGCGCCACCCGCGACTGGAGGATCTACTGGGCAAGGATTGCGTGCTGGCGCCAGTGCGCGACTATGTCGACGGCGACCGGTACTTGCAGGTGACGCCGATGGGGACGGTGCAGTTGTTCCACCTGATGGTGCAGCGCCACACCACCATCCGCATCGGCGGCGTGGAGCTGGAAACCTATCACCCCGGCAACACCGCCGGTCAGGCACTGGGTCAAAACATGCGCGCCCTGTTCCTCAGCATGTTCCCCAACATCACCGATCTCGACGATTTCGGACAGGTCGACATGACCCGCACCGCGCGCGAGGTGGTCGACCGTCTTGTAAATGTTTGAAAGGCGTAGCATCTGACAGGTCACCGGGCCTGTCAGCCCGCCGCCGGTATTTCTTCATGGTCGACATACTTCGGAGAGCGCGAGGGGCTGGCCCCTCGCCTGCGCAGGTCACGCAGAGCGGCTCAGCCGTTCCTCCAGCACCTCAAAGGGCACGCCGGGATCGTCCTTGGCATTGCGGATCACCAGCGATGTCTTGACGCTGGCCACATTCGGTGCGGTCAGCAGATCGCCGGTCAGAAAGCTCTGGAAAGTCGACAGGTCCGGGGCGACGCACTTCAGGATGAAATCCACTTCGCCGTTCAGCATGTGACACTCGCGCACCAGCGGCCAGGCACGGCACCGTTCCTCAAAGGCAGACAGGTCCACCTCGGCCTGGCTTTGCAGCCCGACCATGACAAACACCTGCACCTCGAACCCGAGCGAGCGACTATCGACGTCGGCGTGATAGCCGCGAATATAGCCCTGGTCCTCTAGCACGCGCACTCGGCGCAGGCAGGGCGGGGCCGAAATGCCCACACGTCGGGCCAATTCGACATTGGTCATCCGACCATCCGCTTGCAGTTCTGCCAGAATCTTGCGATCGATCGGATCAAGCCGGTGACCTGCCATCGTCTCCCCCGTCATTTTCGCGATTGTTATAGCAGCCCACAGGCCTTGCGCAATAATATTTCAACAAAGCGCAACAATATTTTGTCCACTTGGTCAATTCGGCGGCGCCACGCCCCTCCCTCTTTCTTCATCCCGCCGACACGCCTATATGACGGCGGCACCGCCGCTTAGGAGAGCTTTCATGTCCCAGACTCGTCATACCAAGGTCCTTATCATCGGCTCCGGCCCCGCTGGCTATACGGCCGGTGTCTATGCCAGCCGCGCGATGTTGGACCCGATCCTGGTGCAGGGGCTGGAACCGGGCGGCCAGTTGACCACCACCACGGAGGTCGAAAACTGGCCCGGCGACACAGAGGTGCAAGGCCCCGATCTGATGGTCCGGATGGAGGCCCACGCCCGCGCCATGGGCACAGAGATCATCGGCGACATCATCTCGAAGGTCGATTTTGACAAACGCCCCTTCGTCGCCAGCAGCGACAGCGGCACCACCTACACGGCGGATGCGATCATCCTTGCCACCGGCGCGCGCGCCAAGTGGCTGGGCCTGCCGTCCGAGGAGGCGTTCAAGGGCTTTGGCGTCTCGGCCTGCGCGACCTGTGACGGCTTTTTCTATCGCGGCAAGGAAATCGTGGTGATCGGCGGCGGCAATACGGCTGTGGAAGAGGCGCTGTTCCTGACCAACTTCGCCTCCAAGGTCA
>TARA_R100000789_G_scaffold100459_2_pt1 | contig 10325 bp, 10 predicted proteins | sample TARA_R100000789 | Tara Oceans TARA_R100000789 (sample SAMEA2623403) | marine metagenome | biome: marine biome (ENVO:00000447); feature: mesopelagic zone (ENVO:00000213); material: "saline water (ENVO:00002010), including plankton (ENVO:xxxxxxxx)" | depth 450 m | reverse complement strand
GCTTCCGCTAACGCGGAGCGCCCCCGCCACCCCAGATCATTATGGCAAATACAGGTTATGTTAGAGGTTCTTAATCTCTAAAACATAAGGATTGATTCTATGCGTTTGATTCAGAAATACGAACATTTCTCAATTCGTATTCTCCTTTTAACTTGTTTGATATTCACTCTGATCGGTACAGATTTCATTACTGCAGAGGACAAGTCCCTCAAGTATGAAGTTCGAAAAATCTGGGATCAGGCGAATCACAATGCCTTTACGGATCTCGTGAGGTTCGACAATCAATTCTTATGTACCTTCCGGGAAGGGACTGGACATGTGCCGGGAGAGAATGGCCGCGATGGAGAGATTCGCGTACTGACTTCAGCCGACGGCCAGCAGTGGAAATCATTTGCATTGATTTCCGAAGCGGAAGTCGATCTCCGCGATCCGAAATTATCAGTCACACTGGATGGCCGCCTCATGCTGCTGATTGGCGGTTCGTATTATGAGGGAACTAAAATCCTCAAACGGGAACCTCGCGTTTGCTTTCTGGAATCAGGCAGCCAGACATTCGCCTCTCTGACTCCTATCAAAATGGATCCTGCCATCCGGACGAATTTCGACTGGTTATGGCGCGTCACCTGGCATGAAAATGCGGGTTATGGAATCATGTATCAGAGTAATCAGGCGGGGGTCAAGTATGGACTGCATCTAGTCAAAACGAGTGATGGCATCAGTTATGAGAATGTGAAAAGTTTTGAAATTGAGGATTCCCCCAATGAAGCCACTCTTCGATTTCTCGATGATGGCACGATGGTGATGCTGCTTCGTCGCGAAAAAGGAAAAGCACACGGCATCATCGGAAACGCCAAAGCTCCTTATAAAGAATGGGAACTTAAGGATCTTGGACATCGACTGGGAGGACCTGATTTCATCGTGTTGGATAATGGAAAACTGATCGCAGGCACGCGAAGATATCAGGGGCCAGCCAAAACAATTCTGGCAGAAATCGATTTGCAGGGAAACTTCAAAGAATTGATCGAATTCCCCAGCGGCGGCGACACAAGCTATCCCGGCTTCGTAATCTATAAAGGTCAACTCTGGATGACTTACTACTCCAGCCACGAGGGCAAGACTTCGATCTATCTGGCGACGATTCCTCTGAATGAACTTCATTGACATCAATAAAAATAACCACATGAGTAATCATGTGGTCTTCAGGAAATTCTACGGACAACATCTTTAAGTCGTCTCGCGCTTCTTCTTCTCCGTTTTGTTTCCATTCTCGTCTTTGGCAACATTCTTCGAATCATCGGGTTTGATACGATTTTCGGCTACAGGTTCTGCGACTCCATTTTCGCCCGTCATTTTCACGAATGTCTCGGGGAGTTCGACGCCGCCGATATCTTTCATGACCTGAAGCATGGGAGGTAACGTGCGGGACATGCCCTGCAGGAAGTTGGAGACGTTGGTCGAGTCTCCTTTTCCGGAGCCGTTGTCCCAGACGACGACTTTGTCGAATTTGATATTCGAGATAGCTTTGGCAGAGGCATCGGCCAGATTGTCGAGGTGTTCGAGGAGCAGCATCTGGAAGGCTTCTTTGGAGCCGCCACAGGCACTGATGATTTCCCGTAAACCTTCCCCCTTCTTGGCGAGCATTTCGTATTGCCCACGAGCCTCGGCTTCGAGTTTGGCGAAGATGGCAGCAGCCTCGGCATCGGCATCCAGTTTTCTTTTCGCGGCAGCTGCTTCGGCATCGACAATTGTGCGCGCCTTTTCCGCTTTCGCAGGAGCTTCGAGTTTGGCCCGCTGCTCAGCTTCCACTTTTTCCGCTTCAGCGATCGCGGCTTTGGCCATCGCTCGGTTTTGCGCTTCCAGAACAAAGGCTTCGGCTTCTTTTTCGCGAGTCTTGGATCGTTCGTAAGCCTCGGCTCGTTTCACTTGCAAGGTCGCCTGAGCTTCGGCAACTTCGGCATCTGCTCCCGCTTCTCCTTTGAACGCTTCAGCGTTGGCATTGGCCACCGAGACACGTTTCTGACGATTCGCATCGGCAACAAGAGTTTCCTGTTCAAAGAGAGCTTTCTGCTTCCCGTATTCTTCTTCCTTAGAGAGTTCCGCGACCCGAACTGTCTTCTCCCGTTCGGCTTCCCGGATCCCGATTTCCTGCTCTCGTTTAGCATTCGCAACCTGAATGAACTTATCCCGATCAGCGGCGACAACGCGGACTTCCCCGAGTTTTTCCTGCTCGGCCACATCTCCACGAGCTTTCTGCACGGCTTCCGAAGCGGCCTTCTGTCCAATTGCTTCGATGTAACCCGATTCATCAGTGATATCAGTGATGTTCACGTTGATCAGTACGAGACCAATTTTACGCAGTTCCGGTTCGAGCGAGTTTTGAATACTGCTCAGGAACTGTTCGCGATCGCGGTTAATATCTTCGATCAACATCGATGCGATGACCTGACGCATCTGGCCAAAGATCATATCCTCAGCCTGCTTCTTCACCTGCTGAGAATTCAAGCCGAGCAATCGAATCGCCGCGTTTTGCATGAGTTGAGGTTCGGTACCGATGGCGACCGTGAAGACTGAAGGCACATTCACGCGAATGTTTTCACTGGACAACGCATCCTTGAGTGGAACTTCAATTTGAATCGGTTCCAAAGAAAGATAAGCATAATCCTGGATGATCGGCCATACGATTTGTCCACCTCCGTGGACTGTTGTGGCCGACTGCCCTTTATCAACCTGACCATAAATCACCAATATTTTATTACTGGGACACCGCTTGTAACGACTGGCTAGAAACAGCCCAATTCCAAAAATAGCGGCTGCTGCCACGAAAATCGACATTGCGATTTCCGGATTGACATAATCAAGAATTGCAGCAAGAGAAACAGTATTACCTAACATATGTGAACCTCATCGATTCGAATTTGAACGCTATGCCGAATTGGCTGGAGAACGATTAACGGCGGAGACAGAGACTTCTGATACGACTTCAACGGTATCCTCCGAGATAACATTTGTGACCACAATGGGAGTGCCGGTTTTTAGTTGCTCTCCCTGCGTGATTGCTCGATACTCCATTGTTCGATTCGCAACTGAAACTGTCACTTTACCTGGTCCAGTGTTGTTTTCGGGAATCGTTAAATAAACGGTTCCTGTGCAACCCTTTGCAGCAGAGATGCGTACGGTTCCATCGGCCTTGAGTTGATACAACTTCTTGAAACTCCAGCCGACCATATACAACATGCCAAATCCGGCCAGCGCTGCGACGGCGAAAGCCTGCCCCGGTGGCAAATGCTCACTTACACCCCGACCTGTCAATCCGAAAACTGCAGTCGCGGCGACCAGCGAGCGGAAAGTAACGATACCGACAAACCAGCCATCTGAATGCGTGAGAGAATGATGATCGAAATCAACCTCGGCATCTCTAAGTCCAACAGCAGCCTCTTCTCCAATTTCGGGTGCTTCCAAATCCGGCACATCCAGATCGGGTGCATCAAAATCAAGATCGCCGCTTCCATCCAGACCAATCAACAGCATGACAAACTGGACGGCGAAAATTGTGCCCCCCAGAACCGCGCACCACGTAAATAAACTTTCCATCCGCTGACCTCGCAAGACAAATACAAAGAGATACTGATGTATCTCACGTCATCAACGGGGAAAGATCAACAACGGTTCAGGGTAATTGAAGAAATTCTGAAAAATCTTACGAACAAGAAAGAAACCTGGGTGGCGGGGCGTTCTCGAAGAGAAGCCCCCGAATTTGTTGAACTTCCGTGGGCTCCCGTAAAAGCGGAACGCCCTTGCCACCCGAAAGTTTCTTACTTAATAGGCATACGGATAAGGTGGCAGATCGTAATTCGGCACCATATACATCGGAGCCGGTGGTGCCAGTGGAGCGTAACGGTAGTCCCAGGTATACGGCCAGTACTCAGCTGCGTAAGGATACCGCGGGCCATAATTGAAGTTGCGGAAACCTCGTCCGCGACCTCGATAGTATCCGTCGACATAACTCTCTGCCGGTGTCACTTCTTCAGTCTCTTCCCGTTCATAAGGATCGCCTTTAACCAACCAGATATTGCGATAGCGAACCGGGTTGCCATGATCCTGCAGAAGAATCGTCAAAGGCTCAGGACCTTCCGGTTTACCGGCTCCTGTTTTCGATTCAATCTCGACCGCATCGTGAATTACGATTCCGTTTTGACGGACACGAATTTTCATGTTCTCGGTTTTGTTGCCTTCTTCATCGAAGCGAGCGGATCGGAAATCGATATCGTAAGTCTGCCAGCTCAAAGGAGGCAGGCACATATTCAAATCGGGAGCTTTGATACGGTAAATGGCTCCACAGTGGTTGAATTCAAGCATGTCTCCAAAAGAATCGAGAACCTGCACTTCGTAACGGCGCTGGAGATAGAAACCGCTGTTTCCGCGATCCTGTCCTTCGCCGAGAGGTTTGTAAGGCAGACGAAACTCGGCATGCAGTGTGAAGTCACCAAAAGTATCAACAGTTTCACAACCTTCTTCGAGCAAGCCGTCTTCAGTGACCTTCATGTTCTTCCAGAGGTCGTTCTTCTCACCATCAAACAGGACGACCGCATCAGTTGGAGCAGGCAGACCAATCGTAGCACTCCGGCGATCGTACTTACGAAGCTCGCCGAGAGATTCTCCTTCTAAACTAGAGAACGATGCGATGTTCCCAGCGACTTCAATCTGATAATCGCCAACGGTTGCCGTGACGATATCGTCGTTTAACTGAGCAATCGCACGTTCTGCGGGTTCATCATTCCAGCCATCGCCGGGCAGGCCGCCGTCGTAGAGGACCGCATCAAAGTTTCCGTTGCCGCGAGCGACAATCTGCAAGCCGACTTTCTTGCGATAGAACGAATTCTCCTCCACCGGCAAGGTGCCCATGTATTCGCCCTGATAGCGGAAATCGCTATCGACGGCTCTCAAATCCTGAGTCGCAGGCGGGCTCGGCTTTTTCTGAGCGTAAAGCTCGGGAGTTAAAGATGAACTGATCACTCCCAGAGTGAAGCAACTGGTGAGAAATAATTTAGAATACGGCACGGTCGATGTCCCCTCAGCCGGGCAGGATTTCTGCATCGGCAGCGAATTTCGAGAAAAAGGTCTTTCCCCCACTCTGCCATGCCGGGGCGGCATCTCGCAAGAGTTTAGTTTTACTGACACTGCGATTTTTCAAAATTGAAGAGTGTCGTGTGCATTGAATCAAAAATACAGATCGCATTTTGCGGATTGAAACGATTAGAATTAACGAATCCAATTCCAAGAGATTCTACTACGCGATAACATGAAAAATGATGGGAACAGAAAAGCCACCGACTGTTTACATAATTGCAGGTCCGAATGGTGCAGGGCAAACGACTTTTGCCTCAAAATTTCTGCCTCAAAAAGTCTCCTGTACAGAATTCTTAAATGCAGATTTGATCGCAGCGGGATTATCTCCATTCGATCCGGAATCGCAAAATATCCCCGCCGGTAGACTTTTCCTGAGACGTATCGATGAAACAATTGCTAAGCGAATTGATTTCAGTTTTGAGACCACACTGTCCGGACGAGGTTATATTCGCTTATTTAAAAAGTTGAAGTTGAGCGGTTATCGAATCGTTATATTTTTTTTTGTGGATCCCAAATCCTGAACTTGCAGTTGCCCGAGTGAAATTCCGAGTCATACAAGGCGGGCATAATGTCCCTGAGAAAGACATTCGAAGACGATATTCAGCGGGTTTGAATAATTTCGATAAATATTACAGTGAACTGAGTGACGAATGGCAGCTATATCTGGCATCAAATAATCCTCCACTAAATAACGCCTACAAAATTAGTAATAATGTCGAGGTTATTGAACCGGACTTATTCTCACAATTTCAAAATGCCATGAGGTAATTTTAAATGTCTGATGATCAGTGCAAAAAGAATGAATTGGCAAACCTTGCAGATGAGGCCTTTTTGGATGCCAGTAAACAAGTCATCGACATCGCCAGACGAACGGGAACTCCGGTCATTGTCTGGCGAGATGGTGCGATCAAAGAATTGTATTACGATAGCAAAGGCAACGAAGTCGCCGGGAATCGGCATGTCGATTAAGAAAGCGAGTCAGGAAACTGAAATATTGTTGGCTGAAGCGGATAACGGTGTAACGAATTCACAAGAGGTTGTGAATGCAAGTAGGGTTGTGTGAAGCTTTGCGAGTTTCGCTACTTTGCACATGGGTTTATGAATGATGCTGCTATTGCATATTCAAAAATCAACGAACACAGTCGGCAGGAGCAAGCCCAGCGAATAATAAACATTTGATGCCCATGAGACTGCACACCCCATTGAAAATGCCTAACTCAACGCAAGTGGACCGTCGCCGCAGTAGTCGGGGTTGCCGAAGGTTTTGAGGTCGTGGCCGAAGCTTTGGGTGAGTGAGAGGTGCAGGCGGTTGTGGGCCACTTTATTCAGTTTGAGTGAGCGTCCCATTTTGTAGCCCATCCCTCCGCCGATCATGACGAACGGAATATCGTTGAGGGTATGGGAATTCCCTTTGCCCAGTTCGTTCGTCCAGATGACCATCGTGTTATCGAGCATACTGCCGCTGGCACCCGGTTCAGGTGTTTCAGCTAATTGTTTCACGAGATATGCAACCTGCTCGGCGTACCAGGTGTTGATTTTCGTCAGTTTCTCGACAGCATCGGTATTGCTGTCCGGTTCGTGGGAGAGGCCGTGATGGCCTTCGTCGATGCCGAGCCAGCTCATCTTGGCCTGGCCGACCGAGTTCGTAAATTGCAGCGTGGCGATGCGGGCGAAGTCGGCGCGGAAACTGTTGACCAGCAGATCGATTTGCATCTTGCTGATCTTCGGCATATTGTCGTTGACTTCTTTCACGCCGAGTTCCAATTTCGGTACTGCATGTCCGACGTCCGCGGGGTTTTCCTGTTGAAGTTCGCGTTCCATATCGCGAACAAACGAAGCCTGCTCATCGAGCAGATGACGATCTTCCGCACTGACCATTAAGCGAAGTTTCGCGAGGTCGTTTTGCAGGGGATCCATAATGCTCTTCAAAGACTCGCGGTCTTTCATCTTGCCGTAGAGTTTGCTGAGCATCTGGTAAGGATCGTCGATGGGAGCGATTGGTTTGTTTGCACCGGCGTAAACCATGCGTGTCCAGGTATCGGCTCGTTCGGGAACCATCACGCCGAATTCAAGAGAGCCGAAGCGGGTTTGTGTGGCAGGGTTCTGTTGCAATACGTTTTTAATTTCCTGATCGATCGATAATCCGCTCGACCAGCCAGCCGGGGTGTGCGAACCACCCTGAATATTGCCGGGAAACAATTCCGATCCCGTCAACAGACAGCCCATACCGCGCATGTGAGAGTCGCCATCACCCTGAATTTTATCGCAAATTCCGTGCAGTGTGAGCAGTTTATCCTTATAAGGCGCAAACGGCTCCATGATCGACTTGAGTGCGAATTGCTCCCCTTCTTCATCCGGCCAGAAGTTTTGCGGCACAACTCCGTTCGGACTGAAAATCACAACCATGCGTTGTTTTCTGGTCGTTGTGTTGGCGTACCCTAAGCTGGGCAGACCGGCCAGGAACGGAATTGACAATGCTCCAAGACCAGCATTCTTCAGAAATTCGCGGCGTTGCATGGTGTATTTCATGGAAGGACCTTTGGAAGGTAATTGGTGGGTGCGCTAAGTCTATTATATCACATGGTTTCAGGAAATAAAGAGTTACTTGTGCGTTTGCTCAACAAGTTGCTGCTTCATGCTCCTCTGTCGCAACGCCGATTTCGTGGCGATGTTCAGCATCAGTTTCTGCATGTTGTACTGATTATTCGCAAAATCCTGATCGAGTTCATTAATCATCTCCGGGCCAAATGCCTGAATCGGCTGCTTAATCAGATACTGGAAAAACTGCTCGATAAACGCCCGATGAGCCTCGTCACTCTTCGTCAGAAATTGGGAAAGTTCCTCGGCTCCCTGAAAGCGGTATTGTTCACCTTCGCGAGAGATGTAATAGCCGGATGCATCGATATCCCGATTCCGTTCCTGTTTTCGGTATCGACCAACCTCATCAAAGTTCTCCAATGTGAACCCTAAATGATTGATTAAACCATGGCAGGAACTGCAGGCGATCGGTTTTGTCTGCAAGGCGATTCGTTCCCGGGTTGTCATGGTCGGATCGAGATCTGGTGGGGTAGGTGTCACGGCTATCGGTGGCGGCTTCAAAAATCGTCCCAGTAAACTCCGCGAAAGAAATACGCCTCGATGTATAGGTGATGTCGTATTCTCATAAGCCAGCCCAGCCAGCAGATAAGGATGCGTCAGAATCCCTGCCCGATTTTCTGGCTCAAACGCAACCTTTTCAAAAGTTGGGCCTTTGACTTCAGGTAGACCATAAAACTTTGCAATTTCGGGACTGGCATAAATCGATTCGGCCTGCAACAGTTTGCGATAATCGGAATCATCCGACCAGAAGATGTCATCGATGAATAACTCCAGCGAATCTTTCAAATCACTGACAAGTTCAGCATCGAATTCGGGGTGTTCGTCATCGGCTTTGGATAATTCGCTGAAGTGATCGAAGTAGAGCCAACCGCGAAAGAACTGACGTACCTTTGCTTTGGCTCGCGGATCTTTCACCATCCGGTCAACCTGCCAGGTAAATCGATCCTTCTCGATGAGCTGATGTTTTTCAGCAGCTTCGAGCAATTTGGGATCGGGAACGGAATCCCACAAAGTCAACGCCATCCAGGCAGCCAGGTCGTAATCGTCTAATTGCTCGTTCCCAAGATAGGGGAACAAAAAACGAGGAGATTTCAGAATCAACAGCAGCGATCGTTTAACCGCCACGGCTGAGCTGGGAGATTCTGCAAACTGTCGTTCAATATAAAGTTGCTTCAGTTCATCCGAAAGCGGACGACGAAACGCACGCGTCGCAAAGTCGGTACAAAACTGCTTCAGTTTTTCTTTATGCTCATCATTGATTTCGGGGATTTTGATCATCCCCGGAATCTCGGGCATCAGTTTATCTGTGACTTCCACTGCAGCCGTTGTGACCGCATCGAACCAGTCCTGAGACACCTGCACGCCGCGTTCGTAACCGACGCTTTTATCGTCGGGGGGGAAATCGGTCTCGACAATTAACCAGCTCGGCATCGGACTGGCGGATAGACAATGCGGCGGGATGTATTGTTCAGTGCCATGAGGTGGCTTCCACTTAAGGTGAGCGGAGACTGCTTTGTCAGTCTTTGATTTTCGGACTTCAAGACGAATCCCATAGGCGCGACCTTCAAGCAGAAACAACTCCTCTCGATACTCGGTTTGGTCCCCGGATTTCACGCGAATGTTAATCAGCGGCGGATCAACTCCATTCACTCGGAGATAGCATTGATTCTCCGAGTCGACAATAAATTCATACAAGCCGGTCTCAGCAGCCAGGACAGAACCTTCCCAGATCATGGCATATTCTGGTTCCGTAATGTTCTCTGGATCGGGACCTGCTTCACCGAAATCAAAATTAACGACGGGATCGATTCTCTCGATGACTAGATTCTCTTTGTTCTGTCGATTCGACTTATAGTAGCGAGCTTTGAGTCCTTGCTCATTTCCGAAATTATTGGACCACCGAAAGCTGTTCACGAGATCGGCGACACTGTTGCGGTACTGGCGGACTGTCAACCGGGAAAAATCGACTGAAGGTGGCTGGTTACGCACGCGGGCAACAATCGAATAGAACTCCTGATGGATATAGGCAGCGACGGCGTCCGCATCTGCAGCAACACAAGTCTCCGGCTCACCTTCGGGCATCGCTTTTGAGATGTAAGCAGACAATTCCCGAACGGCCAGATCGCCAATTAATGGAGACGGATATACTGATTCCACTCCCTGGCCTTTATCGCCATGACAGTCGACACACTGCGACTGATAGATTTTTCGGCCCTTTTCCAGTTGGTCTTCTGCATTGGCGGAATCAGAAAATGTGAAGAACAGGATCAGTAAAGCCAGAGCAAACAGAAATCGAAGTTTATTGGGGACAAATCGCATGAGCCGACTCGATCTCTATCTTACTACAGGGAGGGAACTTTGAACTCTGCTGACTGTGGGAGCCAGAAGTGCGGGGAATGTGGGAGAGTCACCATAAATGACTAATCCATAAGTAATTATACGAAGGCCTGATGAGTGATTCAACTGGATTCTGTCAAATTGCAGGTGGAACTCCCGAGTCATGACTGCCTCGGCTCGCCTGATCGTTTAGATACCCGGGTGGCTGGGGTCGTAGCGTAGCGAAGCCCCCAGAACATTATGGGACTCTTGGGTGGGGGCGC
>TARA_R100000789_G_scaffold99661_1_pt1 | contig 10326 bp, 9 predicted proteins | sample TARA_R100000789 | Tara Oceans TARA_R100000789 (sample SAMEA2623403) | marine metagenome | biome: marine biome (ENVO:00000447); feature: mesopelagic zone (ENVO:00000213); material: "saline water (ENVO:00002010), including plankton (ENVO:xxxxxxxx)" | depth 450 m | reverse complement strand
CGGGAGCAAGCAATAGAAGCCCACCCCCAGCCGCGGCAATATCAAACAACCTTTTAATCATCAGAATTCAGCATCCATAGCCAGAATTAAAAGCGATATTCACCCGGCGCGATCTGTGCCGCCAACTCAGCCTGCCCATCAGCAGCTACCTGCAAAACCTGTATTAGTTGGTCCGCAAGAACATCGCGATCAAAGTGTTCTTCTGCCAACAGCCTTGCAGACTTTCCAGCCTGCGCCAACCAGTCCTTGTCATGAAGCTTTTTATCCAACTCTGCGGCCACGTCTGCAGCAGATTGACGCCACATGGCAAGACCGCAACCTTTAGCCTGGACCATTTCATGCATCCAGCCACCATAATTGAGCATTACCGGCGTGCCAGAAGCCAAAGCATCAAAAAACTTATTTGCGGAATTTGGCCGCATCTCCGGGAGATCAATAAATAGCGCTGAAGCCATATCAGCCGCACTTAATAGGGCCGGGACTTCTCTTTTAGGGAGCATTTCTTCGATAAAGAGATTCTTACCTAGCACTCCCGCCTTTTCAGCCTGCTCGATTATCTCTAACTTTTCCTTGCCTTCACCCACCAAAAGAATGCGCACATCTGAATTCAGGCGAAGCAACTCCTGCGCAACCGGCACCATATAACCAACGCCATTGGTTGGCCCGAAGGTACCGGTGTAGACAAGCAAAGGCCTCTCACCTAGCCACTCACGCTGCGCCCGGAACTTTGCGCCGGCTTCTGCGTTGTACTGAAACTCCGCGTTGTCGCTGCTATTGGGAATCACTGCAACTTTCTCGGCAGGATACCCCGTGCGCAATACGCCCTCCTTCATGCCAGGAGAAAGCGCAACCACGGCTTCTGCATTGTGATAGGCCCAATGCTCGAGCCGATGAGCCGCGAACCTAAGTAACGGATTTTTCAACGCCCCAACAGCAATTGGCATTTCCGGCCAGAGATCCCGCACCTCGAACACCATGGGAATCTTTTTCTTACGGGAAGCGGGAACTGCGGGCAAGGCGATAGTCAGTGGCGTACTGGTTGCAAAAATAATATCGGCATCTAACTGAAGCGCTTTTTTCCGAGCTGCTAAAGCAAAAGAGAAGAAAGCCTTCAAGCGCTGAAAAAAGCTCATGTGGTTGGAGTACGGCACAGGGTACCAGTGCACCTGGATGCCGGCTTCATTAGTCTGGAACCAACCTTGCCGGCTGTCATCCTGCTCGCGATAGCTGGTGACCATATGTACTTCGTGGCCGGCAGCTACCATGCGGCGGGCCATTTCGTAGGAACGGGTACCGCCAGACATATCTGGCGACGTAAAATATTGATGTAGGTAAACTATCTTCATAGATCTGCCAAAATCGTCCGCTATGCGTTTGATCGTTAAATTTATTCCAACCCCTTCTTCAACTGAAGAAGCGTTGCGACGATCCTTGTAATTATAAATAGCTTGTTGTATTCAGAAGAAACAAGCATTTTAGAATAGAGCATCTCTATATAAAAGAACCTTTTAACCTCTTCTATCTTACTAGGCTTTCTTCGCGAAGCAGAATTTGGGCGCTCACGAACATAATAAACAACTTCTGGAGAGGCCTTTTGAACCGACTTCACACTGGGTGAAATCTCAGCCATAAATACTGCGTCCTCACCTTTCGACAGGTTTACATCAAACCTAAAGTCCCCGATTATGCTTCGATGGATTAGCTTGGCCCAAGGAGACGAAAAATATCTCCTAGATCGATAAAGCGATCCTTCCGTATCATTAAGCCTTAGATAAGAGCGCCCGATGTAATTAGGAAAAGCTAGGTCAGGACTAATACTGAAAGCTTTTACGTTCGAGACTCCTATTGTCTCTTCATCAGAAACTTGAAGCAGCGACTCGAGGTATCCAGCACTCAAAACATCATCATCATCAACAAAACAAACGAAAGGTTCGACGCTTTCTTCAATCAATAGATTTCTAGCCCCAGAGACACCAGGCTCTTTTAGGTAAAAAAACTCATAATTGAAACTGAATTCGCTCAGTAGACTACCGACATACGACCTGTAGGGTTCTTCTGGACCATTCAGTGCAACATAAACACAAAACATACTCTTTGGCAAAGTCTGCGCCTCCAGTGAGCGAAGACAGCTCTCAAAGTATGCCCCAGTTTTAAAAGTTGGAATTACAACAGCTATCATTCTTTAATCACCAAATAAGCTCCGAGAAAAACTGACTTTTAGTTAGCCCGGCAACAATTACACTAAAATGGCTCATCAAGAACCTTAATTCATCATCTAAAAATTATAGACGAGTAAGCGTACTCTCCTACAGGAAAAGCCACGACCTTAGCCAAGTAAGGTATAACGATGTACAGGAAAAATAAAAACTTAACAAATTTAGAGTATTTGTAAACAAGAAAATAGTAAGACGGAATTAAAGAAAAGAATACGAAGTAGTGATAGGCACGATAGAACAACTCGGTATGCAAAAGCGACAAGTATAGCGACGAACCTAGAAGCCAAACCCCGACCAAACGCAACTCGAACCTTGCAAACTCCGGAATACTCTTTCTAACATACCACAAAAACCAAAGATGGACTGGAACATAATATAGTTTGGTTAGAACATTAAAAAACGACGATCCTGCACTTAAATACTGAGCGTAATGTGCATAAAAAGACAGATACCCACCCAGCATGTATTCTAGAAGAAGCATCGCAGCGCCGCTGAGCCAAAATGCAAAAAACAGAAAGTAAAACAGCAACACCCGCTTAGATAAAAACTCATAAACGAAGTTGGGAACAAGCAAAAAAACGGCGACAGCGTAAAATGTCTGATGGAAGAGCAACCCAAACAGGGAAAATAAAATTGTCAACCCAAACTTATTAGAAAACTTTGACAACATAGCACAAACAAAGAAGTATGCCGCCAGGTAGTTTCTCACCCCATTCATTTGGTTATGCATCATTCCTGTAATAAGAAAAAAACAAATGAATACTATAGCAACTTTATAGCCGTGACCACTAAGAACCCGCAAACAGAAAACTATCGCAGCCGAAGACAAAGCCGACGCCGCAAAAAATAACGACTGCGGCGCAAACCCAAGCTCCCTAAGAACTAAGACCAAGTAGTAAAAGCCATACTCTTCTTTACGGAAGTAAACGCTTAAAACATCATCATTATTAAATATTTCTAAATAATTGAAGTAATCGTAGCCAACCCCATACTGTAAAGATGGTAGAATCGTAATAACGCAGAACACTATGATCCAGAATAACCATTCCCCTGCTCTACTCATTCTCCAATTATCTACGAGAACCAATAAAGCAGCTGACCAAAAGTTAAAAATCAGGTAAATCATCCTGCAACCTTACTGCCCTTTAGGGAAAAGCTAGTTTCCGAATTGTTGTGCCAAGATTGCCATCAGTTCATGAAGCCAAAAGCGTTTAATAACGACTGCTTCAAATCCAATTTACACTCCGCGAAACCTTTCACACTAATCATACTATTTGCTCTTTCCAAAGCCTCAAAAATATCATCAGAGCTTTCTAGAACAAAAGGGAGCTCACAGGGATTAGATGTTGTGGAGTAATAATCATGAAATTTGAATCTACCACCTAATAGCGGGCTGGTAGCATCCTCAAGCCATTTGTTGGGCACATTGTAGCTATCTGCGAGAATCAATCCATGAAGCGACGTCGACAAAATAGATTCACACCTCAATATGTGAAGCACAAGCTCCTCAGGGGTACATCGTATGTCTATAACATGAACGCCCTCCTCTTCGCCTACAACAGCCTTCACTTTATCGTAATGCCAATAATGGGGAATTATTCCGACTTTAAACTCCGGTTTAACTTCTGGCTGAAATAGTTGTGGCATTAGAACTGCCGGATCCCCAAGAGGTACCATTTCTAACTTTTTTCCGAACTTAGCTTCTAAGGCTGCAAGAGTTTTTTTTCCGCGGAGAGCAAAAATCTTATCGGAAGATACACTATCCGATATGTAGCTCTCACCTAAACATCCCGCGCCCCATATAAAACTTCGCGCATTAGCTTCATGCATAATACTCCCAACTGCAAGGAGATGATTGGGGATTCTTGACCTACAGTTAGCAACCCTCTTTCCGATTATCTTCTCGATCAAATATGGCCCAATCAAATCCCCTGCATTGGCTTTTCGGTCAAAGTAATATGAGAGGATAGCTCCGTTTCTTGCCTCATAGGTCTCGCGAAGAAAACCCAAAGGAATTGAGGCTTTAATTTTTACAAGGATTAATAATTTTTCGAACTTAGTATACACTCAATTCTACCTTAATTTTTTAATAACTTAGAAGCCACCCACTTCCAAACCTATAAACTTCTAAGGAGGATCAGACAGGAGAAAGAAAAATTTTGATTTAGCCAGCTTACCTTTGAAAGCCAGAAAGATCACTCTAGGACGGATTTATTAAACTCTCTGATATACATTTTTGGAAGCTACCCAAACCCTAATTACAAGACATAAATAGCAAACGGAACCTAAAACAGAAAATACTGCCACAGCTGCAACGCCATCCCTGAAAATATAATAACCAATAAACAAGCCGGCTATTCTCATCCCTGCACTAAATACACTGTGCCATAATGCCCAACGCTCCAATCGCAAAGCCGGAACAATTGCGACTGATGGCGAGTTAAGCAAGTTAAAATACATAAACAAAGCCAACCATCTACCATAATGGCCGGAAACCTCCCAACCTTCTCCAAACACTAATCCAAACAAGTAGGGCCCAAATACAACAACCAGAACAAGGGGGATAGCTCCTACAACCGATAGGCCAATCGTTGCTTTTATTAGAATCCCAGATATTGACCTTCCGCTACCAAGTGCTTCTACCACTTTAGGATAGAGTACGTCCTTTACAGAGTTACTCAACAACATGGATGGCAAGGCTAACACTGATCTAGTTATAGCGTAATAGCCCGCAGAGGCGGGGCCTATGGCTGAAGCGAGAAAAAGAGTTGGTGCGTTTATTGATATTGCGTTGATTAAAACTTGGGGAGAACGATACAGCGGAAAGTCACGATAACGTTTAGCCAATTCGAATGGAGTTTCCGCATTACATTCATTCTGAGAAGGTTCAGTTTCTGATCTTCGAGCACCAACCCACAGTAAAAAGGCATGAAAAGCTTGGCCTATCGACGCAATAATAATTAATGTTGCACCTACGGGGTGAAACCAACCCACACCCGCTTTAGCCGAATTCATGATCAAGGCCTGAAATATTGCCATTCGGGCAGTGATTCTGAACTGTTCTTTCCGTATCAACCACTGTGTGAAGATTTGTTGAATTGCTGAAAATAGCATCGCCAATGGAACTAGCCATAGGAAATCGGCCACCGATTCCAAACTCAATACTTTGGCTAGCCAGTCAGCCCAAAAGAGTATTATTAAAGCTGAGATTGTGGCAACAGCAACAGCAACCCCAGCACTAATCTGGCCTATCTTCTTCGCTTCTTCATTTGATTTGGCTAGCACTATGGCAACTGGATAGGTTAATGCGGCTACCGGTGTCAGTACACCTAGTACCGCCATAAAGGTACCCAGGAGCCCAAATGCTTCGGGACCGTAAAGACGAGTAATGACCGGAGCAAAAGCCATAGTAATAGCCTGCGCTCCAATTGTTCCAGATGCGACTATAAAAACATTGCGGACAAATTTATTATTAAACAGAACTTTTGCTTTATAGACCAAGATACTTACTTTCTATTAGAATTGACTTTATGCGCTGAGTAACGAACGCGTGGAGTTACTTTCAACGTACGCGAACTAATTTTTTAGATTTATACATAATCTTGACCCCCTTGCCGTTGCGAGCAAGAATGTATTGCCGCACAAAGGGATTTATTTTACTTGATATATTTAGCAGCAGAGAAACGAAGAGGCTCGCGAGAGGCCTGCTTTCGTTCAACCGTTTAACGATATAGATATTTTTCTGGTATAGAGTTGCGTGGCCTGGGAAATGATGGAGAGCTCCAGAAGAGCTGACTTTTATGGGATTTTCCAGTGCTTTATCTTATTCTTCTTGCATATCGCTCAATCTGATGCGCACCAATGCGATAAATTCTGAAATAAAGGCCAGAGACAAGCCGGCCAGAAGACCGAGAAGTCCGCCCAATGTCACAATCAGAGCTTTCGCTGGGCCTGTACTACCGGTGCTTTTTCGGCTAGTAACCAGTACTTCAGCAGGCTTCATTGCCTCTCTATCGTTCTCAAGTTCCGCCTGCTCTTGTAAGGCTAGAACAAGAGCAGATCCAGCGCTTTCACTCCCTTCCATTGCCTGTAGTGCTTCTACTAAAGTGTCTTGTGAGGCAATACGTTTATCAAGCGTATTACGGGCAGCTTCAATTAGCTGCTGCTGACGATCTATTACATCGGCGATCAGGTTGGCGTGGATTTCATTAACCAGTTCACGCTGTTCTTCAGTAGTTTCTGTAATCAGACGGATCAGGTTAGTGTCCTTTGGATTGCCAGCCTGCACTCGAAAAGGTAGGTCTCGCTGGTTTCTTTCAGCAAAGTTGGCGACTTGTTCCGGTACCCATCGGTTCTCTACGGTTGCCACCACAGAGCTGGGGGCTTCGAGGTAACCACCTTTTCCGTCTTTTGCCAGCTGAACCAAGCTTATATACTCGTACTTGGCGGGTGCCATCAGAGCATAAATAAGAGCCAATGTAATTATGACGAAAAACGTTGCGTAAAAGATCCGACGCCGGCGTATAAAAGTCGTCGCCAGATCTACCAAGCTCATTTCGTCACCATCAGTTCTTCTACTATCTATACTCTTAGTCATCGGTCTCAACTGCCGTAGTTGTATTAGTATATTAGTCTTGGGCACGCTACCGCCCCACCAACCCAAATCAGCGTAGTCAGGCAATAAGCATTCAGGCCACCGCAGGCGGAGGCCGATCCATGCACACAGAATACTGTTAATAAACGGAGCAATTCTACGCTAGTTATGAGGGAAATTCAGCTACCGGGCGTAAAGGTGAGCCCTGAACGCAAAATGCCGGCGAAGGCCGGCATTAAAGACTAAGACGAATTTCAAGGAGTTAGCGATTCACAACTACCAGATTCTGGTGCACGAACCCTCGCCGGCCAGAACTCAGCTGAATGGAGTACCACGGAATACCCTTTTCCTGCCCCAGAATGACAAAGGAGTCGCCAGGGTTAAGCTGCTCAATCACGGTACTGCTTCCATTTGTGCCCGGCACATTGCGAATATTCGCCCTGCTCCCAAGGTCAGCACGAATTTGGCCCTTCACTACAGCGCTTGATGCAGCCCCTCCACCAACAAAAGCAATCCGGTTTTCTATAATCTTTTCGCCGATCGCATCCACTACCGGCAGATTCGTCAGCCAACCGCCAAGCTGCCCACCCCAACCTGCAAGTACCTGCAGGGGCCAGATCAAAGGCACGATTAAAGTCAGTACAACGAACGGTTTTCGGAGCATCATTCGTCATCCCCTTCAGTCAGCAGCCACTCCAGCAAAGATGTTGCTACTTCTACACCATTCTCGGCCATGGAGTTCATTTGGAAATCCACAATAAAAAGCATGGTCTCGGCGGCAAACTCAACCTCCTCCGGCAATTGCTCATACACCAACGCCTTGAGCTCTTCCTTTGTCATTTCCTTGGCATATTCACTAACCAGATCATCAAGCTCTCGCAGGACTTTCCGGATTCGAGACACATCATCGCCGCTCGGTAGCTCTGGACCTCGTGCAGGTTTAGGGGCAGCAGGGGCCTTAAACGCTGACGTAGTAACCGACAAGGCATCAAAAAGTGCGGCTTCGTTAAGAACTCTGGCATCAGCAGTGGCACCGAGATAGCCAAACCTCTCAACATTCACGCTCCCTCCCTCCATAAAACGGAAACGGGCACTGCAAGGCACGAAGCCACCACTATAAATATAGCCTGCATACGCCAGACTGAGCTCAATCTTATTTTGACTTGAAGCCGGCGCGAAGGCCTGAAAAACCGATAATTTATTGCTGTCGTCGCGCTCATCCGGAATGAACCGGCTCAATGCTTCCAGAATAAATCTGTGGACAGCCTTCTCATATTTACGCTCATAAGAAGGATGCCCACCGGACAAAGGCAACTTCATTGCGGCTTCGTGAAAAATATAGCCAAAAGCGACGGTCTTCAGCAGCAAAACCTGGTTTGGGTCAGCGGCGATTTCCGGCTGCAGATGGGTTTTTATCCAGTTTTCCAGAGACGTCATAAGCGCATCCCGCGCCTGTTGATTCAGAGCCTAGCGAAATGCCGCTATCTCCCCGGATAACTCCCGCTCCAATACCCCCAAAGCCGGCAACTGAAACTTGCCTGCTAGCCTTTGCCAGTTACCCGCTATTTGCCGGCTCTCAGCCTCAAAAAGACTTTTGGGATCGCTATATAACTCCTTGAAACCCTTTAAATATATCCCGGGCAGTCTTTCAAAGCGGTACGGTAGCTCAAACGCCTTAACATCCCGCCCATGCTCGAGCGCCGACACCAAAACGCGAAGAAGCGCTGAATAACTCTCACGGCCAGCTAAACGTGCTTTAAGGTCTTTGAGGGTATCGGAATCGTGCTGATCTGTAGCCAACTGCATCTGCAACTCAGCCACATTGCGCTCGTTTACACCATCCAGCACAACCAGGCGCCGAATATACCGGTCATAGACTGCGTGCTTTTCTTTACGTGCTGCCCGCAGCGCGAAGTGTGGCCTCATCCAGCCCTGATCATGGTTGTTTATAAACTCCTGGTAAGCGCTCACGGTTCCTTTTTGTCGAACCACCTGAAGACTGTCCCGGGCATGCAAGTACCGGCTTACCATCCTCACAACAAAAACAGACACAAAAAACAGGCCTACCAGAATCGACCAGAGATACCTGGATAAAATACCCCCGGAGACACCCGGAAATGCAGGAAGTGCCGCAAGGCCTGCCTGCTGCAGAGCAACAGAAGAATCGGTCTCTGGCAAATACAAAACCTGTGTCGCCATGCTTTCCAGCGGTAGTAAGCGATTAAGCTCCCACCCCTGGTACCCCTCAACCACCTCCCCGTCCAGCATATAATCGCCCAGCGATCTCTCCAGCAGAACATAACGTGGCGGGCCATAGCTCAGCGCAACCAACACGCCGGCGACCATCAACACCAGATAGACCCTCAGGCCATCTTTATTCAACACCTGCAATTTCCTGGCGAGCACAAAGAACGCAGCGGCGAGAGCAATCGCTCCTAGAATCATCAATTTCATAGGCTAAACAATTACCAAAAATACTTGTCGTAAAACAGCGCATTGGCGCCAAAAAGCAAAAGCCCGAGGTACCTCAGCACACCGGCAGCCCCTGCGCCAACAGACTCCTCCAACACCCCCAACGCGGGCCGCATCGTACCGGTTACGATGAGCAAAGCCACCAACATAAAAATGACCGCCACAATCTGCCAGCTTCGAGTAACCCAGATTTCATTCTGTCGCTCGGAAACACGCTGGCGAATAGCCTTTCGAACACCCTCAAACAGATAGCTCAACACACCAAAGGCCAGAACAAACACCACCAAACGCAGAACACCCTGGACAATACTTTCCTCTATAAAAGGAACCGTGTTAATAGCAATGATGGCGGCGACCACAATCTCCACACCGGCCGAAAAGGCTGAGCGCTCGCTTCCTGGCCGGCAGAAGAAATAAATCATGTCTCGGATCAACAACACCATGTAGCCGGAAACCGCGACCATAACAAAGGCGCCCAGAGCCCGGAGCATATTACCGAAATTGATAAAAACGCTGAGTTCGGCGATTGCCCAGCCAACCAGAAGCAGCACCAGCACCAGCTGAGCAGAAACGGACAAGTAATATTTCGTTTCTACATCGCGGCCGGAGTATTTACCAAACAGAAAAGCGGAAACAGACAGTGTTAAAACGTGAATAAAGGCAAGAGCAACAGTCGTCATGGATAATTGGCTTTATAGATTTTTAGTTACAAGAGAACTTAGTGATGACTAACCTTCTTCCGCACCACCACCAACAACCGCCAAACATGGCTAAGCGACCAGTCATACAGCGCGAACAGTCCAACAAACGCCGTAAACATCAGCCACTCGGGCAAGTGGAAGAGCTCACCAAGCAGCCCAACGCTGGCGAACAGCATGGCCACTATGGTGATCATCAGCAGGGCTTCGCGGTCGGAGAAACCAGCGCGCATGAAGATGTGGTGCAGATGGTCTCGGTCTGGCTTCATTACCGATTGCCCTTTGCGGGCGCGGCGTACCATGATGGCGACCATGTCCATCAGGGGGATGGCGATAATCCACAGGG
>TARA_R100000789_G_scaffold25279_9_pt1 | contig 10327 bp, 12 predicted proteins | sample TARA_R100000789 | Tara Oceans TARA_R100000789 (sample SAMEA2623403) | marine metagenome | biome: marine biome (ENVO:00000447); feature: mesopelagic zone (ENVO:00000213); material: "saline water (ENVO:00002010), including plankton (ENVO:xxxxxxxx)" | depth 450 m | reverse complement strand
GATCCGTCACTTCAAGCGGCAGCCGCGCCGCCTCCTGCGCGCCATAGGCAAAGCCGATGGCCAGCGTCGGCCGTTTCGCGCGGAGTTTCTCAAGCGTCCGGTCATAGAACCCGCCGCCATAGCCAAGCCGCCCGCCCTGCCGGTCGAACCCGACCAGCGGCACGATGAGGATCTCCGGCTCAAAGAGCTCGCCCTTGGCCGGAACAGAGGCCCCGAACGGCCCCTCCACCATCTCGCACTCTGGCTCCCAGCGCGAAAAGACCAGTGGCGCGCCCTCGGTCACGATCACCGGCACGCCAACCGGCCCATGCGCCGCCGCTTCGGCCATGGCGGGCAGCGGGTCGATCTCGGTGCGGATTGGCATATAGCCCGCCAGCGGCACGCCGCGATAGCCTGCCAGCACCTCGCTGAGCCGACCCGCCGCACCGGGGGCCGCCGCCGCATGGGCCGCCTTGCGCCGGGCAAAGGCCGCCCGCCGCGCCTCTGCCTTGATCTCGATAAGTGCCGCGTCGCTCACAACAGCCACATCCCTGCCAGTCCCAGAAAGGCGAAGAACCCGACCACATCGGTCACGGTGGTCACAAAGGCCCCCGAGGCCAGCGCCGGGTCGACGCCGATACGTTCGAGTACCACCGGGATCACCGTCCCGGCAAAGCCCGCAACGACAAGATTGATCACCATTGCGGCGGCGATCACATAGCCAAGCTCTGGCCCGCCGAACCACAGCACGCCGACGATCCCCATGACCACCGCAAAGATCGTGCCATTGACCAGCCCGACCAGCACCTCGCGCCGGATCACGCGCCAGACGTTGCGCCCGGTCAAGTCCTTGGTGGCGATGGCGCGCACCGCCACGGTGAGGCTCTGGGTGCCGGCATTGCCGCCCATAGAGGCGACGATCGGCATCAGCACCGCCAGCGACACGAATTTCGCAATCGTATCCTCGAACATCGAAATCACCAGCGAGGCGAGGATCGCCGTCACCAGGTTCACCGCGAGCCAGGGAAAGCGCTGCCGCGTGGTCTCGGCGATATTGTCGTTGAGACCGCCTTCGCCGACCCCGGCGAGACGCATGATGTCTTCCTCATGTTCCTCGTCGAGCACCACCATCGCGTCATCGATGGTGATCACCCCGACGAGCCGGTCGTTCTCATCCACCACCGGCGCCGAGATCAGGTGATACTGGTTGAACGCATAGGCGACATCGCCCTCGTCCTGCGTCACCGGGATGACGTGAAAGGTCTCTTCGGCAATGCTCTTGAGCAAGATTTCCCGGCGCGAGCCCATCAGCTTGCCGAGCGTCACATTGCCCACCGGGCGCAGCCGCGGATCGACCAGCACGATGTGATAGAACTGATCCGGCAATTCCTCTTGATCGCGCAGGAAATCAATGGCTTCGCCGACATTCCAATGCTCGGGCGCCATCACCACCTCGCGCTGCATCAGACGACCGGCGGAATATTCCGGATAGGTAAGCGATTTCTGGACGGCGGCCCGGTCGCTGTCTTCGAGCGCCTCGAGAATAGCCTCCTGCTGATCCTCTTCGAGATCCTCAACGAGATCGACCACGTCATCGCTGTCGAGCTCGCGCACCGCCTCGGCAAGGACTTCGGGGCTCAGGATCGACAGCACGTCCTCGCGGATCGATTCGTCGAGCTCCGACAGGATTTCGCCGTCGAACTCGTTGCTGTAGAGCTCGATCAGGCGGCGGCGGTCAAAGGCGTTGAGCTGTTCGAGAAGGTCGGCGATGTCGGCCGCATGCAACGGCTCCATCTCGGACAAGAGCCGGTCACGGTCATTGGTATCAACGGCGAACATGATGCGCGCGATGGCCTGCGGGTCGAGCGCATAGGCATCCTCGTCGCGCTCGGCTTCGGTCTCGTGCTGGTCGTCATATTCGCTCATTGGCGCAGCTCCCCGCTCTGCCCCCTTGCGCTGGGCACACGCGCGGGGAAATTGATGCCCCTGTCGGGCCTTGTTGCCGCGTCCCTAACCCGAAACCTGCCCTCACGATAGCGGGAAAATTTGCCACCTTTCCCGCAAAACGCAGGCCCCGCGCCTCAGCAGCCGCGCTCGCCCAGCACCATCACCCAATAGGCCCCGCGTTGCGCCAAGGCCATCTCGCGCGCCCGAGGGTTGAGCATGTTCTGCCGATGCCCCGGTGAGGCCATCCAGCCCGCCAGCGCCTCGGGAATATCCTGCGGCCCTTGGGCGATATTTTCCGCAATGAAACAATAGTCATAGCCCGCCGCCCGCGCCCGGTCGGCCACATCGCCGCCATCGCTGCCGGTATGGCTGAGCCCGTCGGTCGCCGCCATATCCGCCGCATGCGACGCCGCCGCCGCCGCCAGCCGCCCATTGGTGCGCAGCAAGGGCTGCGAATACTGGGCCCGGTAGGAATTGACCGCATCCAGCGCCTGCCGGCTGAGATCGCCGGGAATATGGCTGATCGGCCCGGCCCGGACCACGGTTTCCTCTGGCCCCGGCCCGGTCCCGCCGCCGCCACAGGCTGTGAGCAGCAGGGTCGTCGCAAGGATCATGAAATGTCGTGCAGGTCGCATGGCGTTCTCCTTCTCGTCTCGTCTCAGGGCCAGTCCGAAAGAATGTCGAGCGCGGCCTTGTGCTGCGCCGCATTGGCCGCCGCCAGAACCCGACCGCCCATATGCGCCGGGCCGCCCTTCCAGTCGGTGACAATGCCGCCGGCCGCCTCGATCACCGCCATCGGCCCCTGAATGTCATAGGCGTTGAGCCCGGCCTCGATCACCAGATCAATCTGCCCCGCCGCCAAAAGCGCATAGGCATAGCAATCCATCCCATAGCGGGTGAGCTGCACCCGGTCCGATACCGCCCGGAACGCCGCCGCCTCATCGGCACTGCCCAATTCGGGAAAGGTGGTGAAGAGGATACAATCTTGCAGTTCGCGCGGCCCGCGCGTGACGAGCTTGGCCTCGCCCTGCGGACCCACGACCCGCGCCTGACCAAGGCCACCCTCAAACCGCTCACCGATATAGGGCTGATCCACGATGCCATAAAGCGGCCCGCTCTCATCCGAGAGCGCGATGAGCACCCCCCAGGTCGGCGTGCCCGACAGAAAGCCGCGCGTGCCATCCACCGGATCGAGCACCCAGGTGAGCCCGCTGGTGCCCTCGCTCTCACCATATTCCTCGCCCAGGATCGCATCCTCGGGGCGGCGCTCGGCCAATACCTCGCGCATGGCGCGCTCGGCGGCGCGGTCGCCCTCGGTCACCGGGTCGAAGCCGGCGGCATCCTTGTTATCGGCAACAAGATCGCCATGTCTGAAAAACGGCAAAACCGCCCGGCGGGCCGCGTCGGCCATCGCATGGGCGGTTTCAATGATGTGCGCGCTGTCAGCCAGCTGCGCCTTGCGTCCGGTCATCCGCGGCACCTTTCGGGTCTGAGTATCCCCCGGTGGTAACGCGATGCCGGCCTAGGCTCAAGCGACGTCGCTCAGCACCCGGGCCAGTTCGAACAGACGGCGGCGTTGGTTTTCGGGGATGGAATAATAGGACCGCACGAGATCGAGCGCCTCTTTATCCCCCAGAAGATCTCCCGCAGCCGAGGGCGCGGCGGCATCCGCCCGCTCCAGACCATCGAAGAAAAAGCTGACATCGACATCCATCGCACCGGCGATATCCCAAAGACGGGAGGCGCTGACGCGGTTGGCACCGGTCTCGTATTTCTGGATCTGCTGAAACTTGATCCCGACGCTTTCGGCCAATTGCTGTTGGGTCATCCCCACCAGCCACCGACGATGGCGAATGCGTTTTCCAACATGTACATCAACTGCGTGTGGCATATTCGTAATCCTTGTTTACTCGTCCTACTCGGTGCCGCCATGGTCCCCGATCAAGACTTAGGATGATTGTTCGCCCTAGAATAAATGGGCGCTGGAAACACGACGACAACGAGAAAGATACACGGTTTTCGTTCCGCCGAGAAGGTATTTGATCAAAACAAGCTCAATTATAACGCGAATTGTATAAATTCCCCCAACAACATTCACGGTCAGTTGCGATTTTCTAGCCTTTGGACACAATTTGAGGCAGTTACGTTAACCATTTAACCCTGATTCTAAGGAGGTTTTCCTGTGCGCAGCTACCAAGTGACGCGATTTGACGTCGCTCCGACGCTCCAAGACAAGCCCGTCCCGACACCCGGAGCGGGAATGATTCGTGTCAAGATCATGGCTTGCGGTCTCAACTTCGCCGACCTGCTGATGTGTCAGGGCAAATATCAGGACACGCCCGAGCCCCCCTTCACCCTCGGCATGGAGGTGGCCGGCGTGGTCGATGCGCTCGGTCCCGACACCGACGGCCCCGCCGTCGGCAGCCGCGTCGCGGTGTTTGGCGGTCAGGGTGGTCTCGCCGAATATGGCTGCTTTCCCGCCAACCGCGCCGTCCTCCTCCCCGATGACATGAGCTTTGACGACGCCGCCGCGCTGCAGATCGCCTATGGCACGAGCCATCTCGCCCTCGACTACAAGGCGCGGCTGCAACCGGGTGAAACGCTTCTGGTGCTCGGTGCGGCGGGTGGCGTTGGCCTCACCGCCGTCGAAATCGGTCACGCCATGGGGGCCAAGGTCATCGCCTGTGCCCGTGGTGCCGAAAAGCTCGAGGTCGCCCGCCGCGCCGGGGCCGATCACCTGATCGACGCCGCCAGCGAAGACATCCGCGAGCGCGTCCGCGCCCTGGGCGGCGCCGATGTGGTCTATGATCCGGTCGGCGGCGATCAGTTCAAGGATGCCTTTCGCGCCTGCAACCCCGAGGCACGGCTGCTGCCCATCGGCTTTGCCAGCGGCGACGTGCCGCAGATCCCGGCCAATCACCTGCTGGTCAAGAACCTCACCGTGATGGGGCTCTACTGGGGCGGCTATCTGGCCTTCAAACCCGAGGTCGTCACCGACAGCCTCGCCACCTTGCTATCCTGGCACCGCGAGGGGCGCATCAAACCGCATGTGAGCCACGCCCTGCCGCTGGCGCAGGCGGGCGATGGGCTCGAACTGCTGCGCAGCCGCAAATCCACCGGCAAAGTGGTGATCAGGCCTCACGAATAGCCACCGGCGGCGCGGCGGCACAGGCAAACCCCTGCCGCAGCATCGCCGCCAGCTCGTCAAGCACCGGCCCGGTGCTGCCCGGCGTGCGATAGAGGTTGATCTTCTGGCTGCCCAGATCGGGCAGCTCGCAGCCCGGCGGCAGCGCCTCGAGATAGGGCGGAATGCTGTCTTCGAGCATCGCCCCCACCGCCAGATCGGCCGAGACCAGCGCCTCGATGGCGCGGTCATCCTCGCTCTCGACCGCAAACTCCCAGTCGATCCCCGCCCCATCCAGCGCCTTGATGGCGATGGGCCGAAAGGCACAGACCTGCCCAAAGGCCAGCCGGATCGGCCGCTTCTTCCACGCCTGCCCGCCCCGTGGCGAGGTCCAGCGTAGCGGCATCTCGGTGAGCGTCTCGCCCCCCGGCTGCAACTCCGCCTCGGTGCCGAGAATGATATCCACCTCGCCGCGCCGCATCTCTTCATGCAGCTTCCAGGTGCTCGACGAGCGCAGCTGCACCTTCACCCGTGGGCAGACGCTGTTGAAGGTCTTGAGCACGCGCGGAATCACCGGGTACACCACGTCATGCGGCACCCCGAGCACCACCTCGCCCTCAAAGAGGTCCTCGGTGAGCCGCCCCACCGCCTCATCATTAAGCGCCACGATCCGCCGCGCATAGCTCAGCAACTGCTCGCCCGAGGCGGTCAGCGTCACCCGCCGGTTGGCCCGGTCCAAGAGCGTGATGTCGAGCATCTCTTCGAGCCGCTTGATCTGCATGCTCACCGCAGATTGCGTCAGATTCAACGCCCCCGCCGCCCGCGTGACGCCGCCATGATCGGCCACCGCCATGAACGACCTGAGCGTGGTCATGTCCAGATTTCGCATTCATCACACTCCTTGATGTGGAACATCTCAATCATTCGTTTCACTAATCATGCCAGATGGGGCAAATATATCAATACCGAAAATGCAAAAGGCCCAACACATCACGAATACGAAAGGTTAGACCGATGACCCAGCTTACCTCCTCCCGCTCCCGCACCCAAGCCATCCACAGCCGCCGTGGCCTCCTGCCCCGCCTGCAGACCTGGGCCGCCCTGCGCCGTCAGCGCCGCCTTCTGGCCGAGCTGGACGCAGACCGGCTCGCCGACATCGGCCTGACCCGCACCGAGGCCCTGAGCGAAGCCCGCCGCCCCTTCTGGGACGAAGGCTGAGCCCCCGTGCCGACCCCCTGTCGACCCCGTGCCGCCCGTCTGCCGACTGTGGCAAATGGGCCCGGAATGCCTCAGGGCGGCGAATTGCACGATTTTACGCAACCGCCGCCTTGCCAGCCTCTTGAAAACAAACCGCGCCTCGCCGATATTGAGTGCAAACCACCCGTCACTGGGTGTGGACCAGCTATCGGAGGGATACATGGCGCAATTTGACACCATCCGCACCCGCGCAGGCGCGCAGGCAGCGGCCATTGACGAGGGCCTTCGCGCCCATATGAGCAAAGTCTACGGCACGATGTCCGTCGGCATGCTGCTGACGTTCCTCGCGGCCTGGGCCGTGGGCAACAACGCCGCGATGATGGAAGTGCTGTTCACCGGCTTCACCCGTTACATCGTGATGTTCGCCCCGCTGATCATGGTCTTTGCCTTCGGCGCGGTGATCAACCGCCTGAGCGCCGCCGCGGCACAGCTCTTCTTCTACGCCTTCGCCGCTCTGATGGGCGTGTCGATCTCCTATATCTTCGTGATCTTCACCGACATGTCGATCGCGCAGGTCTTCTTCGCGACCGCAGCCGCCTTTGGTGGTCTGTCGCTGTGGGGCTACACCACGAAAAAGGACATCTCCGGCTGGGGTTCGTTCCTGATCATGGGTGTGATCGGCCTCATCGTGGCGTCGATCGTCAACATCTTCCTCGGCAGCGGCGTCGTCTCCATGGCGATCTCGGCCATCGGCGTGCTGATCTTCGCGGGCCTGACCGCCTATGACACGCAGAACATCAAGAACACCTACATCGCCCATGCCGCGCATGGCGACAGCGAGTGGCTCGGCAAATCCGCCATCATGGGCGCGCTGAACCTCTACCTGAACTTCATCAACATGTTCATGATGCTGCTGAACCTGCTGGGCTCGCGCGAATAAGCGCCCGCAGATAACGACACATGCAAAGGCCGGTCCTCGTGACCGGCCTTTCTCGTTGCGCGTACACCTATCGGCGGAAATCCGTCCACTCCCGCCCAACGCGCCGCTTAGGGGATTCCCAAACCGCCCCGCCTGTCCCATAGTGCGCCGCAACGACGACATGCCACGACGGCACCGCACATAGACAGGAGTTCGACCTATGCAGATCAGCAGGCTTGCCCTCTCCGCCGCGACGCTCGGCGTCTCGACCAATGTGGTCTTTGCCCAGCCCGACACCTGGGCGCTGCTCAACGGGATCCAGATCGACGAGATCGTGACCGAGACCACCTATGAGGTGCGCAAGACCTGGCCCAAGGGCTTTGCCGATGAGGCGGTCGAGATCGAGATCACCGGCTATGCCGCGCCGCTCACCCCCGAGGGCGAAGCGCTGCGCGAGCTGATCCTCGTCTCCGACATGGGGCTCTGCCCCTTCTGCGGCGATCCCGACCACAACGCGGCACTGCAGGTGCAGCTCGCCGACGCCCTGCCCTTCGTGACGGAAAATCAGCGCATCACCCTGCGCGGCACCCTCTCCAAGGTGCATGACCCCGAAACATGGCAGGCCGCCATCCTGCGCGACGCCCGCATCGTGCCCTGATCAGATCACAGACAGGCCAGACGACAGGCCAGACAGCAAACAGGCAGACATGAAAAAACCGCGCTCAAAGGCGCGGTTTTTTTGATCTCTGTCGAGAAAGGCGATCTTACTTGATCTTGCCTTCCTTGTACTCGACATGTTTGCGCGCAACGGGATCGTATTTGCGCACGACCATCTTCTCGGTCATGGTGCGGGCGTTTTTCTTGGTCACATAGAAATGGCCCGTGCCCTCGGTCGAGTTCAGACGGATCTTGATTGTCGTCGGCTTCGCCATTGGTTGTCTCCTGCACAGGGGGGCCGGGGCCGCCCGTGAAATTCGTCATGAAGCCTGCCTTTTAACCGCATCGCGGCCCGAGTCAACAGGATTCCTGTCGCAATCGGCGGGCTTTCCCCTCTCCGGGCGTGGCCCGGATATGCGCGGAGGGGCTATAAGCCGGATTCTGTCATAGACAGCGCCAAAGACGCTGCCCGAGATGACCATTCATCTTGGCCACATGTTGCCATGCGGCCTCTAGCTGCCAACCCGGATCTGCTGGGCCAAGGCGGCCTGCGGGCGGTATCGGTTGTCCGACCGGCCCCGCGCGCGATCCCTATTCGGCATTGCTCCCGGTGGGGCTTGCCATGCGGGGACTGTTACCAGCCCCCCGGTGGGCTCTTACCCCACCGTTTCACCCTCACTCCGGCATGCCGGAGCAGTCTGTTCTCTGTGGCGCTTTCCCTCGGGTTGCCCCGGCCGGGCGTTACCCGGCACCGTTGCCTTGTGGAGTCCGGACTTTCCTCGCGGCCTGTTGCCAGACCCCGCGGCCATCCGCCCCTCCGCGCCACCTGCATCTAGGCCGCGCCTTGCCCCCGGTCAACCGGATAGCGTGCCGCGATGTCGCGCAGCACCGCAATATCTTCGGCACCGAGCGGCCCGCGCCCCCAGGGCCGATACCGCAGCCGCACCGCCGCGAGCACATGTTCGTCCGAAAACTCGGGCCGATAGCCCACCTGCCCCGCCAGCGCCCGGAACTGCGTCAGATCCTCATCGCCGCGCGGTGCCGTGACCTCGGGCCAAACCGCCAGCCCCTGCCGCGCCAGCCGCTGCCAGTCGAAATGCGGGCCGGGATCATCCTTGCGATCGGGCGCCATGTCGGAATGGCCAATCACCCGCTCCGGCGGGATCGACCAACGCGCCATGATGCCTCGCATCATCGCCTCCAGAACCCGCATCTGCGGCTCGGGAAAGGGATGGTTGCCCCGGTTGGCCAGCTCGATCCCGATGGTGCGGCTGTTCATATCCTGCGCCACCCGGCCCCAGCCGCCCAACCCGGCATGATAGGCCCGCCGCTCTTCGGCCACGAGCTGCCAGGCACGGCCATCCTCGGCGATGACATAGTGACAGGACACCTTGGCCTCGGGACAGCAGAGCCGCGCGACCGCGGCCTCCGCCGTCTCCATATTGGTGAAATGCAGCAAGAGCGTATCGGCAGGCCCGCCCGCCCGCTCATTCTGATTGGGCGACGGGTGCCAGATCAGATCCTCCGGCAACCCCTCCGCCAGCGCAGAGCGATCCTGCCCCGGCTCAGCCACCGACAGCCTTGCGGAACGGCGCGGGATCCCAGGAACAGGCGAACCCGTCCCCATCGGGGTCGAGCCCCATCCGGTCACGCTCCGGCCCGCCTTGGGCGAGGAAATCTTCCTGCGCCTTGTCGGGCGAGGGGTATTTCGCACAGTTCTTGGCATAGCGGTTGCCCGCATTGATGTTGAGCCGCCGGTGCACCTGCGTGCCGACCGGATGGCTCGCCGCCAGCGCATAGGCCACGATATTGGGCTCAGATCCGCCCGTCCGCGCCGGAATGGCGGTGGGCTCGACCACCTGATACTGCGCGCGGTTGGCCTCGATCCGGGCCTTGTCGCCCTCGATCGAGCGTTCCGCGCCCACTGCGTTGAAATCGTTTTCCTGGCTGATGCCGGCGGCATTCTCCACCGTCTGCGGCGGCGGGTTCGACGGGCTCGCCTCGAGCGGCACAACCCCGGAATTGACCGCCGCGGCCCGGCTCTCACCCGCGCCAAGCGCCGCCATCGTCTCAGACGCGATATCGCCCTCGGCCGACCCGGTCGAAGCGCTGGCAGTGCTGGCAGTGCTCGCATCGGCCTGCGGCAGACGTTCGCTGCTCACCACCGGCGCGGCAGGCACGACACCCCCCGCCAGTTGCGCATCACGGGCGCGTTGCGCGGCATAGCTGTCATAATCGTTGAACCCGACGCCTGCGCCCGGATCGGGCGCGCCACTGTCAGGGATGGCGGGCGAACAGGCGGCAAGCGCCAGAACGGCCAACAGGCCAAGGGGACGACGGTAGATCATGCTCAACTGCCTCACTTTTCTCACCGCGGGCAAAGGCCCGCGCTGCGGCCCCGGGGGCCGAACAGCGCGGCTTTTACCACCATTTACCGGGCTTTTCCACAAAGCCCGTGGCCTGTTCCAGCGCATAGGCGCAATTCAGCAACTCGCCCTCTTCCC
>TARA_R100000789_G_scaffold91543_3_pt1 | contig 10332 bp, 5 predicted proteins | sample TARA_R100000789 | Tara Oceans TARA_R100000789 (sample SAMEA2623403) | marine metagenome | biome: marine biome (ENVO:00000447); feature: mesopelagic zone (ENVO:00000213); material: "saline water (ENVO:00002010), including plankton (ENVO:xxxxxxxx)" | depth 450 m | reverse complement strand
AACGAGGTTTGCAGCGATACAGTCGCACCGATGCGGGAGCTCTCTACAGTTTCGGCTGGAAAGAAGATGATGGCTCGATCACCTGGGATCCGATGAATGGCGATCCGCTCTTGCTGATTCCGATGAATCATCGGGAGGCCCTGTGTGCTGAGTTGAATGCCGGGATTGATTCCAGCAAGTACGAAATTGAAATCACAGGCGATATCTGTCCCTTGAGCCGATTTTATTTTCAGGAACGACTCCGCGAATTCGATGGCGACTGGACAAAAGTGGTCGAATCGGTCGTGATTCGCCGCATTGTGCTTTCGGAGCAGGATCGTATCGGCATTGGTACGTTCCAGCCGAAGGATGAGAAAAATCAGGACAGTACGGAACTGACGGGCGATATCAACTATCGAAAAATCGCCGAGTATGGTAGTGAGAGCGATCCGCGTGCGTTCAACTTCGATGGCGAGTTTAATGTTGCTAATCGGGGGATGATTGAATTTATCGAAGTGCTTAAGCTCGATGTAGCGTTCCTCTACGACCTGCTCGGTGCGTCGCAGGAACATAAAATCAAGCCGAAGAAATTTGCGCAGACTGATATCGATACGGTGATCATCGGTCACACGAATGAGCCCGAGTTCCGGAAACTGCAGTCGAACGAATTCATGGAAGCGTTGCGGGACCGAACGATTAAAATCGACATTCCCTACGTGACGAAACTCTCCGAAGAAATTCGCATTTACGAGAAGGATTACAATCAGCGTCGCGTCCGCGGCAAGCATATTGCCCCGCATACGCTCGAAACGGCTGCGATGTGGGCGGTGCTGACACGACTTGAAGAGCCGAAGCATCATGGTCTTTCCGTACTGCAGAAGATGAAGCTTTATAACGGAAAAACCTTGCCGGGCTTCACTTACGAGAACGTCAAGCAATTGCGGAAAGAGGCCAAGAGCGAAGGAATGCACGGCATCTCGCCACGATTTGTACAGGATAAAATTTCAAATGCGCTTGTAGTGAATCCGCATTCGACTTGCTTGAATCCGTTCATGGTGCTGAATGAACTTGAAGAAGGGCTGAAGCATCATTCTCTGATTTCGAACGAAGAAGTCCGCGAATACTATCGGCATCTCATATCGATGGTCAAAGAGGAATACACCGACCTCGTCAAGAATGAAGTTCAGCGTGCGATTGCGGCTGACGAAGAAGCGTTGACCCGACTCTGCGGCAATTACATTGACAATGTGAAAGCCTATACGCAGAAGGAAAAGGTGAAGAACAAATTCACCGGTCAGGATGAGGAACCGGATGAACGACTGATGCGTTCGATTGAAGAGCGGATCGACATTCCGGAATCACGAATGGATGACTTCCGACGCGAAATCATGAACTACATCGGGGCTCTTTCGCTCGATGGGCGTTCGTTCAACTACAAAACGAACGAACGTCTGCAGAAGGCGCTCGAAATGAAACTGTTCGAGGATCAGAAAGATACGATCAAACTGACATCCATGGTTTCGAATGTCGTCGATACCGAGACGCAGGAGAAGATCGATATCGTCAAATCTCGGCTGATCCGCAACTACGGCTACGACGACGAATCGGCCACCGATGTCCTGCAATACGTGGCGAGTATCTTTGCTCGCGGCGATGCAAAATCGGAGAGTAAATAGAATAGGTGATTGATTAGAGGTTAGTGGTGAGAGTAGTTGTAGGTCAGGCATTGCCTGACCTACGGCCGAGTAAATAGTGCGTGCTAAGAATTAACCGGGTACGAATGCCATGACGCAAAACATCGACAAAGACCTGCAGCGGTTTAAGCAGATCGTTCGGGGGAAGGTACGCGGGAATCTCCGCAAGTACATTACCCACGGCGAAATGCTCGGCCGTAAGGGGCGCGAGGTCGTCAGCATTCCTGTGCCAAATATTGAGATCCCGCACTTTCGTCACGGCAAGAAAGGCTCAGGCGGCTCCGGCCAGGGTGAAGGGGAAGTTGGTCAGTCTCTGGGACCAGGCGAACCGGAGGATGGAACGGGCGAAGCCGGGAATGAAGCGGGGCGGCATATTCGCGAAGTCGAAGTCACCCTCGAAGAACTCGCAGCCATGCTCGGTGAAGAACTGGCATTGCCGAACATCATTCCGAAAGGAGCAGAGACGCTTGCCAGCCAGAAAGACCGATATAACTCGGTGCGTCAGGTGGGCCCGGATTCTCTGCGACACTTCAAACGAACTTACAAAAAGGCTCTCAAACGTCAGATTGCGACGGGACAATACAACGCCAGTAAACCGATGGTCGTGCCGAATCGGGACGATACCGTTTACAAAAGCTGGACGACGATTTCCGAGCCTCAGGCCAATGCCGTCATTCTGTATCTGATGGACATCTCCGGCTCGATGGGTGAAGAACAAAAGGAGATCGTCCGCACAACCGCGTTCTGGATCAATGCGTGGATTTCGTCGCAGTACAACGGGTTACAGAAGCGATATATCGTACACGATGCGATGGCTCACGAAGTCGATGAAGAAACCTTTTTCCGTATCCGCGAGAGCGGCGGCACACGAATTTCGTCCGCGTACGGCAAAGCGATACAGGTTCTCGAACAGAGTTATCCGGTCGAGGACTGGAATATCTACATCTTTCAGTTTTCTGATGGCGACAACTGGGGCGATGACAATCGCGAGTGTCTGAACATGCTGAAAGACAAATTGCTGCCGGTCTGCAATCTGTTCTGTTACGGACAGGTCGAAAGCCCCTACGGTTCCGGGGAGTACGTTCGGGAATTGATGGGGCTGGAAGAAACCTGGAAAAACGTCGCGCTCTCACTGATTGAAGACAAACAGGGCATTTATGAATGCATTAAGGATTTTCTCGGTACGGGGAAATGACAAGCGTAGGGTCCGCTGTGCGGACCGAAACTGGCGATTTGGAATGATAATATCAGTAATGTGAAGAATTGAGTGTCGATTATGGTCCGCACAGCGGACCCTACGGTTCTGGGAAAGGGTGAGGGGAATCCGCATAGAATATAAATTGAACATCCAGGACATCCCCTCATCCGGCCTTCGGCCACCTTTTCCCCCAAGGAGAAGGGAAGAAAGAAAGTTGATAGCCACCCAACTGTTTCATAAAGGCGTTTGACATGAGCATCAGCACTTATCGCCCATTGCCGGATGACATTCGTGCCATTCAGGATGAAATGGAGAAGGTCGCAGCCAGCTATGGGCTCGACTTCTACGAAACGATTTTCGAGATGCTCGATTACGAAGAACTGAGCCGGTTTGCTGCATATGGGGGGTTTCCGATCCGCTATCCACACTGGCGATTCGGGGCTCAGTTCGATGAGCTGATGAAAGGCTATTCGTATGGTCTGCAGAAGATTTACGAAATGGTGATCAATACCGATCCCTGTTACGCCTATCTGCTCAACTGCAATTCAATCACCGATCAGAAGCTGGTCATCGCGCACGTTTACGGGCACTGCGACTTCTTCAAGAACAACGCCTGGTTTTCAAAAACGAACCGCCGCATGCTCGATCAACTTGCCAATCACGCGGCGAGAATCAATCGATATATTGACCGATACGGGCATGAAGCCGTCGAGGAGTTCATCGACTCCTGCCTCTCGATTGAGGATTTGATCGATCCGTATTCACCACACATTGTGAGATCGGTGAAACAAAGAAAGCAGCCGAGTGATGCGAGTGAGGAGGAACCGGAAACAAACGATCGCCGCTTTCGAGCCAAGGATTATATGGATTCCTTCGTCAATCCGCAGGAGGTACTCGATCAGGAACGCTCGCAGCAGCAGGAAGAATACCAGCGTCAGCACATTAACCGTTCCTTCCCGGCTGAACCGGTGCGGGACGTACTGCAGTTTCTGATTGAGCATGGCCAGCTGCGGGAATGGCAGCGGGATGTCCTTTCCATCATCCGGGAAGAAGCCTACTACTTTGCGCCGCAGGGGCAGACGAAAATCATGAATGAAGGCTGGGCCAGTTACTGGCATACGACCATCATGACCAATCATGGTCTGACCGATGCCGAGGTGATCGACTATGCCGACCATCATTCCGGTACGATGGCGACGAGTCCAACTCGATTGAATCCATACAAACTTGGAATCGAACTTTTTCGCGATATCGAAGAACGCTGGAACCGTGGACAATTTGGTTCGGAATGGGAAAACTGCGATGATGTTGAAGTTCGGGATCACTGGGACAAAGAGCTAGGACTCGGACGAGAGAAGATTTTTGAAGTCCGTCGGATTCATAACGACATTACATTCATCGATACATTTCTGACCGAAGATTTCTGTCGCAGACACCGCATGTTTTCTTTTGCGTATAACGACGAAGAGAAAACTTACGAAATTGAATCCAGAGAGTTTAAAGATGTGAAACAGCATCTGCTGCGAAATCTGACGAACTACGGTCGTCCCCAGATTCGTGTGATCGACGGCAATTACCGCAACCGGGGCGAACTCTATCTGCAGCATCAGTTCGCAGGCATCGAATTGAAACTCGATGATGCCGAGGACACTCTGCACAATGTTCAGAAACTGTGGGGACGTCCGGTGAATCTGGAAACGGTCATCGATGAAACACTTCATCTGTTGACTTACGACGGGCAGACTCATCGTCGTTCGCCATTGACGAAGAATGAAACCTTTACGATTACGAACTGAAGATCTCATGTCACTTTCTCAACAACTCCAACAGGAACTCAATCGCCTCTCGGCTCAAGGTCCGATTGCGGGTTGTTCGCTGGTATTCGCCGAAGCATCCGACTTGCTGGAGGTCGATCTCGCGGCTCTGGATACGATGAGCTGTGCGATGAATGAGTTGCGATTGACTTTGCCTCGATTACAAAATGGAACCAACGACGCTATCAAACGCTGGGCTGATGATCTTTCGCGGCGGATCACTTATCTGCTGGAACAGATTGGACCGATCGAATTCGACGATCAGGCTGGCTCCGCCATGATCCGCTCCAACCAGCCGACGCAATTGCCCAGCGGAGCGGTCTATTATGAATTCGTGCTGCAATCCGCTTCCAAAAATGCAGTGACGATTAATCGTTTTGAAATCGTTAAAGGGCAACCGGGGCGTAAGCGAGTGACGTTACAGTTGACTCACGAAGTGCTGGTCAAACTGGTTAACGATCTTCTGGATACTTGTCCGATTCCATAATTATTGACTGGTCAGAACTGACCTGACTCATATTGACGGTTTCGCAATCCGCGGCTCGTCTGGGTATGATCAATATTCAGTAAAATTTTCTGAAGATATCGATCACTCCTTTCGGCTCGGGTAATATGTCGCTACTTACAGATTCCATCAATGATATTCGCGATCGCCTGCAGGCGGGCGAATCGCTTTTATTCCTTCAGACCGATGACGAGCCTCGCTGGATTGAGGCGCTTTCCAACTTTGCCCACAGCGAAGGGAAACGGCTCGTCGTCTGGTCGCTGAGTGAAGGCCTGCATTGCGAGGCTGCGGGATCACATCCTGACTTGCAGGATCCGGTCGCTTTTCTCGATTCGATTTCGACTTTGCCAGAGAATTCGATTGTGCTCGCCAAAGACCTGCATCACTTTGTGAGCGATGCCCCGGTGATTCGGCGATTGCTCGATCAGAGTCAGCGCATCTCAGCGACACCACTGTTAATTATGGGGCCGGAATTTGAACTTCCCAATTCTCTGGCCAAAGCCACAACACTGATGCACATGCCGTTGCCTGATTTTCAGGAAGTCGAGGATTGTCTGCGGGAAGCGATGGCCCGGCAACCTGAAGAGATTTCTATCTCGGAAGATTATTCTCAGCGGATGATTAAAGCGGTGATTGGCCTGTCGCTGCATCAGGCTCGTCGAGCGTTTAATCGCGTTCTGGCAGGACGGACCGATCTGGGTGAAGAGGCGATGACACAGCTGGTTGCCGAAAAGAAGCAGTTGCTGCAGGGATCGGATCTGCTCGAATTTCACGATCTCGATGAAACGGCCGATGACATCGGCGGTTTGAATGAACTGAAGGACTGGATCACACGGCGAGCGAAAGCCTTCAGTCCCGAAGCTCAGAAAAAGCAGGTCGGGCAGCCGAAGGGAGTGCTATTGCTGGGGGTGCAGGGTTGCGGAAAAAGTCTGTCGGCTCGCGTGATTGCCCGGCAGTTAAGCTTTCCATTGATCCGGCTTGATTTCGGAAATCTGCTTCATGCAGGGCGGGGAACATCCGAGCAGAATCTGCGAGAAGTGTTGCGGATGATGGACAGCATCGCCCCGGCTGTGTTGTGGATTGAAGAATTGGATAAAGGCTTTGCGGGGCTGGAATCGGAAAGCGGAGATAAAGATGCTGCGTTGATGCGCATGTTCGGTTTGTTCCTGACCTGGATGCAGGAGCATAAATCGCCAATCTTTGTGGTGGCGACAGCTAACGCGATTGAAAGCCTGCCTCCAGAACTGTTGAGGCGTGGTCGCTTCGATGAGTTGTTCTTTATCGACCTGCCGAATTTCCACGAGCGGAAACATATCTATCAGATTCATCTCTCGAAGCGAAATTGCGATCCCGCAGAATTCGACCTGGAAGAACTAGCCGACAAAACAGAAGGCTACAGCGGCTCGGAAATCGAGCAGATTGTGAACTCAGCCGTGATCGATGCTTTCACTCGCGATCGCACGCCGAATCAGAAAGACATTCTCGACACCGCCGATTCGATTGTGCCGTTGTCGATCACGATGGAAGAAAAAATCTTCAATCTCCGCGAATGGGCCCGCTCGCGTTGTCGGCCTGCGACTCCCGACAGTCGCGTCTTCCGCATGATTGAAGATGAACATCGCAAGGGAGAACTGGTTAAGGAAGAGGAGGAGTTTCCAGATGCGTGGATCGAACATTTGCAGGCTGGCGATTTGAGCAGAGGAGTTCTGGAATTTGTACGCGCGTCCGACTTCGTCGTGTTTTCGAAATTGCAGAATGAGTTGTCCAAAACGATTGAAGTGAAAGGCAACAGTTGTCTGGTGCTCGAATCGGATACGAATTGTGTGATCTGGCAAGGACTGGAGAAAGAGCTGGCGGAGGGGATCGCCAAATATATCAACAGTAAACGGCTTTTTCTGAATCCGGTCGAGGTTTCGTATTATCAGAAACTTGGCAAAGTTTTAAAGCTGCCCGTACTGCGGGAACTTCGCGAAAAGCGCTTGCCTCGTGAGGTTTGGTTCCCATGTGTTTTACGCATCATGCCGCCACAGGAAGGGAGTGGTCGGTTGAGAAGCGTGACTGTGATTGAGGAAGCGTAGTCTGCCAGGCGAGCCCTCGCAGTTATGCGAGGGGTTTGTCGATTCATTTCGACGCACAATCATCATGACAAAACCCGAGCCATGACTGGCTCGGCTCGCCTTTGTTTATGACGTTGCGAATGAGAACAATGGCTCCAGCGTGCCCGTTTCATTTCTTGCAAACGGCATCCACAAGAGGGCGACATCGGCGACGTTGATGTCTGACTTGCGTGGGCGAACGGGGTAGCTTTTCAGTTTGAGTTGTTCGGGGTTGATTCGCTTTTCCAGTTGATCGACCTCGGCATCGAACTCTGCTTCGAGTTGATGATACTTTTCCTGTTCCTGCTCCATTTTTTGCTTAGCGGTCTCGATTTCGCCTTTTTCTTTAACGACTCGCCCTGCACTTCGCATCGCGGTTGCTCCTTTGGAGACGTTCGTGCGCGAAGCGATCTTCCGGCCCAGCAAAGCTCCCAGAATTGATTGGCCGATCGAGACAAAGGAAAGGTACGATTGTTCTTTGTATTGGGCTTCCTCTTTCTTCACTCGCTCTTCGGCTCGAACCACACGATCCCGGGCGGTCTGGAATTTGGATTTGTATTTCGCTTTCAGTTTTTCGATTTCCAGATCATTCAAATCCCGCAACTCCTGAGCGACTCGTAACCGGAAGCCGGATTCCGATTCTTTGGGTGTCGAATAGACTTTTTCGTCTTCCGAAGTCCACAAGGGGAGAGTGACATCCCGATAGATGTAGTCACGCAATTGTTTTCGCCAGGACCGGAAGTTGTTGTACTTCGTTAAGTCCTGAGAGATTTCCGCATAGAGAGCGACGCTGTCAGCTGAGGAATCGAATTCGAGATCGGGTGACCAGTGAATATCGCACTCATCCCAGACATCGATCGTATTCTCGACATATTCAGGTACGACCAGAGCGGCTTCTTTCCAGAGATCGATATCAGCTTTGGAATCGACATAATGCACTTTGGCCATACCGAGTAAGCCGGGCTGATAGATTAATTTGGCATGAGGTGGCAGAGGTTTGGCGACAGCCAGATATCTTTGGGCGATGGAATCGGAAATACTGGGAGAAAGACTGACAGCCATGGTCTCTACTGGAGTGGATGTAGTGGCCGGATTTGAGGTGGCGGATTTTTCGGAGGGAGCAGGCAAAGCCGCGGCCTTGCGTTCGCTCATCAGCTCTGAAATTTGCTGGCGAGTGAGTGGACCACGTAAATAGGAGAGTGCCCAGCGGGTCTGAAAGACGACGGGATGATCTTCATGAACATTATGTAACAGAAATTTTCGGCTGCCAAGTCCGGAAAGGATTTGTCCCATTTCATTTCTGTCAAATGAGGAACCCGTCGATCCGGCTACGCTTTCGAGGCCATCGAGGACGCGAGCTTTATCACGCTCGGTTTGAAGTCGTCCCAGGAACCAGGTGCCTGTGTTGGAAAGACCCTTGTAATCGAGATCGACCGGATTTTGTGTGGCCAGCACGATACCTACTCCGTAAGCGCGGGCCTGCTTGAGCATAGTCAGCATCGGCAATTTGCTGGGGGGATTGGCGGTTGGTGGGAAGTAGCCGAAGACTTCATCCATGTAGAGAATCGCCCGCAGTGAAGTCGTTCCCGGCTGGCTTCGCATCCACGAGAGGAGTTCGTTGAGCAGAATCGTGACGAAAAACATGCGTTCGGAATCGGAAAGATGCGCAATCGACATGATTGAAATTCGTGGCTTGCCCGATTTCGTGACCAGCATTCGCTCGATGTTGAGCGGTTCACCCTGCATCCAGCTGGCGAAGCCGGGAGAGGCGAGAAGGTTGTTGACTTTGACGGCAAAGCCAAAGCGATCTTTTTCAGGAAAGAAGGTGTCGAGATCCATGAAGCCGACTTTCTGGAAAGGGGGCTGCTGAATCTCGCGGATGATTTCGGGAATCGTCAAATTCCGCCCCTGCTGCCAGGCGACGGTCAAAATGTTCGAGAGCAAAATGTGTTCGCGAGAGCTGATCGGATCGGCATCGATCTGCAGTAATGCGAGCAGACTGGAGACGGCTGACATCACCCGATCGCGAAACGCGTCGCCATCGTTGAGGATTTTTTCATTGGGGGCTGCGAACGATTGCACGACAGAAACCGGCAAGCCGGCATCGCTTCCCGGAGTGTAAATCGCCAGGTCGCAAGCGTCCCGAAACATGGCAACGCGTTCGGGCTGCTGATCCCACTCAGCCAGTCCCTCTTTCCACTTTTTAGCAGTCGCCTCGGCAAACTCGGCGGTGGTCTGGCCTTTGCGACGAGCTTCGCCTGCATCGACCCACGGTTCGAATTCTTCTCCCGTCATGCCGGGGAAGGTGAGTAACAGATTACCGAGGTCTCCTTTGGGATCGATCGCGATCACAGGGATGTTATCAATCGCAGCCTCTTCGAGCAGTGAGAGACAGAGCCCGGTTTTCCCGCTTCCGGTCATCCCGACACAGACGGCATGGGTCGTTAGATCTTTGCTGTCGTAGAGCACGATATCATCAGTCAGCTTATCAGCTGCCAGATCGAATTCCCGCCCCAGATAAAAGACACCCAGCTTTTCATAATTTGGTAAGGTCATGATGTCTGCTTTATGAAATAAGACTGTAGGTCAGGCTGTGCCTGACGAAATTGACTGAATTTTAGAAAATGAAATCGGAAAATTGGTGATAATGTCGAGAGTGAACCAGCAATCGGTTATGCTGAAGAGATTGAATGATCATCAACCAGAAAAGTAGAGATATGACCGACTCTCATCCCGAGAATGAAAATGATAACGAATCGTCACAGCCGATGCATGCCGAGTTTCGCCATCAGGCCGTGACCGCTCGTGTGAGCGAAGATGCGACCTTCGGTGTATTCGCTAACGCGGCGATCATCCTGAGTGGTCATTATGAATTTGTTATCGATTTTATCCTGCGGATGGGAAAGCCCGATCGGGTGATGGCTCGATTGATTCTGCCCGTTCCGGTGGTTGGTCAGTTTGTGAATACATTGCGGGAAAGCCTGCAGAATTACGAAACCCAGTTCGGTGCGGTGCCGGAAATTCCCTTACCTAAAAATCGTCCGGG
>TARA_R100000789_G_scaffold49942_2_pt1 | contig 10347 bp, 9 predicted proteins | sample TARA_R100000789 | Tara Oceans TARA_R100000789 (sample SAMEA2623403) | marine metagenome | biome: marine biome (ENVO:00000447); feature: mesopelagic zone (ENVO:00000213); material: "saline water (ENVO:00002010), including plankton (ENVO:xxxxxxxx)" | depth 450 m | reverse complement strand
GGCCCCTGGCCGAGATTGCCCGCTTGTTCAAGGTCAGCACGAAGACAGTCAGGCGCGCCTAATTAAGTGGCTTTTCACGCACTAAGTGTGATCTTTTTGCTTTGGCTCCGGCGTACGTAAGTCTTGATTTATGCACTCGATCTCTATCTTGCGCTTTGTCGTCTCCAAGATAGCACCGCTCCGGCAATATCAGATTCTGGCACCTCGCCTGCCCACCGATCCCAGAAATCTATCGTTGCGCTGTTTGGCTTATACCGCGGCTCTCCTACACGGACTCTAGTCGGAAGCAGGCTCGCATCACCTACAACCAACGCTTCCCCAACGTCGAGAACTGGCAATAGATCTCCAAACCCGCCGAGGCTATCTGGCAAAAGTCGCCGGATAACACTCTGGTCATCTCCATTCGTCAGACGCATAGCGATCACGTTGTTGCACTGGCTTAAGACTGTCCTATTTACCTCCGATGGACGCTGACTAATGACAACGAGCCCAACACCATATTTCCGGCCTTCCTTGGCGAGGCGCTCAAAAATTCCCACAGAAATATCGTCAACTCCGTCGCGTCCTGCTCGTTCAGGAATGTAGAGGTGCGCCTCATCGCAAAACAAAGCTACAGGGTGGCGCTTTTCTACTGGTGTCCATTGGGTAATGTTAAAAACAAGCCTAGCAAGAAGGCTCACCATCAATGGCAGAATGTCAGAAGGAACCTCCGAAAAGTCGATGATTTTTATGCCGCCACGTTTGTCAGCCTGCGTTCCTCTGCTTGCCGTCAGAGCATGAGCCAATCTCGGCAGCCATTCCATATCCATACATTCAGCATGTGGTTGAAAAAGAAATCCAAGACGGCGATCGAGATGCTTTGCTTCAAAGCGCGCAATCAGGCGGCTGAGCTTCCCATTGAAGTCTCCTGCCTTGTCAGCACCCGCTCTCGCTCCAGGAACTCGCTCGGTATCAAGGTAAACTAGACGCTCTAGAACTTCTTTGAGGGGAAAAGGAACAGGGCTATCAACTGTAAAGTTTGCCAAAACTTCTGCATGGTTTCCGTCAGTGAGATACTTACGCTTTGCGTCCGTGATGGTGTTGGCCATCACCATTGCTTGATTAGGTGCGTTCTGGTCAGAACGGTCCACAAATAGTGAAACCATGGCCTCATATCCGAGAAGCCAATATGGAAGATAAAGGACGCCGTCATCAAGCCCCTGCCCTTGCTCAAGATCGCCTGGGCCAGCAACCCGCAAGTGCCGGAACTCATCGCCGTCTAGCGTCTTATATTCACCGTGAATATCGAACAATATGGCGTTAGCCTGATCTAGAGCGGCCACCTGGTCTAGCATGCGCGCCGTCGTGTACGACTTGCCCGAACCAGTGCTGCCAACAATCACGGCATGACGCTGAAATAGTCGATTTCCATTTAAAAAAGCGGTCGCATTCTCGTCTAGGGTATATTTCCCAAGCTCAAGCTGCGGCCCATCACCCGTGACATTGGAAATGACCTGCATGAAGTCTGTCAGACGTTTACCTTCTAAAGCGAAGCAGTTCGCATCGATTTCCGGCACGGTTTCAAGTGTTCTTCGGAAGATATTTTCAAGCAAACCCTGCTTGTCGATCAAAGTACCGATCAAAGAAACACGCACCAAGTTGTTCTCAGGCAAATCTATGACTTCGTCTGCATCGTCTCCCGATTCATCTGTCGTGATTTCAGGTGCTTTGCGCGTGATCCTTGACACCACACCTACCAAGTGTTGCCCTGCCTTACTACTTTGAAGGGCGACCAATCGATTGACCTGCACTCGCTTTAAGCGCTCAAGTTCATCAACTCTCACAACGACTACGGCCGTATCAACGGCAATAATTTTTCCTAGCGCTTCACCATCATCGTAATCAAAAATTGCCATCTAGAACCTCACAAAGCCATCTTGTTAAAATTGTCGAAAGACCAGAGATCAGGATGCCCAATGCTCAATCCTTCGGGATGCTCTGGCAGAAATACACGAGTGCCTTCACCGTCCCTCTCAAGCGCCATGTATGCCTGCCCTGCGCTGTCAGCGAGAAACCCTTTGGCTTCATCGGTGAGAGTTCGCGCCAAAATCACGATCGGAACATTCCGTTGCCTGCACTTATCGACGATTTTCGGCTGAATGTGCCGATCACGGAAACCATAACCAACACAGAGAAAGGAAGCCGCTTGATCCAATGCTCTATCTGCGCCTTGGATGGCAGACCGAAAAGGCTCGTCATGCGTTCGCTCATACTTGCTGACACCTGGTGTTACGATCAACGGTTCGAAACCCTCTGGTAGCCGTTCCGAAAACGGTAACGAAACGACACGACCGGCTTTGTCCGCGAACCAGTCGAGCGAACCATGAACCTTCCATATTCTAACCGTTCTTGCCAAATGCGCACCACGTCTCATGGATACTAGATCGCCGCGCTCGCGGTTTCGAATGATGCCTGGTTCAAACCCTGTTGCGTGAAAATACCCTGCAATATCAGACGCATATTCTGCTACACGGTCATAATTTGGGGTCACAATATTTGTGATCATGTGGGTGCTTTTGAACATCCCCTGAAGCAGGTCGGACAGATTAAAATGCTCTTGACCACGTGCTGCTCGCCCCATTAAGGCAATGTCATCTTCCGCAATAGCTTGCCAAGTAAGTGCTACAATCTTCTCGACGAGACTGAGCGGTGCAGCTGTTTTTAGCAGAGCTTCTTCCAGGCCATCGCCGTTGTTCAAAGCCGTTCTAATTAGCAGCCAAGCATCGGCCTCCTCGCCTTCGTCAGGTTGGATGTGATCTCGGAGATACTGGGCCAAATCACCCATGCCTCTAAGGCCATGAACGACAGACGCACCGCTTCCAAGGATGATAACAGGATGCTGTTGAACGCAGTGCTGCGCAGCTACTGCTATCTGTTCGAGTATTTTATCCTCATCAATCGCATTCATATCAGCTCGCCCGCTTCTTGCGCGTCTTTTTGGGCTTCGCGGCCATCGGCGCGGCATTCTTCTCGTAGAGCTCGAAAAGGTGTTCTACCCGTTCCCGCTCAAACGCAAAGCCCTTGCGTCGATAGAGCTTATCGACGGCCTTATCGAGTGCAATGTGCGCTTTGCGCAAGATAGGCGGCATGGAGTCCTGATCGTAGAGAACATCAAGCTCGGTGTCCTGGAAGGATGCGCGGGCGTCCAAGACCGCCTGCGCCAATGTCTCGATGCTGGCCTGCTGCTTTGCTGTCATCATCGGCCAAGGGAAGGAGTTGTAGATTGAGGGTGAGTAGCTGTAGTCGCTTTTGAGCCGTCCGCCGACCGTCCGCATCCATGCCATGTGCATTGCTGATGTCAGGATGCCGAAATAGTAGAGTGGCGCGTCTGTGATAATCTGAAGCTTGTTGGATGCGATGACCGTGGCAGGCAGGACGGCCATGGGGATATATTCCCGCGTCTCGGACGACACTTCAGGAAGAGCGAGATAGGCCGAGTCGGGCTGGCGATCCTGGGTGAAAAGCGTTGGGTATTTGGCATACTCCTGCACGCTTGGCGTCGGGCTTTTAAGTCTGCCCGTCCGCACCCGCTCAAGACGCTCTCCCACTGGTTTCGATGCCCTAATCTCCTTGGGATCGGCGTCCTTCAGCCAGAGGCACCAACGCCAACCGCCTGAGATAAGTTCGTCTCCCCCAACATACGGGCGCAGCCATTTTTCTGCTTTCGGGTCCTCAGCCAGAAGCGCTTGCCTGTCGCTCTCTTCAAGGATCAGGTTGCTGAACTTCAGATAGCCGCCTTCGGGCTTCTTCAGCCTTGCCCCGTCTGTCGGCTGGCTACCTTTGTGCATCTTCAGGCGCCCCGCCGGTGGCTGGGATCGCGCGGGCACGGCATATTGCGGCCCCTCGATCAGATAGCCGTTGATACGGGATACTTTGGCTTCGTGGGGCTCGCCGCGAACGTGATCATATTCGTAGATCGTGCGGTTTCCGTCCTTGCGGTAGGTCATCCCCACAATCACGCAATGCACGGCGGCTTTGCCGCGTGCTTCGCTGTTCCACTGAAAGGTTCGGTGTGCAAAACGGATCGAAAGCCCACCTGCAAAAATGACCGGCCACAGGATACCGCATTGTTCGCCCTGGGTAATAGAGTTTGTGGACACAAAGGCAATCTCGGCCGTTCGCCCTTGGTCGGCGTAGGCCATCCCCTTCTTGAACCAGCATGTCACATAGTCGAGCCTGTTCACCTGCCCTTCCCTGCCCCAGATTCGGGCCATGTCGGCCTGCTGCTCTTTGGTGCGCCATTGGTGGCCGATGAAAGGCGGGTTGCCGAAAAGGAAGGTGCAGTCCTTGGACGGTAAGAGCGTCTGCCAGTCCATATCTAGGGCGTTGCCAACGGCGATGTGCGGAGATTTTCGAAGGGGGATACGAACATAGGTTTGGCCGAACGCAAGGCTCAGCCGGTTGTTCATGATGTGATCCATCATCCAAAGAGCGGTTTCCGCGATGCGCGCAGCGAATTCGCCAATCTCAATCCCATAGAACTGATCGACGTTGATCAGGGAAAGCTCTGCGGCGTCCAGCTCGCCCTGCTCTTCGGCGGCGCGGTAGGCGCGAAGCTCGCGTATCAGCTCGACCTCAAGGGATCGGAGCTCGCGATAGGCGATGATCAGGAAATTCCCGCAACCGCATGCAGGATCGAAGAAGGTCATCGAGCCAAGGCGATCATGAAACGCCTGAAGCTCAACCCTGCGGCGGCTGTCCTTGCGGGTCTTCAGCCTTTCAAACTCGGCCCAAAGATTGTCAAGGAACAAGGGCGATATGACTTTGAGAATGTTCTTTTCGCTCGTGTAGTGCGCGCCCTGCGCCCTACGCTCGTTTTTGTCCATAACGGATTGAAAGAGCGATCCAAAAATCGCGGGTGAGATGCCCGACCAGTCGAAGCGACACGCATCAAGAAGGCGTCGCCGCATTTCAGTATCGAAGGACGGGATTAGAAGTGGATCACCAAAGAGAGAGCCGTTGACGTACGGAAATCTTGCAAGGTCGCTGTCAAGGTTCTTTGGCCGCTTGCCTTCGGCAGTGTTGAGGACCTGGAAGAGCTGCGCCAGCCACCCACCCAGGTCGGAGCCGTCTTCGCGCGTGCGGGTTTCAAGTAGATCGAGGAAGATATCGCGCGGCTCGAAGATGCCTGTGTCGTCGGCAAATAGGCAAAAGACGAGCCGAACAAGAAATTGCTCAAGATCGTGGCCAGTGTATCCAGCCTCTTCGAGAGCGTCGTGCAGCTTACCAACAAGCTCAGAAGCCTCAATGTTGACAGGGTCCTGATCTTTGAATTGTCGGCGCTCGACGCCGATCACAAAGCCGAATTTTTCGACGTGCTTGGGCAAATCGGCAAGGCTGATGTGAAGCTCTTCGTCTTCTTCGAGGTCATAGAGCTCAAAACTCTGAAAATCACTGAGAAGGATAAAGCGCGGTAGCTCGGCGTCCTTCAGCCCAGGAAAATAATTCAGGGCCTGTGTCTTGGCTTTCTTTAAATCACGGCCAACGCTTTTCTGCTCTATTAGCAGAACACCTTTCCAAAATAGGTCTATGAAGCCGCGTTTGTCGCCAAGGTTCTTTACGGGCTCTTCAAAACTAGCCACACGGCGAACGGGTACACCGAAAACTTCGAAGAAGTCTCGATAGAAGAGCTGCGTTTGCCCTTTCTCGTACCCTTCTCCGTCCCACTCTCTAGCGAAATTCGCTGCCCGAGTGCGTATTTCATTCCAAGATAATCGCATATTGCCCCGATAATTTTGCTTATCTTAACAGTTGATTAGAAGTTCTACACCCACCAGACGTTTGAAACGATAAACTTATCCACATCGGTAATGCCGCCATTCTGTGATAACGTCTCCTCTGGAAAGCGGTCTCAAACCCACATTTGTGCTTTTGTGTGTTCATGGGTCACGATGTGTCTTCCCAGATGGATATCCCACAATGATGCCGGTGGCCGGGTCTACAATCTTCTCGATGTCGTCTTGGAGGCCTTGCGTCCGTATCATCGCGAAGATGCGGATTTCAGCATCCGGGCAGACCGCTCGGAGCAGTTCCGCACATGCGAAGCTTGTTCGTCCCATCGTCAGTACGTCATCCACAATGGTGATTTTGTCCGGAACGAAGAACGGACGTTCCGCCTCGATGCTGTCCAGGTGAACCGGCACAAGCGGCCTCTCAGCTGCCGGCGAATTTGAAGAGCGCGGCACCGCTTTGGTCCGCGTCAGGAAGGTTTGCACATCCTGGCCGAAGCCGTGTTCGTGCAGAACATCGCAGATGACCTTGGCAGGCCATAGAGCACCATCCGGCAGTGGTGCGGAGCGCGGTGCAGGCACCAAGGTCACGTCCGGCCCCAGGAACGGCTTTAGATTGTCGGCTTTGGCGTCACGCAAGTGAGGGACAGCCGAGGCGATGATAGCCACCCTGCCCGCTTTGATCCAACCACACGCATTTCGCGAACGTTTCGAGAGCTCAGAATTGCCACGTGGGGAATAATTGGCGAACGTGCCGTACTCATAGCTCGAAGGCACGAACGCCCCCGGCAGTGTAATTCGGGATGTCGAGCAGGATATCCGGCAGGTTCTCGCGGCGCAGAACCTGCGCCCCATACTCGATGAGCTGCTTTGGCCAGGTCAGGTTCGGGTCGTTGGCGACGTTCTCAAGAATGTAGAGGTCGCGCCCAAGCCGAATGGCTTCCCAGCCCTGGTGGCGTGTCCCGCTCTTCTCGCTTGCCTCGATAACGATGGTCGCATCGCAGATGAGCGCCATCGTTCGATTGCGGCGCGGGAAATTCTCGCCCTTGCCCGGATAGCCTTCGGGAAACTGAGAAATCGCCAGGTGGTTGCGCTTAATCTCTTCGAGCAGTCCCGCATTCTTGGCCGGATAGGCTTTGGACAAGGGGGTGCCAAGCACCGCAATGGTGCGTCCGCCCTCTTCAATCGCCGTGCGGTGTGCCACCGTGTCGATGCCTTCGGCCAGCCCACTTACCACGATGATGCCTTGCTCTACGAGCGCCCGCGTCACGGCCTTTGCGCGTTTGATACCGTCCGGCGTGGCCTTGCGCGAGCCAACAATTGCCACGCGGGAGCCTTCGGTCAGCAACGAGGTATCGCCCGCCGTGTACAACACGTCCGGGGCGTTCTTCTCTTCAACTGGGCCAAGTGGCCCAAGGGCTTCTCTCGTTCTTAGCTCTGCGTGCATTTTCGTCCTAGCGATGCCTTTTGCGTCACCGCCCTCCCCTTTGTTTTTACATCACAAATATGGCTTGGTGCAATATTTCACACAAACCCACATTTGTGCTTTTGTTCATTTTCGGGTTATGCCCGCCTCATCTTCCAGTTCCTTCGTTCGCGCCTCGATATAGGCTTGCAGCTCACCGACCATCTTCCGGTCTGTCGCACTACAAGCGGTCTTGAACCGCGTGTGCAGGCTCGCCGGTAGGTCAAGGCTCAGGCGTTTTGTCGGCTCATCCGTCGCCGCAGCTTTCGGCATCGGCCTTTCTGCCCGTGTCGTGTCATGTCCTGCCCCACCCCGCTCGAAAGCGAGGATCTGGTCATCCGTGGGCTGCTTTGGCTTCGGAGCCGCTGAAAATGTCTTCTTCGACATACCGCTTAATCTCTTTCGTTAGGTGTTCAATCTCACGGGCGGCATTGCTATCGCCTGCCCACTCGAAAATCGTTTGCCCCATGGTCATGCCTTCTGCGAAGGCGACCCGCTGCTCGATTTCACTTTCCAAAATCGGCAAGCCCGCTTCTGCGGCCATGTTCCGGATATCCCGACCAATCACGGTTTTCCCTATTTTGCGGGAAACCACAAACCCACATTTGAGGGTTTGTTTGAATTCTTGTGCTTCCTTCACTTGGCGCACCGTCAGGTCGGATGCCCAGGTTGAAAGGCCCGAGGGCTCAATCGGAAGCGCCACGAAGTCCGATGCCACGATACAGGACCGGGCAATCTCTTCAGCGTGGGGTGGCCCGTCGATGATTGTGTGGTCGTAATCTTGCGCCAGCTTGAGCGCGTCCCGCGCCATGTTCGCGCGGGCCATGCTCACGACCTGGAAGGGCGCATCTTCGCGCAAGCTCGCCCATGTCGTGGCCGAGCCTTGTTTGTCCGCGTCTATCAGCAGCACCCGATGCCCCTGACGGGCCAGACAGCCCGCCACGTTCACCGATAGGGTGGTTTTGCCGACGCCGCCTTTTTGGTTCAGGAAAGATATTATCATGAATCAACCTCACCACATTCGTGGGAACACGTAAAGTCACAAACCCACATTTGTGCTTTTAGTGCTTGTATGCACCACGATTTTTGCAGAATGCCAAGAAGTGCTTGTCCGCGTCCTTCACGTCGATAGCCTTGTCGTGGACCCAAGACCGCCATTCCCTTTCAAGAACATAGACATCCCAACCAGGCGCGAGACGTCGCGCCTCGTCGTGCGTTTCAAGCTTTTTGAAGCGCAACGCCTGGAAGGGCAGAGCGACGACAGCCTCTGCCGCCTTGGGGCGGAAGACGACATTATCGCCCTCAATGCTCATCAGGTAATCGGGCAAGTGGTCATGCGCACTGTCATCCTCGATGATTTTCGAGAGCAGACGGCGGAATTCCTTCGTGGTCGAACCCGACCCACACTTGTCGCGCAGCAACTCAAGGCCGCATTTCCATTTCGGTTGTGACCCACAATGCTTTCGGGCCAGCTCATACAGCCGCCGTTCAAGGGGCTTGCGAAGGAAGAAATATTCCTTGTTCAGCGTCAGAACATGGTTGTTCTCTATGGCGTCGAAAACCCAATCGGACAGGGTAATCTCGACATCCTGCATCCGGCCATCCCGCGTTTCACGCACGATTTCCGCAGACTCGATGAGGCCAAAGACCCTGAAATATTCCTTCCCGCCCTGGCGGATGTTCGTCTCAATCTGCGTGCCTTGCAGCCGCCGGAGCGCGTCCTTGAGCAGCTTGTAGCCTTGACCCGACGCTTGTCGGTTCGTTGCGACAAGCAAATCATGTGCCTTGAACCGGAGCGTTCGGCTAACCGTGCGACCTTCGTTGAGCGCGGCCATGCACTGGCTGATGCAGTAAATCAGCACATCACGGTCATGCACCGTGGCCAGCCCATACCGAGACGGCGACACTTCGATGAAGTTTTCGCCATTCTGATACCGCCGAGGCTTCATGTCCGGCTTGGTCGAGAGGGTGAAGACCGGGTGTTCCATCGAGGCCATGTCGCCCTTAGGGACGGCGTCCACGATGTCGCACACGAACAGGTCTTTTTGCGGATGACGGTCAGGCAGCAAAGGGGAGCGTGAATTCGTCATTTCACACACCGCCGAGCACATCCGAGATTCGTCATTTCACACACCATGGGTTACTATCGTCATTTCACACACCACACGTCAAGACTCGTCATTTCACACACCGCAATGCCTGTGGATAACTTTTGATAAGATTCGTCATTTCACACACCGAGATTCGTCATTTCACACACCGAGATTCGTCATTTCACACACCGGGCGTTCTGAATATCGTATATTAAACAGAATCTTACACGCCATAATCCACAGTGTAACTCTAATATAACTCTATTTAACTCCCCCAGCTTACGTTCAGTGACACCACAAACCCACATTCCAACATTCCCTATCGTGTTATCACCCACAAGAATCCAGCTTCCAACTCACCAAAGAACAAGCGCAACGAGCCCTGTCCATCGCGACCATATCGCCATGTGAGACCGATGAGTGCTTCGAGAACCATGAGACAAAGGGTGGGTGCTCCCCATGCTCAGAGACAAGCTCTTGCGCGTGGGTCCGCTCCCGCGTTCCACGCCCTTGTCCCAGAACCATCGAAGCACTCTTGTATCGGTTCAGGCGATAACGGCTCCGAAGAACAAGGCACCGAGGCTGGTGGCATCTGTCCGTAAGGGTTCACCAAGGGGGAGCCAGTGGCACAGAACGCCGAGACAATCACGCCCTTTGTCTAGAATGGAACTTTCCCATCTGGCGGTGATGGCGGCGGGGACTCAATCCCCATGTCTGCCATGATAGACTGAAACTGATTGCACAGTGAATCAAGGTGCTTCATCGTGTTCGTGCCTGGTTCCAGCTCTAAACTGAGCTCGCACATGTCGCAGTAAAACTGCAAAACATCCGTTTCCATGTCGTTACTGATAGGCATTTTTTCTCCAAATAGGGCAGGGGGCGGTGTCATGGAAAATCGTCCTGGATGGTGCGGGCGCAGCCCCATCGGGGCGAGCCACGGCCAGGTCTATTTTACTTGATAGCGACACATGACCGTCAACAGCGTTTTATCAAAGCTTTCCTGATCTCTTTCTTCAAGAGG
>TARA_R100000789_G_scaffold58096_3_pt1 | contig 10362 bp, 6 predicted proteins | sample TARA_R100000789 | Tara Oceans TARA_R100000789 (sample SAMEA2623403) | marine metagenome | biome: marine biome (ENVO:00000447); feature: mesopelagic zone (ENVO:00000213); material: "saline water (ENVO:00002010), including plankton (ENVO:xxxxxxxx)" | depth 450 m | reverse complement strand
CCTCGGCGTGAACCGCGCCGTAGAGGCGGTTGCACATCGCGAGGACCTAAATGGCAAGCTCGGTGTGTTCTGGCATACGCAAGGATCAGGTAAGTCATTTTCCATGGCACTGTTCACCCAAAAGGTGCATCGCAAGTTGGGCGGTGATTTTACCTTTCTCGTGATGACCGACCGCACCGATCTGGACAACCAGATATACAAGACGTTCGCCTCTGTCGGACTGGCCAACAACGATAAAGATCCGTGTCGAGCGGGGTCGGCCAAGGGGCTGCGTGATCTGCTGGGTAAGCAGAAGAAGATCGTCTTTGGCATGATCCAGAAGTTCACCGATACCGAGGCCGAGAATGGCGTGTATTCGGACCGTGACAACGTGATCGTCATGACAGACGAGGCGCACCGCACCCAATATGGCACGCTGGCGCTGAACATGCGCAAGGGGCTGCCCAACGCCAGCTTTATCGGTTTCACCGGCACGCCACTGTTTGGCAATGATGAAATCACCCGTCAGGTGTTTGGTGGCTATCTGTCCACTTATGATTTCCAAGACGCCATTCTGGATGGTGCAACCTTGCCGCTGTACTATGACGCGCGGGGCGACAAGCTTCAGGTCACCGGTGACGGGCTGAACGAAAAGCTGGCTGAGGCAATTGCAGAGGCCGAGATTGACGACGCGGACGTGGCCGCCAAGCTTTCGGACGATCTCAAGCGGGAATATCATGTGGTGACAGCCGAGCCGCGGTTGCGCCACGTTGCGAAGGACTTCGCATGGCATTTCTCTACCAATTGGGAAAGCGGCAAGGCCATGTATGTGGCCATCGACAAGATCACTGCTGTGCGGATGCACGACTATATCAAAGCGGCTTGGGAGGCGCGGATTGAAGCGCTTGAGGCCGATCTGAAAACGGTTGGCGACGAACAGGAAAGGGTCATCCGCAGTCAGCAAATCGCGTGGATGCGCGAGACCGAGATCGCCGTGGTCGTCAGTGACGAGCAAGGCGAGGTCAAACGGTTTAACGATTGGGGATTGGACATACTGCCCCATCGCAAGCTGATGAAGGATGGCTTTACTGTTAAAGAGATTGTCGGTGGTCGAGAGATCGAAAAACGACTAGATGTGGAGACAGCCTTTAAACGTGAAGACCATCCTTTCCGCATTGTGATCGTCTGTGCCATGTGGCTGACCGGCTTTGATGTGCCGTCACTTTCGACGCTCTACCTCGATAAGCCCTTACAGGCGCACACTTTGATGCAGGCGATTGCCCGCGCCAATCGCGTAAAAGAAGGCAAGAATAACGGGTTGATCGTGGATTATTGCGGCATCCTGAAAAACCTACGCAAAGCGCTTGCTACCTTTGCCGGGCATACCGGCGAAAGCCCGGTTGGTGGGGGTGAGGACGGTCCAGAAGTTGATCCACTGAACCCCGATGACAAGCTGCTTGGAGAACTTGCCGAAGCGATTGGGTTGGTCCGTGAACGGCTTACCGCTGAGGGGTATGATCTTGAGCGGATGAAGACTGCCATAGGCTTTGACAAGCTTAAGGCTCTCAAGGATGCCAAAGAGCTGATCAATACCAATGATGAAACCCGCAAGGGCTTTGAGATTGCGTGTAGGGCTGTCTTCCGGAAGTACAAGGCTTGCCTGACTTTTGCTCGCGTAGAGATTTATAAACCTGAGTATCAGGCGATCAACTACATCTACAGCTCCTTGCAAGAAGATAAGGCAGCCGCAGATACCGCAGCGATTATTCAACGGCTCAACGCGATTGTTGCCGAGGCTATCGAAATCAAGGCCGATGCCGTTGAGGATCGGATTTTCGATATTTCAAAGGTCAACTTTGATTTGCTTCGTAAGGAGTTTGCCAAAAGCGAACGCAAAGCCAGCGATGTTCAAGACCTACGATCGGTATTGCAAAAACGCCTCGCCAAAATGCTGGCGGCTAATCCTACGCTGGTAGATTTTCAGGAACGTTTCGATAAGATTATATCCGAGTACAACACTGAAAAAGACAAGAACACGATCGAGGCCACGTTCGAAGCCTTGATGCGTTTGACGGCAGAGATGGAAGCGGAAGCCAAGGCCCATGTCGGATTGGGGTTGTCCGCAGAACAAAAGCCCATCTTTGATCTACTCATTCAAGACGATCTGTCGAAAGAAGAAATCCGGCAAATAAAATCGGCATCGGTTATGCTGCTGAAGGCCATTCAACAAAAGATTGAGGATGTGCAGGACGTCTTTCAAAAGCAGAGCACGCGCGATGGCTTGCGTCAGGAAATCTATGACCTCCTCTATGATGAGGGGACAGGTTTACCTGCCTCGAAGTATGATGAAAGCGCGTTGGATATGAAGACGGATGCCCTTTTCCAGTTTTTCGAAAGCACCCACACCTCAATGGCAAATAGCTTTGGACAACATGTTTGAGGCAATAGGTGCTTGCTGCGTGTATTTGGCCATTTCATCGTAGCGACAGCCTCAGAAACGGGAATGGTAACTGCGGGATCAGCTCGCTTAACCCATTTTGCTATCAAGTTTTTGTGATCTATGGCGTGCATCTTTACGGTCGTTTTTACAGTTCATAACCGCTTTGGTTCGCTTCATAACAGCTTTCACCATTCATAACTGGCGGAAAATCTTTGATTTGAGGCTGGATGTGCAGCTGAAAATGGCTCGTTTCCCCTAAAATCAAGAAAATCCTCGATCCTATATTTTGTACTTTCAGGCGCTTGAGAGATTCTCAATGAGCAAGAGCCCCGTGGTGGGCCCACTTCATTGCTCAATGAAAGGAAATCTCAATGGCAAGCAAACCTACACTCAAGGTTCACTGCACACCGGAAGAAAAATGCGAGATTACCGCGAAGGCGGAAAAGGCGCATTTGTCGATATCAGCTTACCTGAAAACGCGGGGGCTATCAAGGACTTTACGCGAGCCTAGCCGCATCCAGTTGGCCTGTGCGGTAGAACGGGCAGAAGCATCTCTGGCTTCATTGTTCGAGAGATTGGAGCCGCAGGGCCGAGATATGAATTCCGCCAGTGCTGCGATTTTAATCTCAGAGTTGTTGGCTATCCGCAGCGCGCTCGAGGCGGCATTGACCCACCGCGATGAAGGAGCCGGAACATGAGGGTCGGCTTTTCAAAACACAAGCAAGCCGCAGACGGCCATGATCCGACGGTATATCCACTTTCGCCGATGATCGAGAAATCCTTCGGGAACCGGCGTGAGGTCTTTGTCCGTAATCCCGAGCCTGAACTTCTTCTCGGGTCACCAGCGGCGGTGGTTGCTGCAATCCGCGAGCTGAACCTTCAAAACCGGTATCGCGCGGCGGTGATGACCTTCGCTGGCTCCGACCTTGATCCAAGTGCATTTAATAGCGGATGCACGACAGCGCGCCGGGCGGTGGCTGCCGCGATCGAGTTGTTTCTGGAACTCGGGTTTGCGGGTGTTCCGAGAGCAAACAGGCTTCCCCATATCGTGGGTACACACACGCATGTGCCGGGACAACTCGAGATTAACCTCCTCGTGATTCATGCGATCCGGAACGCCAAAGGCCTGGCCCGAAGCTTTAACATCCATCCACCAAAGCGGGGAAGCGAGAAGGATATTAAAGCATTTGAGGATCTGTTGAACTTGCGTTTCGGCTGGGCCGACCCGCGCTGCCCGTCTCGCGCCGCCCGAATCAAACTCCCGGACTATCTACACAAGGAAGTCGCGGAGGCCGAGCGACATGGTGTGACGTTCGAAACAAGCCAGCCCAAGTTGTTTTTGGCGCAGTCTTTGCTGCGGCTTGGCAATGGACCCGCGGCAGACTTCGAGGCCGGCTTGTCCGGAGTTCTTGAGGCTTGCGGCTATATGCGGTTGAGACGGAGCGACACGTCCCTGATCGTTGGCCCTGAGGCCGGGAAGGCGCGCGACACGGTTGACTTGCGGGGGCGCTACGTCGTTGGAGCAGGCGCAGCGACAGGCGAAGATATTGCCGCACGCAAAGCCGAGCTGGGAACGGCCCCCGAGAGGTTCCTCGCGGGATGGCATAAACGGGCGGCCTATAATCGGGCCACATTCGGCGATGACACATGGGACCTGAAAGCACCGGACATCGATAGCGTTGTCGAGCGTCCCAACCTGAACTTGCCGGCGTGTCATCACAACACCTACGCGCCGGGTTACGCGCCAGGCGGATCACAACCGGCGAGAAGCCGAAAATCCAAAAAGAAGAAAAAGCGCACAGAAGTTGTGACGCTTGCCACGCGATTGAACGCCGCTTTGGGTCAACTTCATAGCCGCATGAAGGCAGGGCTGACCCATCTGTTCGATCTCACCGCGATGTCCCGGCTCCTGCGGGCAAAACCCTTTCCGGACTTCGCAAAACACATCAAAAAAATGGAGAATCTCAATGACCGAGCCGACCAAATTGGAAACCGACCTGAGCATGGCGATCAGGTTGATCAAGGAACTCTCAGATCAGATCGAAGAGTTACTGAGGCAACGGGCCGACAACGAGCTGAGCAGTCAGATGGACGAACTCATAACCCAGATGCATATCCTGGCCTCAGTGCTCACAAAATGGACGGAAACGCAGGACGGCATCCTGTCGGTCGAGGAGAAGGTGACACGGTTGGATCAACGGCAGGAGGACCTGATATCAACGGTACAACGCATGCAGGGCGATCTGTCGCGTCTGGTCAGGGGGTTGATGGCACCGTTGCCCCAAGATTGATCGATTTCGTTCGTGCGGTGCGCTGCGCGGCAGGCACGATTTTTCCTGGTGAGGATGTTGTGGTCAGGCTGAAGGATATTGAGGCGTGGAAGGTCGAGCTGCTCGTCGACGCACGCCCCGTCGCTGATGTTGGCCTGCATGGGGTAGGGTGCCTCGCACCAGAGTTTGCCGATGCCTGCGACATGATCCGAGAGAATCTACTGGATTGGCTCGAAGAACAGCCCAATGTGATGACGCAAGTTTACGATGCGTTCTCTGAGCATGTCATCCCGGATGCTGCAAATGCTCCGGACTGGGAGCCCTAAGGGCAAATGCTTGTCCGGGAAACTTGATGATTTCGGACAACATTTGGGGGGCATATTTTTTGGATACCAATCGATTATAGGCATCCCGCGGGGGCAAACCTGTGCTTTCCGGACAAGACGGTACAGATTGGCAGTTGGACTTTCGGCTTTACGTAGTGAGGGTCTGCCGGTTGGCCACACAAACGGGCCCAACGTTTCCATGAAGTATTTATAGGAAGGTTTTCCCGCCCAAGTATAAAATCCTAGGGGACACATAGTTGTATGGTGGACTATTGAGGATATGCCACTAAGAATAAAGGCCCCATTGCGGCGGCAGGTCCACACTCCAACGCGCATGACATGAGTTTGAAATCTATCTCAATATTTCGGCCCCTCAAAACATCCGGGGCAACTTGTCGATAGCCATTTTCTTGATCTCGATGGGCGTTTCATCTCGGTAGGTCGTGGTGTTAATGCTTCGGCCTTGCTTTTTTCCATCCCCATCGTCCTCAACATGTCCGAGTAGATCAAGTCTGGTGACTTCGTGAATGTCCGCGTTGTGGATCATGAAGTTATTCACGTAATGACGGAGACTGTGCAAACAGAGCTCGCGAGGGTTCCCGTCCAAACTTACTCTAACGCTTTTCCTCCAGTCATAATCAATGCTTTCCCCAAATTTTTCCACATCCAATCCAATTTCATCAGGCTTAAATTGTATCGAGATTCCACGAGGTTTGGGAACAACGTCCGGGAAAAGAAGCCTTGAATTTGCTAGCTTTTTCTCCTTGGCGTATTCCAGAATACCAAGGTCGAGCAGGTGTTGGTGGATTGGGATGATCCGGGTGAGGTTTTCGTCCTCATTGTCCTGGCCATCCTCGCCTTTGATGCCCCGATAGTCGTTCGCTTGAATTGTGATAGTTGGAATACCATCAACTTCAGAAATATCATCGGTTAACAGCCCAGCAATCTCGGCGCGCCGTGCGCCAGTATAGGCAAGTATCAGCGGTATCCAGTATTTGGCGTCTTTGAACACATTTTCACCAGCAACATGTCGTCGGCTAACTGTCTTTGATCCACTCCACATGCTATGACCAAACAGCTTTTGGAGCTCAGGGAACCGGAAAACAGACCGCCTTTTATGGTTCTTCTTACCGCTTTTCTTGGGCTTGCTCGCTTCTAGATCAATGAGTGGCAATGAGTGACCCTCATTGCGGGCGCGCTTCAGGAGAAGTTCTATGGATTTTATGTGCCTGATGATCGTACTTGAGGCCAATCCGCATTGCTCAGAAGGTAAATCCCGGGCACGTCTCATGATTTCTTCAAATGGACGACAGTTATCTTCCTTTGATCTCAGAAACTTCTTTGGAAATTTGTCTAGGATGTCCCGCCAGTAGGCGATGTGATGTTGCTGAATGTCAGTAACAGAGGTGATGCCTGTGACAAAACAGAACAGGCGAATGTCAGATTGCCGTTGCTTGCAAACGTCATCGCTGGGTTGCTCTGATTGGGCCATGCGCCAGAAAACAGACGGAATATCGCTGCTGTATTGATCGGCTTTGGCCTCGGTTGCCACCTCCCGTCGTTCCTCAAATGCCTGATTGAGCTCCAAAACTGTTTGTGTTGAAAATTTAAATTCTGGGCCGGTTGCCTTTGGTGCTATTTGCTCCACCATCGGAGCAGGAGCAGGTTGCGGATCGGCTTTCAGCTGTTGTTGGTCAATGTTCAGATCTGGCACGTATGGCGGCTCATAGGAAAGTACAGCCTGCCGTGCCTTAAGTTTGGCGATCAGGGTTGCTTCTCGAAGTTGTGAGCGATGCTCCAGACCACTAACTTTCAGCCCGTTTACAGCCTCATGAATCGTATTGATGCGTTCATTTGCTTCAGCTCCTTTGATTGCCTCGGCTTCCCTCCGATACGCGTGTATAGCCGTTTCGAGTTCATCTTTGGTCCAAGCTGGATCTATGCGTTTTGGCGGAAGGTTATCGCGTATACCGTCTTCGATCAGGCTTTTCAGTGCGATCGCACTGGCACGCGCGTAAAATTCATCACGTTCTCGAAACCGACCCGACATGCGCGCCATTCGATTTTGGCGATCTGTTTTCTGAAGCATATCGCTCAGAACGGCGTTGAAATACTGAGAGACCTGCGTGTCACTCAGTGGTTCAGTCAACAAAATAAATCCATCCATTAGCTTGTCCATCTCAACTCTTAGTCTTGCGGACAATATAGATGCCTTTACCTCGTCTGACGTCCCTAGTGACATCTGAATATAGGTATTTCCTGTGGATAACCTCGGGATTCGGCGGCGAAAATGATAAATTCGACCGCGTTTAAGGAGGTGAGAGGACGACTGCATAATATTGGCTCCTGATCGGAACCGTCATCTGCAATGATCGAAACGGCAAAAGCCCTTCAGGGGAGGTTGTGTGACAACCTGTGTGACACTTTGTGTGACAAATGCCCCAAAAGGCCAGAATCTCACCGGAGTGAAATTCTAATCTGTAGCAAAATCAATACCCTAAGGGTGATTTGGCTCCGGCGGTAGGGATCGAACCTACGACCAATTGATTAACAGTCAACTGCTCTACCGCTGAGCTACGCCGGAACACTTGGGCCGTATAGCAATGTCGAATCCGGGCGTCCAGAGGGTTTTGCCACAATGGTGAGGATTTTTCCCGAGGAACGTCAGAGTTTGAAAAACACCGCGTCCGCAGACAGAATACCCTCTGGCGCTACGTGGGAGTTCTCAGTCAAATCAATAAGATGAGCCAATACGTTGCGCGCAGCGGCGGGCAGTAGGGCTGGCAGAGTGTCAGTGTAAATCCGGTCCGCAAGACTGCGGGCGGTGGCGGGGCCATCGGACAAGGCGGCGAGGATCGCCGCCTCACGCGCACGACGATGGGCAAGAAGTTCGGCGAGTCTCGCCGCCGGATCCCGGATCGGCGCGCCGTGCCCGGCGTGAAACTGCGACCACTGACGGCCCTGAAGTCGGGTCAGCGAGGCCATGAAGGCGGTCAGGTCCCCGTCCGGGGGCGACACCAGAGAGCTGGCCCAGCCCATAACCAGATCCCCGGAAAACAGCACATCCCCCCAGGCAAAGCTCAGATGATTGGCCATATGTCCTGGGGTGTGCAGCGCCTCCACCTGCCAGTCGCTGCCCTGGACCACATCGCCGTCCGCCAGCAGGTGGTCCGGGACAAACGCGCTGTCGACCCCCTCGCCACCGCCCATCAGCTCGCCTTCGGCGAGGGCTTGCATGATTGGGCTGCGACCGGCCTCTGGCGGACCGAACGCCAGAACAGGCGCGCCGGTTTCATGTGACAAGGCGCGCGCAAGTGGCGCGTGATCCAGATGCGCATGAGTCACAAGAATCTGCGTCACCTCTTGTCCGGGCAAGACCGCACGCAAGATCGCCTCCAGATGCGTCGGATCGTCAGGACCGGGATCAATCACCGCAATGTCGCGCGTTCCAAGAAGATAACTGTTGGTCCCCCGATAGGTCATCGGCGACGGGTTCGGCGCCAGCACGCGACGCAACCCCGGTGCCAGATCTTCGGCGATACCGGGTACGGGGCGAAAGTCAGGCTGCGGGTCAAGCATGGCAGGATGGTCCTTTTGGCGATGGCAGGCCGGGGCGCTGCGGGCTAGGCTTACCGCATGACGTTCAATTGGCTCAAACATTATATGCCCCGTAGCCTGTATGGCCGCGCCGCGCTCATCCTGGTCCTGCCGGTGGTGACCCTGCAACTGGTGGTGTCGATCGTTTTTATCCAACGCCATTTCGAGGGTGTCACCGTGCAGATGAGCACCGAACTGGCGCGCGAGGTGAACCTGGTTGTGGCGGACCTGCCGGAGCGGACAAATGCGACGCGGCTGCGGTTGCGCCCCGTCGCAATCAGCGACGAGTCCCTGCCGCAGACGAACCTGCGGAGGTGGTATGATTTCACCGGGCTGGTGGTGATCCGCGAACTCTCCGCCCGCATTCCGGTGCTTGAGCGCATCGAGCTACCCAGCAACCGAGAGGTGGTGCTGTTTGTCCGCAAAGAGGACGACCTGTACCAAATCGCGCTGGATCGCACGCGCGTGTCGGCGGCCAATCCGCATCAGTTGTTTGTGAACATGGTGTTCTTTGGCGCGCTGATGACGCTGATCGCCTTTCTTTACATGCGCAACCAGTTGCGACCGATCACCCGGCTGGCCGCCGCGGCAGAGGCGTTTGGCAAGGGGCGTAACCTTCGCTATTCACCTGCGGGAGCAGTCGAGGTGCGCGCCGCTGGGCACGCTTTTCTGGATATGCGCGCACGGATCGAACGGCACATCGAACAGCGCACCATGATGCTGTCCGGTGTCAGCCACGATTTGCGCACGCCGCTAACCCGGCTGCGTCTGGGGCTGTCGCTGCTGGACGACGAGGACCGCGAACCGTTGGAACACGACGTCGAAGAAATGCAGCGGCTGATCGACGCCTTCCTTGATTTCGCACGCGTCGACGCAGAGGTCGCGGCCTCTGAACGCACCGACCCGTTTGATCTGATGCGGCGGATTGTTGAGGACGCGCAACGCGGCGGTCAGAATGTGGTGCTGGGAGACATGGCGGGTGAGGGCACCGTGATGCTACGGCCGCGCGCGTTGCGCCGCGCGGTCGAAAACCTCGTGGCCAATGCCGGCCGCTATGCGACCTCTTGCGAGGTCTCGGTGCAGCTGACAGAACGGTCGTTGCGACTGCGGGTGGAGGACGATGGTCCCGGCATTACACCTGACAGCCGCGAAGACGCCCTGCGCCCCTTTGTCCGGCTGGACCCCGCGCGCAATCAGGACAAGGGGTCCGGTGTCGGGTTGGGTCTGGCCATCGCCGCCGACATTGCGCGCGCGCATGGTGGCGTCCTGCGTCTTGGCGAAAGCGAGGCCCTTGGCGGGTTGCGCGCCGATATCGTCATTGCGCTTTGACGCGGCCGCACAGCCTTCAATAGGCACAGTTCGAACTGGATTTGCGAAAAATCCATTTCAGGTGCCACGTTTTTGCCGTTTCCCGGCCACCAAAACGTAGCCCCGGCGGGACAGTTTAAGGACATCGCGCTGCCCCCCCGCCGGCGGGCCGCGCCTCACAGCCCCATGGATCTTGCCAAGGAGACCTAAAATGGCCCTCATGACTTTCGCCGCCGCTGCCATCGGCGTTGCGACAATCACCACAACCAAGCCCGATGTGCCCGAGACGCTGTTTCTGGCGCAGGCGCAGCCGTTCATCACCACCCAAGGCGTCGCCGGACCGCAGGGCGACTACATGACCACGCCCAAGGGCTGTACCTATCGGCGCACGCAGGCGCCGGGCCATCCTCCGCGCTGGATCATCGTGCAGAACCCGCATCAC
>TARA_R100000789_G_scaffold29346_2_pt1 | contig 10374 bp, 10 predicted proteins | sample TARA_R100000789 | Tara Oceans TARA_R100000789 (sample SAMEA2623403) | marine metagenome | biome: marine biome (ENVO:00000447); feature: mesopelagic zone (ENVO:00000213); material: "saline water (ENVO:00002010), including plankton (ENVO:xxxxxxxx)" | depth 450 m | reverse complement strand
CCCGCCGTCCCATAGCCTGCAAGCGCCGCCTCGGGGGTGCCATCCGCCCCCGGCACCATCAGCGCCGTGTTCAGCGCGCCGGTGAACCCGCTGGCCGTGACCCAGGCGCGCACCCGCGCGTCTTGACCCTGTAGCCAGGTGTCCAGAGACCCCGTTTCGATCAGGTGCAGAGGAAGGGCGGGCGCGTCGGACGCGGCAAAACGGTCAGGCATGTAGGCTCCATTGACAGGGTGCCCTTACCGTATTGCCTGCACGCCGCGCCGCAAGCGGATTTCATCGCGCGCCCCGCGCCGCCCCGTCAGACCGTGAATTCATTAATATCCCACAGCGCCGTCAGCGACCGCTCCCCGACACGGGCCAGACGCGCCAATGTGGCCGCCTCAGCCACTGCATCGCCCATTTCTATGCAGGCCGCGACGTCATGCGCCACCATGCTGAGCGAACAGAGACCGATCTGGTCCGCAATCGCCGCCAGCGCGCGCAACCCCTTATGCATGTCCTCACGCGGACCAGACAGCGCCTGCGTCTGCAACTGACACATCCGTTGTGCCAATTCTTCCATCGCGCGACACACCACACCCTCTGCCGCGCTCCGACCAAGGTCCGAACGCAGCGTTTCGATTTGCGCCCTGTCCATCGCCGGACGTTCCGCCGGTGCCAGATACGTTACCTGTTTCACGTTTCACCCCATTCATGTGCTCCCACGCGGGGGCAACATGGACGAAACCAGGTTCCCAAAAGGTTATCCCAGATCGGTGTTTTCGCTCGAATTTCCTCTGTATTCGTCGTACTTGAGGCAATCAGAACCGACGACCGGAGACCTAAATGGAATTCGCCCGCCCCCTGCCCGGCTTTCTCGTGCAACGTTATCACGGCTGGAAAGCAACGACCCATGCCGAAAACAGCGCGTGGTATCAACGCCTTGCGACCGAAGGTCAACGCCCGCGCGCCATGGTGATTTCATGCTGCGATTCCCGTGTGCATGTCACCTCTATCTTTGGGGCGGACCAGGGAGAGTTCTTTATTCACCGTAACATCGCCAACCTTGTACCGGTTTATGAACCCGACGGTCAGCATCACGGCACTTCGGCGGCGGTGGAATATGCCGTCATGGCGCTCAAGGTGGCGCATCTGATTGTGCTGGGCCATTCCAACTGCGGCGGTGTGCAGGGCTGTCTGGACATGTGCGAAGGGCGTGCGCCGGAACTGGAGGAAACCGCCTCTTTCGTAGGCCGCTGGATGGACATCCTGCGCCCCGGCTATGAGACCGTGAAAGGCCATGCTGACATGCCGCACGCGCTTGAAAAAGAGGCGGTGTCCGTGTCGCTGCGGAACCTCATGACCTTCCCCTTTGTGAAAGAGGCGGTCGAATCCGGCCGACTCAGCCTGCATGGCCTATGGGTCGACATCGGTGAGGGCGGGTTGCACACTCTGGACGGCAAGACCGGGATCTTTGCCCCGGTCTAAAACGGTATTTGACTAGGCCTTCTGCGCCAGACTGGACGACGCCAGTTCGCCCGCCTGCCCTGTGCGATGTGCCCGCACGCGGGGGCGGCCGATGCGCTTTGCCAGCCTGGCCAGCGGGACGCCCAGATCACTGCCGGTACACAGCCCCTCGCCAGTATCGTTCAGGATCACCAGGTGGCCCCGCCGAAACGTCAGCCCAAACCCCTTGCGCGCCAGTTGCTCTGACAGAGTCTGCCAGTTCTTGGCCCCCTCAAGGATCGGGGCGAGAAACAAACGCAACAGCGCCAGTGCCTCACTGTCGAGCGGCCTTGGCAGGCCCGAAGATTTGGGGGAATTTGGCCCGTTGGCCTGGGAAAGTGCTGCCTGTAGCATGATCGCATCCTTACCGATCCAAAAACCGTGGCACGCAAATGCGGCAAAACTGCGGCAACCTCACGCCCACTCAAAGGATTCTTCCTAAAGCGCAAACAAGCCCTTAATCCGGCGTGCGATCACAGGGGCACACGGCGCGATGCCTGTTTTACCTACATTTGAAATGACAACAGGCCCGCGCCGGGGGGGGGCGCGGGCCTGTTTCAGGTCAATTTCACGTCGCGCGGCCTTGCAGCGCGCGGTCGGGCACTCAGCCCTTTTTCAGCGCCTTCTGGCCCAGAACTTCGGCGATCTGCACCGCGTTCAGCGCCGCGCCTTTGCGCAGGTTGTCGCTGACGCACCACAGGTTCAGACCGTTGTCGATGGTGCTGTCCTGACGGATGCGGCTGATGAAGGTGGCGAAATCGCCGACGCATTCCTTGGGAGTGACGTAGCCGCCATCCTCACGCTTATCGATCACCATGATGCCGGGGGCCTCGCGCAGGATGTCGCGCGCCTCATCCTCGTCCAGATGATCCTCGAACTCGATGTTGATCGCCTCGGAGTGGCCAACAAAGACCGGCACCCGCACACAGGTGGCTGTGACCTTGATCTTGGGGTCGATGATCTTTTTCGTCTCTGCCACCATCTTCCACTCTTCCTTGGTGGACCCGTCTTCCATGAAGACGTCGATGTGCGGAATCACGTTAAAGGCAATTTCCTTGGTGAACTTGGTCGGCGGCACGTCCTTGGTCGGGTTGTAGACCGCCTTGGTCTGCTCCCACAGCTCATCCATGCCTTCTTTGCCCGAACCGGACACCGACTGGTATGTCGAGACGACAACACGCTTGATCCGCGCGCGGTCATGCAGCGGCTTGAGCGCGACGACCATTTGCGCCGTCGAACAGTTGGGGTTCGCGATGATGTTTTTCTTGGTGTAGCCCATGACCGCGTCGGCGTTCACTTCCGGCACGATCAGCGGAACGTCCGGGTCGTAGCGATACAAAGACGAGTTGTCGATCACGACACAGCCCGCCGCGGCGGCCTTGGGCGCGAATTCTTTGGTCGGGCCAGAGCCGACGGCAAACAGGGCGATGTCCCAGCCAGTGAAATCGAAAGTGGCCAGATCCTTGGTCTTGAGGGTCTTGTCGCCAAAGCTCACCTCTGTGCCCAGCGATTTGCGCGAGGCGAGTACGGCGATCTCGTCGACGGGGAACGCCCGCTCGGCGAGGATGTTGAGCATTTCGCGGCCCACGTTGCCCGTGGCACCAACGACGACAATACGGTAGCCCATATGGCCCTCCTTAGGGGTTGCGCCGCCACCCACGCGCGGATCGCACGGCCAGCGGAATGGCGCGTGTCATATCGCAGGCGCAGCATGGGCGAAAGCCCCCATTCGTTGCTCCACCGCCACTTCAACGGGCAACCGGCCCGAATTACGCTCAAATTCGCCCGAAAATCCGGCATACCCCCCCGGTGATAATCCGCTTGTACTCGCAACCGCAGAAATAAGCGGCTTGCCTGCTTGCGGTTGAGTAACCTAAGACAGAAAAAAGCGGAGTTGTCCTCGTCGACGAAACGGCCAAGCCTGGCGCAAGACCAGCCTCGTTTCGAACCCGGCAGATAGGCTCCCGGAACGTATCGACATGGGACACGGCAGAATGTTCTACAACCTCGTGATGGCCCTGTCCCGGACGCAAAAGCAACTGCTTTTCATCCTGATGGACTCTTTGGTTGTTCCGTTGGCGATGTTTGCCGCGCTTGTCCTGTCGACCTCTGGCACAAGCGATCAACTGACCTTGTCCGCCCTCCTGCCCATGGTGATCCTGCTAACCGGCACCGGCGTTGCTGCGGGTTGGTCGCTGAGCCTGACCCGCATCACGCTCAACGCCTACGAGATGCGCGGCGTGATCCGGACTGCAACCTATGCCGGGATTTTGGGCGTGTTGGGCTTTGGCCTGAACACCGTCATGAGAACGGGCCTGCCAGTCGGGGCATTTGTGATCTTTGCGCTGCTCGTGCTGGTCATGTCCGCCTCTTGGCGGATCATCCTGCGGCAGGTCACGCTGAACATCTATCGCCACGGCAAGGACCGCGTGCGGGTGTTGATCTACGGCGCAGGGCAGACCGGTCAACAGCTGGTCGCCGCGTTGCGCCATGACGATGCCATCCTGCCGGTGGCCTTCATCGACGATAATCCCACGCTGCAAAGCCTGATTGTCGCGGGCCTGCGCGTCCATGCCCCCTCCAGCCTCAAGACGCTGGTGTTGGAAAAGGACATCGACCGCGTTGTCCTTGCCATGCCGTCGATCAGCCAGCCCGCGCTGGCACGCATCGCACACAAGCTGCGTCATATCGGATGTGAGGTCCACGCCCTGCCCTCTTTCGCCGCCATGGTCGGCGAAGGTGAGATCCGCAAACAGGTCACTCCGGTATCGCTCCTTGATCTGCTGGGCCGCAGCCGGTTGGAAAGCGAACTGCCCGGCGTCAGCCATGTCTACTCTGGCCGCCGCATTCTGGTGTCCGGTGCGGGCGGCTCCATTGGTTCAGAGCTTTGCCGACAGTTGATTGCCTGCAAACCCGATTGCGTCGTGCTGGTCGATCACTCTGAACTGGCGCTCTACAACATCGACAAAGAACTGCGGGAAATAGGCGACGGGCTGCATATCGTGCCGGTGCTGGGGTCGGTTGTGGACGAACGGCTGATGCGCGAAGTGCTGGTCGAAAACGACATCGACGTGGTGCTGCACGCCGCCGCCTACAAACATCTGCCGCTGGTTGAAAACAACGTGCTGTCCGGCCTGCGCAACAACGTGCTGGGCACCAAGATCCTAGCGGATTCCGCCCGCTCTGCCGGGGTTGACCGGTTTATCCTTGTCTCGACGGACAAGGCGGTGCGCCCGACCAACGTCATGGGCGCGTCCAAGCGGCTGGCGGAACTGGTGGTCCAGGATCTGGCCGCCCGCACCCCCGGCACCCGGTTTTCCATGGTCAGGTTCGGCAACGTGTTGGGCTCGTCCGGATCTGTCATCCCGCTGTTTGAGGAACAGATCCTGCGTGGCGGTCCGGTCACGTTGACGGACCCGCAGGTCACCCGCTATTTCATGACCATATCAGAGGCGGCGCGGCTGGTCTTGCTGGCCGGGTCGTTTGCCCGCGGTGGCGATGTCTTTGTGCTCGACATGGGCGATCCGGTTCCGATCCGCAAACTGGCCCGCCAGATGATCGAAGGCGCCGGGTTCACTGTCCGCGACGAAGACACACCCCAAGGCGACATTGAGATCAAGATCACCGGCCTGCGTCCCGGCGAAAAGCTGCATGAAGAGCTGCTGATTTCCTCGGACATGCTGACCACCCCACACACAAAGATCCTGCGCGCTCAGGAAATCTTTTTGTCGGAATTCGAAGTGGCCACCGCGATCAAGGATCTGCGGCAGGCCATCGAAACCGGCGATGAAGGGGCGGCGCGGGCGGTCATCTCACGCTGGGTCGAACAGGCCGAACTGGACGAAGCCGCGCAATCCAGCTGAGACAGGTTTTCACCGAAAACCCGTCTCACAAACCAGTCACAAGCCCAGACATAGAGCCAGACCTTAGCGGTCCGGCAAATCGGTTCGAGCGTCCGCCGGACCCCAGTTTTCGACCAGTTCGACCGCCTCTGCCGCGCTTTCAACAAAGCGGAACAGGTCCAGATCCTCTGGGCTGATCGTGCCCGCCTCGGCCAGCGCGTCCCAATTGATGATCCGCTCCCAGAATTCGCGCCCGAACAGCAACAGCGGCACCCGCTGCATGCGGCCCGTCTGGATCAGGGTCAGCGTCTCGAACAACTCATCCAGTGTGCCGAACCCGCCGGGAAACACACAGATCGCCCGCGCCCGCATCAGAAAGTGCATCTTGCGAATGGCGAAATAGTGAAAGTTGAACGCAAGGTCGGGGGTCACATAGGGGTTGGGCGCTTGCTCGTGCGGCAGCACGATGTTCAACCCGATGGACTGGCCGCCCTCATCATGCGCGCCACGGTTGCCTGCCTCCATGACACCGGGACCGCCGCCGGTCACGATCACAAAGTCGCGGTTGCCGGTTTCCTTCGACTTGGCCGTCATCAACCGCGCAAATTCACGCGCCTCGTCGTAGAACCGCGACAGATCGGCCAGCGTCTTGGTCCGCGCCGTGTCCTTGTCCGCCGGGGCCGGGATACGCGCGCCGCCAAACAGCACAACGGTCGAGTCGATGCCGTGTTCGTCCATCAGCATCTCGAACTTCTGCAATTCCAGTTGCAGACGCACCGGGCGCAACTCATCGCGGTACAGGAATTCATCATCCGCAAAGGCCAGCCGATAGCTGGGGGACAGCGTCTGCGGGGTTTCCGGGATTTGCTTTGCGGTATCGCGGTCCGTATGCGCATTGCGCAGCGGGCTGCGGCGGTCGTCTTTCATAGTGCGGCTCCTTGTTCGCCTTTCCTCAGAACTATAGCGTGCCGCTCCAAAGCGCCAGTTACCGCGAACATATCCACCCACCAGCACCGCAGGACAGCCGATGAATTGGAAAGCCGAGATCAAAGCAGCCGCCGACAGGATTGGCGGCTATACCGTGACCACCCCTGTCATGACCTCGGACGCGCTCTGGGAGCGTCCCGTCGCGATCAAGCTGGAGCATCTGCAACACACCGGCAGTTTCAAGGCGCGCGGCGCGTTCAACACCCTGCGCGCCGTTGATGTGCCCGCAGGCGGGGTGGTCGCCGCCTCGGGTGGCAATCATGGCGCGGCGGTGGGGTTTGCCGCGCACCGACTGGGCCACAAGGCGCAGATCTTTGTCCCCGAGATCGCCGGTCCCGCCAAGATCGCCCTGATCGAACGCACCGGGGCTGACCTGACCGTGGTGCCCGGCGAATACGCCGATGCGCTGGACATGGCCAAACGCCATGAGCAGCGGCACGGCGCAATGCAGGTCCACGCCTATGACGCCCCGCTGACGGTGGCGGGCCAAGGCACCTGCCTGCGCGAGTGGGAGGCACAGGGGCTGGATGCCGACACCGTACTGATCGCCGTGGGCGGCGGCGGACTGATCGGCGGCTCCCTCGCGTGGAACCAAGGCGCGCGCAAGATCGTCGCCGTTGAACCCGCCTCGTGCAACACGCTCGACGCCGCGATGACAGCGGGCGCACCAGTGGATGTCAGCGTCTCGGGCGTGGCCGCCAACGCGCTTGGCGCGCGCCGCATCGGTCAGATCTGCTTTGACCTCGCGCGAGAGCACGCCACCCCGGTCGTCACCGTCACGGACACGGCCATCACCGACGCCCAGCGCCTCCTGTGGCAAGCGCACCGCCTGCTGGTCGAACCCGCCGGGGCCTGCGCACTGGCCGCGCTGATCAGCGGCGCCTACATCCCCGCCTCGGACGAACGGGTAGCGGTGCTGCTGTGCGGCGGCAACATCGCCCCCGATCCGCTGGGATAGGGCCCATGGTGAAGGAGTGGCGGAGGATTGTTCCGCCACGTCAGGACCGCTATAGGGCATCGGAACGTATTCCGAGGGGAGAGGGCACCATGTCCAACGCACAGCTTGAAACCGCCATCGAGGCCGCCTGGGAAAACCGGGCAGACATTACCCCGTCGACCACGGGTGAAACCCGCGACGCCATCGAGGACACGCTGAACGCGCTCGACAGTGGCAAGCTGCGGGTGGCCGAACGCGGCGACGACGGCACATGGCACGTCAACCAGTGGGCGAAAAAGGCCGTGCTGCTGGGCTTCCGCGTCAAGGACATGGAACAGCAGGACGGCGGACCGCAAGGCGCGGGCTGGTGGGACAAGGTCGACAGCAAGTTCAAAGGCTGGGGCGACAACCAGTGGAAGGCCGCAGGGTTCCGCGCCGTCCCCAACTGTATCGTGCGCAAATCCGCCTATCTCGCACCCGGCGTGGTGTTGATGCCGTCGTTTGTGAACCTCGGCGCCTATGTCGATGAGGGCACCATGGTCGACACATGGGCCACCGTCGGTTCCTGCGCGCAGATCGGCAAGAACGTCCACCTGTCCGGCGGCGTCGGCATCGGCGGCGTTCTGGAACCGATGCAGTCCGGCCCGACCATCATCGAGGACAACTGCTTTATCGGCGCGCGCTCCGAGGTGGTCGAGGGCTGCATCGTCCGCGAAGGATCGGTTCTTGGCATGGGTGTCTTCATCGGCCAGTCGACCAAGATCGTCGACCGCGAAACTGGTGAAGTGATGTACGGTGAGGTTCCGCCCTACTCCGTCGTCGTCGCAGGCTCGATGCCCTCCAAGAACGGCATCAACCTGTACTGCGCCGTGATCGTGAAACGCGTGGATGAGCGGACCCGGTCCAAGACCGGCATCAACGAACTGCTGCGCGACTGATCCGCGACACATTCCGGCGGCGGGGGCCCTGCGCCCCTGCCCCCATCAGCGATCGTCGAACCACGCGTCGACCAGCGCGCCGTACTCTCCCGATTCCCGCAGTTGCAGGATAGCCTGATTGATCGACTCGCGCAGCGGACTGCCGGTCGGCAACGCAATGCCGTAATCCTCGGACCGGAACACCCGGTCCAGAACATAGGCGTCGCTCTGCGGTGAGCGCAGCAGGTAATAGCGCAACAACGGACCGTCATACACCAACGCCTCGACCTCGCCGTCTTCAAAGGCTCGGATCATCTCGGCAAAGCCGGGATAGGCGTTGTGGCGCACCTCGCGCCCATCCAGAAACAGCGCTGCGGTGGACCCTGTGACCGTTCCGACCCGCCGCCGGTCCAGATCGTTGATTGAATCGATGGAACTTGTCAGCGCGGTGACGGTCATGGCGGCGGTGATCCGCGCCACAAAAATCGACACGCCAAACAGGCTGGCCACCACCAGCACCACGCCCAGAACGCGGCCAAGGGCAGACCGCGGCATCCGCTCTTCAAAGCCGCCGTTGACCACAAGGTTCAGCGCCCACCAAAAGTTCGGGAACATCGCTTCGCGCGCGGGCCGTTCAAAATAGGGCTGCGCGCGCCGCTCAAAGACCCACATCAACATGCCGCCGCCAAACAGCGCGGCAATGGCCAGCAGAATGTACGCCGCCACCTCCAGCGTGAAGATCTGTTGCCAGAAAGAGTTTTCCGCCGCGCCCGCCACCATGATCTGCACCCCGCTTTCAAAGATCGGCAGGGTGAAATCCATCTCCGCCTCCCGCACGGCGGTGATCGAGATATTGGCAATGGCCCCGTCGACCTCGCCGTTGCGGACGCGGTCCAGCATCTCGGCAAAGCTGCCTGCGGTCTCAAACTGCACGTCGCGGCCGATCTGCGCCGCGATCTGTTGCATCAGGGCGATGCTGAACCCGTCATGCTCTGGCGCATTCATCGCAAAGGGCGGGCGCTCTACAGTTGAAAAAACCAACGTCTGCGCGCTTGCACACAACGGCATCAGGATCAGCGCCAAAAATAGGCCATATTTGCGGAAAGAGGTGGTCATCGTGTCTCCGGGCTGCGCGGCCCCCTGGAACCGCCGGGCGCATGTTGCTTGCCACGTCAGGACCGTGGCAAGCAACATTCAATCCGTGCGATACCAAAACAGTTGCCGGGCAGCTACGCGATAAGGCCGTTTCTGCCCAATACTGCACGCACAATGACCACGGTGCGCCGCTTGACAGCCGGGACGCAAAAGCGCATCGCTCTCGCCGCAACCAAAGGGGGTACCGTCATGGCCGACAAAAAGCCCAAAGCCGACAAGAAACCACAACAGGTCTACACCCTGCTGGTCGAGGTCGGGCGCAAGAACGGCGACGGCCTGCCCGCCAAATCCACCGGCGCGGCGCTCATGTGCTATGCCTCCGGCGTTGATGAGGCAGAGGCCGTGCGCGAAACCGTGGCGATCCTGAAACAGGCCGATATGGCCCCGCTGGACGTCACCGGCTATGGCACCCGCGAAGAGCGTGAGGCCCAAGGCCACGAGATCGACGACGAAGAGGCCGCGCTGATGGACCGTGCGCGCGCCGAAAACGCCGTGATCGTCGCACAGGTGACGCCCTTCAACGACTGACGCGCGGCGCGCTCAGGCGGCGCGGCTTTCGGCCAGCGTCACCGCCTCGAACGGGGCCAGCACCTTGAGCGCGGTGCCGCCATGTTCCGGCATCAACCCCGCAGGCACATCCGCCAGCAGCGTATCGCGCAAAAAGTCGCGACGACGGCGCAACCGCCCGACATACAGGCTCTCGATGCCCGCCCCGGCAGAGACCATCGCCTCGTGCCCCGGCAACAGCACCTGATGCCATGTGACCAGCGGGCCGCTGTCCTCGAACACCGCCGCGCGCCCGTTCACCAACCCGGCGGCCGGCACCAGCACCGCCTCACATCCAAACAGGTAGGACACGTCCGCCCCCGCCACCACAAGGCATTGACCGGGGGCCACGATCAGATCCTTGTTCAGCCCGAAATACGGCACCTGCAGCCTCACCGGCCGGAACGTCCCCATCGCCGGAACCGTCCTTGAGACCTGCGCCAGCACCGGCACCGCCGCGCCCGCATGGGTCACAACCGTATCGCCACAGCGCAGATCCGCCACC
>TARA_R100000789_G_scaffold72620_5_pt1 | contig 10401 bp, 6 predicted proteins | sample TARA_R100000789 | Tara Oceans TARA_R100000789 (sample SAMEA2623403) | marine metagenome | biome: marine biome (ENVO:00000447); feature: mesopelagic zone (ENVO:00000213); material: "saline water (ENVO:00002010), including plankton (ENVO:xxxxxxxx)" | depth 450 m | reverse complement strand
GGGTGGGTATCGGACTGGGTGTTTCGGGAAATGGCATAACGGACGGCACATGCCGATGCATCCCAACGGACAGGGGTTCGAAGAGTTCTTCGGGTTTTGTGGAGGTCACTGGAACACCTACTTCGATGCCCCGCTGGAACACAATGGAACGCCTGTTTCCACAAAAGGCTACATCATCGATGTCCTGACCGATCATGCGATTGATTTCATGGAAGAGAATCAAAGACAACCCTGGTTTTGTTATGTCCCGTTCAATACCCCCCATTCTCCCTGGCGGGTGCCAGACGAAAACTGGAACCATTACAATGGACTCGGGCTCGATTCCAAGGCTCAATGTGCTTATGCCATGGTCGAAAATATCGACGACAATGTCGGACGTCTTCTCGAATCGCTTGAACAAACAGGACAAAGCCAAAGGACAATCGTTCTCTTCCTGACGGACAACGGCGCCAACAGCGACCGTTACAATGCGGGAATGCTGGGACGCAAAGGGTCTCACAATGAAGGTGGTGTGAGAGTTCCCTGCTTCATCCGTTATCCCGGTAGAGTACCCGCGAACACAACTATCCAAGAGATTTCCGCACATATCGATTTGCTGCCTACTCTGCTGGAATTCTGTTTTGTCGAGCGGCCAGCAGGGCCTCCTTTAGATGGAGTCAGTCTTGTCCCATTGCTGACACAGCGAAATTCAGACTGGCCCGAACGGATGATCTTCACCGATACCTTCCGCTCAAAATCCGGCCTGGACAAAATGAACGGAGCCGTCCGCACACAGCAATGGCGGGCTACGACTTCGCGCGGGCAGTGGCAACTGTTTGATATGCAGAATGATCCGGGACAGAAAAAGAATGTTGCAGCCGAGCATCCTGAGTTGGTCGCGAATTATGCCCAGGCTTATGAAGAATGGTTTGCCAGCACCGGAGCAACGGAAATTGGAGAACGTCCCATTCCGATTGGTCACTCCTCACGCCAGCAATTCGAATTGTATCCCTGTGAATCTGAATTGATTCCCGGACATGGTGAAGGAATCAGTTACACAGGCGATACGCCAAACGGATTCGCGAACTGCTGGATCCATGAATGGACAGACCCGGCTGCCTATCCCGAATGGAAACTGGACGTTCTCGAAGCAGGCGAATATGAAATCGAGCTCGAATACACCTGCCATCGCAATGATGTGGGCGTCGAAATGGAAGTGAGTATTGGAGACCAAACGAACTCCGTCGTCATCCCCAAGGCTTACGATCCACCCCTCGACGAGAAACCCGATCACGTTTTCTCTTACAACTATCAAACCAAAGCCGGTTGGGCAAAAATCACAACCGGCCGCATGAAATTGCCTGCAGGCTCACAGACAGCCCAGGTGAAAATCAAGCATTTCGCCCGCAAAGGAATTGAACGTCCAGCTCAGGGAATCGACCTGCGCGTGGTGCGGCTGAAGCGGGTTGAGAAATCGTAGATGCTTCAAATGAGAGCCGGGTGCCATGCCCACGCTTGCCGTGGGCATGATTCTTTTGGCGTGCGTGTCAAAATTCAGTCTTAAATTCTACTTGATTCACTATGGAACTTCCCTTGCAAAGCGAAATTACTTCCAGGTGGCTCCAGCGTCCATTGCATGCTCAAACAAGTTTGAGGATGGCACCCAGTTAATTAAAAAAGCCCACATCGTTTGGGATGTGGGCTTTTGATTCAATTCGATGCTCCGTTCTGGTCCGCACAGCGGACCCTACATTAGCCCTGCATGGCACCGGCGGCCATTAGCGATTCCAGGAAGCCTTTCAGTTGGTGGCTGCGCACTGGGTGCTGCAGTTTGCGGACGGCTTTGGCTTCGATTTGGCGGACGCGTTCGCGGGTCACTTTGAAGATGCGGCCGACTTCTTCGAGGGTGTAGGTGTACCCGTCGCCGAGGCCGTAACGCAGTTTGATGATTTCGCGTTCGCGGTAAGTCAATGTTCGCAGGACGTGATCGATCTTGTCCTTGAGCATTTCCTGAGTTGCCGAGCTGACCGGGCTGTCGGTGGACTGGTCTTCGATGAAGTCGCCAAAGTAGCTGTCTTCACCTTCGCCGATCGGGCGATCGAGACTGATCGGCTGGCGGGAGATTTTCATCACACGACGAGCTTCATCAATACTCACATCAGCTCGTTCGGCCATTTCTTCAACAGTCGGTTCGCGTCCCAGTTCCTGAACGAGGTCTTTGGAGACCTTTCGCAGACGAGACATCGTTTCAATCATGTGCACCGGAATACGAATCGTACGGGCCTGATCGGCAATCGCTCGAGTGATGGCCTGACGAATCCACCAGGTGGCGTAAGTCGAGAACTTGTAGCCGCGTCGATATTCATACTTGTCGACTGCTCGCATCAGTCCGGTGTTGCCTTCCTGAATGAGATCGAGGAAGTTCATGCCGCGATTACGGTATTTTTTGGCAATCGAAACAACCAGACGCAGGTTGCCGCCGGACAGTTCACGCATGGCGGTTTCGTAGGCGGAGAATCGACTTTCGATTTCTTTGATACGAGCCTGCAGCGATTCTGGAGTTTCGTAGGTCATCACCATCAAGTCGTGAAGTTCACGTTCGATGGCTGCCTGTTCGTTCTCCGAATTCTGTCGACGGCTGACGATTTTGTGTTTGTGCTTCAATTCATTCATGCGAGCAGATATCTGCTGCAGACGTTTGAACAACGGATGCAGGCGCTGCGTACGCAGACTCATTTCTTCAACCAGAGTCGTCATTTTACGACGGCGGGTATTGAGGGAATGACGAGCCTGTTTTTGTTCTTCGGGGGAAAGCTCTGGATCGATGGAGCGTAGGAAGTCGTGCTTGTTTTTCTCCATCAGGTAATCGAGCGTTTTCAGATTGTGCGGCATGCGGCCGAGAATCTGTTCTTTTTCGAGGCTTTCCGTCAATGAGACTTTGATCGTACGATCGAATGGCAATTCGCCACGATGCACTTTGGCCAGTGTTTCGATGGCAGCCTGCATCGCACAATCGTTTTCCATCAGATGACGACGGAATTGCTTACGGGTCACTTCAATTTTCTTGGCGAGCGTAATTTCCTCAACGCGTGTCAGCAGAGGGATTTCTCCCATCTGGGTGAGATAAATGCGCACTGGATCATCGATTCGCTTGGAGCCTTCTTCATCATCAGTGACCAGGTCACCCGAGCGTTTTTCATTTTTGGAAGTCTTCTTTTTCTTGGCAGACTCCAGTTCGGTTTTACGTTTGGAGACATGCTTCTCAGGAATGATGTCCATTCCGAGTTCTTCCAGAGAGTGCAGCAGGTGGTCAAGTTTGTCCGGATTGACCCCTTCATCGGGCAGGTAATCGTTGACCTGACTGAAGGTGATGTAACCCTGTTTGCGTCCAGATTTAATCAATTGCTGTAGGTTGTCATCAAGCTGATGCATGGATATCTCCTCGAAGTTGATCTCTCGTCTGTTGTCCGTTGCAGTGAATGTCTCATTTCACTATAGGACGAAAAACGGACAGAGTTGAGATTATTGAGACGATGCGGTATTGCGCGTCACACGTTGCTGGTGAAATTGAGCCGCATCCTGCAGCATTTGTCGCATCCGTTCGTCGACTGATGTTGGTTCGTGATTACTGATCGCAACATTACGCGTCGTCGTTCGGTGTTGGGATTCCCTCTGTTCCCAGTTCAGTTGGTCGATCACCTGATTCAAGTAAAACGGAATGCGGTTCCCCTCGGAATCCTGCAGCGTCTCCTGAAGTTTGTCGGTAATCTTCTTCTGTTCGGCTTCGGTCGTAATCGCCATAATGAATCGCTTCAGTTCTGGCTCTTCCAACTCGCTCATCAGCGAGTCGGCTCCGGTATACTCTCCCCTTTGATTCTGCTCGGCACATTGCGAGAGAAGTTCAAGGACAATTTTGTTTCGGATGATTGTTATCGTTTCCCGTTGTATTACCGTTGTGATGCATTCGGGCATCATGATGATAATTTCCAACAGATCTCGCTCAAGAGCAGTCTTGCGATTCAAGTTCGGCTTCAAAAGCTGATCAATCTGTTCTCGCAGAGACACTTGGGGAACGTCCCGAGATGTTTCCTGAAAGACCTGATCGAACTCTTCTCCACTCAAATCGTTCGTCTGCTGGTGAAAAAAGTCAACATCTGTATTGTTCTGTTGAGAATGTGACTTGTTATGTTGACTTGATGCAACTTGCGGGCCTTTTGCTCGCAATTTTGCCAAATCACTTCGTAATTTTTGTTCCTGAGACCCTCGTAAGCCGACCTGATTGGCCAGACGGTTCAACAGCAGATCTTCACGTTTTGTACCTTGTAAACCGGGAGCAACGGCAATGAGTGCCAGCATTTCCTCGGTGATTTTTTCGCTGGCGTATGCGGAGTTGGAATTGTGTTCCCCTGCAAGTTGCTGGAGTTTGAAGTCCCAGGCTTCCTGTGCATTTTGCAAAAGATTTTGAAATTCCTGCACTCCATGTTTTTCAAGATACTCAGGCGGATCCATGCCTTCAGGCAGCGCCAGGAGTTTCAGTTCGATTTCATGAGACAATAAACGTGGCAAGGCTCGGTTAGCCGCGTTTTGTCCCGCTTTATCACCATCAAAAATAAGAATCACGTTCTGACAGAACCGTTTGATCAAGGCGACATGTTCGTGAGTTAATGCTGTTCCCAAGGTCGCCACAACATTGGGAATCCCCACCTGATGCAGGCTGATACAGTCGGTATAGCCTTCTACGACGATAACCTGATTTCGACCACGCATCGCTTCCCGGGCATGGTCGATGCCATAAAGTTGCTTGCTTTTGTTAAAAAGATAACTCTCTTTGCTGTTCTGATATTTTCCAAATTTCTCATCTTCGCTGCCCGGTAGCACACGTCCGCCGAAGGCGATAACCTGGCCGCGTTCGTTGCGAATTGGAAAGATGATTCGGCTACGAAAGTGATCGAAATATCCGCCTCCATTGGCTCGTTGGGCAATTAATCGAGCTTCTTCAAGTTGTTGTTTTGTGAATTTCCCATTGGAGGAATTCCCCAGCCACTCCCAAGGTCCGGGATGGAAACCGATTTCAAAATCAGACCAGATTTCCTCGCAGAATCCACGATCGAGCAAATAATCCCGAGCGGCTTCGGCTGCAGGGTCGGTCAGCAGGCAATTGTGAAATTTTTGACTGGCCCAAGCGAGAGCAGACAACAGAGTATTTCGATCTGTTCCTCGAGTGCCACTTTTTTGCTGGTTTTTGGGCATTTCAAGACCAGCGCGGTTGGCGAGCTGCTCCAAAGCGTCTCGGAATTGAAGCCCTTCTAATTTCTGGACATAGCTAAAGCAGTCTCCGCCTTCATTACAAACAAAGCATCTGTAAGTCTGGCGAGAAGGATCAATCTTCAATGATGGATCATGATCGTCATGGAAGGGGCATAGAGCTTCGTACTCACTCCCCCCTCTTTTTGGCGTCACTGTGCGAGTTTCGCCAATGAGCGCAATGAGATCAGTCCTGGCGCGAACCTCTTCTTTGAATTCGCTCCACTTATCCATCTGCACGTTGATAATTCCCCTCAAGCCTGTTGGCACTTCACTGATTCAAACTCTTGGCAATACATCTCTTCGCTGACAGGTCAATCAGCAGAGATCCCCCGGCTCACAATGGCATTGCGTTCGCGTCTGTCCTCAATGGAGCATTTCCCTCGACAGCGATTCAGGCAAGTATACAGTTGTTCATTTTACATGCTGGCGGGACGACCAAAGGCGTCACATCACAACTCTACCACCAATGCAAGCCTCGGCAAATGAAATCCATAGAAAGTTCAGTAAACAGCCTATGTCGTAACCCTATAAATAGTAGAAAGATAAGACTCTCGTGCACCTTGCCGGCCTTAACTGCCCGGGAGTGTTGCCGTATTTCAACCTGTTTGTGGAAGTGATAGGACCCGAACTATCGATTCAACCGCGATTTTCTTCATGGACACCTGGTTTTTAGGATGCCTGTGGTTGTTTCAGACTTCAAATATCCGGCCTTGAGCAGGTCATATTTCCTATAAATAATGACAAATTGATGGTCCTAAGACTTTCTGGTCTGCTATCGGCACCTCTGGAAGTCAACCCCTCGGATTGAATGAAAGCCGTCTCCTCGCTGACGATTTTTGAAGTTACAATATTTCCAGGAATGAAGGGAGCAGAAAAAAGCGATCCTTGAAAGCGGTTCTGCTCTTTGCAGATTACTGTAGCGGCATTTTCAAGGCTTGAGTCTTATGTTTCCGGTCTATCCCGGCTACACATGCATTGACACGGCTATAAGCCACAGAGATCCGTATGATAAATTTGTATTTGTTGAGCGCCCAATCAGAAATTCCCTAAGGATCGGCGTCACGAAGCCGCCGATCCGGGAAAATTATTGCTTGCGTGTCGACCCCAGCAACCCGTTGTCGGTTATCATCCCAAGCCACGCCCATCTTCTGAGACTCTAAGCTATAGAGCATATTCAAAACTTACCTGCAGCGTTTGGCAGGAGCAAATACAGCGTTTAATGTTATTATGCGTTCATGCGACTGCAGAAACCATTTGAAAATGGTCTAAGTCCTCACCTCTCACCTGATTTACCAGTTTATCTGTTGGTAAATCGCCAGCAGTTTTTCGCCTCGATGCAGATTCAACTGCTGCACGAAGGCGATGCGGCCTCGGAGGTGGGCCTGATAATGTTCGTGCTGGTCGTGATTTTGCGACTCTGGTCCGAAGCGGACGCAGTTGTGGAGCGTTGCTTTGAGGCGGTCGTATTCTTTGCGGGGGATGTTTGTTTTTTCGTTGACGACCACGCCGGTCACCCGTTGTTGAGACATCGGACGGATGATTTTCTTCTTTTTGGCATTCAGAACAAACCGTTCCTGGCGGATGATTTGCCGGGCCAGTGGAATGAATAGCCGCAGAGAATGGCGGAAATGTTCGTCTCCGGAAATGGTCAGGTCGTCGCCGTAGCGGGTGTAGTTGGCGTTGAACGATTTAGCGAGTCCAGAGAGACGTACATCGAGAGAATAGGCGACCAGATTTGCCAGTGCGGGGGAAGTTGAGGCTCCCTGAGGGAGGTGCCGGGGGAGAAAGAGAGAAAACAGTTTCGGTTGTCCGCCAGGGAATTGCAGATTTCCGGGGATGGCAGAGGTTGTTAATCGAGCCAGCCAGAGGCTGATTTCTCGGGAATAGCCGAGGCTGCGGAAAATGGCGACAACTCGGGAGAAGCGGACGCGGGTGTAAAAATTGTCCAGATCGAGTTTCACGAGCACTGCCTGACCGACATGCGGCTCGGCATTGGTGACAATCGACCGGCCTGTCCGAAAGCCGTGAGCGGCTGCGTGAGGCGGAATCTGTTCGAGGATTTCATCGAGAATCTGTTCCTGAGCCTGTCGCAACATCGGCAGAGGAGATTCGATCAGTCGATAGCCGCCGCTCCGTTTTTCTTTCCAGCTGTATCGATAGTGAGCCTTGCGGGCATCGATGGGGCGTTTGCCTTCGGAAAATCGATCGGTTAGCCAGCCGAGTTGGCCGAGTGATATCTGTAACCAGTCCGCCAGGTCAGCCGGCGTGACAATGTGAGGCAAATCCCACTGATTGAGCAGTTCAGGTTGAACATCCTGAGTCAGATCCAGATAGGCATCTGGAGACATGATGTAGGGCAACGCCAGTGCATACTTCTTGGGCCCAGCGGTATCTTCGCCATTGTGCGTGGTTTGGCGAATACGTTCTCGACGAAGCGGGACGAGGACGGGCCAGTATTGAGTACGTTTTTCGCGTTCACGGACTTTTGAAACGGGAGAAGGTTCTGGTTCCGTAGGGGCAAGTGTGCTTTGAAAGCGTGTGTCATCGGGCGTGCGGGTATATTTGTCGGCTGTGGATTGAGCCGAACCTCCGAAAAACAATCGCTTCAGGAATTCAAGAAAGCGCATAAGCAGGTCGTTGACTAACGGTATTGCTGATAAGCAGTGGAAGTGAATGAAGTTGCAAGACCGAAGATTCCGTAAAGCTTACTGAGATAAACGCACTGATATCGACTGGCGTCCCTGGATAAATAAAAATCACAGCACGGCGGCGGATAACCGATCCTGTCGCGAATGAAGCTGTGGCTTGCCGTCCAAGCCACGGCTTCATTCCTATCGAAATGTCAACAATCATTCGACCATGGGGTAACCCCACAGCGCTTGCCGAAGCAAGCCGAGCTTATGCGATCACCGTGCTGTGATTGACGCATTCTAACGCGATTGCCTAAGGATCCGTCAACACATCTTGACGTATTCACGTAAGAAAATTTAAGAAGTCGCCCAATTTTCAGAATTCGAAGAGCGGAGCGAATCCCACGGGAAGCGAAGGCTGTACTACTTTTTCTCACCTGCCAGTGCAATTGTGGCGACACACAGACCTGCCAGAAGCCCGACGACTGTCCCGAGAATCGTGTATTTGGAATCACATAGATACGTCGACCACATTCCGATCAATGAGAATATTGCAGCGGAGGTAACCCAGATGAATTTGTTGACCATAGATGTTGACTTGCCTGTAAAGAGGGATTCGTAGAGTGAAAGAAATTATGACATCATGAGTTGAATCATGAAAACGAGAGCGATATGAATCCCCAAATAGATTGCAGCGGCGGTGTAAGCTCTCTGGAAACTCATTCCACACATGGCAGATATAACCAAACCAGCAACTGCGGCTCCGACAGCCAGGCCAACAAAAAAGAATTCGGGTCCGATGATCGCATTGACAATTGCGGCAGGTACGAGGGCAGACAAAACGCAAATTCCAGAGGTGAACCAGCCAGGAAAGTCCCAATCTTCCATGGCCGCAATGACAATGCCTAATATGCCTGCTCCAATAATCAATCCGAACATTTCTCTCTCCACAGAATAGTAAGTCGTAATTTATGTGATCGCGTAAAGTGATGAACGTAAACTTCCTATCGTGAGATGAATTAAATCCTTACGTTCAGGAATATTTTCTGGAGTAGTTTTCTGAGGAAATTCCAATTCCCTGCAAATCCCGATTTCCAAACCCCGCAGCACTACCCATTTTGCTCTCAGCTTCGTATTATCCTTGAGTAAATCACAGAACAACAGGTTCTCCCGCTTACTGATTTACACATGCAGCAATCCCTATGAACGAGGCCTTACGCCAAACCAAAACGCATCTGCAGGAGTTGTTATTCCAGCACGGAATCAACCCACGGACAAATCTCGGCCAGAATTATCTCATCGATCTGAATATCGTTGAATATGTTGTCGAGCAGGCCCATATCGGTTCGGACGATGTCATTCTCGAAGTTGGCACCGGCACGGGAGGCATGACCGCTTTCATGACTTACGATGCCGCCCATGTGATTTCCGTCGAACTCGATCGGAACATGCACGCTCTGGCTTCTGCTCAACTGGGAGATCGCGAAAATCTCACTTTGATGCGGCAGGATGCTCTTCACAATAAAAATCGCTTTGCAGATGAAGTCCTCGACGAAATCAGGAAACAGTTGAGTGTCGATCCCCGCCGTCGACTCAAGCTGGTGGCTAATCTTCCATACAATGTTGCGACGCCGATTGTTTCGAATCTGGTGGTGACCGACCTACCTTGGGAGCGGATGGTGGTTACGATTCAGCTCGAACTTGGTCTACGGATGCAGGCTCGGCCGAAAAGCAGCACTTACGGAGCGTTGTCGGTCTGGTTGCAGTCTCAGTGTTATGTGAAACTGCTGAAGCGATTACCCCCCTCTGTATTCTGGCCGCGGCCCAAAGTGAATTCGGCCATTATGCAACTGGTACCGAATCCGAGGGGAAGGGATACGATTGCCGATCGCCCGTTCTTCCAGGATTTTCTGCGAAGGCTGTTTCATCAACGCCGAAAAATGCTCCGCAGTGTGCTCGTCGGTATGTACAGCAAGCAAATCGAGAAGCAGGTTATCGATGACATCCTTCAGGAAATGAAGCTTGGCGAAATGGCCCGAGCCGAGGAATTGCCACCAAAAACGCTGGTGGAATTGTCGAACGCGATTTATCACAAAGTGCAAGAGAACTTATCAAGTTCGTAGGTCAGGCTGTGCCTGACGTGGTTAACTTTCGACGCCGAATTCGTCAGGCACAGTCTGACCTACAGTCCAATAAAAACAAAACACACACAGGCTTATTGATCACGGGAAGATAGACAGATGCAGGACCGTATTCTTACAGAAGGTTTGACATTCGACGACGTTTTGCTGGTGCCAGCTTACAGTGAAGTGATGCCCGATCAGGTCGATATCAGTACGAAACTGACACGAAATATCACGCTGAATGTTCCCATCATTTCCAGCCCGATGGACACCGTCACCGAAAGTGAAATGGCGATCGCGATGGCTCAGGAAGGGGGGATGGGGATCATTCATAAGAATATGAATCCCGAGCAGCAGGCCCT
>TARA_R100000789_G_scaffold100570_1_pt1 | contig 10411 bp, 8 predicted proteins | sample TARA_R100000789 | Tara Oceans TARA_R100000789 (sample SAMEA2623403) | marine metagenome | biome: marine biome (ENVO:00000447); feature: mesopelagic zone (ENVO:00000213); material: "saline water (ENVO:00002010), including plankton (ENVO:xxxxxxxx)" | depth 450 m | reverse complement strand
GATGCCGGGTTTGAGGTCGCGGGTAATGACCTGAACCCCAAAGCTGTGGAATTCTGCAATAAGCGTCTGGAAAAACGCGGGCATGCTCCGACAGCCGAAGTTGGGGATATGTCGGATTTTACAGTCAAAAAGAAGTTCGATGCCGCTTTCAATATGATCAATAGTTTTCGACATCTCACCACTGAAAAACAGGCTGTCGGCCACCTGAAATGCGTTGCAGAAGCGATTAAGCAAGGGGGGATTTTTATCCTGGGTCTGCATTTGAACCCGGCTGATGTAGGAGATGATTACGAGGCCGAAGAAGAGTGGTCGGCTCGCCGTGGCCATTTGCAGGTCAATACTCGCTTGTGGTCGATGGAGTATCACCCAAAAACCCGGACGGAACTGATAGGCTTCACTTACGATGTGTACACACCTTCCAAGCAGTTCCGCATTGAGGATACAACTACATTTCGGTGCTATACTCGGAAGCACATGCAACAACTGATCAAAAAAGTACCCGAATGGGAGCTGGTCGAAACCTACGACTTCCACTATGACATTGATGATCCCATCGTTGTGGACGATGACACAGAAGATGTTGTTTATATCTTGCGAAAAAAATGAGTTGAAATGCCGAATTTATCAGGAATCCCATTTGGCTTCACATTTTCTTCATAGACGTGACTAGCATGGCGAGAATGTGAGATCTTAACAATTGGTGATTTCTTCAGGATTCATTTTTAGTTGATTTTGTTCTTGCATATCACTCAAGATTTACACAACTTTGCAGTCACTCAAATTCTCCAAGGACCCGTAATGTCGTTCAAAAATCCTACGCTCTTGTGCTCCGTCGCTTTAACGCTCTCCGGTTTACTGGCCGGATGTGCCTATGAAGAGCCCGCAGGAAATGTTGTCGTTGTCGAAGTTGCTGGCTCTAGCACAGTGTACCCCGTTTCTGCCCGGGTCGCTGAAGCTGCCGATTCTGCAATTGGTGTGAAAGCAACTGTTGCTTCCACCGGTACTGGGACTGGAATGGAACGTCTCGCTAACAAAGAATGCGATATTACCGGTGCTTCCCGTCCTATGAAGGATGCTGAGCTAGAAAATTGTGAGAAGAACGGGGTCGATCCACTTTCACTGAAAATCGGAATGGATGGGCTTTCTGTCGTTGTGAATCCTCAGAATGATTGGTGCGATGCATTGACAACCGCTCAGTTGAAAAAACTGTGGGAACACGGCAGCGAAGTCACGACCTGGAAACAACTCGATGACAGCTGGCCCGATGAAAAGATCAAGCTTTTCGGGCCAGACGATAAATCAGGGACCTTTGATTACTTCAATGAAGAAATCATCGGCGAAGTCCCTGAAGGTCAAAGCCCATGTCGTGAAGATTATACACCAGCGGTTCAGGACAATGTCCTGGTCGAAGGTGTCAAAGGCGACAAATACGCTTTAGGTTATTTCGGTTATGCCTACTATGTGATGAATAAGGAATCGCTCAAGATTGTAGGCGTTTCCAATACGGACGATGCGGCTGATGCCGTCAAACCTTCAGAAGCGACTATTGAAGATGGTTCTTACGCTCCCCTGTCTCGACCACTCTTTATCTATGTCAATAAAGAGGCTCTGAAGACCAAGCCTGAAGTTGCCAAGTTTGTCAACTACTATCTCAATGAAGGCCAGGAAGCTGTTTCTGCAGTGGGATATGTAAAAGTTCCAGAAGCGACTCTCGAAGCCGCCAAAGCCAGTGTCGCAGAAGTGACCGGAAAGTAGTTCTCTGCGGTTGATTCAAGTCACCTGTACCAGTCATTATGGTGCAGGTGACATCGTATGAAAATCTATTTCACATTCGCAGGATACGTTATCACTTTTGTGATATGGGAATGCAGCAGGTAATCCATTGAAATCAGAACGACATAGTCTGGCAGCAAAAACCAGCGTACGGCGTGTCTGGGAGCAATTCGTTCAATTTCTGCTGTTTACCTGTGCGTTTATCTCAGTTGTCACCACAGCCGCAATTGTTTTTGTACTGGTGACGGAATCCATTGTTGGCCTCGGAGATTCCGTTGCTTTCTTTCAACAGGTTTCACTCTGGAACTTTCTGACAGATACCAAATGGGCCCCTCAATACGGAGCAGGGGAGTTTGGAATTCTCCCCCTGCTGGTTGGCACGATGTGGATCACTGGTATTGCTGCATTGATTGGAATCCCTTTCGGCTTGGCGACCGCGATTTATCTGAGTGAATATGCTTCACCCAAAACACGCGGCATCATCAAGCCACTTCTGGAGATTCTGGCTGGTATCCCCACGGTAGTTTATGGCTACTTTGCTCTCGTTTTTATCACACCTCTGGTCATTGAACCGGTCGGTCGATTTCTGGGCATTCAAGTCGACACGTTCAATGCCTTAAGTGCCGGCATCGTTGTCGGGATTATGATTATCCCAATGGTTTCCTCCCTGAGCGAAGATGTGTTGCGGGCAGTACCGCGGGGACTCCGCGAAGCTGGCTACGCGTTGGGCTCAACTCGTTTCGATGTCTCCGTGAAAGTTGTCTTACCAGCAGCCTTGTCGGGTGTTCTGGCTTCGTTTCTATTGGCAATTTCCCGCGCTCTTGGAGAGACGATGGCCGTCACGATTGCCGGGGGGGTGATGCCAAACTTGACTCTGAATCCTTTCGAGCAAGTCTGCACAATGACCTCCAATATCGTGACCATGGCTGGTTCCGACTCACCGGCAGGCAGTGTGGAATATCGCAGTATTTATGCAGTCGCTCTCACGCTGTTCGTCATCACGTTTGTCATGAATGTCCTTTCACAGTTTATTCTGAACAAGTATCGTGAAGTTTATCAGTAGGGTTTGGTTGAAGGTTCATAGTTGAGGGTTGAGAGTTTATTTAACACGTAGGTCAGGCTGTGCCTGACATAATCAGCATCATTTTGAAGCCTGCCTGGCATTGCCTGACCTGAGGCTGACTTACAAACATAATTCCAGAGACATTCATCAAATAATTAATTCTCATGTCCGATCCTTATTACCAACGTCTTCAACGCCGACACTTAACCAGCAAAATTTTTGCGGGTGTCTGCCTGATTTCCACCTGGTTCGGGCTGGTGGTTCTTGCAGTCTTAATGACGGGACTGGTTCTCAAAGCGACCGGAACCTGGGACCCGACATCAACGGGAGCAGCCAAAGCGACTGAAAACTGGTTGACTCCCACCTTGCTGACTCATCAGATCTCTGCCGATCCTGAAAAAGCCGGGATGATTGCGAGTATCTGGGGCACAACCTGGTTGATTCTGATGACCGCGGTGATGAGCGTGCCGATGGGAGTAGGAGCAGCGATCTATCTTGAGGAATACGCCCGGGAAAACATATTGACCCGTTTCATTCGGCTGAACATTTCCAATCTGGCGGGGGTTCCATCCATCGTCTTTGGGATTTTAGGTCTGACTGCCTTTGTGCGCATGTTCGGGATGTTTTCAGAAGCGTCGGCAATCGGTATTCCTATGGGAATCGGAATGCTGAAAGTCCCTTTACCATTTGGAAAAACGCTGATTAGTGGAGCTTTGACTCTCTCCCTTTTGATTCTTCCGATCGTCATTATTGCCTCTCAAGAAGCGTTGCGATCAGTGCCGCAATCGATTCGGCATGCGGCTCTGGCTATTGGAGCCACCAAGTGGCAGACGATCTGGTACCAGGTTTTGCCAGCTTCTCTGCCCGGCATTATGACGGGTGTTATTCTGGCACTTTCACGAGCCATCGGGGAAACGGCTCCGATTATTGTTGTCGGAGCTGTTTCGTTTATCAGTTTCAATCCCGGCTATCTGGAAAGCCCTACCGATCTGGTGTCGGATCCCAATGTCATCCTGCAGATCCCTGCCAGTCCTTACACGGTGATGCCCTTGCAGATTTACAACTGGGTGCTCAACAGTCCCGATCCTGAATTTAAGAACGTCGCTTCCGCGGCTATTGTCGTTCTGTTAACGATTCTGCTACTGATGAACGGTATGGCTGTTTATATTCGAAATCATTTTTCAAAGCGTCTCAACTGGTGATTTCAAAGGCGAATTTCTCTCGGAGATCACAATGTTTCCAATGAAATCTTTTCTTCAGTTCACATTGCTATACAATAAAATCCTATGGAACTAAATACCTTTGAAAATCTGATTTCGAAACGGGATGGCGATTCTCCTGAGACTCCCAAAACGGGCACAGCAGGTAGCAAAACACCTGCCCCCAAAGCACTAACGAAAGTGGAAACCCGTAATCTCGATTTCTATTACGGTCCCCTGCAGGCTCTGTTTGGCATTTCCATGGTGATGCCGGAAAAGTCGGTGACTGCCCTCATCGGTCCTTCAGGATGCGGTAAGAGTACTTATCTCCGGACCCTGAATCGAATGAACGACATCATTGAAGGGACGAGGATTACGGGAGATATTCTTGTCGACAATGAAGACATTTACGCGTCTCAGGTCGATGTGGTCGAGTTGCGGAAAAAAGTCGGGATGGTGTTTCAGAAGTCGAATCCATTCCCGAAATCGATTTATGATAATGTCGCTTTTGGTCCCCGAATTGGGGGAATCAAAGGGAAATCACAACTCGATGAGATCGTCCATCGCACCTTAAAGCAGGCCGCGATCTGGGATGAAGTCAAAGATCGACTGAATTCCTCGGCTTTAGCACTCTCCGGTGGACAGCAGCAACGACTGTGTATTGCCCGAACGCTGGCAACGAATCCGGAAGTGATTCTGATGGACGAACCAGCCTCGGCTCTGGACCCTGCTTCGACTTCTCGCATCGAAGATTTGATCTTTGAACTCAAAAAAGACTACACAATTATTATTGTCACGCATAATATGCAACAGGCGGCTCGTGTGAGTGACTGTACAGCATTTTTCTTTCAGGGACGCCTGATTGAATTCGGGACGACAAAATCGCTGTTCACGACACCCCGGGAAAAACAGACCGAAGACTATATTACAGGACGCTTCGGTTAATTCATTAACGCCAGGTATTCAATTTATTTAATGGCAGGGAAGTAACTCACAATGTCCGTTCATCTCATCAGGGATTTAGACAACCTTCATCGTTCCTTAATGACGATGTGCACAATGGTTGAAGAGTTAATTCACGCAGCCGTGGAAACTCTTGCTCGACCAGATCTTCATAAAGCTCAGGAACTGGCCGAGCAGGATCGTGAGATTGATAACTACGATGTGGCCATCGAAGAAGATTGTCTGAAAATACTTGCGCTCCATCAACCAGTTGCCACGGACTTACGACGGATTACGGCCGTTATGAAAATCTCAGGAGAACTCGAACGCGTTGCCGATCTGGCCGTTCACATTGCTGAACGATCCAGTTGTCTCGTCGGTTCGACTTTCGTTCAGGTTCCTCCAAAAATTCATACGATGGCAGATAATGCCGTCAACATGTTGCACGAAAGTATCGATGCGTATGTCAATCTCGATACCGCACTGGCCCGTAAAGTGTGCCGTCAGGACGATATCGTCGATGACCTGAATCGCGAAATTATCGAACATATCACCAACTTGATGACTCAATCCCCCGATATTATCGAACCAGCCTTACACATGTTTTCTGCCTCCAGACACATCGAACGCGTGGCCGATCATGCCACGAACATCGCTGAAGATGTTGTGTATCTGGTGGAAGGGGAAATTGTACGGCATCGGAATCGCTCTGAAAAAATCGCTTCATAAACATACTGAGCCGGATTGCGAATGAGCCAACAGACAATACAGATTATCGAAGATGAGCGTTCCATTTCGGATGCGCTGGCCTACAATCTTCAAAAAGACGGTTTTGAGGTGATCTCCTCAACAGATGGTCAGGACGGCTTACGACGGGCTCAGGCCAATCTGCCTGACCTGATTGTTCTCGACCTGATGCTCCCCGTGCTCGATGGCTTGGAAGTTTGCCGACAATTGCGGTCAGACTCCCGCACCAAGCACATTCGTATTCTGATGCTGACTGCCAAAAGCGAAGAAGTCGACGAAATTGTCGGCTTCAGTATGGGAGCAGACGATTACGTCACCAAGCCATTCAAAATCAAACCGCTGATCAGCCGCATCAAAGCCCTGCTCCGACGGCCAACTTCCAAGAACAATGCCCAGGATTCTGTCACCTGCCGCGGAGTTTTTGTTGATCGTGTGAACCATCGTGTCACCGTCAACAATGAAGAACTCCCGCTCACTCCCACAGAATTCAAACTGCTCTGGACACTCGCCCGTCAGGCTGGTCGTCCCTTCCGACGCAACGAATTGATGGACACCTGCCGCGGAGAAGATGCCAACGCTCTTGAGAGAACGATCGATGTCCACATCCGCTCGCTGCGTCAGAAACTTGAGGCAGCTGGTGATCTGATCGAAACGGTCCGCGGCGTTGGCTATCGGTTCCGACCCGAATAAAATTTCACAGAACGACAACTTGACGAAGCAACTGAAGCATGGCCTGAAATCAGGCCATGTTTTTTTATGGAGTTGCTCAACAACAGGCTGAAAGTGATTTGCGAGATAACATTCTGTTATAGTTACATTCATTCCTTTGCCAGTTGAAACCACGTTCAAGGTACACCCGAGTATGGATGCATTACGATGGTTATCTCGTACCTGGAAACAGATCACCAGAAAAAGCCCGTTTGAAGGCGAAATTCAACCCGCTCGTATACCACTGTTCTCACCTTTCTCAGGACGACCGACGCTCCCGTTTCCGCATCCCTGGAACTATCAACAGCCGTTGAGAATTCTGGAAACGTTTTTTCATGATGCGGGTGAAATCAATTCTTCCAGTAAACACAATCGTTATCTCGATGTCCCGGGATTTGCTCCTGTTTTCGTAACACGCGATCCTGGAGTTATTCGCGCCATCACCACAGCCACTGGAGATAAGCCAGGTCAGTTTGATCGCGACACATTGCCCTCAACTGGAATTGCCCGCGCGACTGGAAAAGATACGCTCCTCTTCAGTAACGGAACTGAGTGGAAACGACAACGGAAACTCTCTGCATCACCTTTTGGCAAAACATCACTGTTTCAGCCGGAGGTTTTTCATGAGTTTGCAGAAACTTTTCGACAAACGGTTACTAAGCGACTAGAAATTCTCCAACTGCGGTTAGCCGAAAGTGGGGAACCGAAGTTTCGGATTCTACTGGAACCGGAAATCAAAGCGGTTATGTTGGAGTTACTGACCAACAACTTCTTCGGCACCGAAATTCCATACGACGATTTGCGAAATCGCTTTGTCCCGGCTCTCGAACGCGTGATCGATCATATCGTCAGTGATACGGTCTGGAATCGACTCGGCATTCCCATTCGAAAAATGCCAGCATTGACTCGCGGCATCGCTCAGGCAAAACGAGACGATGCCGACTTTGAGGAATTGACCACACTGGTCCTCGAGGCTAGAAAAACAAATCGAGGACACTGGAAACAATTCAAGTCGGATTCCCCCGACGAAAAACTTCGCAGTAATATCAAAGTCTTTCTGGCGGGAGCACTCGAAGCCACAACGTCCTATGCGGCATGGACCTTGTCGCACCTGGCACGCGACCCCGACGCTCAGGACAAAGTCTATGCCGAAGTCAAAGACATGACCGATTATTCACCCGAGAATCTGGAGCAAGCCAAATACTTCAGCAATGTTCTGGAAGAAACTCTGCGTTTGACGCCGTCGCTCTATTTCCTGCCCCGTCAGGCAACGGCTGACACCTGGATCGAAACTTCTGATGGCCGCAAACTTCATCTTCCTTACGGGACGCATATCCTGCTGGATATCTGGCATGCGAATCGTCATGAGGACCATTGGGGTATCGAAAAATCGGGATCCCCGGCGACAGAGTTTGTTCCTGAACGCTGGACCGAACTGGCAAAACGGGGTGGCAGCTCAAAAGACAATCTGCATTTTGGATTCGGACATGGACCACGTGTCTGTCCGGGAAAACATCTCGGACAACTCGAAGTCGCGTTGGCAGTTGGAGCGTTTGTCAAACTCTTTCGTTTTCAAGCTGTAGAAAGCCGACTGGATGCCAGGGCTGGCGTTTCCACAAAGCCAGCCGATGGGGTGCTGATTGATCTGGAATTGCGATGACAGGAACGATGTATTTGTTCGCATTGAACTAATACCATTGCCGATCTTCATAAATGTGGGGCTACGCTTTGCTTTCCTTTATTCAAACTCCTGTTTGATTTCCAAGGAGGTGTAGGTCAGGCACTGCCTGACGACAAACAAGGTGGCCACACATTTTGTCAGGCAATGCCTGACCTACAGTGCTAAGCCCGCAGATGGCGTGCTAATTGACATGGAACTGCGATAATAGGTACAGCAGTCTGTTCATGCCCTAAGCCACTTTCGACGTGGGTTACTCTTTGCCACTCCAATCTGCTTACTCGATATTTTCGGAATGGCGATATTCAGCTGATTTCCATTTGGAATACTGTAAATTTGAGACTTCCATCAAATTGATGGTGTTCATCCCCCTATAACCGAACTTCGCGAGGGTAATTACCTAGTGGTGAAGAGACTATTCTCCACATGATTCATTTTCGCAACATAGAGTTGAATTGAGAATCCTGTATGGATTCTTTAATGCTCAAACCTCAACGCGAAATAGAATGATGAAGCTCTTCTCTCGAATCCTGATCTGCTCGGTATGGCTACTTTTAATTGGAGTCGGTGTCTTTGCAATGCAAAAATATTCGATGACTCCCGCCCTGCCTGGAATCGCACCTCAACAATGGCCAGCCTCTCCCTCTCTTAAAATGATTGAGGGAAAGCCAGCGTTAGTGATGTTCGCCCATCCGAAATGTCCCTGTACGAGGGCGAGTCTTTCAGAACTGTCTCGCATTGTAAGCAATCGTCAGGATCGCGTGATGGCAATTGTTGTATTTATGAATTACGCGACGGAGCAAAATTCCTGGGATCATACCAATTTATGGGATCAAGCGGTTTCGATTCCCGGTGTGCAGGTTGTAAGTGATGAACAGGGAGAACTGAGTCATCGATTTGGAGCTGTCTGTTCCGGGGAAACTTACTTCTTCGATTCGAAGGGGAATCTGGCATTTCATGGCGGTATCACATCGTCACGAGGTCATGAGGGAGATAATTCCGGGCACGATGCAATCGTTTCACTCATTCAGGGATACGCAACTGAAACTCCAACTCATCCTGTCTTTGGCTGCTCTTTGAAATGCTTGCACTCTCATCAGGAGGAGACACTGTAATGACAAAACATACAGACAGTGGATGTCTTTACAATGACACGATTGAAACCCGTGCCCGAGAAATCTTTGCTGAAGATCGTCAACACGTCTATCAGTACACCGATCGTATGTTTGCCGGGCTGATGATCGTACAGTGGATCGGCGCCATCCTTGCGGCTCTCTATATCTCACCCCTGACCTGGGATGGGGCTTCGTCTGCCATTCATTTTCATGTCTGGCTGGCGATCTTTCTCGGTGGAATTCTCGCATCCTTTCCGGTGTATCTTGTCTGGAGACCGATAGCTGGAATTCCGACTCGTTATGTGATGGCCATCTCACAGGTTCTATTTTCCAGCCTGCTCATCCATTTAACGGGAGGACGAATAGAGACACATTTTCATATTTTTGGATCACTGGCATTCCTGGCGATGTACCGGGACTGGAAAGTGTTAATTCCTGCCACTCTCATCGTTGCTGTCGACCATTTACTTCGCGGAATTTACTGGCCGGAATCCGTCTACGGAATTTCTGGTGTGATTCTGTTGAGATCCTTCGAACATGCCGCGTGGGTTCTGTTTGAAGATTTCTTCCTCATCCTGTCCTGCCGGAACAGTGTCAAAGAAATGATGGCAAGTGCTCGGCAACGTGCGGAGTTGGAATCGACAAAATATGCTGCAGAAGCAGCCGATCTGGCGAAAAGTGAATTTTTGGCAAACATGAGCCACGAAATCCGCACGCCCCTCAATGGTATCCTGGGTTTCACGGATGTCATGATTCGGGGCATAGCCAATACCGAGAATGAACGTCGAGAATATCTGGGACACATTCAAACGAGCGGCCGTCACTTGCTCGAGTTGATTAACAATATCCTGGACATTTCCAAAATCGAAGCTGGGCAAATGACAATCGAGTTAAGGTCCTGCTCACCCCATCAGGTGATCAGCGAAGTTCTCAGCATAATGCGTGTGCAGGCTCAGCGAAAAAATATCGATCTGGAATACATATGGCATAGCCAGGCTCCAGAATCCATTACAACAGATCCCACCAAATTACGGCAGATGCTGTTGAACCTGGTAGGAAACGCCATCAAATTCACGGATTGCGGCAGCGTAAAAATCGAAGTTCAGTTGGACATCACACAGCATGAGCCTCTGCTCATTCTGGATGTTATCGATTCGGGTATTGGAATCCCTCTGGAAAAACGAGC
>TARA_R100000789_G_scaffold98086_1_pt1 | contig 10417 bp, 8 predicted proteins | sample TARA_R100000789 | Tara Oceans TARA_R100000789 (sample SAMEA2623403) | marine metagenome | biome: marine biome (ENVO:00000447); feature: mesopelagic zone (ENVO:00000213); material: "saline water (ENVO:00002010), including plankton (ENVO:xxxxxxxx)" | depth 450 m | reverse complement strand
AAGACGGTTTCGTGATGCGGTTCACCCGCGAAGTCGAAGCGATGAAGGCCTTGAAAAACAAGCATGTCGTCGAGGTGTATGAAAACGGGATTGAAGGCGACGAAACCTATTACTATGCGATGGAATATGTTGAAGGTGTGCCTCTCAGCAAATACATACGGGACAACGGACGAATTACCTGGCAGGATGTGATCGACTATTCCGTGCAAATCTGTCAGGCCCTCAAAGCGGCTCACGATGCCGGGATTGTACATCGGGATTTGAAACCCTCGAACCTGATTCTCACCGATGACAAGCAAATCAAGCTGCTCGATTTCGGAGTCGCTCAAGTGTTCGCCTCTTCGAAATTGACCAAGACCGGCGGCATCATCGGAACAGCTGAGTACATGTCTCCCGAGCAGGCCAAAGGTCAGCGGGCGACAAAGAAGAGTGATATCTATTCGCTCGGCGCAGTGATGTATGTCATGTTGACCGCTCGCCCGCCATTCAGTGGGCAAACATCGATGGAAGTCATCCAGAAGCATCGATTCGGACAGTTTGATCGCCCGCGGACTTATGTTCCAGAAATTCCTCACTGGCTCGATGATGTCGTTTGTCAGTGTCTCGAAAAAGATCCCGATAAACGCTATCCGGATGCCTATGTGCTGTCTCTGCGACTCAAGGAAATCCTCAAGAAAGTCGAAATTTCGTCCTCTTTAGAGGATACCCATGCCACTGGTTCGTTTGATGGGACGGCTGAAACGATTGTTGCGGAATCTTCGGATCCGAATGCGATCGGCGGCACATTCATGCGGGATATGCTTCGAGCAGAAATCGAGAATGCTGATGCGGGATCGCCATTTGCCAGGTATTTTGACAATGTCTGGATTCTTGTCTTGTTGCTGATTGCGATAGTAGCCGGGGGGATCTTCTGGTTCACTGAGCGACCACTGACTGATGAAGAAAAATACGAAAAGGGAATTGCCCTGTTTCAACAAGGGCCGCTCTATTGGCCCCGAGCCAAAGACGATTACCTTCAGCCATTACTCGAAGAAGATCCCGAACGCTGGGAAGATGAAGTCGAACCAATCCTGGCTGAGATCATTGTGCAGGAACTTAAGCAGGAGTTCGGTTTAACACGCTTGAGCAGAAAGCGAGTGCTGGCGATGTCCGATGCTCATCGGTTTTTGAAAATGGCCAGCGAATATTTTCAACTGGGCGACAGGACAAAAGCCGAGGCAATTCTGCAAAATCTCTATGATTTGCTGGCGAATAATAAAGAGCAACGGGAACTACGCAGAGCCATCGGAGAAATCCTCAAGGAAATCAAAGCAAATAGTCCCGATATGAAATCAGTCGGTAATTCTGTACCACTTGCTCAGGAAGCCTTACAGCAGGCTAGAATTCTCTTGAAGGAAAGTGAAGTTGAACAGGCTCAATCGATTTTACGAAGTTTGATCGTGCTGTATGATGGCGATTCGATGTCACAAAAATATGTCGATGAAGCTCGTCAACTATTGAACGAAACAGCAAAGAATCTTCCCGAAAGCCCGACACCATGAATCAAGAATTTGATCTGAAATCCGTCATCCGCTCCGTGCCAGACTTCCCTAAACCGGGAATCATGTTCCGGGATATCACGCCTCTCCTGGCCAATCCGGAAGCGTTTCGGGAAACGATTCGTCGCTTTACCGAGCATTTCAAAGATTCAAAAATCACGAAAATCATGGCGGCTGAAGCCCGAGGATTTATCTTCGCTGCTCCATTGGCACTGGAATTGAACGCCTCATTCATTCCGGTTCGCAAGCCCAATAAACTCCCCTTCGATACCCAGGCTTTCCATTACGAACTTGAGTATGGAACCGACACCCTTGAAATGCATATTGATGCCATCGAAGAAGGGGATCGTGTCCTGCTGATCGACGACCTGCTCGCAACCGGAGGCACGATTCAGGCTTGTGCAAAACTAGCCGAACAAGCCGGAGCAGTGGTCGCAGGCTGTGGCTTCCTGATCGAACTCGACTTCCTGAACGGCCGCCGACATCTGGAAGGATATGATATCTGCAGCCTGATTAACTACGGCGATGAAAACCCGTAAGCAATCTCGGTGGAATCCACAACAATTCCAAGTTTCCCGTTGGGAGTGAAGAAATCGAGTGTACAAGCACGAAGCGCAAGCGAGTCAACATTGAAATAACAGACTCGCTGACGCTTCGGGTAATGATGTTTTATGCAATTGGCCTCTTCTTCTTTTTCTTCTTTCGCTTTACTGTTGGCTTGGGAGCCATCTGCTGTTCGACTTTTGCAAATACGAGTCCCATGCCCACAACGCCTGAGAGAACACAGCCACCGAGAATCATCAGCCAGAGATGATTTTTGAAACCGTTATTGATCACGGAAAACACATTAGGGACCTGCACGATGGCATTCCAACCCGTAAAGAGCAACGAGCCGGCAAAAACCTTCAAGGCTCCTGTGCGTCTCCTGGGGTTGAGTGTCTGTTCGAAATCTTGCGTTTCTTCTTCATTTTGAAGTGCCAGAGCATGTCGCTGGTCGCGTTCATAAGATCTCGCCAATGCCGCCCAAAAGAATAGCAGGCAGACAGCTGCGATCATGATGGTCATCGTGATGGGAGACAGACTGCTTTCTTCAGACATTTCGACAGGTCCTTATTCACATTTTCGTCGCAAAGTCAAAAAACGAATCCATTGTGACGAGCACCAGCATGATCACTCCGATCACAAGTTTACCAGCAGTTCCCAGTAAACGCCCCATCATCGCTCCCTGTCCAATCGCATAACGTTCGGCTGATGTTCGCCCCGTGCCGTGCTCGCCAATCCAGGCTCCCGCAAAAGAGCCAAGTGCTCCGCCAACTAATGCTCCAATCAATGGGCCAATAATTGGAATCGGCATTGATATAATCGCTCCTGTCATACTGCCGATAATCGCACCCACGATTGCAAGAACAATTCCGCGTCGACTTCCTCCCTGCTTCGCCGCTCCATGGGCTCCGGCGAAAAACTCCACAATCTCTCCGAGAATCGCTAAGACGAGGACAACAATCGCCACCGTCCAACTGATCCGTGGCTCCATACCTGCTGGCAGAAAGAAGACATAAATTCCCGTGAACAACACCAGCAACCAGTTCCCCGGAAGCGTCAATAACGTCGACAGCCAAGCGGTCATGTTGAAGATTAAAAGTAGTGTTGCCCAGACGTAAACCATCTATTGTTCCTGTAGTATATGAAATCGATGAGTCGCTCTTTAGTCACATCATACAGGAATCTAACCTCAATCAAGTTCAGGAATGGGATCATCTTTTCCAATCGGCGATCCTTCCCAGATGACATTCCCCATCGCATCCATCGTGAGAATTCGATGAGCACTGCCTGGAGCGGGATCGGCTGAAGTTTCTGGAAGATATTTGCTGAGTTCTTCAACCAGCCTGGCATGTTCCTGCTTATCGGCGACATTGTGCCATTCGTTCGGATCACTGGTCATATCGTACAGTTCATCGGAACCATCGGCATAGCGAATGTAACGCCATTTGTCGGTTCGCAAACCATGATTGCCCGCATTGTGAGTGGTGATCGCTGGCCATTCCCGCTTCGCAGTCGCATCAGCCAGCTGTGGTGTTAAGGAATGACCTTCGAGTCCCTCTTTTTCAGGGAGATCGCACATCTCGACCAGTGTCGGATAGATATCGAGCAACTCAGCCGGTGATTTGCAGCGCTGGCCGGCAACCACTCCTGGACCAGCGAAGATGAGAGGCACGCGAGTCGAGCGATCCCACAATGTATTCTTGCCTGTGATCTCTTTTTCACCCAGATGCCAGCCATGATCGGACCAGAGAACAACGATGGTATCGTCCTGATGCCCACTCAACTCCAGCGCCTCCAGCACACGGCCGACCTGACTATCAACAAAGCTCGTACTCGCTAAATAAGATCGAACCAGATTTCGCCACTGATTACTTTCCACCAGAAATTTGTGGCGCGGCTCGGGAAGTTTCCAGTGCAGATACCACGAAAACCGAGGCGTATCTGCTCGATCATTCTGCAGAAATGGAGGAAGAACAGAATCGTCATCCGGATACAGATCGAACCATTTTTGCGTTGCGTAACAGGGTACGTGCGGGAGAAAGAATCCAACCGAAAGAAAGAACGGCTCCTGCATCTCCCCGCGCAATTGTTCGACGCCCCAACTGGCAACTTGCCAATCGCCCTTGTCTTCATCCTTATGTGGGAACACACCCCAGTCGACAAGAGGATGCTTTGCTGGTGTATCGACCAGTTTTTCTTTGGGACGAACACCGACTCCGGCTGGTGGTCCAAGTTCCTGGAACTCGTTATCGGTTTTACGGCGACCATTCCCGCCGTGATAGATTTTCCCGGTCGAATAATTTCGATATCCGTGATCATGTAAATACTGAGGCAGGGTGACTATCGATTTGAGCTCATCAACTTCCCGAATCCACGGAGCAAGTCCATAGATGCCGGTTGTGTCGGGACGCTTACCCGTCATTAAAGAAGTGCGGGAAGGATTGCATAGCGGAGACTGGCAGTGTGCATTCAGAAACACTGTGCCGCGTTTGGCGAGAGCATCGATATTCGGCGTCTTAATCGCGGGATGCCCATCCAGGCACCCGATCCAGTCGTTCTGGTCGTCTATTGCAATCATCAGAATGTTGGGCTTCTCAGCCGCCTGCAATTGCGAGATCGATAAAACGGTCAATACCAGACATGCTTTGAAAAAATGGGTCATCTGAGTCACTTTCTGAACTTTTCAATGATCGGCTCGGGTTGCAGAGCCGTTGTCTCTTGCGACTTGTAGTCTGACATATCAAAGTAAATGAATTCAAGTCACTCACTTATTGGAAACCTCATGTCAGAAAATTCCCCCAAAAAAACTGGAGCTTTTCTCTTTGCGTCCGTATTGGTTTGCATATTACTGACGGGGTTAATTGGAGGCGGTTATTTCCTGAATCAATATTTAACCAGGCTGGTCACTTCTACTCCATCTTCTGTCTCAACGGCATCTTCCCCCGCAACTCCAGCCATGATGTACTTTGAACCTGGTCAGGGAGAAGTGACAGGTCGAGTTCTTCTTCCTTCTGGAGCAGAAAACACAGATGACTTGCTGATTTATTACGCGGTCAGTGGTAACGAATATTCTGGAGAAGATATTTATCAAACGGGAGTCTTCGGGCCGGTGCAGGGAGAATTCTCTCACAGAATACGCTCCGGCAATGTCATTTTATATACCGAGCATCCCGATTATGCATTAACTTATGCAGGGCCCATCAGCAATTTTCCTGGATTACAAACCGAGGAATTCCGACTCGAATTGACTAAAGGTCGTGAACTTGAAGTCGAACTGAAAGACGATAAAGGAAATCCAATCTCGAACGCGACAGTCTCCGCAGCACCTGTGATCAATGCCCATCAGTTTGGAAGTTTTCGAGAAGCAGAGAAGATCGATGAGAATGTGTATCTCCTCAAAATGATGCCTGCGACAACCCTGCGAATCCGTCTCTCAGCTCCCGGCTATTCCACTCGCGAAGAAGATATCGACGACTACGACCACTGGTCGACACAAATGCAAACCGCCAAACCAACCACGGGGAAGGTGGTCGATGCAGACGGCAATCCTGTAGCCGGGGCGAAACTGCGTCATTTATTAGTTGCTGATGAATCCGAAGATCCAACTCATGATGCCATCCTGACCACAACAGCAGAAGATGGCACGTTTGTTCTGGATCAACTTGCAGAGGATGCCACCTATTTCGGAATCGTAGAAACGCCGGACATGCAACGAACCCTCTTCAATGAGCTCAAAGAGGATCAGAAAGATGTCGAAATCAAAATCCCCAAAACCGGCATCATCACCGGAACCATCCGAGGCGATTTCTCACTTCTGAAAACAATCAATAACAATCAACCGATCGTGGGAATCCGACAAGAGCTGATATTCACAGAGAAATCCAGAAGAATCCATCATCACTCTTCAATTTCATCTTATGATATGCCCTACTCGGCTTCGATTCATGATCTGGTCGAAGTATCGACGAACGATGGAATCGGAACTTTCGAATTCAAAGGCACCTTACCGGGAAAAGTCGAGATTCAAATCGGACCTTATCTCGTCCCCATTGATTCCAACGGACAGGATGACTGGCACATCGAACTCGATTTAACAACGGGAAAATCGGAAGTCAAAATCAATCCCGAAAAGAGGTAAACTAATGCAACGCTCACCCGCATTTTATTTTGTCTATATTCCCATTGCGATGCTGCTGCTGTTTGTGTTCGGCCTGGCAATTATTCTCATGGCGACGGGGACTCGATTTGTAGCCACACCTGTCCCGGCAACACCAGCCGATTTTCTCTATGAAGAAGGCAAAGGTCGGCTCAAGGGGAAAATTATTCTCGAAGACGGCTCACCCAACACAGAAAAAGTTCAACTCAGCTACGACTCCAAACGGGTTACAGGAACATCTTCCAGTTCTTATTCCGCATCCGGCCCTCAGGTGACCGACTCGTTCGATCTGGAAGCTCAAAGCGGGGAGACCTATCTCATGTTTATCTCTTCCAACTACGCCCCGGCCTGGCTGGGTCCGCTGGAGAATCATGCGGATGGTCTGATCGATGATCTCGTCGTCGTTCTCAAGAAGGGAGTTCCTTTGGACATTTCCCTCACCGATGAAAACGGCAATCCGATCATCGACGCCAATGTGAACGGGTTTCCCATCCTCAATGATGGAGGTGGACAACATATTCCGTTCAAGGCGACTCAGGCGGGAGTGTATCGCATTGAGAACGTCAACGACTTGACTTACAAAATCTTTGTCGAAGCGGATGGATTTGAACCGACGAGTTTTAAGATCGAAAACCCCGACAAGGTCGGCCTCTATAACAAGGAACTCGTCAAAGCAGATCCAACTTCAGGAACTGTGATTGGAGCAGACAATCAACCCGTCGCCAATGCGAAATTTCTGTTGTATGTGCGGGCAATGGTTGTCGGAGGAAATACCAGTGGAACTCATTGCTGGAGCGGGAAAGAAATCGGAGTCACCGATGAACAGGGAAAATTCGAACTGGACGATTTGATGTCCGACCATGAACATTCCGGAATCATCGAAGCTCCCGATAAACGTCGCATCCCCTTTACCAACCTCACGGCTGGCAGCACTGGTCTCGTCTATGAGATGCCTCCTCAACGAACACTTCACGGCAAGATCACAGGCGATCTTGCTCAGCTCCATGATCGACATTTCAATGAATTCAAAGAAAATCGACCTTATGTTAAAGTGGATCAGGAATACACCTACTCCTATGGCAGCTCAAATCACAGCAATAATTTGCATGATTATATTCCGCTTGATCAACAGGCAGCCGAAGCGACTTTTGCCTGTCCCGGAATATTCAGTGAGAAAGTCGAAGTACTTATTGGCCCTTACCGCGTCGAATTCAATCCCAATGATTATGCCAGTCAGGGAGATTTGCTACTCGAATTTAATCTGGATAACGGCGAGAAAACAATCCGTTCATACAAAGCTCCCGCTAATTTAAATGAACAGGAAAACTAAACTCTCAGATTCCAAATGAGGAAGATTTTGAAACGCTCTCCTACTATTTATTTCGTTTATCTCCCCATCGCTCTGATGTTGTTTTTCGTATTCGGTCTTTCGATCTGGCTGGCATCAACGGGAAAGCAACTGGAGATCGCCAAGCAGGTCGTCAACCCGGCTGCAACACCTGCCAAACCTCCGACTGTTCCTTATGAGGAGGGAACAGGCCGTGTTAAAGGGAAAATACTTCTGGAAGATGGATCACCCAATACGAGTGAAGTGAGTGTTCATTACCATTCCGAAAGAAGAACCAAAAATTCTTCAAGTTCAAGGTCAGGTAATGGGGGAAAGGTCACGGATACATTTGATCTTGAAATTTCCAGTGGCGATCTGGAATTAATGTTTGTCTCTTCGGATTACGCCCCAGCCTGGTTGGGACCGATTGAAAACCATGCGGATCGAGTAGTCGAGGATCTGGTCGTTGTTCTCAATCCGGGGGTTCCCCTGGATATTTCCATAATCAATCAAGATGGAAATCCTATCAATGACGCAAATGTCTATGGTTATCCTTACAGAAATTATTCCGGGGGCTCCCATCGTAAACCTAAAGCCCTGGAGCAAGGAGTCTATCGATTCGAGCATGTGAACGAAGTCGCCTACAAAGTCTATGTGGAAGCAGACGGGTATGAACCAGCCGAGTTAAATCTCGAACATCCCGAATCAATCGGAACTTATGAGCTGGAGCTTGTAAGAGCAGAGCCGACGACAGGAACAGTGATCGATGTTGAGAATCAACCGATTGCCAATGCGAAGTTCCTGTTGTATATGCGAGAAAAAATTGAAAAGGCCAGTTCCGGATCTCACAGCTGGATGGGCAAAGAAATAGGCCAGACCGATACTCAGGGGAAATTCGAACTGACCGAACTGAGCAAACAATTTGAGTACCACGGCATCATTGAAGCACCCGATAAACGCCGGGCTCTGTTTACAAATCTCTCTGCTGGGCATACGGGCATCGTCTATGAACTTCCTCCGTTACGATCAATACACATCACTCTCCAAGGCGATCTCTCTCAGATAAAAGAACGCTACTTCCGGGGACTCAAAGAGCGATATCCCTATCTCAAAGTTGACCAGCGATTCAAGATCGAAACAAATCGGGGAGGCACTCATGGCGAAATGATGTATGAGTATCTCCCTCTCAAGAAAACTGAATCCGGAACTACTGTTATCTACCAGGGAATATTCACCAACAAAATCGAAATCCAGATTGGTCCTTACCGTGTCGATTTCAATCCGAATGACTACGCCGAAACAGGAGACCTGTCGCTCGAATTCAATCTCGATACTGGCGAGAAAACCATCAAGGCTTTCAATGCGGATGCGACCTCAAATCCGCAGCCCGAATGACACTAACCGGCCAGAAATTTCTCCAGGCGATCCAACCCCGCTTCCAAAGTCTGCATATCAGTTGCAAACGAAAGTCGAACATAACCCTCTGCTCCAAATGCATCGCCGGTCACGAGAGCAACCTGACCTTCTTCGAGCAGTTTTGTACAGAACTCAGTCGAGTTTCTCGCGACTGCTCCATTTTGCAGTGGCTTGTCGAAGTAATCAGAGACTTTGAAAAAAACGTAAAACGCGCCACCGGGATCGGCAAAAGTGACATTCGGAAGTTTCCGCATTCGATTCACAACGTACTCACGACGCTTTGAAAACGCAGTCAGCATTTCGCTAACGCACTCCTGTGGGCCGTTCAAAGCAGCAATCGCTGCGTATTGACTCACGCTGCATGGGTTCGATGTTTGCTGACTCTGCAGTTTATCGATTGCCTTAATCAGATTCGGTTCGCCAATCGTCCAGCCAATTCGCCAGCCGGTCATTGCGTAGGCTTTGCTCACGCCGTTAATCACGATTGTACGGGCGGCGATCTCATCGCCCAGTGTCATCATGCAGGCGGTTTCGTTGCCTTCGTAAATCAGCTTGTCGTAAATTTCATCGGAGAGCACATAAAAATCACGTTCGACAGCCAATTCACCAATTGCCTTCATCAGTTCAACAGGGAACACAACGCCCGTCGGATTGCAGGGGCTGTTGAGCATGATCAGCTTCGTACGGCCAGTTACTTTTTCCGCGATTTGCTCGACAGTCGGCAAGAATCCCTGAGCCTCATCAGTCGAAATGAGGATCGGAATTCCGCCCGCCAGATCGACCAGGGCACTGTAACTGACCCAGTAAGGTGTCGGGATCAGCACTTCGTCACCGGGATGACACATCGTGGTCAGAACATTGTGGATCGAATGCTTGGCTCCGTTGGACACAATCACATTGGCAGGCGCGATGTCGAGATTGTAATCCCGCTTGGCAGCCGCACAAATGGCCTGTCGCAGTTCGGGAACACCACCAGCGGGTGTATAATGAGTTTTGCCCGAATTCATCGCCTCGACAGCAGCCTGACAAATATGAGCCGGCGTGTTAAAGTCTGGTTCCCCCAGCGTGAATTCATAAATCGTTTTTCCCTGAGCTTTGAGTTCTTTGGCTTTGGTCGCGGCAGCAATGGTGGCTGAAGGGGCGAGATTTTCGACAGCTGGGGAAAATTTCATGGATTCGAAATCTTTATCGATGGTGAAAACGGGCAGAGAAAACGTCCTGAAGATCAAGAAGTCAACAACCACTGATGGTTGATCAATTTGTGTCTCGTTCAGCCGGATTGTCCGTGATTCCGCCACGACGTCAAGCGGAACGAAACAGTTTGTCGGCTGGTTCCTCAAATCGGAATCGCTAGAATGGTTGAGAGAAACATCTTAAACAGTTGGGATCCTCGTGTTCCACTGCTGACTGGGTGGCGGGGGCGCTCTCGAAGAGAAG
>TARA_R100000789_G_scaffold85054_1_pt1 | contig 10424 bp, 10 predicted proteins | sample TARA_R100000789 | Tara Oceans TARA_R100000789 (sample SAMEA2623403) | marine metagenome | biome: marine biome (ENVO:00000447); feature: mesopelagic zone (ENVO:00000213); material: "saline water (ENVO:00002010), including plankton (ENVO:xxxxxxxx)" | depth 450 m | reverse complement strand
TGATATTCCATATCACCCTCGCGACTGTCAAGCGCCATCTCCCGGCTATTTTGGAGGAGGGGTCGGCTGCCGGTTCTGTGGACAACCATGCTTGACCTTCGAAAGCGGGTGCATTATCGAATATCAAATATTATAAATCAGGACCTTGCGCAACCACCAATCGGAGCGCACAGTCTGGTTCCATGCCTTCAGGCGGTGCATCTGCCCTCCGGCCTGGCGCCACAAAGATCAGGAGAAGCGCATGCTCTTGCCTCGCAGGAAAGTCCCGGAACTCGATTTGCCGCTCGTCGACGGAAGCCGATTCTCGCTATCGGGCGAAAATGCCAAACGCGGCACGCTCGTCACCATCTACCGGGGCCTGCATTGCCCGGTTTGCATCAGGTATCTCAAGGACCTCGACCGGCTCACACCCGCCTTTGCGGAACGCGGCGTCAGCACCATTGCGCTGAGTTCCGACGATGCAGATCGGGCCCAGGGCATGGCCGACAAGGTTGAGCCCGACCATTTGCGCATCGCCTATGACTTCTCGCTCGAAGCGGCCAAGGACTGGGGGCTTTGGTTCTCGCGCGGGAGGGAAGGCAAGTCTTCGACCGGTGTCGAGGAACCCGCCGTCTTTCCGGAGCCGGGTCTGTTCCTGATCAACCCCGACGGCACGCTCTATTTCGCCTCTGTCCAGACCATGCCTTTCGCGCGGCCTGCCTTCGATGAGGTGTTGAAGGCCGTGGATTTCGTGATCGACCGGGACTACCCTGCCCGCGGAGAGCACGTGTTTCAGAGCTGAGACACCCGGCCCTCGATCACGATCAGGGGCCGATCGGGTGACCGTTCCTCCCTACGGTCGCCCGATAAATTGTGCCGGGCCGGTTCAACCTGCGCCGGTGGCCTGCGCCTGGATCAGGTCGGCAGTTTCGCGCGGCAATGTCAGCATCGGAAAGTGGAACGTGTCGAATTCCGTCGCGACCCAGTCGGTTTGCGCAGCGGCCCATTCGTGATCCCGGGCGAAGCGGCCGGAATGTCCGCGCGATCCGATGACATGCACCTTGCGTCGCACATGCGCCAGCTTTGCACGGTCAGCCGAGACCGGTTGCAGCAGCGACTTGACCGGGTGATCCGACGTTCGCCCAAGAATGGCGGCCTCCTGCTCGGCGTCTTCCAGTCCGGTCTTTAGCAGAAAACGCTTCGGCAGGAAGCGTCCGCCACATTCGGTGTCGCACGCGCCGAGGACGTCGGCGCGGCGTTCCGGCGATTGCATGTCCATCATGCACTCCCCGGCCTCGGGCAGGGCGGCGTTCAGATAGACCGCGCCAGATACCCGCTGGGGCATCCGCGCGGCGATCTCGGTCAAAACGAGGCCACCATAGCTGTGCGCCGCGAGGATCACATCGTCCAGCATCTCGTACTCGATCAGCTTCTGGATGTCGTTGATATGGACATCCAGGTTGGCATCCAGATCGGCAAGGTGGATACGGTCGCCCATCCCCGTGAAGCTGGGTGTGAAGACGTTGTGACCCGCGGTCCGAAGAATATCGCGCACCGGCTTCCAGAGCCAGGCGCCCGTCCAGGTCCCATGGATAAGTACGATATCGGCCATTCGAGTGTCCTTGTGCAGAGTTGAGGTCAGCCGCTGGTCAGCAGGGAGCGGTAGTTTTCGGCCATGAGCCGCATGTCGTTGGCATAGGCCATGATGGCGGCCTGATCTCCGAACTGGGCAATCTCCCACGGGGCGCCGGTCTTTTCCCAGTCTGCCCGGAAACCCGGGTCGTCATAGGTTGACCGCAGCGCCTCCAACAGGATCTCGACACGATCGGCTTGTTCCTCGAGCACGCTGGTCTGGATCGCAATGCCGCGCGCCGACGGAAGGTCGGGAATGTCGGTGCCGAAGACCTCGTTGACGGACGGCGCGTTGCCCATCAGCGCAGAGAAGCGGTTTTCGGTACTGAAGACCCCGAGGTAGCGGTACTGATCGGGGGTCTGAGCGGGCAGCGAAAAGGCGCTGGTCGTGCAATCGGTCTCGCCGGACAGCGCGGCGACCATCATCGGATTGCCGCCACCGTAAGGCACGATGTTGAACTGCGCGCCCGTCGCCTCGCCCAAGGCGAGCACCCCGATGCTGGCGGGATGAGGCAGGCGTGCGGTGCCGACGTTCAAGGCGCGAGTCTGACCTTCCTCGACAAGGTCTTCGATTGTCTGAAAGGGGCTCTCGTTCCGGACAAAGATCGCGCTGTCGTCGATATCGGTTCTGGCGATATAGGTGACGTCGCCCGGGAAATCGAAGGCCGTGTCGCGGGTGGCGTACATGACCATCTCGTTCCCGACATTGCCAAGAAGGAGGTTGTGCCCATCCGCGTCGCGCCGGTCGACCAGCGTCTGATAGGCGATCTCGCCCGAGGCGCCATTGATGTAGTCGAACTCGATGTTCACACCGAGATTCTTTGACCAGAAGGGCGCGACCGCACGGCCGACCCGGTCCACGACGCCGCCTTGCGAGGTCGGGATAATCACGTTCAGGTCGCGTGACGGAAAGGCATCCTGCGCGCTGGCCCGGCGAATGAAGGGCGACGGAAAAGCCGTGACCCCCAGGGCTGCGGCGGCGGTCACGAGAAGCCGTCTCCGGCTTAGTCTTGCTCCGTTCTGGATAGTCATTGGTCACTCCCTTTTGGTTTTTGAATGGCGGTTTTCCGCCTGGTCTGGACATGTTTCTGCCCGTTAATCAGTGTCGGGGCGCAGCGCCCCGAATAGCCTGTGACAAGATCTCGAGCAGGTCCGCGCGCGTGGCCACGCGGGGATTGACCCAGCTGCCGTCGGCGACAATGTCCGTAGCCCGGCCAAGCGAGTCGGGATCGAAGCCGAGGTCGGCAAGCCCGGTTGCCAGCCCTAGCCGCTTGTTCAATTGGTGGAGCGCCAGTGCTGCGTCATCGCCGCACAACGCATTGGAGAGCCTTGCATATACGTCGGGAATGGCCGGTTTGTTAAAGGCCAGCGCGTAGGGCAGCATGACCGCATGTGTCTGGGCGTGATCAAGTTGAAACCATTGGCGGATGCGCTGCGCGAGTGCATGTTCGATCCCCGATTTCGCGCGGAATGCGGCGGCGGCCCAGCCTGCATGGGCGACCCTGGCCTTAGCATCCATGTCGTCGGGGTTGTCGACAATCTTTGGAAGGTTCACCGACAGCAGTCCGATGGCATCGAGTGCGACCCGTACTATGACCGGATTGGTGTCCGGCCCATAAAGCGACTCCACCGCATGGGCCATCGCGTTCATGCCGCTCGCAGCCGCGATTTTCGACGGCAGACTTCGACTTGCCTCGGGGTCATAGATGGCGAGTTGAGGCAGAGCCTTCACGGATTTGCCGCCGTACCGGTCCTGCCCGGCTCCGACATACCAATTCTGCATCATTTCGGAGCCCGAATAGGTGCTGGGAACGGCAATCAGGCGGATGTCGGTATTTGCTGCAATCGTCTTTCCCAATCCGATGGTCGAGCCACCTCCGACAGCGACCACGCCATCGGCTCCGGCTTTCATCATCGCGGCAAGCGTCGCGTCGACGGCTGACTGGGGTGTGTCGCGCTGGCCGCTGGAAATTACCCCGGCGCTGTTCCCCCCCATATCGCGAGAGAGCGTCTCTGCAACGCTCCGCAACGATGGCGATGCGACCACCATGACGCGCTTCAGGCCGAGCACCCGGCAATCCTCTGCGATGGATGACAGGGCGCCGATCCCGACACGGACCCGGACCGGCGAGCCGGTGAATTCGAACGCTTTGGCATGCGACTCCGCTGCGGGGTTCGCATCGGGCCTTAGCATCCCCAAAAGGTTGGGATCGACATCGACGGTCACGTGAATACACTCCCTTCTTTCGGCGTACGGGTGTTCCGGTCACGGTGGTGCTCGATCATAAATGCAGGTGCCAGCTGGCTTGTGAGGATGGTGCCAGTCATATATGATATTGTCAATCGTGTGAAGGCGCACTCGATCATTCTTGGGAGGAATCCGAATAATGTCCAACGAATACAATGACGAAAAAGCCTCCGAATCGAAGCTCTTCGAGCTCTCCCTGGGTGCGGACCTCATTATTCCGGTACTTGCCCTCGGCCTTTTCGGCTACTTCCTTGTGTCCACGATCAGCCTTCCCTGGACGTCCAAGGCGGTGTCGATCATCGTCGGATCGGCGCTGAGTGTCCTTGTCTTTATCCAGATCGTGACTTCATTGGCAGAGGTTCTGAAAGGCCAAAAGGGGTTGGGCTTCGGACGTTTGCTGGAATCCTCACCGACACAGTTCCAGCGCCTCGTCATAATCGTGACGCTGGCATTGTTTATCGCCCTTATCGATGTCCTGGGAACGACACTCGGGCTGTTTCTGGCCAGCATGATCATGATGGCGGTCATGGGGGTCCGAAGCCTGCCGAAACTGACCGCAATCGCATTGGGCATTTCCGCGGCGGTATATGGCATCTTCATCCTGTTTCTTGGTTTGCGACTGCCGCAAGGCCCGTTCGAAACCGCGCTCAGCGCGATCTTTGGTTGAGGCGCTCTGAACATGGGATGGGAACTTGCCGTTTTCCTCGACGTGGGGCTGGAGTCGCTTGGCCTCATATGGATCATTCTCCCGGCGGTCCTGCTGGGCATTCTCGTGGGCGCCGTGCCGGGCTTCAGTGCACAGAACTCCCTAATCATTCTGCTGCCGTTGACCCTGTCCTTGCCGGTCGATCAGGCGCTTGCCTTCATGGTTTCACTTTATGCCGCGTCGCATCTGGGCGGCGGGATACCGGCCATTCTCATCAACATGCCGGGCACCGGCGGAGCAGCGGCGACCACGCTTGACGGCTATCCCATGACCAAACGCGGCGACGGGCAGGAGGCGCTGGTGCTCAGCTTCGTCGCATCCACGGTGGGCGGGCTGATCACCAGTATCGTGACGCTCCTTTTCCTGCCGGTTCTCAGCCAGGTCGGGCTTTATGTCCGCAGCGTCGAGATGGTCGTCATACTTCTGTTCGGCCTGTCGCTGATCGCGCTTATTTCGGCCGAAAAGCCGCTCAAGGGGCTGATCGCCGGGTTCTTCGGGCTGTTAATTGGCGCGATTGGCACCGATCACATCTACAGCACGCCCCGCGCGACCTTCGGGTTTCTTGAACTCTATGACGGCGTGCCGCTCGCCCCGGCGCTGATTGGTCTGTTCGCCATCTCGGAAGCCTTCGTGATGCTCGAACGCGAGATGATCATAGAGGCCGGTGAAAAAGGTCGGTCCAAGGCATTTCGCTGGGCGGGAACGATGCGGGGGCTGGTGACGTCGCTCAGGAACTGGTGGCAGATCGTCTGGACCAGCATGGTTGGCCTGGTGGTGGGCATCGTGCCCGGCGCGGGCGCCAGCATTGCCCCCTTCGTGGCCTATCAGCAATCGCGGCTGTTCTCCAAGACGCCGGAACGCTACGGCAAAGGCCATCCTCCCGGTGTCATCGCCCCAGAAGCGGCGAACAACGGTGTGACATCGGGCACGCTTGTACCGCTGATGACCATAGGCGTGCCCGGCGGCAGCACCGCCGCCGTCATGATGATCGTCCTGCAATATCACGGTGTCACGCTTGGCCCGCGTCTGTTCACGGACAATCCGACGCTGGCATACGGCGTGTTCTTCTTCATGGCGCTTGCCTATTTGTGCATGCTCCTGACGATCCTGCCGCTGGCGCGTTATATCAGTTCGGCTGTCCTGCTCCCCACCCGTATCCTGGTGCCGCTTATCTGCTCCGTCACCATCATCGGCGCCTTCGCGGCACGCGAGTACGTGTTCGACATGGGGCTAGCGCTCGCGTTTGGCGTGCTGGGCTACATCGCGAGGAAGACCGAATACCAGGTGACCGCCATGCTGATCGGGATCATCCTTGGACCGATCCTCGAACGATATCTGCTGCTGTCCCTGCGGCTGGGTCAGGGCGACATCCTGGTGCTGTTCTCTTCGCCGACTGCGAACGTGCTGTGGATCCTTTTGGTCGCGTCCTTCGCGGTGCCGGGCCTGCGAAAACTGGCGCGCAGACGCCGGACATAGCGCATTTAACTCCGTCCTGAGGAATCTCCCAGTTCAGGACGGAGATTAATGCGTGAATGCAGACCAATAGAAGCTCATGCCGCCGACTAGGATGAACGCCTCAACAACCAGGATCTGCACGCTGGTTTGCAATCTGGTAAGAAAGAAGCGTGCGATGTAGGCGCCCGGTATCATCGCCAGCCCCAATGTGACACCGATGATCAGCCGGGACATATCCAACAATCCTAGCCCCCCGAATAGTGCCGCGTTGGTCATGCTGAGGATTGTGCCGATCGCTGCATCCGTGCCAAGCAGGGCGGGACCGGTCAGCCCCATGCTCAGCAAGAGCGTGATGATAAGGACACCGCCGCCAGGAGCATTCCCGGCGATCAGGCCGGCACCAAACGCCGCCGCTGCGACGCCGTTTCGTGTCGGTTGAATCTCGCGCTGCGCCAGCCAGCGCCGGACCGGGATAGACAATATGAGCACCGATCCGATCACCACGGCGACGATACGGGGTGGAAGCGCGTCATAGATCCAGACGCCCAGAATTGCGCCGGGCAGGATCATCAAGAGCATTCTGATGACCGTCTCGCGGCGGACTTCGCTTCGGTACACGTTGAACCTGGCGGCGTTGCCAATGAGCATCGCGACCGCGATCACCGGAACGACGCCTTTGATGCCGACAATCGGGAGGAGAAACGGCACGACAACCATCCCCGCGCCGAATCCGCTGAGCCCGCCGAGCACCGAGCTGAGCAGTGCGATCCCGGTCACGAGGAGCAGTTGCGCCGGTGCGATTCCTGCGATTTCGAACATGGGGAACTCCTTTGCCGCCAAGATTTGCCTTGACCAGATTCTCGGTTTCGCTATCATCGTATTTGATTTATCATATCGTAACAATGGGCGGAACGATCCCGCCAGGCAAATTGCAGACGGTCGCCTGACAGGTGGCCGGTATGAGGGCATTGCCCCGCGTGATCATGGCGGCCCGGCAGCTTTGCACACCAAGGTTGGGTGCATGGTCTTTTGCGTAGGCACTCAGGGGGAGGGCCAATGGATTCAGGTGAACTCGAAGCAGTTGCACGCGGAGCGGTAAGGAGCCAGGTCCGGATCGCGACAATGGTGTTCGGCGGTGTGCTGGGCGCCTTCGGGCTGACCTGGGCGATTGCTGCGACGCAGGTCGTGGTGCGCAGCGCCGCGCAGCCCATTTCGCCGTCATTCCTGCCGTTCGTATCCGGCCTGATGCTGGCCGTCGCCGGTCTGGCTGTGATGGTGGACGGATGCCGTCGCCCCACCATTCCGGAAGACGAGGGCGATCCGACCTTTGATCTTCCCGGGCAGGCGCGGGTCTGGGTGTTCTTCGCGCTGATCCTTACATACTCTCTGCTTCTGCTGAGCGTTCACTACTTCGTGCTGACTTGGGTCTTCGCGACGGTCGTGCTTGTCGTGGCGCGGGAACGGATCGATCTCTGGTTGCCGGTAAAGGGCGCCCTGATCTCCGCCATCATGTTTTTCGTTTTCATCACGCTGCTGGAAGTCTCGCTTCCCGGCAGCCGACTCTTCTGAGGCAACAACAGCATGATGGGATTCGAAAACCTGATCTCGGGCCTTTACGCGGCAATGGTGCCGATGAACTTGCTCTACCTTTTCATCGGCGTGCTTGTCGGCAACTTCGTTGGCGTGCTTCCCGGTCTTGGGCCGGTGACTGGTGTGGCGCTGCTCATTCCGTTCACCTTCGGCATGGAACCGACCAGCGCACTGATCCTGCTGGCGGCGATCTACTACGGTGCGATGTACGGCAACTCGATCAGCGCGGTCCTGCTCAACATCCCCGGAACGCCTGCCTCCGTCATGACTGCGCTCGAAGGCTATCCGCTCGCAAAGCAGGGTCGAGCCGGACCGGCGCTGGCGATCTGCGCGCTGGCGTCCTTTGTCGCCGGGACTGTGTCGGCGGCAGGGCTTGCCTTGCTGATGCCGCCGCTTGCCGAATTTGCCCTGCGCTTCGGCGCGCCGGAACAATTCGCCCTGCTGGTCGGAGCCTTCACGCTGGTGGCGTCGCTGTCGGGGTCCTTCATCAAGGGGATGGCCATGATGCTCCTCGGGGTCGCGCTGGCGACAATCGGCCCGGAGCCGCTGGTCGCGGCCAGCCGCATGACGTTCGGGTCTCCGGTATTGGAGCTTGGCATCAATTTTGTCGCCGCCTCGATCGGCCTCTTCGCCTTACCCAGCGCAATCGAAGGTGTCGAACGTCCTGCGAAGTTCGTCTTTCGCCAGACGTCGCTGAAGCTACGGGCGCTGCTGCCGACATGCAAAGACATCAAGGAGAGCCTGCCAGCCCTTCCAATGGGCAGCATCATCGGCTTTTTCAGCTCGGTCATGCCCGGCATCGGCCCGACAGAGGCGACGCTGCTGTCCTACTCGGTGCAAAAGCAGATCTCTCGCCATCCCGAAAAGTTTGGCAAGGGTTCGATGGAAGGGATTGCCGCTGTCGAGGCGTCCAACAACGCCTCCTCGGTGGGCGGGCTCATTCCGATGCTGAGTTTCGGCATCCCGAGTTCGGCAACCACGGCGGTGTTGATGGGGGCTATGCTGGTCCACGGGCTTCAGCCCGGACCGATGCTGATGGTCACCCAATCCGAAATCGTCTTTGCGGTCATCGCCAGCATGTATCTCGGCAACCTGATGCTGCTGGTGCTGAACCTGCCTTTGATCGGCATCTGGGTTTCGTGCTTGAAGCTGCCGCCGCAGTACATCCTGTGTGGCGTCGTGATACTGTCCGCCACGGGTGTGTATGCAGCGGCCAATTCCCTGAACGCCGTGATCATAATGTTCGGCTTCGGTGTGCTGGGCTACATCCTGAACAAGCTCGATTTTCCGGTCGCGCCAATCATCCTGGCGCTGATCCTGACAGGACCGATCGAAGCCGCGCTGGGACGTTCGTTGTCCTTGTCCGGCGGCGACTGGTCCATTTTCTTCACCCGTCCAATCTCGCTCACCTTCCTGTGCATCGCGGCAGCCTCGCTGTTGTTGCAACTGCCGTGGCGACGCTGGCTGGGCGAGCGAAAACCATCCGGTCGATGACTGTCGATATCGGAAATGCAGGCCGAAAAACGGCCGTTTCACCAGAGGAGGAGAAAACTTTGAGACATCAAGCTTTCAGAAGATTGACGGGCGCGGCGGTCGCCGCAGCGGGGCTGGTTTTCGGCGCGAGCGCCATGGCCCAGGACGCGGACTTTCCCCAAAAGCCGATCATCCTGGTAGCAACCGGCTCGATTGGCGGTGGCGCGGACGTTCAGGCGAGGCTGGTCGCAAGTGCGATTGACCGCGCCGGGGTCATCAATGAACCGGTGGCCGTCGTGAACCGCGGCAGCGGCGGCAGCCAGGAGGGCTATCAGTTCGTGCGCGCGCGCGCAGGCGATCCGCACTACCTCCTGACCGTGACGAACCAGTTTCTGACCTATCCGATGGTCGGCGACGCCGGTTACGACTGGAAGGAATTCACCCCGATTGCCAACCTCGTCTTCGATCCGGTGGTTGTCGTTGTGCATGAATCCTCGGATTTGCAGAACCTCGACGATCTCGTGGCGCTTGCCGAAAAAAAAGGCGGGTCCATGACGGTCGGCGGTGGCCAGATCGGCACGCAGGACCACATGGGATACTTGACGCTGGAGGATGCCACGGGGATCGAGGCCCGCTACGTCGCCTTTGGCGGCGGCGCCGAAACCCACCGCAACATCCTTGGCCGACAGGTGGATGTGGCTGTCGGGAACCCGTCCGACTTCATCCAGAGCGCCGACGCCGGAAAGCTGCGATTCATTGGCGTGCTCGACGACGAACGCAATGCGTCGCCCGCGCTCAAGGACGTTCCGACCGCATCCGAACAAGGATACGACGCCAGCTTCGTGGTCTGGCGCGGTTGGGTGGCACCTCCGGGAATTTCGGATGAAGAGCGCCAGGCGCTTATCGGCCTGTTCGAGGCAGTTGTCGATGACGAGGAGTTCAAGGAGAACTACGTCGACCGTTTCGGCATGCGTCCCACCCTTCTGGTGGGCGACAACCTCACGAGTTTCATCAACGAGCAGCACGGGATCTACGAAGAGAAGCTGCGCAGCTCGGGTGTGATCGAATAGACGCTCGGACCCGAGTCTGAAACCCGAACGGCAGCGATGATATCGCTGCCGTTTTTCTGTTCGGTAAGCCTGCCGGTCGGATCATGCGCACACGTTCGCGCGCTCCGGGATGAAGTGGGGCGGCGAGGCGTGCAGAGATGCGTCGGGCGAAAATAGCTGCTGGCGGTCAACTGGATCTTGGTCAGGACACTGCCAAAAACCCCGCGATTTAAATCAAACGGGTTCTGCCCAGGCCGCGTATTCCGCGCGGCCTGGTGGTATTGTCTTATCG
>TARA_R100000789_G_scaffold18821_2_pt1 | contig 10428 bp, 8 predicted proteins | sample TARA_R100000789 | Tara Oceans TARA_R100000789 (sample SAMEA2623403) | marine metagenome | biome: marine biome (ENVO:00000447); feature: mesopelagic zone (ENVO:00000213); material: "saline water (ENVO:00002010), including plankton (ENVO:xxxxxxxx)" | depth 450 m | reverse complement strand
CCAGCCATAAATCTTCGCACCATTCCCAGACATTGCCGTGCATATCATGCAAACCCCATGGATTGGCCTGAAAGTTTCCGACCGGAGATGTAAACACGAATCCGTCCTCGGGGGCATTTTCCCAGTCCAATAACCATTGCCGCTCAGCGGCATGCTTACGGAACTTTTCCAGCTCGGCATTTCCCAGATTTCCGTATTGATGTACGACTCCTTTCGCGTTGTCTCCAAATGAAAAGTAAGTCTGTGTTCCCGCTCGACAGGCAAACTCCCACTCAGCCTCTGTGGGTAGGCGATAAGTGACTCCCTCTTTATTGCTTAGCCATTCACAGAAGGCTTTGGCATCTGCATGACTGATGCCAACAACTGGGTGATTCGGTTTCTGTTCAAATCCCGGATTTTTCCAGTTGAACTTTTCACTCCGAGTGAAATCATAAGATTGATAGAGCGGCTTCTCTTCCGGCGTCGGCTCCCAGCCAACCATCTGCGTCTTTGCCGTTTCAGCTGAGGTCTGATAACCCGTCGCTTTCACAAATGCCTGAAACTGAGCAACCGTCACTTCTGTTTCGGCGATATAATACGGCTTCGTGATCCACGTCACATGAGCAGGATCTTCCGCATTGCCGTAAAACTGACCAACGGTCGAGAGAGGGAAATCCTGTTCCAGAACTCTTTCGCCCCCCGACATCCCCTGAATGAAACGACCACCATGAATCAGACGAAGTTTCGTCCCCAACGAATCGTTGACCGTTTCCTGTGCATTCAGTATTGAACTTGAAAAACACAGGCAGATTATTACAAGAAGAATCGCTCTTAATAATTGCATTAAAGTGACAACATACTTGCGGCATATGAATTCGTGAACTCCGATACATTATGGCAGACAGACGTCCATATTGCTATCCCATTTCATCAAAATTCAATTCATCACAAAGCGTCATTCCGCAATGATGTATTCTACTCAGGAAGCTCCTGCCCTCGCGTTTCTGGCAAGAAACAGATGATCAGAATCCCCAGCAGAAACAACAGTGAAAGTCCCGTTACTGCCCTATGAAGTCCGATCCCTTCCATTGCTTTCAGTTGACCGGAAAACAAGAGTACGGGCACTGCCATCAGTCGGCCCCCATTGAAGCAGAAACTGGTACCCGTGGCGCGCAGATGTGTCGGGAACAATTCTGGAAAGTAGACCGCATAACCGGAGTGTATGCCAAGCGTCAGAAAACCGAAGACCGGCAGCAGAATCAAAAGCTGTGTATAACTTTGTGGCACGAAGCAGACGATGGGAACAATAATTAATGCCAGCGTTTGAAATACGATGAATGTTGGCTTGCGTCCGAATTTCGCACACAAGGGACCAAAAGACAGCAAACCTAATCCACCTCCAGTAGCCTGCACAATCCCGTACGCAAATTTCGCGGTCGAACTGGCTTGTTCTTTAGAGATTCCATCATCCATCAGGCGTTCTAACGCCAGATCCTGACCAGCCACCGTCACCGACCAGAATGTCCCCAGTCCGACAGCAGCCAGGAACATTCCCAATATTGCCCGAGTCGCCCAGCGGGGATTCAGCAATAAGTCCCCATAACTGCCCCATTGTTTTAAGGTGTCTGTCGTACGGCCCTTCTTCCAGGCATCGGTTTCTTTGACACTGGCCCGCACCCACAAAATCAACAATGCAGGAATGATTCCAATCAAGTAAGCGTATCGCCATTGGGTTCCCACCAGAATACCGGCAATTGCTGCCAGCCAGGTTCCTAGAATACTGGACGCGTGGAAAATTGAGGAGGCCTGGGCCCGGGCTTTCGTTGGGAATACTTCCGCGACCAGACTGGCCGCCACCGCCCATTCTCCCCCGACTCCCATCGCAACGAGAAATCGGAGAGCCGCGACCTGCCAGAGGCTATCGACGAAATAGGTGAGTCCCGAGAAAACGGAATAGAACAGAATTGTGACGATCATCATGGAACGACGGCCGTAACGATCAGCCAGCGATCCAAACAGCAAACCACCGAAAGTCCCCCCGGCCAGAAAGATGCCAAGGAAGTAATCGCCATATCGCTTTACCGCATTCACATCACCATCGAGAATTTCCATCAGCATATCTTGTCGGGTGATATTGAAGATTTGACCTTCATAAACATCGAACACCCAACCAGCCGAGGCGATGATCAACACAAGCCATTGATAGCGGGGAATCCCCTCGTACCATTTTTCATTTGTCACTGCCGGGGGATCGTTTTGTGTCATAGATGGCTCGCTCGAGTGAATGTTTGATAATGTCAATTAATCTTGGGACTGTGCCCCGAATGGTTAGTGGACGAAGTCCACAATTGGACTGCAGTTTGAGGATCGATTCTGCAGTGAACTTCTTACGGCTGCGCCGCCCTGAAAGAATCTTTCAGGGCCACCCTGCGAAGTTGCACTATCTGTTTTATGAATTCGGAGCCTTAAACGCATGTGTCTGCATATTCCCCAATGAAGCAACAATTTTCCTCGGCCCTTCAAATGTCCGGCGAGCATGCATCACGACGCGATTGTCAATCAGCACGGTGTCTCCCGGTTTCCAGTTCATGTCAAAAGTAATTTCATCGGCAATACGAATGGCGGATTGCACGGCCTCAGTATCCAGAGGCTGTTCGTTACCATGCCGGATGGCACGTGAAGGATCGTTTCGTTCGTCCTTCCAGCCACTCCATGCGGCAATCAACTGATTGAAAAACGTTTTGCGACCATCGGGCAGCGTCATAATCGCAGGTAAGACGGGTGTTGTCGCTCGCAGGCAATCTTTATCGAGCCATTCCCAACTGTATTTCAATTCCTGCAGACGAGCCTCGGCCTCTGCTTTTGTCTGCACACCTAAAGTGCTTTGCCAGCTGCGCCCCATCCCCGAAAACTGATCGTCTGCTCCTGGCATTACATTCGAGTATTTGAGCCCATACTGCTCACAATCAGTGACAAACTGAGGATGTTCATCTGCAAGTCGATCCATCAGAATATCCGACCGACACAACGGAGTCGCTCCTCCTTCTTTTGCGGCGATCTCACTATAAAACAGAATGAATTCTGGATAGAACGGGGTTTGCGCCATTTCATGGTGAAAGAAAATCTGCACTTCCGGCGGAGCTTCATTGGCAGAGAAAACTCGCTCCGTTCTATTGATTCGCACAGCATTGGAAAGCGATTTCTTGTAAGGAAAGTTTGCGATTCCCAACGCTTCCACAAACTGATCGAAATGCTCGACCGTGTTGATAGGAAAATCACGAAATAAAATCGTTCCATGTTTTGTCGCCAGATCCAGCAACTCAGTCTTTCTGTTCCCGGTCCATTCCACGACATCAGCGATTGTTCCGACTTCTGTGTCAGATAAATAAACATACGGAAAAACCGTCTCTCCATAGGCTTGCTGCCCCACAGGAGCCCCCAGGCTGACGGTCTTATTGAACGCATCATGATTGGATGTTGAAATCATACTTATATCCTATTTGAAATTTATCTTAACGATTATTGACAGTCACAACCTGTCACACCAAAGTTCAGACTTTGAGTTCCCATCGATGTAGCGATAAAGCAGCCGCGCCTTTTGCTCCTGCTAATTCTCCAAGCTGTGTCGATACAATTTCGGGTAACAGTCCACTTTGCTGATTCAGGCATCTTTGGACTTCCTCGCATAGCGGACTCATGAATGCCTCCTCGAGCTCTGCGAGCGGGCCCCCAATGACGATCCTTTGAGGATTTAACATCAATGAGATCTGAGAAATTACGCGACCAACGGCACAGGCTGCAATTTTCAGGATCTTCAATACAGAAGAATCACACTTTTCAGCAGACTCCAGTAAACCATCAACGGAAGTATTGAGTGTTTCCAGAATCGCTCGCAGTGATGCGATGTCTTCCAGTGGGATTGATTCCTGAATTTTTTTATTCAACGAAGAATCGCAAACTGGCCAGGTCCCAATTTCACCCGCCAAGCCTCCGCTTCCACGATAGAGTTCGCCATTGAGAAAGATCCCTGCTCCGATTCCACTCCGGATTCCAATACAGATGAAATTCTGGATGTTACGCGCCTGTCCAAACCAGCGTTCCGCCATCGCCATGACGCGAACATTGTTTTCCAGATAAACGGGTACGCGAAAAGCACCTTGAACAATTCTCTTCAGAGGGAGATTCGTCCAATCCGAAATGAATCGATAATGCAACCCCGTCGTCGCTTCTTCATCGAGTGTTCCAGGAATCGCCAGTCCGATGCCTAAAAGTTTCCGTCCCCGAAACCGGACCTCTCGGATTACCTCCTGGATTTGCAGGATGACATCTGCTGCTTTTGCCTGACTGGGCAGATCCCTCGAATGCTGTTTCAATAACTGCTGCGAAAAATCAACGCTTACCGCATGAAGGCGACGGGCATCAAAATCGACACCAATAAACTGCCCAGCGGTCGGATTCGGCTCCAGAAGTTTTGGAGGTCGGCCGAGCCCCCATTCCTCCGGTACAGACTCTTTCAAGATCCCCTGCTCAACGAGGCGGTCGATTTGAATTCCCATCGTTGAAGGAGCAATTCCCAGTTGCTTCGCCAGCTGCACCCGCGAAGTCGCATTGGCCAGACGAATCTCGCGAACGATCGTGTTTTCAATAGTGCGGGAATTCAACAAGGACTCCTTTCGAGGAATGTGCAGTTATTTCGATATCGAAATATAACCTGCAAGTCAAATCTAAAATGAAAGAAACTTCGATTTCCTGAAAAGTTTGCAGATACTATTGCGTTCCCACTTTTTAGCGATCAGAATAAATTTGATATCAAAATAACTTCAGAGGCAAGGAATTCATCATGGGATTGGATCATCTGCTCACTCGACGCGATGTTCTCGGTGCAACGGCGGGAGCACTCGCTGCGGCTTGCACGTATGGATTACGTGCCGACGAAAAACCAGCCTCGAAGCGCTCTGCCCTTGAACAACCACGCATTGCACTCCTGGGGGCGGGTTGGCGTCCAGATATTAAGCGTAATGGCAGGGGGATCGCGATTGGCAAACAAGCGGTTCAGCATGCGGAAATGGGAATTGTGTGTGATGTCGATTCCGATGCAGTAGCCTACGCCTGCCAGACGATCTGTCAGGGAGATAGCCAAATCTCTGATGATTACCGCAAAGCCCTTGAAAGCGACGATATTGATGCCGTGATCATTGCTACGCCCGATCACTGGCATGCCAAGATGTCGATCGAAGCGATGCTGGCTGGGAAAGATGTCTATTGCGAAAAGCCAGCAACTGTCACGATCAATGAAGGCCGTCTAATGGCTGATGTCGTCAAAAAAACGGGACGCATTTTGCAGGTTGGCACACAACAGCGAACCGAGTCTGATCATCGCTTTGCGACTGCCGTTGCTCTCGTTCAGGAAGGTCGCATTGGCAAACTTCAGCGAATTGTAATTGGAGTCGATCCAGGCAATATCGGCGGTCCATTCCAAACCTCTTCTCCTCCCCCTGAACTCAATTGGAATATCTGGCAAGGTCCCGCAGCCGAACATGATTATATTCGAGAACGAACACACTGGACCTTCCGCTGGTGGTACGAATACGCAGGAGGGAAACTGACCGACTGGGGTGCCCATCATGTCGATATCGCTCAGTGGGCCATCGGTCAACTCGATAGCGGTCCCTCACGGGTCCGTGGACAAGGCGTCTTTCATGTCCCCTATGAAAACGGTTATCCCACTCGAACCGATACCTTCAATACTCCATCGACATTCGATGTCCAATGCCAGTTTCCCGACGACATCACGATGGTCATCAACAGCGGAGAAAACGGCATCCTCTTCGAAGGAACCGAAGGCCGCTTTTTCGTCAATCGCGGTAAACTCACAGGACTACCCGTTGAGCGTTTGAAAAAGGATCCCCTGCCTAAAGACTATCTCGAACGCATTTACGACGGCCCTCCCCCGGATTCCCACATGGCTAACTTCTTCGATTGCATCAAGACTCGCAAACAACCGGTTTCCGATATGGCATCCCATCAGCGAACTATCACAACATGTCACCTGGCTAACCTGACGTTACGATTAGGCCGAGAACTTCAATGGAATCCTGAGACCGAGACCTTCATTAATGATTCCGAAGCCGACCGGTTCATCACTCGCAAAGCCAGACCCGGTTTTGAAATTCAGATGTAAAACTTTACAAGCGACAACCGAAAGCAATCCATACTTGAAAGAAAATGATGACGCAGCAAGCTGACAATTCCACCAAGAACATTCGTTTCGGCTTAATTGGTTTCGGGGCCTGGGGCAAACATCACGCCGATGCGATTGATAAAACAGACGGCACAGAACTTGTCGGCATCTCTGCACGGAGCGAAGCCTCTTGCTCTGAAGCTCGTGATACTTATGCCGACGCGAAAGTTTACTCAAACTACGAAGACCTGCTGGCAGATGATTCCATTGAAATTGTTGATATCGTTGTTCCCAGTTATCTGCATCATGAAATTGCCTCGAAAGCACTCAAAGCCGGAAAGCATCTGTTACTCGAAAAGCCAATGGCCATTTCGATGTCCGAATGCGATGACCTGATCAACATCGCCAGAGAACATAAGCGGATCTTTGCCGTTGGACACGAATTGCGATTGTCGTCATTATGGGGCAAGGTCAAAGACCTCATCGAAGAGGGCTACATTGGCGATCCCCAATACGCGTTAGTCGAACTTTCTCGCAATCCGTATCGACAGGGAGCAGATGGATGGCGATACGATATCAGCCGCGTCGGGAACTGGATTCTTGAAGAGCCAATCCACTTTTTCGACCTTGCTCGCTGGTATCTCGCACAAAGTGGCGATCCCATTTCTGTCTACTCCTCCGCAAACTCCCGGCAACCCGACCATCCCGAATTACAGGACAATTTCAGTGCGATCATGAAGTTCGATAAAGGTGCTTATGCCGTTGTGACACAAACACTCAGTGCCTTCGAGCATCATCAAACAGTGAAAGTCACCGGCACCAAAGGAGCATTGTGGGCCAGTTGGAGTGGAGCCATGGACCGCACCCGTCACCCGACATTTTCGCTACGAGGGTTCAATGGAGACAATGTCGAAGAGATCCCCATCGAAAAAATGACCGGCGAGCTTTACGAACTCGAAGATCAAATCGCGATGCTGGTCGAAACCATCAACAGCGACACTCCACTCGCCTGCACTGCCGAAGATGGTCGCTGGTCGGTCGCGATGTGCCTGGCTGCTCAACAATCTGTGGAAACGGGATTACCCGTTTCATTTCAGGATTTCTTGAAACGTTAAAGTCGTATTGAACTCTCTCAGAGTAGTAATTCGGCTGAGATTTCGTGATGATGCAGTCTCAAATCTGGAGATTCGTTTCATTCTCGGAGTTCTCATAATGTTTAGTCGTATCTCATTCAGTGCTTGTCTTTTGCTGCTGATAGCGATTCCGTTACATGCCGCTGATCTCCCTCTGGCTGCCCCCGAATCCGTAGGGATGTCTTCCTCAAAATTGAATCAGATCAATGAGTTGATGAATCAGCAGCTGGAGGATGACAAACTTGCAGGAGGAGTGGTAATTGTCGCTCGCAAAAGCAAGGTTGTTTTCTTCGAAGCTTATGGGCATCGAGATCTGGCTAACGATAAGCCCATGGAAAAAGACACGATCGTCCGTCTGTATTCCATGACAAAATCAATCGCTACCGCTGCAGCAATGGTGCTTGTCGAAGAAGGCAAACTGGAAATCGATGCTCCCGCTTCCAAATACGTACCCGTTCTCTCCACAGTTAAGGTCTGGACAGAAGAGGGCCTGGTCGAGCCGAAACGAGAAATCACAGTTGCCGACTTAATGCGTCACACAACTGGTTTTGGACGCGGAGGTGACGATGCTGTTGGTAAAGCGTTTAATAAGGCCAAACTCTCGCAGTCAAAAGATCTCGATGATTATGTGAATCGACTGGCAGCCGTCCCGCTGGCTTATCAACCGGGAGAAGAATGGATCTATTCCAACTCCATTGATGTCCTCGGACTGATCGTCCAGAAAGTCTCCGGCCAGCCATTCGGCGAGTTTCTGCAGGAACGCTTTTTCGATCCCCTCGATATGACGGACATCGGCTTTTATGTTCCTGTTGAAAAACTAGATCGATTTGCCGTCAACTACAAACGCAGTGAAGACGGTCTCATCCCGATTTCCAATTCCGAAACAGATGCTCGCTATCACAGTATGCCAGCAGTCCAATCTGGAGGCGGAGGACTGGTTGGTACAGCAGCTGATTACATGAAATTCCTACTTATGATTGCCAACGGAGGCCAATGGAATGGTAAGCGATACCTGTCTCCCGAAACCATCAAGCTGATGACGACAAATCAACTTCCCGAGGCTGCCTTTCCCATCAGTTTCGGCTCACAGGTTCGACATGGCACAGGCTACAGTTTCGGTTTCAATGTTCGCACGGCCGACACCGAATGGGATCCTGCAGCCCGCGTCGGGGAATACGGCTGGGGAGGAGCCGCTTCCACCCATTACTGGGTCAGCCCGAATGACGACGGCCTGATCGTTGTCACACTCGAGCAGATAATGCCTTATACATTTGATACGGAATGGCTGCTCAAACCTGTCATATATGACGCGATCAATGATAATTAATTAATGGGATTGAGTGGCAACCGTGACAGGAATTGAACTTGCAGCAGTCCTGTTTGGACTGGCATGTGTCTGGCTGACGATCCGTCAAAACATCTGGTGCTGGCCAACGGGTCTGGTTCAGGTCATTTTGTATGTCATTATCTTTTATCAGGTGAAACTCTATTCGGATTTGATTCTTCATCTGGTTTATATTGGAATGCAAATTTACGGCTGGCATCACTGGCTGTACGGCGGAAAAAATCAAGAAGCTTTGCCAGTTTCCACCCTCACTTCTCAGCAAAGGGGTTTTTGGATACTCATTGCTGGCCTGATTACACCCCTCTGGGGTTTTGGCATGGCCAAATACACCGATGCCACATTCCCCTATGGAGATGCTTTCACCACGGTGGCAAGTTTGATCGCTCAATGGTTACTGGCTCAAAAGAAACTCGAATCATGGTATTTCTGGATCGCTGTTGATGTCATTGCTATTGGGATATATTGGCAAAAGAACCTGGTGTTAACAGCTGGATTGTATTCCGTCTTTCTGATTCTGGCTGTTATAGGTCTACTCGCGTGGAGGAAAGCATTTTCGAGTAACAGGAGTGAGGCTATATGACTTCAGGCCTGGTCCTCGGAAAGTTTGCCCCCTTACACAAGGGGCATCAACTCCTCATTGAAACGGCTCTTCAAGAAAACGAGCATGTGATCGTTATGATCTATCATTCTCCTGAGGTCACCACCATCCCCCTTCCTGTCCGTGCGGGATGGATAAAACAACTCTATCCACAAATCGAAATCATCGAGGCTTGGGATGGTCCGATGGAAGTGGGTGATACTCCCGATATCAGACTCAGACATGAGCAGTATCTCTTGAAGAAACTGGGGACACAGGCCATCACGAACTTCTATTCCAGTGAATTTTATGGTCAGCATGTCAGTGAAGCATTAGGAGCAAACGACCGTCGTGTCGATTCGAAACGCACCCAAATCCCTGTCTCCGCAACGGTAATACGTGATAATCCTTTTCAGAATCGAAAATATCTTGCTCCAGTTGTGTATCAGGATTTAATCACAAAAGTCGTTTTTCTGGGAGCTCCTTCGACTGGTAAAACGACCTTGGCCCGTGAACTAGCCAACATTCATGAGACTGTCTGGATGCCCGAGTACGGTAGAGAGTACTGGGAGAAACATCACAGTGAAAGACGACTAACAATGGAGCAAATGATCGAAATTGCAGAAGTCCATCGTCAAAGAGAAAATGCCCTTATCCACCAAGCGAATCGATTTCTTTTCGTCGATACCGATGCGACTACCACTTCTATGTTTTCGATGGCTTATCACAATCAGGTCCATCCACGATTAGCCGAACTCGCCTCAGAAACGAAAAACAGGTATGACTTATTCTTCCTCTGCGGGGCTGAAATTCCATACGATGATACGTGGGATCGATCCGGTGATGCAGATCGTCAGGTCTTCCAGGAGCAAATCAAGTCCGATCTATTACTACGACATCTTCCGTTCATTACACTCATTGGGACTTTGGAAGAACGCTTGAATATTGTTAATAATATCCTGCAGAACTTTGATAAATATCGTCCTTTAGGCGATCAACTCCTTAATTGGCTGCCATTGAATTGATCGGGATTATTTCGACCCGTCATTCCCCTTATTATTGATTGACCAAAAAAATGAAAATATCCTGTATCAGTGCTTATCAGGTAAACTTGCCCTTGAAAGAAGGATCTTACAAGTGGTCAGGAGGGAAATCGGTCTCAGTATTCGACAGTACGATTGTCTGTGTGGAAACAGATTGCGGAATGAAAGGC
>TARA_R100000789_G_scaffold70128_1_pt1 | contig 10450 bp, 7 predicted proteins | sample TARA_R100000789 | Tara Oceans TARA_R100000789 (sample SAMEA2623403) | marine metagenome | biome: marine biome (ENVO:00000447); feature: mesopelagic zone (ENVO:00000213); material: "saline water (ENVO:00002010), including plankton (ENVO:xxxxxxxx)" | depth 450 m | reverse complement strand
CGGACTCGGAAAAACCGTTATTCTGACCGAGATGATTGCCCGTATCGCATCTGCTCACGGGGGATACTCTGTGTTTGCGGGTGTCGGTGAGCGAACTCGTGAAGGAAACGATCTCTGGCTGGAAATGCAGGAAGCGGAAATCGGCAACACGGGCCGGTCCGTTATTGAACAAACCTGTATGGTCTTCGGTCAGATGAACGAGCCACCAGGAGCCCGTCTTCGCGTCGCTCTCTCTGCTTTGACAATGGCCGAGTGGTTCCGCGATACGACTGGTACAGACACCCTGCTGTTCGTTGATAACATTTTCCGCTTCTCCCAGGCTGGTTCTGAAGTGTCCGCTCTGCTCGGACGTATGCCATCTGCTGTGGGTTATCAGCCGACTTTGAGTACCGAGCTGGGTGCTCTGCAGGAACGAATTACTTCCACAAAACGCGGAGCGATCACTTCCGTGCAGGCCGTGTATGTGCCTGCCGACGATCCGACCGACCCAGCTCCAGCGACCGCGTTCTCTCACCTGGATGCGTTTATCTATCTGGAACGAAAGATTTCCGAAAAGGGGATTTACCCCGCCATTGATCCACTCGCCTCTTCGAGCCGAATTTTGGATCCGCAGTATGTCGGACAGCGACACTACACGATCGCTCAGCGCGTCCAGCAGATTCTGCAACGATACCGCGAACTGCAGGACATCATTGCGATTTTGGGTGTCGAAGAATTGAGCGAAGAAGACAAACTGATCGTACACCGTGCTCGCCGAATTGAACGATTCCTGTCCCAGCCATTCCTGGTTGCGGAACCATTTACTGGCAAGCCTGGTAAAATTACTCCGCTGCAGGAAACTCTGGACAGCTTCGAAGAAATCTGCGACGGTAAGTGGGATCACCTGCCAGAACAGGCCTTCCTGTATGTCGGTGGTGTTCAGGAAGCAGCCGAGCAGGCTAAGAAAATGCAGGAAAAAGCGTAACCAACTCGTAATCATTGCACTCAAGCACACATCCAGAGAGATCATTGATCGACTGACTTTGAGCGGAAATCCATCTCGAAGGATGTGTGTTTATTTTACTTAAATCCACGGGTTCTGTTTGCCCGAAAGTCTCTCATTATGATCGCCGCCAATACCGTACAACTTGTGGTCGTCACACCTGAGAAGACCTTGCTCACTCAGGAGGCGACCTCGCTGCAGTTTCCTCTGGAAGATGGCCAGATCGGAATTCTCCCCGGCCGTGCTCCGATGGTTGGGCGATTAGGAATCGGCGAACTGGTTGTCATTAATGGCTCTGAAAAAACAAGTTACTTCATTGATGGCGGTTTCGTGCAAGTGAAGGGTGGAGCGGTCACTCTGCTCACCAATCATGCCGAACCGGTGATCAATCTGAAGGTCAAAGAAATCGAAGCGGCTTTCAATGAAGCGCTCGAACGACCTGCGACCTCAGCAACCGCTCAAGCCGCCAAGCAGCACGACATCGAACGCAATCGCCGTCTGTTGGCAATTTTGAATCGATAGTTGAGAAGTCCATTCAGTACAATCTTACCCACCAATCCAAAGTGGAAACTCTCTGGGGCTTCGCTGCGCTACGACCCCAGCCACCCATGATTGTTATTCACTCGGGATGAGGGACATACTTCACGCCTTTGGCCCACAACTTCAAGGCCTGCCAGTGAATTGCTGCGTACACCTTTAATGTCATGGCCGGGTATTTAATGAGGCACTTCGCCAGATTCATTGAATTGATTTCTCTCCGCTGAAGGTTCATTCCTGCAGAAAACAGCAGTCCTTCTGTATCATGGTTGGCGATGTTCACAAGTAACTGCTTACCCGGTTCGCGAACTTCCCAGCGATAACGCATCTGCATTTCCATAAACGGCGAGACGTGGAATTCTTTTTCGATCTCCCATTTCTGGATTCCATTCTCGATGGAAGAATCCCATTTCATCACATAGCAATGCTGTTCGCCCCAAGGTGTATTATTGACTTCGGCGATCATCGCGACTGGTTTCTGGTCGTTGTCATAACAAAAATAAAAACTGACCGGATTCATCATGAAGCCGTAGTAGCGTAAATGAGTCAGCAGCCGGATGGGCCCCTGCGGTCGAAAGCCGAGTCGCTCTTCCACGAGATTCCTCGCACCGTCCAGTAAATTTTCCGAAGACGTCCTCAAGTGGTCTTTCCGATAAAACGCAGCCACATTGTTCCGCTCGGCTGACCACAGCCAGTAACGATCAAACACAGTTGGCAATTCTTCCAGATCAAGATAGAGCATAAACAATCGATATCGAAACACATTCCGCACCGGTCGCTCGCGAACATGCGAAACCTGCCCAACAAACAGACAACTCGCAGGCAATGTCGAGCTCTGAGTGACGGCTGGGTCTACTCCTGTTGTTTCAGAGAACATAAAAGCCTAACAATATCCAGAAATAATTGTTCGTAAAAGTCATTATAGCGGGTGGCGAGGGCGCTCTCGAAGAGAAGCCCCCGAATCAATGAATATCCGGGGGCTTCCGCTAAAGCGGAGCGCCCCCGCCACCCCAGACTGTTTCACTTTATTAACCTTTACAGGCGTTATGAATCGGATTCGCTATTGAACAGCCCAGTCGGGATTCAAGCCCCATTGTCGACAAACGCGGAGTCCACTGACAACACCATCTTCATGGAAACCATTCCGCCAGTAGGCACCACAATAAGAAAGACCGTTGCGGCCAATCAATTCTGCATGTCGATTCTGAGCCTGTTCACGCTGGGTTGTAAAAACCGGATGATCATACTGATACGTGCCCAGAATGTGAGCCTGGTCGATGTAGTCACTCGAGTTGAGTGTCACGCAATAGGTCTCTATTGTCTGCAGCGACTGCAGGATGTTCATATTGTAGGTCAGCGTCGGGACGTTGTCTTGCTCGGGATGCAGTGCATAATTCCAGCTCGCCCAGTTTTTCCTCCGTTTCGGCAGGATCGATTCATCGGTATGGAGAATCGCGGTATTCGCTGTGTAGGGGAGAGCCTCAAGAACTTCCCGTTCGACCGCATCCGCTTCTTGAACCAGCTTCAATGCGGTATCGCTGTGGCAGGCCAGGATCACGTGGTCAAACTCCTCAACTCCTGTTGAGGAAGTTAATCTCACTTTTTCATTGTGTCGTTCAACAGAAGTCACTGGCGTCTGTAGGCGAATGCGATCTGCAAAGGCGGCTGTGAGTTTATTCACATATTGCTGCGAACCGCCTTGAATGACGCGCCACATCGGACGATTGGAGACCTGAATCAAGCCATGATTCTGATAAAACTCGGCAACAAATCGGAAAGGGAATTCGCCGAATGTTTTCACATTGCATGACCAGATCGCGGCTCCCATTGGTAGTAGATGATATTTGATAAAGGCCTGCGAGTAGCGATGCCTTTGAGCGAACTCTGCAACCGTCAATTCCTGATCCGCCCGGTCTGATTCCTGCGATCGCTGAAGAAATTCAGCCGTCTCACGATAAAAGCGGGTAATGTCCCAGAGCATCCGATAAAACCGGGGCCGCAATAGATTCCGCCTGTCTGCAATCAAACCACCCAGCGATTCTCCATTGTATTCAAAGTCTGTCTCATGACAGCGGACACTGAAGCCCATCCGGGTTTCCTGAGTAGCAACATTCAGCGACTCCAGCAGCCCAATGAAGTTTGGGTAAGTCCGTTCGTTGTAGACAATGAAACCGGTATCGATTCCCTGCATCCCTGAAGACGTTTGCACATCAATCGTGTGTGTATGCCCTCCCACATAATCGGAGGCTTCATACAGAGTGATTTCATGATGGGGATGGAGCATGTGGGCGCAAGTCAAACCCGAAATGCCACTCCCGACGATCGCAATTTTCAATGATTCAGCCCCAATGATTCAGCACCTGAGAAGCGTCAAATACTCTATTGTAGGCTTCTCAGGGAAATTCACATCTCTGGAAGCCAGACGACGCCCTGCAGAGCCCTTGTTAGCGTGAGAAATCGGGAAGGTTATGTTCAGCGAGAAACCGAAACGGGAATTCTTAACCTGTTATTAACATGTCGTTGATGTCACGTTCCTATTTCGAAGTAACATGCTCTGAAGTCAGTAGGGATAAATACTGTCTTCGACTCTCACGAACCTCAACTGGAATTCACCCATCATTGAAAGTTTTTGCAGTTTTCAGGATTTTCTTTTGGGCTTCACAAAGCTTACACAATTGAAACTTATAAAGAGACCCGTTGATGACGGCGAAGTTGCCTCCATCACAACTCAAGCGGTCAGCACACCGCAGCAAAAGTGCATAGCCCTGAATTGCATGGAAATGAAGTCGTGCAAGCCAAGAAGAAGACCAAGGCGACAGAGACTACTTACTAATCCACTCTGTCAGTCAGTTCGGAATGAGTCCAGTTGTGCACAGGTCAGTTCAAAACTTTGAACAATCTTCACAAGTCATTCCTCAGACCTTCTTCTTCAAACAATAGATTGCAGGGACGCATCGGGCATCATTAACTTGCCCATCAGAACACAGGACATCATCAAATGTCCGATTGAACACCGGGCAGGTCACTGCCCAAAACAGCAGCGTACAACCAGAGACAACTAGAATACGTCGCCTGATTACTGCCTGTTGGATTTTTTTGTGAATCGGAATACTTTTTCGGTTCACGCCCGAGTGTTAATGCTGTGTGCAGGTTTTATGCCGGTACAGAGTTCAGCGCTCAGACCTCATTTTATTTGCTGCCGTGAGGGTCACGGCAGCGTACTTTGTCACTCTCTAAATTTTTGGAGAAAGCTTAATGAAGACTCGTTCTTTGAAGCGTGCCGGCTTCACCCTGATCGAACTGTTGGTCGTTATCGCGATCATCGCCATCCTGGCAGCTCTGCTGCTCCCAGCTGTTCAACGTGCCCGCGAAGCAGCACGTAACACACAGTGCAAAAACAACATGCGTCAGTTCGGAATTTCCATGTATACCTTCGCTGATGCTGACCCTAAAGGTCGTCTCTGCTCAGGAACTTTCGACTACAACCGAGATGGTTGCCCAGACACTTACGGTTTCGTTGCCGACCTGGTTAACCAGGGTTCCGGTTCTGGTACTGCTTTGCGTTGTCCATCAAGCCCGTTCCAGGTTTCTGAAAAGTTCAATGAACTTCTCGGTGGAGACACTTCAGGTACTGGTAAACTCCCAGCAAACCTGGCTTACCGTCTCGGTGAAGGTGCCTGTGCAGAATTCACTACCTCCGGTACTGGTGGAGCTTCATTCTCAGCTGCTCGTGGTGAATACATCGTGCGTAATTTCCTGGAAAAGGGATACGCCACTAACTACGCAGCATCATGGTACCTCGGACGTACCGACATTGCTGGTGTGCCAGGTGACGGTACAGCTGTGATCACAACTGGCTCAACAGGAACAAACACCTGGTTCCCATCAGGCGGTACCTGTAAAGGTCTGGGCAACGCCGTTGGTCCTCTGACCATCTCCAAAATGGATGCTGCTGATCCTCCATCAAGCATCATTCCTCTCCTCGGAGATTCTTCTCCTGGTGACTCTGGTGAAGCGATTCTGACTGTCGAACTTCCAGGTTTCGTTGCTGGTGGCGATCGTCTTTGCGAAGCTGCTAACGACGGACCTGCTCGTATTGATGATGCTGGCCCAGATGTCGACTTCCTCGACAACGTTGCCAAATCATCAGCTGAAGGTGATGTCAACTGGTATGGTTCTGCTGGTACAACGAAACTCGGTGGAGATACTCTGCCATCACCAAACGATTTTGGAACACTGGTTGATGGAACAACTGATCCAGCAACTTGGAACACTGTTTACGGTGGTGATGACGGCGAACTCTGGTTGCAGGATACTCGTGACTGGTATGCGATCCACAGTGGAAGCACCAACATCCTGATGGCTGACGGTTCTGTCACCTCATTCAAAGACCTGGACAACGATCACTTCTTCAATCCAGGCTTCGGCATGATTGGTGGAACTGAAGAAGCTGATGGTTACACTTCTAACCAGATCGAATTGCCTCACTTCGAGTGCTACAACGGAGCAACTCTGTTCACAAGCCTGGTTAAGAAAACAGCATTCGAGTAATCGAATCTGATCTTAGCTGACTATGATGAAAATCGCCCGGGAGAGTATCTTACTCTCTCGGGTTTTTGTAGTTTATGGGTTATGTGCTATCAGTCACATTCAAAGATTCGATCACTCAAAGTCAACTTCTTCGTGAATCTCAATTCCAACAAGCCTGGGTCCCAGGCGTAACAAACCAAGACTGCGGAAGCCATTCATGGTTCGTTCTTCGTTTCTGGCAATCCTGCTGATCACCACGAGCACACTGCTTGCTTACGCCAATGCTTTTTCTGGTGAATTTTTTCAGGATGACTATCAGACTCTCTTGGGGGACTACTCACTTCACCTCTATCTCTGGCCGCCGAGTAATGTTTTTACCGACAATCTCAATACCCGCGGCTTCGCCATGTGGACTTTTGCAATCAATGAAGCCCTGTCTGGCTCAACTGCTTTCAGTTATCACATTGGAAATGTGCTCATCCACCTTCTGAGCAGCCTGCTGGTTTATTCGGTCGTTCGCCAGAGCATTAATCTTTACTGTGCGCGAAAGAATTCCGACACCGCTGATCCGACCTCGACTGAAAAGATGGAGGAGAAATCGGCCTGGACGGCTTTAATCGTCTCGGTCTTGTTTGCGGTTCATCCCATTCACATCCAGGCGGTCACTTATCTCTCTCAGCGCAGCGAAGCACTGATGGGATTGCTGTTTCTGGCGACGATTGCGAGTTTAATTCAAGCTTACCAAAACCGGGAGCAGATTGAGTGGAAATGGTTCTGGTTCATCCTTTCGATCCTCTGCTGCCTGCTCGGTATGAGATCCAAAGAAGCAATGGTCGTCGCTCCTTTGATGGTGCTGTGGTACGACGGGGTTTTTCTGAATGATAACTGGAAATCCCTCTGCAAAAGCCATGGCTTTTATCATGCCATCCTGTGGTCGACCTTGATTTTCAATAGCAGCTGGCAGGCGATGCTGCCCTCTCTGAATTCACCGACAACACAATCTCCACAAGTGACCAGCAGTTCGTTAGAGAGTTCTGAAAACTCAACCTCAGTGGCAAACTCCTCAGGCGATTCCAGTCAGGATCTGTTCGTGCAAAGAGGAGCCCGCCTGAGTCGCTGGGAATATTTTCAGACCCAGCCTCCGATAATCCTCACCTACATCAGGCTTGTTTTCTGGCCGAGCGATCTTTGCTTTGATCGTGGACATCTTCAGCCTCCTGCGTCCTGGATTTTCTGGAGTTGTGCAGGGGTACTGACTCTATTCTTTCTGCTGTTTCTCATTGCGATCTTCAAAGCCCCGGCCTGGGGATTTCTAGGAGCCTGGTTTTTTATCAATCTGGGACCGCGCAGTAGTTTTATTGCCTTGGAGAATCCTTATTTTGAATACCGGATGTATCTGCCAATATTGTCGATACTTATCCCACTTGCACTTGGACTGTTTTATCTGGCTGGAAAACTTCAAAGCCCAAAGCTTACCCGAGGAACAATATTGTCGCTCTTCCTGGTATTGACTGCAGTCTCGTTGATGGCAGTGACACACTTGAGGAACAGGATTTTTTCAGACCCCGTTTTACTCTGGAGCGATACGGTTGCCAAGGCTCCCGAATGTGGCCGGGCCTATACAAATTTGACGCGCGCGTTGCTATTGACTCATCAACCGGAGGATGAGCTGAAAGCGGTTGAGATCGGAGAAAAAGCGATTCGATTAAATTCCGGTTCGGGGAAGGCTTTTAATATTTATGGCCTGGCACTACAGCGGACAGGACAGCCAGAAAAAGCGATCGAGCCTTATCAGAAAGCGATCGCTCTGGAGCCCAAGCTCATGCATCCGTATCTGAACCTGGGCAATATTTACAGCAAAACCGATCCCCTGAAAGCTCTGGACTATTACACGAAAGCGATGAAGCTGGCCCCTGACGATCCAGCCGTGCAGACAAACTACGCAACGACCATGTTGTTTAACAACTTAGAGGTCGGGAAAGCAGAGCAGATGCTGATCGATCTTGCGAACAGTCGATCCACACATATCGACTCCCGGCTTAACCTCGGCTTGTATTATGCTAATCAGGGCCGGTATCGCGAAGGCATTCGCTGGGGAGAAAAGGTTCTCAATATCAATCCTACGCATCAGGCAGCAATCGAACTGATCAAATTCTGCCAGCAAAAGCTTGCCTCTTCTAAATGAACCGCCGGGTGCCATGCTCAAATTTGTTTGAGCATGCAATGTGTGTCGAAATTCAACTTGGAAGATTTTGTTTTGAGAGGTTGGACAAGAAGAAGTCAATTTAATTGACCAGGATTCAATGCTGGTGTTTACTTCATATTTCGCATTAAGACTGTCCACGAGAAGCGTGGACAGGGCACCTGACTTTTTTGCCACTCAATTTTCAGAGCGATTGAGTGGCAAAGCAATATCTCAGAAGCAAAGCTCTGAGAATGGCTCCTCAGCAGATTGAGCCATGATGCTTGTTTGTGTGCCCCAGGAATTGAGTCTCAGAAGCCAATGCAATTCCTGATTGAAATAAGTCGCACCAGAACAGTTCCGCATTGTTATTGCGATTTACGTTAACCGGCAATAGCTGATGAGTCTTTCTGTTCGTCATCTCTCTTTTGAGCGTCGGCCTCGCAGAGCTCTTCACGCAGAATGCTCATGTCGCGTGGCGCTTCAATCCCCAGGCGAACCGTGTTGGGGCCGATGCGGACAACGGTGATGGCGACATCGTCACCAATACGGATTTTCTCGCCTGACTTCCTTGAGAGTACTAGCATTGCTCTTCCTCCAGCTAACGCCTGATGTGGCTATGAATGGTCGAATCGAACGGCTGTCCCCACTCGATCAATATCATCAATTTCGTGAACGGACCGTAAGTTAATTATCGCCATGCGAGATCAATATGATGATATCATCAAATAGATTACAGAATCACAGATGAAGAATCCAGCCGAAGAATGGGAAAACCGTGTTAATTCCTATGCATGGCATAATCGGATCGATGCGCAGATAATCAGCACTTGGCAGTCAGGTGCCTGTCGTGCGGGCACTCTGGTCGCAAGTAGAGGGGGTTTTCGCCTTCTGGCTGTCTGCGATTCGAATTATGCCGTGCGATTTCTCAGGATGTGATTCAATATTGGGCAACGAGTGCCCAGTAAGCTGCTGCCTAAGTGTTGGGCATATGGAGGTGGCCGTTAGGGAACTTCTTGCGAATTTCCAGAAGCAGAGAAAACCCCAACGTGAATCTGACTCACTGAGATTTTCCATCTCAACCAATACCGTTCGAGGGGGCTTGCTCAGTAGTCATTCCACAGACTATCGATCTCGCCATAAAATCGACTCCGGGAGCTGCAATTCTTCCCAGGAGCGATCGATTTGTTGACGGAATCTTGCGGCATCGACCGGATACCCCTTCGTCGGTTTCACCTCAGGAGTTCTGAGCTTCCAGTAGCGATTGAACGCTTCCATGCAGACTTCCCGAACATATTTCGCAGTCATGGAAGCGACTGCGACTGGCAGGAAGCGTTCACTCTTAACAGAAAATGACAGGGAAAGAGAGTCATCCCGATAACGACTTTGCTCCTGGGATTCCCTTTCGGTCAACAAAAAACGATCGGGAAAAGCGTCTAATAAATAGGGAAGATACCGACTGCGTCCCCCATGCTTGTCAGCCAGAACCTGACAGTCGACAGATTTGGGGGGAATGAAATCCTTGACCAATGCCATTGAGAGCCGGGTTAAAACTTCACTTTTGTTCCCATACTGTTGAATCAGAGAATTGAATCGCTCGGGGCAAACAACATCGACCTGCATCTGTTCGAGCTGAAGTTCACACTTCTGAAAAGAGCGATTTAATTGTATCAGGCCCTCAGACAGTTCGATCAGCCTGGCCTTCAAGGGGAGGGAAATGGAACAGGAATCGTACCAGGGTTGTCTTGAAAACGAAGCTGGTAACCCTTTCCCCAGTAACTCAGTCAACAAGGTAAAGAATTCAGCGGGCTCGGTCAGATTCAGTGATCTTATCTGGCAGGCAGCCATTAGCGAAAGGACAGATCGCTCCAATGAGGCGATCCCTTTTGTTGATGAGTAGACTTGCTTGGAGTCTCCGACATGCAATCGTTTATCGCGGCTGGCCAATTTATTTGTCAGGACATCGTCCAGTTGCGTCCACAAATCCTCGACCGTCAATCTTTTTGGCATTGACCAAGCCGAAACAGCGATGACCAGTGGCCCCAACTTGGGACCGTAGCCGGCTTCATCCATGCCAATAATAATCTGTCTGGAAGAATCAACCTGGTGAAAGACCATTGAAACACCTTAATCATCATTGGGATAATCGATTGCTGGAAGAGCATTGCGGGAACTGTGGACTTACCCAGGTTTGGTGGGCGCGGGATTAAGTTTAAATC
>TARA_R100000789_G_scaffold12306_2_pt1 | contig 10455 bp, 7 predicted proteins | sample TARA_R100000789 | Tara Oceans TARA_R100000789 (sample SAMEA2623403) | marine metagenome | biome: marine biome (ENVO:00000447); feature: mesopelagic zone (ENVO:00000213); material: "saline water (ENVO:00002010), including plankton (ENVO:xxxxxxxx)" | depth 450 m | reverse complement strand
CAAACGCCGCAATCTTCCGGCGTCTGGCACTGATGATTGTGAAGCGAGCCGACTACAAACGAAACAGCATGCGAGCCAAACGCAAGCACGCCAGTTGGGCCAACGAATATATACTGCGTTATCTCACAGGAAAAACCGCATAACTTCATGCGATTGCCCTGCCTTTTCAACAAGAGCAATCTCTGATGTTCCATCTCCGTCCACACGTAGAATCAAGCGATTGCCGAGATTGGCGCGAAGCTGCATAGACATGACGTTTGCATCTGGGCGCTGGGCTCCGAATATCAAGTAGATCCTGCGGCACGAGCTTTAACTCCAAGTCGTTGAACTTTTGTCGATACTGCCTCTTGTATGAGTCTAACATCATCCATTTTGCAAACTCGTCAAGTATTAATCAGATTGTTGGCAGCCTTTTCTCTATATCAACCTTTGTGTTGTAGGATGTAATGTTGTTACCAAGGACAAACTCAAAGAATCAAACAGCAGGTCCCCGAATTTGCACGAACCCAGTACGCCCTGCGAAGAGAAAACTCAGTTTTCATTTGACAAAATCTTTCAGGAAAGACTCCGTAGACGGATGCCAAAGCTGTACGAAGATTGAATTCGCCATGGTTGAGGACACAACTAGTTGTAATTCAACTTTGAAAGTGAATCTCTTAAGCTATTGAAAGTCAAGAGGTTATGAAAGTGAGTTCCTATATGCTTTCAGTGAGAGTCTGCTATTTCCATCGTTGAGAGTAGATTTACGATGATTTTATGACTCACAGGCGAAGAACTCGATCCTTACCTTTGCGACGGATCAGACAAAAAGAAACCCGATCCAACAGTGTACTGAACCGGGCTATAGCCTATTGGGTTTTCGCTGGCGATGCGACCTACACGGTGTCGGAATCAGACGGCGAGTCTTTACCGTTGGCTGATGCTCCAGACTTCGCGTTTCCCCGGCGGGACCGAAAATCTGTTTTTTCGCCACCTTTGTCTTTGGCGAACTTATCCAATGCCAGTTTTAGCCCGCGAGCAGAATAGCCAAGTTCGGTCGCGACGTTGGTGAGCAGAGCACCTCCATCTAACATCGCCAAAGCACGCTCAATCTTTTGTTTGCGGCGATCAGCAGCCGTAGGCACTGACAATTCCCGCTTTTCATGCCACCATCTTATGGCCTTTGCGACGTTGGTATCTGATGTCTTAGTTTGTCTCGCGATCTCCAAATTGGAATGACCGGCCTCCATCAACTCATGAACCTGATTGGCTATTTGTTTGTAGATAGGTGTTCGTTGTTGCTTGTTTATAAGCAGCTTGCGACGCTTTTTATTGTTGGGCTGAGGCAACCCACGCTGGTCGTGCCAGTGCTGGATCAGTTTGGTAACGTACGATGGGATGCATCCCATCTGCTTGGCGATCTCAACGTGAAGCAAGCCGTCATCCCACAATCGTTTTGCCGTTTCGGATTGCTCGTTGATCAGTTTGGATTTCTTGTAGTCGATAACTACTTCATTGGTCGTGCTCGATTCGCTGATGCGTACCCCGGTCAACTGCTGCAAGACGTAAGCAGGAACGTCCACGAGGAAACGCCCCTGCAACCAACCTTTAGATTTGGCTCGCTCTCCCATCTGATACAATTCGATCTTACCTTTTACAATGGACTCGATTGCGCGTCGCCCGTTGCGAACTACGATTTCGTCCGTAGACGTCATCGACTGCGAAAGCAAATCACTAGTCGCTGTAAGGAATGCGATGATTTGTTCTCGGCTGGGTGTCTGTAGTGACACCGCCAAAGCCGATTCGGTGGACCTGAGTTGCGCAAATACTTCATTCTGCTCGCTGCGAAGTTCTTTAAGCAGTTGTTCAGTTTTGCGCTGTTCTTGTTCCGAGACCCCTGGATTCCGACGGTTGAACTCAATCGTGGAGGCGAGCGCATCTGCGCGGGACTGCAAACTCTCTACGATCGCTGGTTCTGTTTGACTCAATAATCCAACATAATCTTCAAGAACGTTCAAAATTGTATCAACAAAATCGTCAGTCGGTCGAACACAATCAGTTAGATGTTCACAAGTAAGCTTCAAGGCCAGTTCGCGGTTCAAATGCGTAAACAAGGGCCGCTCATGAACTTCGATAAAACGGCAGTTTGGACACAACATCACGCATGCTTTGGCTCCTCCGACAGCGAGCTTTCTGCCGTGCTCTGGGCAAACGAACAGACCACGCAGGAGTCGGGGGCGTGGTTTACTCGTACTGTCTTTCGGCTTGCGGCCAGAGTTGCCCGCCTCGTTTGCAATCATTTCCTGGGCCGTGTACCAGCAATCATCGGGAATGATCCTCAGTTCTTCAAACTGACCCTCTTTCAGTGGTTTGTCGCGAGGTATCTGATGGGCGTAGTCTTTCTTGCTCAACCACTTGGTCTCCTTCGCTCCGTATTGCCACCAACCTCGGTATTCGGTGTTTTCAATATGGGTCCGAACCAACTTATGGGTCCAAAGACCGGTGTTTGATTTTGCTGGGGCCGGGGCGTCTTCATCAGCATTGAGCTTTCGTGCAATCGCCGTGATGCTAATTCCATCAACAACGTACCAATAGAAGATCTGAACGATCCACCGTGCAGTATCAGGGTCAATGACGATCTTCCGCCTTGGAAGTTGACGCCTAGTAAACTCGCCTTCGACCACTTCGCCGGTGTAGCCGAGCGAAAGTGACGTGTGAACCATCTGCCTAACGAACAAGCCTTCATGGGACGCTTGAATGTGTGAACTGTAGATTCGCACTTGCGCTTCATCATTAGCAGCTAGTGCCTGAAAAATCGTTCGCCAGTGATCTCCTTGGACCGTATCAATATTTGATTTGACAAAGATGCCACGGATGTTTCGCTCGACTAGCTCCTCTTCAACAAACTGGAGCGCCTTGTAAGTGCGACGGTACAACCGCGAAGTTGTGAAAACCATGAAGGTTTGGATCTCAGCCGCTTCGATCTTTTTCCGAAGTGCAAGCAATCCAGGGCGTCGATCTTTCCACCCACGAATCGCAAGATCGAAAAAGACGTTCTCCCGTGGTATAAATACCTTTTTCCGAATGGCCTCCTCTAGAATGGTACGAATTTGATCGACGATCGAGTCTTGAAAACGCGATGAGTAGCGAGCGTACAATGCGCCGATACTTTCGGCATCTTTCCTTGACAACACCGCGTAATAGGCATCTAGCAATTCGTTAATTTCTTTGAGCGTCTTTTCATAGAGTTCCTCTTGTCTGCGCCGGATTTCGTCTTTACTGCGCGAGGCTTTCTTTCTTTTCGGGACTTTCCCTTTGTTGGCCTGGTTGTTCGCGGTCGCTTTCTCGTCGAAGTCGTGCTGCAGTTGATTGAGTATAGTAGCGATGTTTTGAGAAAACATGTCCATATCTCCGTAAGTCATCTTGACACACGGCTTGCCGCAGGATGCTCGCTGTCGCGCATTTAGCCGCAGCGTTGCAAGCCGAAGCTAGAGTGTAGACACGACTTGTCGCTTGATAGTCGCGTCGTGCGACAATTGCAGAGTTACTCGCCTTTTTCTATTTAGACGAAGACGATAGCTCTTTCAGATTCCCGAATCCGTCGTCCTGCAACAGGATTATGCTGTTTGGATCTATTTGAAGCTTGTATCCCAATCGCGGCAACGTCTCAATGATTCCATTTAGCCCAGATTCCTCTCCGAGAAGTTCTCCCAGCCGATTTCGACGCGATCGGAACGTTTTAACCGTGCATTTTGACAGAGCCTCATGATCCACTGCATGTCTAGGCTTCATCGCAAGTTTCCAAAGAAGATCCCACGACGCTACTTGATTGTCCCAAATTGCATCGCAGGCAGGCCGACCATTAAACCAGACCTCTCGTGGTTCCCTATCAACCATAACCAATTTTGCTCGATTAACCGCGTCGTCGATGATCTCCAGTGGATCGTCGTCAACCGCAAAGAAATGCTTCATTTCTTGCAATGAGTATGCGAGGTGTCGAATAATGGAGGGATCACAAAGAGATTCCTGAACCGGAGGCGTCAACACAATAACACCACTCGAATCTCGTACTTGGTTTTGCATTGTACCGCGACGCCTAATCCAACTACGAATGATACTTCCACCGACTTTCCACCAACTGTCGTCACCACTAAGCCAATCGAGTCGTGGATTATTCGAATAGGCCGCATAAACTAATGTCAGTGCGGTGGCAGCCTCTCGCTGCCTTTGTTTTTTTGGCTCATTGCAGATTGATATCATTTTTTCAACCGCATGATCCAAGTCGATGCGACGACTTTGGACTCGACTCATTGCCTTGAAGCGTTCACTTTTCCCAGGTCCGACCGGAACGAGAGACGACGCAGCATCGGCGATCCGTCTGAGTACCGACGCCCAGTAATCCACTCGATTGAGAAGTAAGCGAGTTACATAATCTCCCAGTGGAAGTTGAATATTCCTTTCCCGAAAAGTCTTTGTGTGCTCGTAGTTCAACTTTGCCGTGTCCAAGTGCAAGTCTTGCGTTGGATGAAAAAAATCCTGAGTGCATACAAGATCAAACCAAGGCTTGTTGGCAACGAATTCCGCGGTCTCTCGATGCAAGTCCGCAAATTCTGATACCTTTTGATCGCCTGGCGGGGCCTCTTTTTCCGCAACATCAATGAAGGTCGCGATCTCGGCGGCCAAGTCTACTAGTTTACGTTCGACTTCAACGACCAATCTTCGCTCATCAGTATTCGCTGAAGGAGAAAGGTGATTCACAGACCAAAGCACCGTGGTTTGAAATCGCTTACTTTGTCCAAGCTCGTCAACGACTGGACAGACTTCCGTCGTTAACCACTGCTCAATGCTATCAGACAATTCAGCGTTCAGATTGAGATTCAGCCCTGGGGCTAAACTCTCGAAGCCTTGGAGTGCGATATGAAGCTGATTCATGGTCGATTCAAAGCCTGCTTTTGAAGATCTTTGATTTGTCGCATGACGCGACGGACATGTGACAAGGCGTGGCTATTTTGCGGCGAAACTGACCAACACGAAAGTTTCGCTGGAGAAATGTATGACCACAAATTTACTAACCAGTCGAGACGCGGCTGCACGACTCGGCATCAGCCCGCTAACGCTATACGACTGGCTTTCTCAATCTGATGCCGGAACATTTATGATCCGAGGTGTGGAAACAACGATACATTATTTCCAAGGGGGGCGCAAAGGCCAAGGACGAATCAAGATGGCTGAATCCGAAGTCAATCGGCTCCTGTCGTTAATGGCAGCCAGCCCGCGGCAACGTCTACCTCGAAAATCACCGCAGCCTAAGAGATTGCTACAGCACATTACGATCACACCAGGACGACCGGAAAACTAAAACCTTGGCGGCAAGGGCCACTCGTGCGGCAACGCGAGCGCCCCCCAAGCCCAATCCGTCAAGTTCGCCGGATTGGGCTTATCTCAGTAATTAAATGGGAATCATACAATGAACAACGAATCAGCAGCCGATGACCTCATCCAACTAAACTCGTTACGTTTGGAGTCTCACGAGCAGAAATTGATGTCGAATAGGCCCCGCAAATCGAAAAATGTGGAGTGCGAGTATCAGTATTGTAATGTGCTGCCAAGAACTCGGCTCCTGCATCGCCTGGATCGAGTTCCACTCTATACATGCTTACCTAGCTTATCATTTGGAAAGTCGGTGTAGTTGCGAACCTTGTCAAATCAAAACGAATCGCACAATTCACAATGCGAACACTCTATCCCATGTAACTTTTAATACTTTTCAAGAGACGATTGCCTCATTTTTCAAAACGCAAGTTAACGATTCGATCGCAAGTATTCAGTGTCTGATAGCTAAAAAAAGGAAACGACGCGACCGCCTCGAAGGACGGTCGCGTCGTTTCGGTGGTTAGCGGATAAACGTTTTGATGTGTGATCGTTCATCCAAATAAATGGGGATCGTTGTGGGTTAAGGTTACCGTAAAGTAATATGCCCTGTTTATGTTCCGAGTTAGCTGTCAGTGAAAGTAGTCGCGTTCTTCGACTCGTCGACGTGATGTTGGTCACGCCGAAGCGCCTGGACAATCAGAAATGCCAGATTCGATGCAAGCTGATCCCTTTCGGCTGCGCCGTCGACATCCCGACCATCGTTCTGTTCATCTGTTTTCTGCATAAGCTCTCTCATATTTCGAGTTGATTCTGATTACGAAAAACACCTCGCCAAATGGGCGAGGTGTTGACTGATACGGTGGTCGATTGGGTCAGGCCGGACGGCGTTTCTTTCCATTGTTGTACGGAACTTTCGGGACTTTAAGACCCTGTATCTCGTACCAGCGATGATAGCTGTACCAGACATTCCCGGAGTTGACCTTGTGATCTTCACGCTGCAATTGCTTGGCTGCTTCGCGATGACTCATTTTCTCAATGTCAATGAGTTCATGAACCCGTTCTGCAATTGCATCCAGGCGTGGGGGCTTTCGCAACCATACGGTGATGGAGTTGCTATTCAAGGACTTAGTTTCAGGACTGGCTTCACCGAATCCGCAAACCAAACGTGGGCGAAAGATTCCTCGGACATTGGTGCGTCTACGATTAGCTCGCTTCTCGACCTGGACCAGAACTTGGCCTCCGGTGAGAGAACGAAAAATTGCAAGCGTCTTATATACCGCATCGTCCCCGAGTTCTCCGGACGCGGCTTTGTCCAACAAATCTGACTTCTCAGTGAGCTGGTGACGAATCAGTTCACACGTGAGCTTATTCGTCATACCGTCTACGGATCGCTGTAAGCGGGCGAACTCGCTTTGAACATCGTTGCGTTCCGATTGAGCGGCCCGTAGTCGAGCTTTGACCTCTTCTCGATCCGCTTCCGTCCCTTCGCCCGACATTTCAAACAAATCGTTGATGCGATTGCTGAGTAGGGCAAGTTGCTTTCGAGAGCGAGCAAGTTGTCCGTCCAGACCATGGTCCGCATTGGCGTCCAACTCTCGGCTCTTATCCACAACTAACTCGATCAACTTCTTGTCAATTGAAATCAATTTGGTAAGACTCTTGCAAATGGCTTCGACGGCGTCTTGTCGGCGAACAGCTGATTTGCGATTACATTGATCACCGTTCTTGCATTGCATCGCCTTGCCTTGAGCGCCGGTTTGATAGAATCGGACCGGCGATTCAGGTGTGCTACAGCTTTCACAGAGAAAGCATTCCGTGATGAGATCCCAAAGTTTTAGTTTCCTGGGCTTGCGTGGCCCGCGGGGACCGGATTTTTGAGCATCGAATTTCGCATGCAGTGCTTCAAACATTTCATCAGACAATATCCTTAGTTCTTCGCACTGAATCGTCGTGACTTCATCATCGGGCTGCTTCACTTGTTTGACGTTATCAAGTTTCGTCGAAAACTGATTGCGGCGGCGACCGAATTCCCACTTTCCAATCAACCGAGGGTTCGTGAACAGTCGACGATAGCAGGTGTAGTTCAGCTTGCTGCTTGTCGCACGCGGATCCACAGGCCCGCCCGCAGCATTCCAACGACGTACGCCTTCCCGAACAGACATCCCGTCTAGCAGAAGCTGCGAGTGTTCGCGTATCAGTTGTGCGACTTCCGGGTCAACTTCGGGCATCGTGCGAGGGCGTTCACGATTTGTCAGCGGAGCATTGGGGATTACCTTACGGCGATACCCGATACCAACGGCCCCTGTGGTCCAATTGTTCAGAAACAAGCCTGTCAATCCTGCGCGAACATGGTCAGCAATGGCATCTAGCAGCATGTCGTCCATGATCCCATGGATCTGTAATTGCAGTTTCCAAGTTTTGCGATCATTGGTGTCAATACCTTGGGAAACGCTGACTGCCCGCAGTCCTTCTTCGACGACCTCTTCGTTGATGAACTGATATCCCTTGCCAGCCTGACGAAACAATCGGCTTGCTTTGTAGACCAACAGTACTCTGGCGCACCGCTCGCTAAGAATGCTCTTGGTTCGATCGAGCCCAGCACGTCGGGTACGCTTTCCTTTCACTCCTTCATCAACGGAAATAAGTTCCGGGGGAACATAGATCCGATTCTTGGCAGCCCAATGGATATTTTCTCGGACTTGGTCATCCGTTGAGTGCTGGAGCTTCGTGCTAAACCGTGAATAGATTGTGCCAATTTCGCACCCATTGGCAATGGCCCATGCAACTCGCGTTTCAAGCGTTGCATTGGGATCAAAGTTTTCCAGATCGAGATTGTGTATGGCAGCCATCTCAGACCACCACTTAGCGGCGTTGCGACTTAGTTCATTGTTAGCAGCGCCCATGCTTGGAATTTGTTGCTTCATAGAGATCCTCCTCTGAGAGTTATTGTGTGAAGGCGACTCGGCGGTTCGCTCGCACCTGCAAGAATCAGGGCGGGGTTTGTACAAGGCACGGGACCCCGCAAGGGAATCGGCGGATGGAGTTCGACATTAGCTCTACATGAGTTAATCAAAAACGACTCGCGCCAAGAATCTGCCCAAAGAAAATGAGACAAAATGAGACAGCGTGTCGATTCAATCGCCGAGTTCAAACGACTCGATAGTTCGACCTCTCCATCAAGTATTATGCCACGTTTTAGGCGTCAATTTAGCTGCTGCCCCTCTGGTGCGAATCCACTAATATGCGTGCGGTTAGTCCCTTATTCTTTTTAACCAACCAAACATTTTCGGGGCTGAGAAGGAATAGCCAAAATAGCTTTGCAACATGGCCATACTCTCACCATTGCTTGCCATTCGATCCGCAATCGCCTATGGCGTCAAAGTCCACAATGACAATTGCAAGTCCAGCCGATAGCCCGACTCAGCAACACTGAGTCGGGCTATCGCTTGTAAGGTTCCGTAATTTATCTAGCTAAAAAGTTTGGCATGATCGCCATAACACTACACGTCTTATAAGTAGAGTTTCCGAGTTCAATTTAGCAGTACTCAGTTTGACAGCGGGTTTGTCGAGAGCTAACGGATTTCCATCGTGCCATATGAGGCAAAAACAGCTCTAATCTATCAAAACAGGCATTTAATCGAGGATCAAACATTCCAATTCGTGGAGGCTCGTGTAATTACGCCGCATTTCCCTTATTCTTGGTCTTGCCAAGCGCGGCCCAAAGGGGATCGTTGTAATCATCCGCCCATTGAGCGTAATGATCCCAACAAACTTTGGGTGTGTTCCCCATCAAGCCAGCCAGAACTTCAATCGAAACTGGATTCCCAGTGTAGTAACCCGAAAGAGTTCGCTTGGCAAAGGTGTGCCGACACGTGTAGGTCACACGATCGTCGGGCAACTTAAGCTTTTTCTTCAACTCACAGAAGTGCTGCACGCCGTTGCAGCGTTTCCATTGTCTTCCATGCTTGGTACGGACCAACGGAATGCCTGACCCCTTCGGTGCAGTCAACATTAATTGACGGGTGATCGCTTCCATCTCGTCACAGAGCATGATGCGGCGGTCTTTTCCGGTCTTTTTGGCAGCCTTATGACCATGATTACCGTCATCCGTGCGTGCTTTTAACAAATAAAACATACCATGAGGCGTCTCGACGACATGGTCGGCTGTCACAACTGCCATTTCTGCGTATGGGCGAGCCCCCGTAAGAATGCAGCACTTCAAGAACAAAGCGTGCGCTTCATTAGTAGCCGCATAAATCTGTTCTACCTCTTCAGGACTGAACGAAGTAACCCGAGCTGTCGCCGCTGGCTTCTGATAGCTCGCGACGGGATTGAGATCGAGATCATCAAACTTGCAGCAGAAGTTAAAAGCCGCCTTGATGCACGCGATCACATTTCGCTGCGTGTTATTGTTCCACGACTTATGCTTCTGAAGCCAAATGCGAAGATGTTTCTTCTTTAGTTCCGGCACCGTCAGCGCCCCGCAGTAACCGCAGAATTCGTTCAGCCAAGACTTGCTTAGCGTAACCCACTCCGGTGAAGCCGTGTTCGTCAAATCCGCGAGATAGGTTTCGCAAACTTGAGTGACCGTCCAGTCTTTCGATGATGCCAAGACCGAGGGGATCAGTTCGTCAGTCAGTTTGATGCGTGCCAGCGCCAACTGAGCAGCTTCCTTGTTGTCCTTGCCCCGAATTCGTTCCCCATTTTCGTCAAATAGAGCTTCGCGTTTTTTGGTTCCTGGCGGAGTGAAATACCAGCAGTCTGTTTGTTTCCAGTGCCATGCAGACCCATGCTGCTGGCGTCGTGATTTTCGATTCCTTGCCATTTTCGATTGAACTTTCTGGTTTGGCCCAGTTGCCGCTGGGAATTGACTTATGAATTGAGAGAGAAGACACTATCGTTGGGAACCGAGTTCGGTTCCTTGCCGCCAAGGGATCGACATACGGTTTGCCGACCGTGGTCCCTTGGTTTTTTTATGCGCAGATTCACGCGACCCAAACGAGTGCAGCTACCCGTCATCCAAAGAAGGGGATTCAACATGATTCAGTTCCTTGCCAAGTCGTCGACGCATCAATTAGAAACTCTCGATTGCCGCCGAGAATT
>TARA_R100000789_G_scaffold96437_1_pt1 | contig 10472 bp, 8 predicted proteins | sample TARA_R100000789 | Tara Oceans TARA_R100000789 (sample SAMEA2623403) | marine metagenome | biome: marine biome (ENVO:00000447); feature: mesopelagic zone (ENVO:00000213); material: "saline water (ENVO:00002010), including plankton (ENVO:xxxxxxxx)" | depth 450 m | reverse complement strand
TTGATCACTGGCTTGGGCCCAAACCGCTTGTCCGCCTTGCCGCCCAACCAGCTAAACACCGCCCCGGCAATCGCCCCGATGATCCCGAACACCCCGACAGAGGTGATCGACCAGTTCAGCACCAGAATGGCATAGGTGCCGCCAAACCCGTACAATCCGTTAAGCGCGTCCCGGTAGAACATCGACGATCCCAAATAGGTGCTCAGGCTCAACCGATGCCGCAAGCTCTTGATTGTCTTCATTAATGTTCCAAGCGCCACAGCCACGCCGCCGCCATGCCCCCTTGGTCCTGTGTCCCGCACCCATAGGAAATAGGGCACCATGAAGACCACGAACCAAAGCGCCGTGAACGGCCCCACGGCCCGCGTCCCTTCGCGCAGCGTGGCATCCAGCCCAAGGATCGGATCAAGCCCGATCAGGGTCTTGCCGCTTCCTTGCTCAACAAACAGCGCCAGCACGATCAAGAGCGACAGAACCCCGCCCAGATACCCAAAGGCAAAACCCGACCCCGAGATATCCCCCACCTCCTCCGGCTTGCCGAGCGAGGGCAGTTGCGAATTGATGAAAATCAGCGCGTATTCCGCCCCGACAAAGCCGAACCCAAAGGCAATAAGCCCCCACCAAAGGTTTGATCCATCCGGCAACATGCCCCAAATCGCCGTGGCACCAACCACGTAAATCATTGAAAACACAATGATCCATGGCAATCGCCGCCCGGTGGTATCGGCAAAGGCCCCCAAAAACGGTGCCCCCAACCCGATGATCAGCCCCGTCGCCGTCAGACACCAAGACCACATCGCCTGTGCTTGCGCATCGGCCACTTCTTCGGGCAGGCCCGTGCCGATGAAATACTCTGACGCGACCGAGGCGAAATAGGGGCCAAAGATAAAGGTGACGAGCAGCGTGTGATAGGGTTGGCTGGCCCAGTCAAAGAAATACCAGCCCCAGATCCGCTTGCGTGGCGATACGCCTGTCATGCCCCAACCCCTTTGGTTTCAAAGGGATATGACAACCCTCACAGGCTTTGCGCAAGCTATTCCTGCGCATCCTGCATCGGTGGCCAAGGACGTGTGGCATCCGCAGCAATCCACGCTTGTGCCCAGTCCGGCAATGCGGGCGCCGCTATGTCTTGCCCTAATTCGGCCACCACGCGATCTGGGGCGATGATCCCCTCACGCCCCGTAATCGCCGCGCGTAACAAGATGTGGTTGGCACATTCGCCAGATGCTTTCCACATGGATTGCTCGACATAGACAAATTTGTCATCCCATGACAGCAACCGAGAGCGCATTTCGATCCGCTCCAACATGGTGATCCGGCGGCGATACCGCACACTCGCCCCGGCAATCGCCAAACCCCAGCGATTGCGCTTGAGCGCGCCAATCAGCCCCACACGCCCCGCAAGGGGTATTCGCCCCAGATCAAAGATCGTCAGCGTCCGACCATTGTTCAGCTCGCGCCACAGATCGATGTCCCAGGGCATGCAGATATGGTGCGAAACATGCGTCCCCGTAAGCGCGAGGCGCGGGGATTTGCGGTGCAGGAAAAGCTGCCACATCAGGCGCAGAACGGGGTACATCGGCAATCTCCTTCGCGGCTGGCTTGGCATTGCCACATTCATGCGTCAACCGCGACCGCGCGTCAGGCTTGCGCTTTGGCGCAGGCTTGCATAGGTCATAGGCGGCTAGACCCAGAGGATATTCGCCAAATGCAATCGCTTTTCCAGATCCTGATGCTCCTTCTCGACATCCTGTGGTTCTTTATCATCGCGCATGTGATCATGTCTTGGCTGATCAATTTTCAGGTTTTGAACCTGCGTCAGCAATTCGTCGCGCAGGTCTGGTATGGTCTCAATCGCCTGTTAGAGCCGATTTATGGCCGTGTGCGCCGGATTTTGCCGCCAATGTCCGGCATCGACCTTGCACCGCTTGTTGTGCTGGTCGCGGTTTACGCGCTGCGGATCGTGCTGATCAACAATGCGGCGGCGTTTTACTGATCGCCGGGGCTTGTTCACCTAATCTTAGTGTGAAAAACCTCTTGTAAGAGCAGATATAGTCAAAACTTACAGAGGTCTCATGTCAGGCGCTGCCACGCTATTGCGCGATGTGTTCGGATTCGATGCCTTTCGTCCGGGGCAGGAAGAGATCATTCACACCGTCGCCACGGGTTGCAACACGCTGGCAATCATGCCCACGGGCGGTGGTAAATCGCTCTGCTTTCAAATCCCCGCGCTGATGCGCGAGGGGGTGACGGTTGTGATCTCACCGCTCATCGCCCTGATGCGCGATCAGGTCCGCGCCCTGCGCGCCGCGGGTGTCGAGGCGGGCGCGCTTACCTCTGGTAATACCGACGAAGAAACCGCCGAGGTCTGGCAAGCACTTGAGGCGGGGCGCTTGCGCCTGCTCTATATCGCGCCCGAACGGCTGGCGGCGGGGTCATCGCTTGGCATGTTGCGCCGCATTGGCGTGGGCCTCATCGCCGTGGACGAGGCCCATTGCGTAAGCCAGTGGGGCCATGATTTCCGCCCCGATTATTTGCGGATTGGGGAACTCAGGCGCGCGCTCAATGTTCCGCTTGCCGCGTTCACCGCCACCGCCGATGCCGAAACCCGTGACGAGATCGTCGAAAAACTGTTTGACGGACAGCCGCCACAAACCTTCTTGCAAGGCTTTGACCGGCCCAATATCCATATGGCCTTTGCCGCCAAGGACAATCCGCGCGCGCAGATCATGGCCTTTGCCGCCGCGCGCAAGGGACAGTCTGGCATCGTCTATTGCGGCACCCGCGCCAAGACCGAAACCCTCGCACGCGCGCTATTGGATGCGGGGCACTCTGCCTGCGCCTATCATGGCGGGATGGAGGCCGAGGCCCGGCGCATCGTCGAAGGCCGCTTCAGCGGCGAGGATGGGTTGATCGTTGTGGCCACCGTCGCCTTTGGCATGGGGGTGGACAAACCGGATATCCGCTGGGTCGCACATGCCGACCTGCCCAAATCCATCGAAGGCTATTATCAGGAAATTGGCCGCGCCGGGCGCGATGGCGCACCGGCCGAGACCCTCACGCTCTTTGGTCCCGACGACATCCGCCTGCGCCGCACCCAGATTGACGAAGGGCTTGCCCCGCCGGAACGGCGCATGGCCGATCACGGGCGGCTCAATGCCCTTTTGGGTTTGGCAGAGGCGCTGGAATGCCGCCGGGCCACGCTCTTGCGCTATTTCGGCGAGCAGGCCACACCCTGTGGCAACTGTGACCTCTGCGATACCCCACCCGAAACGTTTGACGGCACCGAGGCCGTGCGCAAGGCGCTCTCGGCGATCCTGCGCACCGGCGAGAGCTTTGGCTCTGGCCATCTGATCGACATCCTCACCGGCACCGCCACCGATAAGGTGCGCCAACGCGGCCACGAGGCGCTGCCAACCTTTGGTGTCGGGCGCGACATGGACAAACGCGGTTGGCAGGGGGTGTTTCGCCAGATGATGGGCCACGACCTGATCCGGCCCGACCGTGAGCGGCATGGCGCGCTGGTGATGACAGAGACCGCCCGCCCGATCCTGCGTGGCGAAGAAGGCGTGACCCTGCGCCGCGACACGATCGACCATACCCCGCGCCCCGCTGTGCGCGCGCTTGTGTCGGACGAGGATGCGCCGCTCCTTTCAGCGCTCAAGGCCAAACGCCGTGCCTTGGCAGAGGCAGCAGGCGTGCCCGCCTATATCGTCTTCAACGACCGAACCCTGATAGAGATGGCCGAAACCCGGCCAGAAACACTGGATCAAATGGCCCGGATCAGCGGCGTCGGCGCCAAGAAGCTGGAGCGTTTCGGCACCGAATTCCTCGAAGTCATCACCGGCGCGCGAGAGCCTGTGCATCCCACCCGCCGCAAACTGGCCGGCAGCACCGCTGGAGAGGTCTACGACCGCCTGATGCAGGCGCAGGCCGATCTGAACCGGGGAGAGACGGGCATTGACCGCCCGCTCAGTTGCTCTTCCGCGCTCCTGGCCAAGGTTGCCAGCCAGCGACCCCGGACCGCACAAGAGATGCAACGTCTTCTGGGCGAGAAATACGCCGACCGCTTCGGCGCGGCGTTTCTCGCGGCGTTACATCTGCAAGAGTGATGGAACCTGCCTGACCAAACCCTGCTGCTCCGTTGTTGTTCACCGGCTTCTGTGCTAAATCCTGATCATTGGTAACACGCCGCAGAATAGGTTTTGGATGCGACATCTGTTAAAGCGTTTTTCAAATTTGTGGTCGGTTCATTCTTCGCCTTCCCAGACAAAACCTGACTCTGACAAGATACCTGATGCATCACCCCCCAAAAGACGTCCCAAGGATGCATTGCGCAAGAAATTCCTTGAGTCCTACACGCTGGAAAATGGTCGAGGTTTGGAAATCGGCCCGTTTTGTCGCCCCGTATTTCGGCGCGAGAGCTATCCCAACATGCTTTATGCCGATGTCAAATCAGAAGATTTTCTGAAACGACTGGTCAGAAAGGGCGACATATACAGAGAAGAAGATATCGTTCCGCTGGATTATGTGCTTGGCACTCAGCATCTGGATGCCGTTGTCGCACATGAAACGCTGGATTTCGTCTTTTGTGCGCATGTCCTTGAGCATGTTCCTGATATGATATCGTCACTCAAGGGGATTGAACGCGTGCTCAAACCCGGCGGTCTGTTTCTATGTTTCTATCCGGATCGCAGGTTTACGTATGACATCGACCGCCCCACAACGACGCTCTCACAGTTAGAAACGCGCCATCAACTTCGGATCACGCGCCCTGCCTCGGACACGGTGCTGGAACATTTCACGTTCAATCGAAAGGTTGACGCGGGAAAGGTGTGGGCGAACCACAACGATGCGGTTGGAGAGCGCCGGTTCACCGCGGAACAAGCACAGGAATTCGCCCTTCAGGCAACGCGCTCTTATGTTGATGTGCATTGCAATGTGTTCTCGGATTCAGAGTTTTCCGACATGATTGAGACTTTGGGCGCGGCGGGTCATATCTCGCTGCGTGTGGATCGCATGGTGCCAACTCGGGCACCGTTCAACGAGTTTCATGTCGCCTTGCGGAAACCATAACACGCCCATCGGGTAATCAGCTTGCAAAGCGCCTGTAGCCTTCCATATGCAGGGCTATAACACAGGCACCGCAAACACAGGAAATCCCATGCTCGTCGTCGTATCCCCTGCCAAAAAATTGGACATGACCCCGGTCGAGGGGATTACACCCACCCGCCCCGTGTTCGCCCAGGAGGCCGCTGAACTGGCACATGTGGCACAGGGATTGAATGTGGGTGATCTGCAAAAGCTGATGCATATCAGCGAAAGTCTTGCACGCCTAAACGCCGACCGTTTCGCCGATTTTGGGCAAATGGCGCAGAAACCCGCAGCACTCGCCTTTGCCGGGGATACCTATCAGGGGCTTGAGGCGGGATCGCTTGACCCAGACGAGATGGGCTGGGCGCAGGATCACTTGCGCATCCTGTCAGGACTTTATGGTGTGCTGCGCCCACTCGACGCGATTGAGCCTTATCGCCTTGAGATGGGCAGCCGATTAAAGACCGCGCGCGGCAAGACACTCTACGACTACTGGGGGGCACAGATTTCCACGGCCCTGAATACGCAGGCAGAAACGCTTGGGGCCGATACGCTCATCAACTGTGCGAGCCAAGAGTATTTCGGCGCGGTTGATCGAAACGCGCTGCGCCTGCGGGTGGTGACACCTGTGTTTATGGAGGAAAAGGCTGGCGCGCCAAAGATCGTCAGCTTCTACGCCAAACGCGCGCGAGGTGCCATGGCGCGCTTTATCATCCAGCATCGGTTGACCGATCCGGATGCCATTCTCGATTTCGACAGTGGCGGCTATCGGTATACGGCCAGCCTTTCAAAACCCGATCAACCGGTATTCCTACGCGATCATCCAGCGGCCTGAACCGGCGTCGCCTCGCCCTCTGGCGAACGCACGCCCTTCGGACAGGCGGCACGGATATGTTGGTGGATCATCTCTTTGCGCAGCGGCTTGGTCAGGTAGTGATCGAGGCCCGCTGCCAGAATTTCCGCGTCATCCCCGGTCATGGCATGGGCCGTCATCGCAACGATGGGCACATGCCGCCCACTCTGCGCCTCGATGGCTCGAATGGCGCGCGTGGCCTCTTTGCCATCCATTTCAGGCATCGAGATATCCATAAAAATCACATCTGGCGCGAGTGACTGAAAGAGATCAACCGCCTCTTGACCATTCTCAGCGAAGGTCAGCTCAATATCCAACCCCTTGACCATGTTCGAAAAGACAAGGCGGTTGGTGCGATTATCCTCTGCCGCCAGCACCCGCATCGCCCGGCTGGATGCATCAGATGGGGGCATCACCCTAGCCAAGGCGTCAAAGAGATCGCGCCGCGCCACAGGCTTTTGCAGCACAGCCTGCACGTGAATGCGCGCCGGGTCCTGATCGGCATAGCCGGTGTTGGGACTGAACAGCAAAAACGGCGTGTCGTGCCCCTCTTCGCGCAGCGCCTCGGCCAGTTCCAGCCCGTCCATCCCGCTCATGTTATGATCGCTCACGATCAGGTCGAACCCGTTACCCGCCTGCGCCAAGGCCTCTGCCGCGCTTTGACAGGAAACTGCGACGATCCCCAACTGTCCCAACTGTCGCTCCAGAATGGCGCGGCTGGTCGCCTGCGGCTCGACAATCAGGGCGCGGTATGTTCCCGCACTTAGATTGGGAAAGGCGATCTCGCCAACCTCCGCCACCGGCAAGGATATCGAGAAGCCAAAGATCGAGCCGTTGCCCGGCTCTGACTCGACCCAGATTTTTCCGCCCATCATCCGGATCAGCTTTTGCGAGATGGCCAGGCCAAGGCCGGTTCCCTCGAACTTGCGGTTGCGTTCGTCGTCGACCTGATTGAACTCGCCAAAGATGTGGTCGATCTTGTCCAGCGGAATTCCAATCCCGGTATCCTCGACCGTCACATGGATACTCGCGCGCCCTTCGGTATCGGAGTAAACGCCCGTCACTCGCACCAGAACATGCCCATTTTCGGTGAACTTTACCGCATTGCCCAAAAGGTTGGTCATGATCTGCCGAATGCGCCCCGGATCACCGACAAATTGCGTTGGCAGGAACAGATCGTAATCCACCAGCACATCCAGCCCCTTATCACGGGCATTGACCTGCATCAGCGTCACCAGCTCGTGAATACATCGCTCCAGATCAAAGGGTTCAGCGTGCAGGATCAGTTTCTCCGCCTCGATCTTGGAGTAATCGAGCACATCGTTGATGATCACCAACAGCGCCTCGCCAGAGTTCTTGATGGTCGAGGTAAAGAGCCGTTGCTCTTCGGTCAGCTCAGTTTCCATCAACAGCTCTGCCATGCCCACCACCCCATTCATCGGCGTGCGGATTTCGTGGCTCATATTCGCAAGAAAGGATGATTTCGCCCTATTTGCCGCCTCGGCCCGGCGACGGGCTTCCTTGAGTTCCTTCTCATATCGGATCGTATCGGTGATATTGAGTGCAAGGCTCACGACATCGCCACCGTGCCCCCGCTGGTCAATCAGCTTGATATACTGCCCGTTCCAGAGGCGGATCACCTCTGGTTCAGGTTGCGTGCTCTGCCAGCGATCCAGCATTTTCTCGCGCCATTCCTGTGGTTTCAGCGCGCCGATATTGACGATCCCCTCTTCGGTGATGAATTGCAGGATCTCGATATAGCTGACACCAGGTTTGACCGCCTCAAGCCCGTCAAACACCGCAAGATAGGCATTGTTGGCCGCGATCATCCGGCTGTCGGCGTCAAAAAAGGCAAAACCGTCCTGAATCGTCTCGATCGAGTGCCAAAGACGACGTTCGGCAATCTCCACCTTTTGATAAGCGTCATTAAGATCGGATTTGACGCGCTGATTTTCGTCACGAACGGTTTGCACCTCAGCCCGCGTTTCATGAATCTCATGCGAGAGGGCAAGCGCATGCTTGCCCAATTTGCGATTGGCGGCCTGCAGTTCGGCTTGTTTCTGTTCCAGCAGGCGTTCGGCGGCCAATCTGGCCCGCCGTTCATCTGCCAGTTTGTTGGCGAGGCTCATGCCTGTCCTCCGACATGCCGGATCGTGATGACCTCACCATCCGGCATCGTCGTGAACAAGCGGTTAAAGCCACTGAAAATATGCTCTCAGAGCCGCTCGATAGCCAAGGCAATCCCCTGACCACCACCAATGCACATTGTGATGATGGCCCGCTTGCCTCCGGTCCGCTCCAGTTCATAGAGCGCCTTGACCGTGAGGATCGCCCCGGTTGCCCCAACCGGATGGCCAAGCGCAATCGCGCCGCCATTGGGATTGACACGGGCGGGATCAAGGCCAAGGCCCTTGTTGACCGCAAGCGCTTGCGCGGCAAAGGCCTCATTGGATTCGATCACATCAAAATCCGAAGCCTCAAGCCCAATGCGTTTGAGCAGCATCTCGACAGCAGGGACCGGGCCAATGCCCATCACCTGCGGACGCACCCCGGCGTGGGCATATCCAAGAATACGCGCGCGCGGTTTAAGACCCGCTGCCTCCGCCGCACTGGCCCGCGCCAGAACAAGGGCTGCAGCCCCGTCGTTGATGCCGCTGGCATTCCCGGCGGTCACGGTGCCATCCTTTTGAAACACAGTCTTAAGACCGGCGAGCGCCTCGGGCGTTGTGGCCTTGGGATGCTCATCGGTATCAAAGGCCACCATGTCGCGTTTCACACGCACCTCTACCGGCACGATCTGGGATTTAAATCGCCCCTCGTTGATCGCCACACCAGCACGCCTCTGGCTCTCAAGCGCAAAGGCATCCTGATCCGCGCGGCTGATCCTATGTTCCGCTGCGACATTCTCGGCGGTGACACCCATATGGCCGGTGCCAAAGGGACAGTTGAGCGCACCCAGCATCATATCTAGCGTTTTGACATCGCCCATCTTGGCCCCCCACCGTTGGTCGGGGATGATAAAGGGCGAGCGGCTCATGTTCTCGGACCCACCCGCAAGGCCGAAATCGGCATCGCCCAGCATCAGGGATTGCACCACCGAAACAATCGCCTGCGCGCCAGAGCCGCAGAGGCGGTTGACGTTCATCGCCGGTGCCGTATCCGGGATACCCGCCTCCATCGCCGCCACGCGGCTGACATACATATCGCGCGGTTCGGTGTTGATGACATGGCCAAACACCACATGACCAATCTGCCCTCCTTCAACCCCAGACCGGGCAAGCGCCTCGCGCGCCACAATGGCCCCAAGAGCGGTGGGCGGTGTCGCGGCAAGCGCCCCACCAAAAGTGCCAATCGCCGTGCGGCATCCGTCCAGAATCACGATGTCGGTCATGGGTATCCTCCCCCCGGGTTGCGTTGGCAGGAGCCTAGCGGCAGGGATGCACATCTGGCAACGGGGACGTGTCGTCAGACACCTTTGCCTGCCCTAGTCAGAGCGGAATACGGCCCCTTTCCGTCAGGAGCCACGCATCACGCCCTTCAAACACCGCAGGCCAGAGCGGGCGGCCATAGGCGGCCCCACCGTCCAAATCTATGCGGTTGCCAAAATGGGTGGGCATCTCGAGCGCGGTGTGACCATGGACAACAAGCCAAGGATGCGCCCCCTCATGGTCGAGAAAGCCGTCCCGGATCCACATCAGATCCGCGGGGTCTTGGGCGGTCAAGGCAACTCCGGGGCGGATACCGGCATGTACGAAAAGCAGATCCCCCACCTCTTGCCAAAGCGGCAAACCCGCCAGCCAATCGCGATGCGCCTGAGGCACAGCGCAGCGGGCCGCTTGCCATTGCGTCGCGTTCTCGGTCACGTCAAGCCCGTAGGAGGCCAGCGTCGCGACCCCACCCAAACGGTGATTCAACCATGAGAGGCCAGATCCGATATGCGGCGAATGGATCACGCCGGTATCGAGGAAATCGATCAACATCTGATCATGATTGCCGCGTAACACGGTCCAAGGACAGCCCTGCGCCTGCCCTGTCATAAGCCGGTCAATCACCGCGCGGCTATCTGGCCCCCGGTCCACCAGATCCCCAAGGAATATGATCTGTGCCTCTGTCCCGCCATCGCGCGCGACAAGGTCAAGTGCAGCTTCTAGCAGGGCGTCCTGCCCGTGAATATCGGGAATGGCATAAATCGGATCAGTCATGGCCCCGTTGAACCCCTGCACGCGGCAGATGTCCAGCGATTCCCAAGCTGGTCAAAGCATATCGGCCAAACGCTCGCGCAGCCAACGATGGGCGGGATCGTTTTGGGACCTGACATGCCAGACCATAGCAACATCGGTCACCGCAATCGGCTCTGGCAGGGCATAAACCGCAAGGCCCTGCCCAGTAACCAGATGGACTGCAAGGGGCCGGGGCAGAATTGACACCAGTGGTGTGCGCGACAACATCGCCGCAAGGGTATGCACATCCGGCAGGGTAACGACCGTGCGCCCGGCTTTCTGTCCGGGGTTCGCGCCACAATCCG
>TARA_R100000789_G_scaffold69055_3_pt1 | contig 10496 bp, 10 predicted proteins | sample TARA_R100000789 | Tara Oceans TARA_R100000789 (sample SAMEA2623403) | marine metagenome | biome: marine biome (ENVO:00000447); feature: mesopelagic zone (ENVO:00000213); material: "saline water (ENVO:00002010), including plankton (ENVO:xxxxxxxx)" | depth 450 m | reverse complement strand
GGGGGGGGCGCGCCCCGCTTTGGGGCGCGCGGTGTCAAGCTCAGCGAGCGGCGGTCCATCCCTGATAGTCGCCAAGATTGTCGCTGGTGATCAGCTTGGGCTCCAGCAGGACGGTGTCTTCTTCGGGTGTCTCACCCATGAAGACGTCATAGCCCATCTGCAGCGCCTGACCGGCCATGATATAGGGGTCCTGGCTGGCGGAGGCCTTGATCAGCGAGTCGCCTTTGGCCAGTTCGTCCTCGATCACCGGGGCGCCGTCGACGCCGGTGATGATGAACTCGGACCGGCCCAACTGGCGGGCTGCCAGCGCGGCACCCACGGCGGTGGGATCGTTGATGGCAAAGACGGCGTCGATCTTGTCAAAGCGGGTCAGCAGACCCTGCATCACGTTCAGACCGCCATCGCGCGACGCCTTGCCGTTCTGGTCGTCGGACAGCACGTTGATGCCCTCATTGGCCTCGAACACCTCTTGGCAGCCCGCGACGCGGTCGATGATCGAAGAGCTTTGCGGGCCGTTGATGATGATCACGTCGCCGGTGCCGTCCAGCGCGTCGACGATGTGCTGGCACGCTTTGCGCCCTGCATCCACGTTGTCGGTCATCACGGTCACGTCCGCGCCGGGAGCCGACACGTCAAAGGCGGCGACCACGATGCCGGCATTCTGCGCCCGCTTGACGGCGGGGGCGATGGCGGCCGCGTCGACCGCGTTCAGCATGATGATGTCAACGCCAGAGGCGATGAAGTTGTCGATCTGGCTGACCTGTTTGTTGAGGTCGTAATCGGCAGAGACCGAGGTGACCTGCACGTCGGGGTTGATCTCTTTCGCGCGGTCCTCGATGCCTTTGATGGTTGCGACGAAGAACGGGTTGCCCAGCAGCCCGACCGAAATGCCGATGCTTTCCAGTTGCTTGTCCTGCGCCAGTGCGCCGGTGGCCAGCAGCGCGGTTGCGGCTGCGGATGTAACGAGGGTCTTAAGAATACGCATGTTATCCTCCCATGGTGTTGATGCGTTGTAATGTCGTGGATTCGCAGGGGTTTAGGTGCGGGCGCCGCCCTTTAGTCGGTAGCGGTCCAGCGCCACGGCGACGATGATGACCAGCCCCTTGATGATGAATTGCCAGATGTCGGAAACGCCGGTCAGGATCAGGCCGTTTGACAGCACGGCAATGATCAGTGCGCCGATCAGCGTGCCCCAGATGCTGCCCACACCGCCGACAAACGAGGTGCCGCCAAGGATCACCGCCGCGATGGCGTCGAGCTCATAGGCTTGGCCCAGTTGCAGCCCGTTGGCGGCATAGAGGCGCGCGGCAGACATCACGCCACCCAGTCCGGCCAACAGCCCCGACATGCCGTAGACGAACAGCAGCACGAGGCTGACCTTGATACCCGCCAGTCGCGCGGCCTCGTGGTTGCCGCCTGTCGCGTAGATCCATGTGCCCAGCACGGTGCGGCGCAGGATTACCCAAGAGATCACGACCGTCAGCAGCGCCACGATGGCCAGCCAAGGCACGCCCAAAAGCGTACCGTTGCCGATAAAGTCAAACGGCAGGTCGGCGTTGAAAACGGTTGTGTCGCCGCCCATCAGGCGGGCCACGCCGCGCACCGCCGTCAGCGCCCCAAGCGTGACAATAAAGGGTGGCAGGCCAAGAAAGGCCACCAGCCCGCCGTTGATCAGGCCAAAGACCAGCCCCATGGCCAGCCCGGCAGGGATGCCCATCATGCCCCATCCGGGGATCAGTGACATCGACACCGCCGCCATGGCAGAGGCCGCAAGGATCGAACCGACGGACAAATCGATGCCCCCGGTCAGGATGACAAAGGTCATCCCGGCGGCCAGCACGACATTGATAGAGGCCTGCTGCGTGACGATAGAAATGTTGTTCACCGACAGGAATTTGCCCGTCATCAGTTGAAAGCCGATCGCCAGCAGGATCAGGACAGGCAACATCCCCAGCGCTCTGATCGTGGCCTTTAGCCGTTCTGTATTGGCAGGGCCGCTGCCCGTCTGTGCCGTATCGCTCATGTGTTTTCCTCCCACGCGGGCCTAGTCAGGCCGCGGCCCCTGTCGACAGGGTCATGATCTCTTCTTGTTCAACCGGCTTGCCGGGGGCGGCGCGCACCTCTCCGGCGATCTCTCCGTCGCGCATGACCAAAACCCTGTCGGCGACCCCGATGATTTCGGGCAATTCGGACGAGATCATCACCACGGCCATCCCCTCGCGCGCGAGGCGGTCGATCAGGCGATAGATTTCGGATTTCGCGCCGACATCGACGCCGCGTGTTGGCTCATCCAGAATGACGACCTTGGGTTGTGCCTCCAGCAGGCGGGCCAGCAGCACTTTTTGCTGGTTGCCGCCCGACAGCGCGCCCACGTTCAGCCAGGCCGAAGGCGTCTTGACCCCCAACTCGCGGATTGCATTGGCGGCGCGGTCCGCCTGTGCGCGAAAGTTCAGAAAACCGCCGCGATGCGCGTCGCGTTCATGCACGCAGGTCGAGATGTTCTGCGCGATGGTCATGTCCAGAAACAGACCCAGCGCCTTGCGATCCTCGGTCAGGTAGACGATGCCGTGGCGCAGGGCCTCGCGCGGGCTGCGCGGCGTGACTTTGGTGCCGTTCAGCGTGACGGTGCCGGCGGTGGCTGGGTCCGCGCCGTAGATCAGGCGCGCCAGTTCGGTGCGCCCGGACCCGACGAGGCCGGACAGGCCCAGCACCTCACCCTCATGAACCTCAAAGGTGCAATCCTTGACCAAGCGGCCGTCCGACATGCCCTCGACCCGCATCACCACATGGCGGGCGTCATCATGGGCGACGTGGTCCTTGGTGTAAAAGGTCGACAGGTCGCGCCCGACCATCATGGACACCAGCGTGCGGGCGTTCAGCTGTTCCTTGTCCAGTGTGCCGACATAGGCGCCGTCGCGCAGCACCGAACAGCGGTCCGCCAGACGATAGATCTCGTCCATACGGTGGCTGATATAGATCACCGCGATCCCCTGTGCGGTCAGCCCCTCGATGACCTGAAACAGACGTTCCGTCTCGCGGCTGGACAGAGAGGTCGTAGGCTCGTCCATCACGATGATGCGTGCATCAGAGGCCATGGCGCGGGCGATCTCGACCAGTTGCCGTTCGCCCAGTGACAGGCTGCCGACGCGGGTCGCGGCGGTAAAGTCGATGCCCAACCGGTCCAGCACCGGCTGCGTGCGCGCCGCCATGCTGGCGCGGCTGATAAAGCCAGAGCGCGACGGTTCGCGCCCCAGAAAGACATTCTCGGCCACGCTCAGGTTGGGCGATAGCGACAGCTCCTGATAGATCACGGCGATGCCACGCCCGCGCGCCTGTTTCGGGTCGCCGGTGGGAATAGGTTGGCCGTCCACCAGAACCTCGCCGCCGGGATCGGCAACATAGGCCCCCGACAGCACCTTCATCAGCGTCGATTTCCCAGCGCCGTTTTCGCCCATTAGGGCGTGGACCTCGCCCGGAAAAGCGGTCAGCGAAACGCCCGACAGCGCCTTGACCGGGCCAAAGGTCTTTGAAATCTCGCGCATTTCCAGCAGCGGTGTCATGCGGCGCCCGCTTTGGTTTGTGCCACGGTAAAGGTCACCCCCTGGTCGTCCAGCATCGCGGCGTCGCGGTCGCTGAGCCCATCATCGGTGATCAGGCGCGTCACACGGGAAAACGGCAGCGCCAGCTTGGGCGGGCGTTCGCGGAACTTGCGGCTGTCGACCAACACCACGATCTCATTCGACAGGTCGCACATGTCATTGATAAAGCGCACCAGCAGCGGGTGGCTTTCCAGCAGGCCGTCCGTCCCAACCCCAAGCGCGCCAACAAAGAACTGCGACGCGTAGAATTCGTAACTGCCGCGCGCGGGGTCGTACAGAATGCCCGGCTCTCGGTGCAGGTCGCCGCCGCCCACCGTCAGCTGGCAGGTGCCGTGTTCAGACAGATACCCGGCCAGCGGCATCGAATTGGTGAAGACACGCACGTTGCGATTGGCGATGTGCTGGCCAAAACGGAAACAGGTCGAGCCGCCATGCACGATGATCAGGCTACCATCGCGCACCAGCTTGCCCGCCTCATGGGCGATGGCGGTTTTTGCCTCAACCGCGATGTCCCGATTTTCGATGAAGGGCAGTGAGACGGCGCGTGGGCGCGTTGCGCCGTCCAGCGCGGCAATGCCGCCATGAACCTTTTGCGCAAGGCCGGCCTCGTCGAGCTTGTCGATATCGCGCCGGATGGTGGCGGCAGAGACCTTGAACATAAGCTGCAACTCCTTCGCCGAAGCAAAGGCGCGTTCGGTCAAAAGCTGTGCAATCGTCTCGTGACGCTGAGATTCGCTCATGTGCTGGCCTCCCTGCTCAACTGGTACGACGAGAACCGCTCATACAGCAACGGAAAAATGCCATGTATGACGAAAAATCGCCGCGCTGCGGCGCGGCATCGCTAGGGTTTATTGGAATTCGCACCCCTCGATGAATGAGCGATATGCGTCATGGGGACAGGATGTGTTGGTGCGAGGCCTGCGAACACGCCCCGGAAGGCTCTGTTGCGCTGGCTCAGTCGAAATGTGAGGCATAGAGCATTTTCAGAAGGGGAGCCAAATGTCGCGTCGAGATCCGTTCACACAACACCGTTTCCCGAAAGATGTTTTCTTGTTGGCGGTGCGCCGGTATTGTCGTTAGCCGCCCTCCTACCGCGATATGCGTGAACTTTTGGCTGAACGTGGGATCACGGTTGATGCTGCGACGATCTACCGTTGGGTCCAAAAGTTTGAGCCGGCTGTCAACGGAGGAGCAAAATCCGCCCACTGTGGCGGAATAGAAGTCGGCCAGTTTGGGGCGCGCGTCTTGGAGCGTGTGGCCCTCAATTGGCAAGCACGCTCCTATGTGTTGAGGATCACTTATTGGTTGCGGCGAGGCGGGCGCGGCTTTGGCTGAGACGGTAGGTTTCGCCGTTCATTTCCAGGATGTTGGCGTGATGGATCAGGCGGTCCAGCAGCGCGGCTGTCAAGCGCTCGGTGCCGATAGTTTCGGTCCATTCCTCGAAAGGGAGATTGCCTGTGATCACTGTAGAGCCGCGCTCGTAGCGCTGTGAGATCAGTTCGAACAGGAGCTCGGCGGCGGTCACTAAGGCGACGGGCAATCCCCTCGGACAGGCGGCCAGCCCAAGGCCGAGGGCGACATGGTTCTTGCCGGTACCCGACGGCCCAAGCGCGATCACGTTCTCTTTGCGATCAACCCATTCGCAGCGTGCCAGGTCCAGCACCGTCATCGTGTTCAAGGACGGGATGGCCATGAAGTCGAAGCTGATCCGTTGCCAGGCCGTGGCTTGCAGCGCGAACCATGAGAGGGGAGGCTTTTGACAGCCGGGAACTTTGCCGCCTTGATCCGGCGTTCCACCATGCGCCGTTCCCGGTCGATCAGTTCCAGCTCGGTCAGCCGGGCCAGATAGCGCACATGATCCACTCCCACTGCTGCCGCGAGGCGGGCCTGCTTGTCATACTCGCGCAGGAAGGTGGGCAGACGCAGGGTCTTGAGGTGATGCGCGAGCGGCAATTCTGGGGCGTCCGTCATGCCTCACCGCCGGCCAGCAGGCTCATGTAGGAGGTGGCGGAGGTCGTCGCGATATTGGTCCCGGGCAAGAAGGGACAGACATCCAGATCCAACCTCGGAGGCCGCCGTTCGACCCGGCACAAGACAAGGTGCTTGATCGCGTCAGAGCTGATGGCCTGCATTCGCAGGGCGTCCCGGACAGCCAGATGCAGCACCTCGACCTCGAAGCGTTCCATCAGGCGCAGAACCTGCACATATTCTCGTTTGCAGGCTTTGCCCCGCCGGGCTTCCAGTAAACGCTGGATCGTGCTGAAGGCTCCAGACAGGTAGAGGGGCGGCCTGATCGAAGGACATGATCTTGCGCTCGATCAGCGGCAGGGAATGCAGCGGATCGAACACCATGTCGCCGGTGTCATAGGATCGTGGTTGGTCTGCGATCACCTGCTCCGCACTACCGATGACGACGCAGGTGGCGAAGCCCTTGTTCCAGACCGGGCGGTAAGTGACGAACAGGGCAGCGTACAGTTGAGGCGGCGCGGCGAACGCGTGCAGCTAGAGTTTCAGCGCGACATCCCGGAATCAACCTTGCGCGCCGCGTTGGACAAGCTCATGGAACAACGGAAAAAATCACGAGTTTTGCCAGTTGGAAAGGCCATCGAAATCTAGGTTTGACCAACGCCTGATAATCCCGTTCGCGTTATGCGTTATCTTAACGTAGGGCAATTCAGGCCGGGAAGGCGCTGGCCGTCAGCTGGGAGCGACAAGCGAAGAGCCACCGCAGACGTGCAGAACCTGCCCCGTGATCGCTCCGGCGGGAGGGCTCAGCAGGAAGGCAACGGTTGCCGCGACTTCTTCGGGGCGGATCACACGGCCAATGGGGTTCTGCACGACGGCGGGTTCGCCACGGGAAGGATCGGTCAGCATCGGTGTGTCCGTCGCACCTGGCGCCACGAGGTTGGCGGTGATCCCGCGCGGCGCTAGTTCCAGCGCCCAGCTGCGCACCAAACCGTTCAGAGCCGCTTTCGTTGCCGCATAGGCGCCGCGACCCGGCCGACCCAGTGCACCACGGCTTGACAACGCGACGATCCGTCCGCGCCCGTCCGGCAAGCGCGGAGCAAGGACGCGACCAAGGGTCATGGCCACGCCGACATGAAGCGCCCACATGCCGTCGGCCTCTGCTCGGCGGGCCTCGTCGATCCGCCCGGTCCGCACGATACCGGCTGAATGGACGATGCCGGTGACGCCTTCTAGTTCAGCCAGCGTGGTTTCCAACGCGTCATCGTCCAGCAGGTCCAGTTGCCGGGCAGCGAAACCTTCGCACGACAGTGCGGGTGCGGCGCGGTCCAGTCCAGTTACGCACCAGCCCGCATTCAGAAGTGCACTGCTGACTGCCAAACCGATCCCCGATGAGCTGCCCGTCACCACTGCGTGGCACGCCGTTTCGGTAGCATTCATGACACGTTCCCGGCGGCGGCACTCTTTGGCGGCACCAGCGGCAGGACGGTGCTCCCAAAAACCTCGAGCTCTTCCAGCATTGGAGAGAAGCGCAACATGAGCAGATCGACGCCTGCCGCCTCGTAGGCGCGAATTCGTTCGGCCAGCAATTCGGGTGTGCCCACAAGGCCGGGGGCGAGGGCGCGCGCTGCGATGCTGGCAATGCGATCACGTTGGCCGTATTCCTCCAGTGCCTCGGCCTCACGCAGGGCCTCGGCCATGGTGGGACGGCAGATGACATGGGCGCTCAAACCCACGCCCAGCTTCCGGCCATGGCCCTTGGCGCGGGCCTGCATCGCTGCAACATCGTCACGAAGACCGGCAAGGTTTTCCTCGAAGGCGTCACGACCTTCGGTCACGCCAGCGAACCAAGTGTCGCAGCGGCTGGCGGACATGTCGCGACTGGCCTCGGACCGACCGGCGGCATACAACTCCGGCCCACCCGGCCGCACCGGGCGGATGGGCAGGCTGCCTTCGTTCACCCTGTAATAGGTGCCGTCGAAACGGAAATTTTCGTTGCTCCAGAGCCCTCGCATGACATCGACGAACTCGGTCAGCCGCGCACCACGTTCGGCCGGGTCATCCAGCCAGTTGCCGTTGCCGAACAGATCAATCTCTTCTTTCCACCAACCGCCAATGACGTTCAGGCAAAAGCGCCCGCCACTGACCCGATCCAGCGATGCCCCCATCTTAGCGACCATTTGCGGCGTCACGACACCGGCATGGGCGGCGACCATGAGCTTGATCGCCGAGGTCCGCTGTGCCAGCGCCGAGGCCAGCACCCAGCTTTCCAGGTCCGGGCCTTGTAACCGTTCGGCTATCAGCGTGACGTCAAAGCCAAAATCCTCCGCGCGGCGGATTACGTCCACGACGAATTCGAAGGACGCGTCGGCCATGCCTTGTCCTTTGCCAATGGTCTGCAAGTCGCTGACCGCGGCAGCCATGCGCGGTTCGTGGCGCACGACATGGGGCAAGGGGGCCCAGATACCATATTTCATCACGGGGTTCCTTCTGACGTTCTTGGCCGACTCGATCGGCACGGAGGGTGCGCAGGCGGAGCGAAAGGGAAGTGAAACCACCACGCGAACTGTCGGGCGCAATCTGCCGGGGCATTCATCATAGTGTCAACAAAAATGAACATGTGCACGAAATTTCGGCTAGATTCAGGGAATATTGACCTCATTCGTGGCGATGACCGGCTTATGTCCCAAAAAGAGTTGACACTTTGATGGTTTGGCGATTTTCTTCCAGCAAGCCAACACGACACTGACCTGCAACAACCAAGCGAACGACACAGACATATGCCCCAAACCAAGTTCCACGGCACACTCCCCTGCGGAGCCCGCGCATGACCACGTCCAGCCTAGAGGTTTCTGGCGTCGAGCTTCGGTATGGCACGTTTCAGGCGCTGAAGGGGATCGACCTGTCGCTGGACAGCGGGCAGTTTCTTGCGCTGCTTGGTCCATCTGGCTGCGGCAAGACCTCGCTTCTGCGGTCAATCGCTGGGTTCGAGCGTCCACAGGCCGGGGCCATCGAGGTTGACGGCAAGGACATGATGCCGCTGCGCCCGCGCGAGCGGAACCTCGGCATGGTCTTCCAGCATTACGCCCTGTTCCCGCACCTCACGGCGCTGGGAAACGTCGCCTTTGGACTGAAGTGTCGCGGCACCCCGCGTGCCGAGCTGGCCGATCGGGCGACCATGGCTCTTGATCTGGTGGGGCTGTCGCACCTGGCGGACCGGCGGCCGCGCCAGCTTTCCGGCGGGCAGCAGCAGCGCGTGGCGCTGGCTCGTGCGCTGGTGATCGAGCCGAACCTGCTGCTGCTGGATGAACCTCTGGGCGCGTTGGATCGAAAGCTGCGGATCGAGATGCAGACTGAGTTGCGGCGCATCCAGCAACGGTTGGGGGTGACGGCAGTGTTCGTGACACACGACCAGGAAGAGGCCATGGCGATGGCCGACAAGATTGCCATCATGCGGGACGGGGTGATCGAACAGGTCGGTGGCCCTCAGGATATCTTTGCCGCCCCGGCATCGCATTGGGCGGCCGAGTTTATCGGCAGCGGCAACCTTGTCTGCGGCGCCCTGCGCCCGAACGGAAAAGGCGGGCTGGACCTGGACGGGGTGCCCGGTGTCGATCTGTCGGTGTCCGAGCAGGCCGCCACCGGACGGCTGCAGTCCGATGGGCGCGGCACCCTGTTCGTGCGGGCGGAAAAGCTGACCCTGACTGCACAGAACGAAGACGCGGTACCGGGCACGGCCCGCGTAACATCGCAACGCTATCTGGGTGTTCACTACGAGGTTCACGTCGAGACGGCGGCCGGCCCGGTCCGGGCGCTGGTCGCCCCCGAGAGCGCCAGCCAGTTGGAGGTGGGCCGCCCGGTTACCGTCAGCGCCGCCCCCGAACAAATCCATCTCTTACCCCTTCCAGACAAGGAGACAACATAATGCAGGATTTCACACGACGCGGTGCGCTCGGCCTGATCGGCGGAGCCACGGTTGCCGGCCTTGCAGCGCCTCGGTTGGCCCGCGCAGCGACTTCGCTGAACATCGGGACGTTCGGGGGGACGTATGAAAGCATCCTTCGCTCCTCGGTCATCCCCGGGTTCGAGGCGGCACATGGCGCGTCGGTGTCGCTGGAACTGGGAATTGGCAATACCTTCATTCCCAAGGTCATCGCTTCGCGCAACAACCCGCCCTTCGATGTCGTCTATGTCAATGAAGATGAGGCCATTTTTGGCGACACCGCCGGCCTTTGGGCCGATATCGACCCGGCCGAGATCCCGAACCTGGCCGATGTCTACGACATGGCAAAGCCGCCAGTCCTGCCGCAATACACCGCGATGATCTACGAGTTCGGGCTGGCCTACAATCCCGACAAGATGGACGCCCCCACCTCGTGGGAAGACCTTTGGCAGTCGGGCATCACCGTCGGCGTGCCGCATATCTCGGCCACCTACGGCATTATCTTCCTGATGATCGCCGCGCAGTTGAACGGCGGCGGGGCGGAGAATATGGCCCCCGGCTTCGAGAAGCTCAAGCAGCTCGATGACATGATGATCTACAAGGGCGTGACGGACGGCTTCGGCAAGTTCCAGCGCGGCGAGATGGACGCGGCGCTGTTCTATACCCACCGCGTGCAGCTGCTGATGGATGACGGCATCAATCTGGCGCTCGCCACCCCCGAAGAGGGCACCTATGGCATGCGCACCGGCATGCAGATCCCGGCCCATGCCACCAACATGGACATGGCCAAGGAATGGGTGAACACCGCGATGAGCCCGGATTACCAGTTGAGCTTTGCGCCCAAGCTGTACAGTCCCTCGAACAAGACGGTCGAACTGCCGGCCGAGCTGGCGGCCAAGCACGTCTACGGGGCCGACAAGATCAACAGCCTGCGCTTCGCGGACTGGGGCGTTCTGAACCCGCAGAAACCTGATCTGCTGGCCCAGTGG
>TARA_R100000789_G_scaffold1050_4_pt1 | contig 10524 bp, 9 predicted proteins | sample TARA_R100000789 | Tara Oceans TARA_R100000789 (sample SAMEA2623403) | marine metagenome | biome: marine biome (ENVO:00000447); feature: mesopelagic zone (ENVO:00000213); material: "saline water (ENVO:00002010), including plankton (ENVO:xxxxxxxx)" | depth 450 m | reverse complement strand
ACGATCGAAACGCCGATCACCTCGGTCGTGCCTGAACTCGGGGCGACCGCCCTGCCCTATATCTTCTCAGGCCGTGAGCATGTGGCGCGGGCGCTCGACGGCGAGGCCGGCGACAAGATCGAGGCGATGCTGGTGGCCAAGGGGCTGCGGCCTGTGGCCTTTCTCGAAGGCGGGTTCCGTCAGATCACCAACAATGTGCGCCCGATCAACACGCCGTCGGATCTCGAGGGCGTAAAAATGCGCACTCCGGGCAGCGCGCTGCGGATCAAGATCTTTAACGCCTATGGCGCCAACGCCTCGCCGCTGCCGTTCAGCGAGCTTTACTCGGCGCTGCAAACCGGCGTGTTCGACGGTCAGGAAAACCCGGTGATCTGGGCCAAATCCCAGCGGTTCTACGAGGTGCAGAAGTATCTTTCGCTGACCAACCACCTCTATACGGTGACCTATCTCCTGATCAGCGAAGACAAGTTCCAATCGCTGAGCGAAGAGCAGCAGCAGGCCGTGATGCAGGCCGGTGACGCGGCCGAAGCCTATTCGGTCGAGCTCGGCACGCAGGCGGATCAGGAGATCGTCGATTTCCTCAGGGAGCAAGGCATGCAGGTGAACGAGGCAGATGTGGCCGCCTTTACCGCCGCCTCGCAGCCCATCTGGGACGAGTGGGCCGGCGAACAAGGTGCCGTGGCGCAGGAGCTGATTGAGCTGATCAAGGCCGCGCGCCCTGAATAATCCGCTCGACCAAGGGACAACGAGGCGTACGCCATGATCAATCGAATACTGGAAGCCATCATTGCCGGTCTGCTCGTCGCAGCGGTTGGCGTGGCCTTTGTCGCGGTCATCTATCGCTATGCGCTGGACTCCGCGCTGAGCTGGAGCTTCGAGCTCTCCCTTGCTCTGCTGACCTATATCACGTTTCTGGGGGCCTATCTGGCCCTCAGGAAAGGCGCCCATCTCAAGGTGACCTTGCTGGTCGACCGGCTGCCACGCCCCCTGCGCGGGGTCAGTTTTCTCTTCAATCAGGTGCTGATCGCGATGCTGGGCTGGATCATGCTGTGGCATGGCGGGCGGCAGGTGATGCGCTTTGCCGATCAGACCACGACCGTGCTCGAAATCTCGACCGCCTGGTATTACGCCGCGATCCCGGTGGCAGGCGGGCTGATCCTGCTCGATGCCATCTGGCTGATGGGCGTCGGCGCGATCCGCCTGTTTCAGGGCAGTGAGGCTGATCCGCGTCCGAACCAATCCGGGGAGATCTGAACGATGACCCTTCTTCTCGCGCTTTGCATCCTTCTCGGTCTCATCGGCTTTGGTGTGCCCATTGCCGTTGCCCTGATCGCGATTGCCGTTGGCATCTTCTGGATGGCCGATGTCGATCAGCTGATCGTGGCGCAGCGTCTCTATCGCGGCGTTCAGAGCTTTCCGCTGCTGGCCGTGCCGCTCTTTATTCTGGCCGGTCAGATCATGAGCCGGAGCGGCATTTCCGGCCATCTCGTGGCCTTTGCCAAAACGCTCGTCGGGCAGATGCGCGGCGGTCTGGCGGCGGTGAATGTCGTGACCTCGATGTTCTTTGCCGGTATGAGCGGCACGTCGATGTCCGACACCGCCGCCGTGGGCGGCATGATCATCGATCCGATGGTGAAACGCGGCTATTCGCGGGCCTTTACCGGGGCCGTCACGGCCGCCTCGTCGACCATCGGCATCATCATTCCGCCGAGCGTTCCGATGGTCATTCTCGGGGCCTATCTCGGCATATCCACCGGCGCGCTGTTTGCCGCGGGGCTGATTTCCGGGGTCGTCCTTGGGCTCGCTCTGATCTTTGTGGCCTGGCTCATCTCGATCCGTGCCGGCTATCCGGTGGAAGAGAAATTCGCGCTGCGTCGCGCCGGGTCGGCCTTTGTGAAGGCGCTGCCGGCGCTCTTGATGCCGGCGATTATCCTCGGCGGTATTCTGGGTGGTATCTTTACGCCGACCGAAGCCTCGGCCGTGGCGGTGGTCTATGGCGCGGCGGTGGGCATGTTCTACTATCGCACGCTGACGCCCGCGCTGCTCTATCAGACGCTTTGCGAAGCGGCCGTGCTCAGCGGGGCGGTCATGCTCGTCACTGCTGCGGCCCATGTGATGGGCTTTGCCTTTACCTATGAACAGCTCGCGGACAGCATCCTGCGCCCGCTGGCCGAGCTCGAGATGTCGCCGGTGATGTTCCTGATCCTGCTCAGCGTGATCATGATCGTTGCGGGCACCTTTCTCGACGGCATTGCGATGATCTTTATCATCGTGCCGCTGTTCTTCCCGGCCACGGAAATGCTGGGCATCGACCCGGTGCATTTCGGCATGGTCGTGGTTCTGTGCTGGGGCATCGGCCAGCAGACCCCGCCGGTCGGGGCCGCGCTGTTCATCACCTCGGCGATTGCCAAGGTCGATATGCTGTCGCTCACCCGCGCCAACCTGCCCTTTATCGGGGTCATGCTGCTGGTCCTGCTGGCCGTGATCCTGTTCCCCGAAATCCTTGTCCTATCGGTGCCGCGCGCCCTGGGACTCTGACCTGTGTTTTTGACGAAAGAAGGCCACCACTCATGATGAACAAGAACCGCTTTATCGACGTTATCTATACGCATACGGATGGCGAACCGACCTGCATCATCCCGCCTGATGCGATCCCCTATCCGCATGGGCTCGACATTCGGGGCAAACGCGACTTTATCCGCGAGAATTACGATTATGTGCGCACCGGGCTCTTGCGGGAACCGCGCGGGCATCACGATATGGTCGGCGTGTTCGTGACGCCACCCTCCAGCCCGGAGTTCGACGCTGGCATGCTCTGGTGTGACGGGGATGATTTCATGGAGATGTGCGGCCATGGCACCATTGCCCTGTCGATGGCGATGATCGCGCATGGGATGGTGCATAGCGGTGAGACGGATGTGGCCAAGATCCGCTTTGAGACACCTCCGGGGCCGGTGACCTCCGAGGTCGGGTTCGAGAATGGTCAGGTCGCCTGGACCCGGTTCCAGAACGTCCCCGCCTTTGTGCTCGAGGCCGATGTGCCCGTCACGCTTCCCGAGGTGGGCGAAGTGCCCTGCGACATTTGCTTTGGCGGCAATTTCTTCGCGGTTCTGAAATGGCCCTATCCGAACCGTCCGATCGGTCCGGAAAACGGCAAGATGCTCTCTGAAATGGGCGTGATGGTCAAAGACCAGATCAACGCCAAGATGACGGTTCAGCATCCCACCGAGAGCCAGATCAAGGGGCTGAACTTTACCACCTTCTGGCAGGAGCCGGATCACCCTGACAGCCTCTATCGCAATGTGCATGTCTTTTCCGATGGCAAGCTCGACCGCTCGCCCGGGGGCACCGGAACCTCGATGATGATGGCCTATTTCGAACGCCGTGGCGCTATGAAGATGGGTGAGGTCATCCGCTCGGAAGGTCTTCTGGGTATTGGCCGGTTCGAAGGTGAACTGATCGGCGAAACCGACCTCAACGGGGTGCGCGCGGTGATCCCCACCGTCAAAGGCACCGCCAAGGTCACGGGCTATGCCAAATGGCTCATCGACGAGACGGACCCGGTCGGTCGCGGTTTCGTCGTCACCTGATCCATAGGGATGCTTCGGGGCGTGCCGTGTCTGCGGTGCGCCCCGCATGGATCAGTTGCCACCCTCAAAGCCCACCACCTTGAGTGTGAATTTTTCAACATAATCCACCAGATGCTCTACCGCCCTCTCCGCGTCTTCGGGATTGGCGTCGGCGATGGCCCCGGCGACGCGGGCATGGGCCGTTGCCATGGCCTGAATGTCCCACAGGCGCTGCCGGCAAACAGGCGATAGCCAAATCAACGCCACAAACACCGTGGAACTTCCTACCGCAGAAATGGCAGCTTGACCCTGCCATTGCCGCGCTATCGCATCGACCCTGACTCCACCGAGTAGCGGATTTGCCTTGGCCTTTGACTCTTGCTTCCCCAAGTTACAAAGCAAAACGTCTACAAATCTAGAGGCACCTCACTTATACCCGAAGACCTCAGATGTAGTCGAACGCCCATTCATTGTAGCCCTGTTCGCCGCGATACCAGATGACCTTGCTGTTTTCGTCCTCGTCATGGTTCCAGAGGCGTTTGGTGCCTTGGTTCATGGCGGCGCGGACAAGGATGCGGCGTTGCTGGCTTAGCTTGATGTCGCGGATCAGGGTCTCTTCATTCCATTTTTGTCGCAGCTCATCGCGGAAGCGGGCGAGGGTCTCGGCCTGATCGGGCGCGTCGGCAAGGTTGCTACGCTCCTCTGGGTCGGTCTCGAGGTTGAAGAGCATCTCGCCGTCCTCGGAAGAGGCGATGTATTTATACGCGCCGCGACGGATCATGAAGATCGGGACCGGGGTGCCTTCGGCGAGGTATTCGGCATAGACGGCGCGCGTCGGTGCGGGGTTGCCGCGGTCGATCAGCGAGAGAAGATCGGTGCCTTCGAGCGGCTCGACCTCGGCGGGGGCCTCGGCAATCGCGTTGAAGGTCGGGACGAGATCGACGAGCGAGGTCAGTTCGCGCACCCGTTGCGGTGACATCCAGGGCGCCGAGATGATCAGCGGCACGCGCAGCGATTTCTCGTAGAAATGTTTCTTGAACCACATGCCGCGTTCGCCCAGCATTTCGCCATGGTCCGAGGTGAAGACGATGAGCGTCTTGTCTTCGGCGCCAGTGGCGCGGAGGGCATCGAGCACCCGCGCCATGAGGCTGTCGATATAGCTGATCGAGCCGTAATAGGCGCGGATGGCACGGCGCACGTCATCGTCGCTGAACTGGATGCCGAGCATGCCGAAATCCTTGAGCAGGCGCACGGCGTGGGGGTCATGCTCTTCTTCGGGCAGGGCGGGGACGCGCGGCAGGGGGATGTCGCAGTCCTCGTAGAGATCCCAGAATTCCTTGCGGCAGAGATAGGGTTCATGCGGGTGCGTGTAGGAGACCTGCAGGAAGAACGGGCGGTCGTCGTCGTTGCGGGCCATGTCATAGATATGCTGGACCGCTTTGAACGTGACCTCTTCGTCATAGTCGATCTGAACCGAGCGTTCGCAGATGCCCGCGATACGCACGGCGCGGGGATCGTTGGTGTCGCGTTTGCCTTCGTTGCCCCAGTTCGGCACCCAGGCGAAATCGCCGGGGTAGAGGTCTGCGGTCAGGCGTTTTTCAAAGCCGTGGAACTGATCCGGGCCGATGAAATGCATCTTGCCAGAGAGCGCCGTTTGATAGCCTGCGGCGCGGAGAAAATGCGCGTAGGTGGGGATTTCGGCCGAAAACTCAGCGGCATTGTCATAGGCGCCGACATGCGAGGCGAGCTGACCGGTGGCCATGGAAAACCGCGAGGGGGCGCAGAGCGGGAAGTTGCAATAGGCGTTTTCAAAGACCACGCCCTTGTCTGCCAGAGCGTCGATATTGGGCGCGTGGCAGATGCTGTCGCCATAGGCCCGGAGCGCCGAGGCGGTCAGTTGGTCGACTTGGAAGAAGAGGATATTGGGCCGATCGGTCACTTGTTGCCGCCTTTCGTGAAGAGAGAGTAGAAGAGGCCCGCGGGGCCGGCCTGATACCACCTGAGATGGCCGCGGTCGCGCGAGGAGATGCCAAAGCTTTGCGACACGCGGTCGATGACGATGGCGAGGAAGACGATGCCGAGCCCGCCGACGGTGGCGATGCCCATGTCGAGGCGGCCGATGCCGCGCAGCACCATCTGACCCAGGCCGGTGACGGAGATCATCGAGGAAACGACCACCATGGAGAGGGCCATCATGATGGTCTGGTTCACGCCGGCCATGATGGTCGGCATGGCCAGGGGCAGTTCGACCTTGATCAGGGTTTGCCGCCGGGTGGCGCCAAAGGCGCGGGCGGCTTCGACCATGTCTTCGCGCACCTGCCGGATACCGAGATTGGTCAGTCGGACCACGGGCGGCAGGGCGTAGATGAAGGTGACGATGACGCCCGAGACATTGCCGATGGAAAACAGCATCACAATGGGCACGAGATAGACGAAGGAAGGGATCGTCTGCATCAGGTCGAGCAGCGGTTGCAGCACGAACCAGAAGCGGTCGTTGCGGGCCGCCCAGATGCCCAGCGGAATGCCGATGAGGGCGCAGAAGACGACGCAAGTCAGCACGATGGAGAGCGTGGTCATGCTGGCCTCCCACGCGCCCATCAGGCCGATGGCGGTCATGCAGGCGGCGGCGATGAGCCCGAGCTTGCGCCCGCCGGCCTGCCAGGAGATGAGCACGATCAGCGCAAGGATGAGCAGATCAGGCGCGCCGGTGAGCCCGTCTTCGAGCGCGGTGAGCACGATGTCGAAGGGCACTTTGATCGCCTGAAAGATAAAGCGGAAATGGGTCACGACCCATTGCAGTGCCATTTCCACCCAGTCGCCGACCGGCACCCATTCGGTGTCGAAAATGTTCCAGATATCCATGTCTGTCTCCTAGCCGCGCAGCGCGCCGAGCGCGGTTTTGATCGAAATCATCCCGACCGCCGTGCCGTCGGAATTTGCCACCGTGACGGGGGACTGATCCTCCATGAAATGGTCGATGATCTGGGCCAGCTCGGCATCGGGTGCGACCTGTTTGGAGGTGGGGGCGCGTCCTTCGAGCGGCTCCATCAGGCTCTCGGCGCGGACGAGATGCACGCGGCTGATGCCTTTGACGAACTCGGCGACATAGGCGTCGGAGGGATTGGTGACGATCTCTTCCGGGGTGCCGATCTGGACAATCTCGCCATCGTTCATGATCGCGATATGGTCGCCCATGCGGATCGCCTCGTCGAGGTCATGGGTGATGAAGAGCGTGGTCTTCTTGAGGTGGCGGGAGAGTTTCAGGAACTGATCCTGAAGCTGTCGCCGGATGAGCGGATCGAGCGCCGAGAATGGTTCGTCCATGAGCAGGATTTCAGGATCTGCCGCCAGCGCGCGGGCGAGGCCCACGCGTTGCTGCATGCCGCCGGAGAGCTGATCGGGGTAGTGATCGATCCAGCCGTCGAGATCCATCGCCGCCAGCGCCTTTTCGGCGGCAGCGCGGCGGTCGGCGGGGCCGATGCCGCGGACCTCGAGACCAAAGCCCACGTTCTGTCCCAGCGTGCGATGCGGCCAGAGGGCCATGTGCTGAAACACCATGCCGATGGTTTCCGAGCGGAGTTGCAGCAGCGCGGTTTCGTCCATCGTGTCGACCCGGCGGCCGGCCACGTGGATTTCGCCCGAGGTCGGGTCGATCAACCGGTTCACATGGCGCAGCAGGGTGGATTTGCCCGAGCCGGACAGGCCCATGATGCAGAAGATCTCGCCGCGCTGGACGTTAAAGCTGGCATTGCGGACGCCGAGCACGCAGTCATAGCGGTCGCGCACTTCGGCCTTGCTCAGATTGTCGGAGAGCACGGCCTGCATGGCCTCGTCGGCGCGGCGCCCGTAGATCTTCCACAGACCTCGGCATTCGATTTGGGGGTTTTCCATACCCGGACCTTTCGAGAAAAAAGGGGCGCGACCGGGGTCGCGCCCGCCAGTCGCAGGGAGAGTTACTTGGCCGCGGCCGTGGCTTCGGCGATCCAGCTGTCAAAGAGCTCTTGGTTCGCGGCGATCCAGTCGGAGGCGTGGCGTTCGAAATCCTCGACCGTGTTTTCGCCATCGCGGAGTTTGACCTGGGCGGCGTTGACCGCAGCGATCGGGATGTCGACCAGTTCAAAGAATTTCGCGGCGGCCGGATTGTCGGCGAGGAAGTTATTGTTGGCGACGATATAGACATCGTTGGCGGCAAAGCCGGGGTCGAACCCATCGGCCTGCCGGGTCGAGCTGTCGTCGGAGGCGGGCACGCCGATCTGTACCACGTCGTCGCCGGGGACGAGCACATCGCTGATCCAGTTGGGTGTCCATGTGTAGTAGAAGATCGAACCGCCTTCGTTATAACGGGTGATCGTGTCGGCCATGATCGCGAAATAGCTACCTTGGTCGTGCTGGACCGCGTCGCGCAGGTCGTAGGCGTCGAGATGATCCTCGATTGCGAGTTCGCAGCCCCAGCCGGGGTTGCAGCCCGAGAGGTTGGCACGGCCGTCGCCATCGCTGTCAAAGAGCGCGGTGATGGCGGGGTCCTTGAAGTCTGCGATGGTGGTGATGCCATGGGCCTCGGCGGTGGCCTTGTCGATGTAATAGCCTTGGCCGGCGCCGGTGATCGCCGCCTTGACGCGGGTCATCACCGCGTCGCCGCCCGATTTCTCGAAGAAATCATCGTGAAGCGGTTTCCAGTTGTTGAAGGTGTAATCAGCGTCGCCCGAGGCCACGGCGAGATGCAGGGCCGGGAAATCCGCCTCGAGCGTCGGTTCGACCTCATAGCCAAGCGTTTCAAGCCCCTGCTCGACGATCTTGTGCTGAAACCAGGCATTGGCCGGGCTGCCCTTGATGGGCGAGACGGTGACGCCTTGGCCGGGCAATTCAGCGGCTGTGGCCGGGGCGGCGGTGATCAGGCCGAGGCCGAGAACGGTGGATAGCGTAAGCGAGGTGATATGTTTCATGAGTGGTTATCTCCCTAGTGTTGATCGGTCATTGCCGGTCTTTTTCCAATTTTTAATCAATTTTGGGTGAGTCTCGGTCATCTGTGAAGTTCCAAAATGCGAGCGTTTGTGTTAACCAGAGCGTTATGGTAAACCTACGCAAATCCCTTAACAGGCTTCCACACCTGATCGCCTTTGAAGCGGCGAGCCGGAAGCTCAACTTTACGCGAGCGGCGGAAGAGCTTGGCGTGTCGCGCGTGTCGGTCAGCCGCCAGATTGCCGAGCTTGAAGAGAGCCTTGGGGTGCGGCTCTTCAATCGTGAGCATCGAAGGTTGAGCCTGACGCAGGCGGGCCGGGCGCTTGAGGCAGAGGTCAATCCGGCGCTGCATCAGATTGCTGATGCGCTAAAGAGCGTGGCCGGTGCGGCGAAGGGGACGCGCCTGTCGGTGACGACCACCTCGGCCTTTGCGACCTATTGGCTGATGCCACGGCTGGTCGATTTCAGCAACCGGTTCCCCCGGATCGAGCTCGATCTTGTGGTGGCGGACCGGATGCTCGATCTTGCGGCGGAGGGGATCAATGTGGCGGTGCGTTATTCCGCGACCGAGCCGCGCGAGGGGCGTGTGCGGCCGCTGTTGCAGGAGAAGGTGTTTCCAGTGGTGAGCCCGCGCTATGCGGCGCGGACGGAGCTCACGCAGGCGTCGGACCTGTTGCAGGAGCATTTGCTACATCTGTCGGGCATCTATCGGCCCGGAGCGCGCTGGCCGAGCTGGTTTCGCAGCAACGGGCTCGAGCCGCCGCCTGAGGGCAGCGGCGTCGTGGTCAACACCTATATCAACATGCTGCAGGCGGCGATTGCCGGGCAGGGTGTCGGGCTGGCGGGCAACCCGCTGGTCGATCCCTACCTCGCCGATGGTTCATTGATCCGGGTGCCGGGGTGCAAGGAGGTGGTACGCGACCATTACTACCTGATGGACATGACCCGAGATCGCGAAGATGCGCAGATTTTCTGTGACTGGATCATGGATCAGGCGATCAATGGGACTTGACTGACCAGCCCCACCTGAGTTGTCGAGTTGAATGTTAGTGCATGACCGGCGCTGGTTTCATTGGGATGATGGGGTCCGGTGCCGGTGGGCGGTATGCCCGCAGCAATAGCATCGGCTTGGCGGGAAGGCCGTTCATCCCATTAGGTCAGCTGGTCTGGCGGCTCGGCACGGCGAGAAGAAAACAGTGATGATCACTGCGACCTATCTGAAGGCACATTGAACGCGCTACGATCGGCACGGCGATTTCAGGAAAGTCACTGGTCGCCCACACACAGCCTGGAAAGAATATTTTCAACATTTGAACACCTGACTGTCCCACGCTGTTTGATCACCTGTCGTCGGAAAGCACAGGATTTTCTCTGGCGATGGTCCTCACAGCTAAAGCGCCTTTGGAGCGGAACGTTCAGGGGGCTGGCTCACTCAATCAAACCTAGCTCTCAATTCGACAGCTCCGCCCTCCGACCGGTGGTCACAAATCGTCAAAGCCCCGGTGGGTCATCTCCAGCTGATAGCGCCGCGTGTCCTGGCCCTCGGGCGCGTGTAGCGGAAACCTGGGCGCGGGGCTCGCGAACTCATGCAGATGCACCACGACCTGTTCCGCGTCGAGCAGCACGACGCCATAGGCCGGCGCCTCGAGCGAGCCGGGAATGGTCTCAGGTCCTGCCGCGAGATCGAGCGCCACCTGATGGTTGAGCCCGCGCATGCACGAAAAGCTCAGCCCGCGCCAGTTGCCAAAGACCGCCCGGTGCAGATGGCCGAAAAAGAGGTGACGAATGCGCGGCAGATGCGGCGCGATCACCTCATAGAACGGATCGGCGTCCTGCATCCTGATCGCGTCCATCCCGGCAATGCCGACGCGAAACGGCGGGTGATGCATGAATAGCAGCACCGGCCCGTCACAGGCGGCAAGCTCTGCGGCGAGCCAGTCACGCCGGGCGGCGCAATAGCTCCCGGCATGGCTGCCGGGGCGTTTCGTGTCGAGGC
>TARA_R100000789_G_scaffold70137_1_pt1 | contig 10543 bp, 9 predicted proteins | sample TARA_R100000789 | Tara Oceans TARA_R100000789 (sample SAMEA2623403) | marine metagenome | biome: marine biome (ENVO:00000447); feature: mesopelagic zone (ENVO:00000213); material: "saline water (ENVO:00002010), including plankton (ENVO:xxxxxxxx)" | depth 450 m | reverse complement strand
GCTGGTCCTATAGAGGCGCGTCAGCCGCCGTCAGGAAGGTCAGAGAGCAAATCGGGGCCGTGGCCTACGATATTCACAGCTGGCGCTACAACGCAGCCTGTGAGCTTCTGGAAGCGGGCTGCGGTGACGATCTGATTGCGGCTGTGACGGGCCAAAGCCCCGCGATGGTCCAGCACTACACAAAGAAGGTCCGTCAGCGCATTCGGGCGGTTCAGGCGCAGCAGATGCGGATAGGGCAGCGTCGGTGAGGGTGGAAAGCGGACTGTGAAGCAAGCTGCGGCAATCAGTTAGCCGCTGCGAGAGCGGTCACTCGGGCAACTCACGGCGAAGCGGGTTCGTGGCGGATATGAAGGTTGGAAGCTGCGCGAAGGGCATATGTTAGGCTTGTAAATTTCGATGCTTGAGTGTTTCCTAACATTATCGAGAACTATGAGGTTTGAAGTGGCCTGCAACCGCGGAAAAGCACACCCGGACACCAACACAAAATTGAAATTGTTTTCACATTCCGGAGGCTTCTGTCAGAATCCGAGTTGCGGCAAACTGTTGTTTCCAGAGGGACATCCAACCAATATTCACATCGCAGAAATGGCGCATATTTTTGCTTGCGCAGACAATGGGCCAAGATCGAACCCAGATCTATCTGCCGAAGAGCGCGGTGCTTACGAGAACATTATCCTTCTCTGCGCAAATTGCCACACTGAGATAGACAAGGCTCCAGAAAAGTATGATGACGCAACCGTAACAAAATGGAAGCGCGATCATTGGCAAAAGATTTCTGCGGCTCTGGGTGTAGTGAAGTTTTCCAAAAGGAAAGACCTAAGGGCTCAAATCGAACTCTTGCTTGCGGAGAACAGAGCAATCCATCGAGCTTTAGGGCCAGACTTAGATTATCAATACAACCCCGAGGCAGCCGAGGCTGAGGCATGGCAGACAAGAGTTCGCGGATCAATAATTCCCAACAGTAACAGAATGCTGGCCATCCTACATGATAATCGGCACCTCCTGACGGAGGACGAAGTTAACATTGTGGGTGACTTCAAGGTTCATGTTGACGGCTTAGTGCTGCGACACATCGACGGCCAAAACGTACCAAATGTTAGATTTCCAGCCAGAATGGACAAGATAGGCAAGAGTGAGACTGAACAATGAGTAAGGTTGACTTCATAAATAATGCACTTGCCGGCCATGATGGCGTTAAGGAGTTTGAGTGGTTAACTGACGATATCATCCTTATCAAGAATCATGATTACACAAACAATTTTATGGCAGGAATACTTTGGGAACAACTGGTAGAACCTCATCACGTTGGGCCTCTTGTCAAACACCATGTTTCATTTATTTCAAATATTCCGAAAATTGGATTGTGGAGTGGTGCCGCCATCAACATCTGCGAAGCTAACCATGTCGCTTGGGGCCGTTTCGGAGCGTTGTTATCTGCCTGCGGATCAAGAGATGACCCGCGAAACCACGTTGACAAAGAAATTGGCTTTGCCAGAACTGCCCTAGAGCAGCACAGCAGTGTTACTGCACTTGAATTCATTTTTCACAAGCTCTTCAAGCTACACCTCAGGAGTGGAATTTCAGTCAGAGTGGCGTTAGTGAATGACTATGACATCACAAGCGCTGAAGTGCGGTCTGCCAAAAAGTGGCTCGGCGACTTTGACTTAATACTAAAGAATAATCCCAATGGACGAATCACTGCGGACGCCAACAGTGCCGCCGAAAGCATTGGCGTGAAGATAATGAAGATCGGCGATCTTATGAAGCACCTCGCAAGCCTGTAGAACACTAAGTGATCGACTTCGTCAAAGCAGCGAGGGTTCCAGACCTCATTCGTTTGTGTGAGAGCCGAGGGATTTCTTGTGAGTGGTATATATTTGGGTCTGTCACAGCTGGTGACAGATCTCCATCAGATGTAGACGTCCTTTTGATTTGCGATGACAAGCACAATTTAGATCGCGCGCAAGATGAGGTCAAAGAATACCTTTTGCTCGCACCAATCCATCTCATAGCCATGACAAGCCGGGAGGAGAGAGATCTGAACTTCAGAGAGGTGGTTTCTGCTGTTGCAGTCAGAACATCTTAAACCGTTGTATTGATATCAGCCTTGGCGGTTTCTAGGCATCGAATGCAAAGCGGTGAGTTCAGAGCACTCGGCTTCGGAACGATCGGTGCGCCTTGAAGGCTATACAGGACCCTGCCGAACCCTAGGGGTACCGGCATTTCTACCATCACGGCCTATATGCCGCCGCGGTCCCAGTTGACTGGCTGCTTCTGGAAGGTCGACCACGCAGCAAGCCGCGAGGCTGACCGGCGGCTTTGGGCCGAAACACTCCTTCACTTATTGAAAACCGCCATATGCCCGCGCTGCCTTGCAGCTGCCTTCCAGTGCTTCTTGCGCACGCCGTCCGGCTCCAAGTGTTTATACTTGCCGCCAGAAAACTTCGGCCAGTCCAGCGCCATTCCCTGACTGACCATCTCCGCGCTTAGATCACGCCCATCCGGCAGAAAGCAGGTTGCGACAAGCCGGTCATAGGACATTTCCGGCTCGATCTTGGCGGTGATGATCTGGCCTTTGCACAAGCTAACCAACGCCCATTTCGCCTTGTTGCCCCAAGGATGCTCCAGCTCCGGCGCATCAATCCCCGCCAAGCGCAAGCTGGTTTTGCCGATCCGGATCGTGTCTCCATCAACCACATAGCATGGACCAACGAGCGTGGTCTCACACGGAATCGTCAGGACCTCGACCGGTATCACCTCCTCTTTTGCCACCTCAGTTTGAGGCACAGGAGGCGGCGGTGTAATCGGCTTAAACGCAGGTCGCGGAACAGGCGTCGCACTATTTTCAGATCGCGAAGTGCGTTGCCGTTTTGCAGGACGGCTGGAAAAAAATGCCCGAAAAATCAGTCTAAGCAAATGTGATACCTCATAGCTGAACAACACAACGTTGTTCGCCGGAAAATCCGTCAATTTTATGGCGATTGCCTATAGCGATCAACAGTATAGCAACGGCATTGTCGATCACAAGCTGCGCACAAGAATCTCTCTAGAACTCCGCCGAATTGGCCCAACAGAGTCTAAACATTCCTGCTATGTTCCGCCTTGTAACGGGTGATTTCTAAACATAAATATGTTTTGAATCAGAGACATACAGAGTTTTTCAAATCCGTGTACAGGAGTTCGATTCTCCTACTCGCCTCCATTTAAAATCAATCGCAGATATGATTTATGACGAACAGAGCTTCGCGTGGCTGAACACCATGTTTTTGTTCAGTTGGCAAATCTCTGTCGCAAATCAGGCAAATGGCTATCTCGACACGCCCGAAATCAGCGTTGGCGGGTGGTCAGCATGCCTCGGTCTTTGCTCTGCGCACGCTCCCGATCACCGCAATAGCCGGTCATAATCGCGCCGCCGCTGGCGGTTGCACGCCATTGGACGGTCAGGGCCACGTCAGACGCGCTTGGCTGACGCGCGCGAGTTTTGGCGCGGGCGTGAGGCCATTCCTCGCGTCTTCACTGCCTAATCGATCATCCTTGCGGCCTTGAGCGCGATATCATCGAGACCCTCGCCGCCGGTGGCAACAAACTCGCGCAGTTGCTGGCGCATGCGCGGCTCCCAGAAATCCCGGATATGCGCAGCAACGCGGGCCGCTTGATCAGTGCCCGGCTGTGTTTTGAAAAACGTAGCGATCTGGTTGACCATATGGACCATTTTCTCAGGCGACATCGGGAACCTCATGGGGAATGCGATGGGGATGGGAATAGAGATCGAAGCCGCCGCCGCGTGCAAACGCGGCAAGGGTAAGCCCTGCGCTCTCGGCTAACCGTAGCGCATGGGCCGTGGGCGCAGAGACCGCGACCAGCAGGCCGCAACCCGCGACCGCGCATTTCTGCACAAGCTCAACAGACAGGCGGCTGGTCATCACGATGCCACCCTCTGCCGGATCGATGCCCGCCCGCCAGAGAGCGCCAATGAGTTTGTCGAGCGCATTGTGCCGCCCCACGTCCTCGCGCGCCATGACCACACCGGCACCGGGCAGGATAAACCCCGCAGCATGAGTAGCGCGGGTCAGATCATGAATCGGCTGGCACGCACTCAGGGCATCGGTCGCGCGGGCAATCTCTTGCGCGGTAAACGCAGGAGAGACATGGGCCACCGACGGCACCGGGCGCACCGCCTGTTCAAGGCTGTCGATACCGCACAGCCCACAGCCCACCGGCCCGGCCATATAGCGCCGCCGCGCCGCAAGCGCCTCTTGCCGGTCTCCTCGCAACCAGAACCGGGCCTCGATCCCGTTACAATGCTCGGCGATTTCAAAGCCTTCGATGTCCTCCTGAGTGGTCACGATCCCCTCGGTTACCGCAAAGCCATAGGCGAAATCGGCGATATCCGCAGGCGTTGCCATCATCACGGCTTGTGTCGTGCCATCGAATACAAAGGCCACCGGCACCTCATCGGGCAGAGCGCGGATGACGCGACGCGCCCCCTCGCCCTGCACCGAGAGGCCCGGACGGCTTTGGGTGGGAGAAAAGCCCATCGCCGTCACTCCGCCGCAGGCAGGATGCGCCGCGCCTGTGCGGCCTGCGCGGCGTAATCCTCTTGCCAATCACTTGGCCCGTTCGACAGGCTGACCTGAACCGCTGTCACCTTGTACTCCGGACAGTTGGTGGCCCAGTCCGAGTAATCGGTGGTTATGACATTGGCCTGCGTATCCGGATGGTGAAAGGTGGTGTAGACCACGCCGGGGCTGACGCGATCTGTCAGCATGGCCCGTAGGGTGGTTTCGCCTGCGCGACTGGCCAATCGAACCCAATCGCCCTCTTTCAAACCCCGCACCTCGGCATCATGCGGATGGATTTCCAAGAGATCCTCTTCGTGCCAGACCACATTCGCGGTGCGCCGTGTCTGCGCGCCGACGTTATACTGACTGAGGATGCGCCCGGTGGTCAGCAACAGCGGGAACCGTGGGCCGGTTTTCTCATCAGTCGCCACATATTCGGTGACGATGAACCGCCCCTTGCCGCGCATGAACCCATCTACATGCATCAGCGGCGTGCCCTCGGGATGTGCTTCGTTACAGGGCCATTGAACGCTGCCCTTTTCCTCCAGCAGGGCATAGTCGACCCCAGCAAAACTTGGCGTCGTTGCGGCGATTTCCTCCATGATCCGCGCCGGGTGGCTATACGTCCACCCTGCCCCCATGGCGTTTGCAAGCATCTGGGTAATTTCCCAATCCGCATAGCCGTTGAGTGGCGGGATCACCTTGCGCACGCGGTTGATGCGGCGCTCGGCATTGGTGAAGGTGCCGTCTTTCTCCAAGAAGGTCGAACCGGGCAGGAAGACATGCGCGTAATTGGCGGTCTCGTTGAGGAAGAGGTCATGCACGATGACACAGTCCATCGCAGCCAGACCCGCCGCCACATGCTTGGTGTCGGGGTCCGATTGCAGGATATCCTCGCCTTGGCAATACAGCCCCTTGAACGTCCCATCGACGGCAGCATCGAGCATGTTGGGAATGCGCAAACCCGGCTCGGCGTCAATCTCTACGCCCCAAGCCTCTTCAAAGACTGCGCGCACTTCTGGCCCTTTGACATGGCGATAGCCGGGCAATTCATGCGGGAAAGAGCCCATGTCGCAAGAGCCCTGCACGTTGTTTTGCCCGCGCAACGGGTTCACGCCCACGCCGGGCCGCCCGATATTGCCAGTCAGCATCGCGAGGTTGGCAATGCCCATGACCGTGGTCGAACCTTGGGAATGTTCGGTTACGCCAAGACCATAGTAAATCGCCCCGTTCCCACCATGCGCGAAAAGCCGGGCCGCGGCGCGCAGTTCCGCAGGGTCGACCCCGGTCAACATCGCTGTCGCTTCTGGCGAATGGCGCGGGTTGCTGATGAATTCGGCGTAATGCTGAAATTCATCCCAATCACACCGCGCGCGGATGAAGTCCTCATCCATCAGCCCCTCGGTCACGATCACATGCGCAAGCGCGCTGACCACCGCCACATTGGTGCCGGGGCGAAGCGGCAGGTGATGCGCCGCCGAAATATGCGGTGATTTCACAAGGTCAATCCGGCGCGGGTCAATCACGATCAGCTTGGCACCAGCACGCAACCGCTTCTTAAGGCGGCTTGCAAAAACCGGGTGCCCATCGGTCGGATTTGCGCCGATCACCACCACCACATCGGTATGTTCGACAGAGTCGAAATCCTGCGTGCCGGCAGAGGTGCCAAACGTCTGGCCCAAGCCATATCCTGTAGGGGAATGACAAACGCGCGCGCAGGTGTCGGTATTGTTGTTACCAAAGACTGCGCGCGCCAGTTTCTGCACCAGATAGGTTTCTTCGTTGGTGCAGCGGCTTGAGGTAATCACGCCGATAGATTTCTTGCCATATTGTGCCTGCAAGCTGCGCAGACGGGTGGCTGCAAAGCTGAGCGCCTCGTCCCAACTGACCTCTTGCCAGGGATCAGTGATCCGCTCGCGGATCATAGGCTTTAGGATGCGGTCGTTGTGATGGGCATACCCATAGGCAAATCGCCCTTTGACGCAGGAATGCCCGCGATTGGCCTTGCCGTGTTTATAGGGCACCATACGCACCAGCGTGTCGCCGTTCATCTCGGCCTTGAACGAACAGCCAACGCCGCAATAGGCACAGGTCGTGACAACCGAGCGATCAGGCGTGCCCAGCTCGATGATGGATTTCTCCTGCAAAGTCGCCGTCGGGCAGGCCTGCACGCAGGCCCCGCAACTCACGCAGTCAGAGGCGAGGAAATCATCATCCGCATTACCCGCCGATACGCGGCTGTCAAAGCCACGGCCCTGAATGGTCAGGGCAAATGTGCCCTGCACTTCTTCGCAGGCACGCACACAGCGGTTACAAACGATGCATTTGCTGGGGTCATAGCTGAAATACGGGTTACTGTCGTCCTTTGGCAACCATTCCGGATTGGCCTCGCCACTCGTGTTCCGAGCCTCGAAATGGTTGACCATGCCGCCATCCTTGGGGGCCTCGTAGCGCACATCACGCAGACCGACCGCACCGGCCATATCCTGCAACTCGCAATCGCCATTGGCAGAGCAAGTCAGGCAATCGAGAGGGTGATCAGAGATATAGAGCTCCATCACCCCTTTGCGGATCTTGCGCACCTTTGACGATCCGGTATGCACCACCATGCCCGGCGTCACAGGCGTGGTGCAGGACGCAGGCGTGCCACGCCGCCCCTCGATTTCCACTACACAAAGGCGGCAAGAACCAAAAGCTTCAAGATTATCAGAGGCGCAGAGCTTGGGGATAGAAATCCCCGCCTCGGCCGCTGCGCGCAACACCGATGTGCCCTCGGGCACCGTTACGGCAACACCGTCGATCTCCAACGTCACCGGGGCTCCCACTTTGGCGGGCGTGCCCATGTCGCGGTCTTTGGGAATAATGAAATCTTTCATTCGGCGGCCTCCTGCTGGGTGGCGAAGTCATTCGGAAAATGCGTGAGTGCGGACATGACCGGAAAGGGTGTGAACCCGCCAAGCGCGCAAAGCGAGCCGTCTTTCATCGTCTCGCACAGATCGGTCAAAAGCGGGATCGCCGTTCCGTCGCCCGCCGCGATACGGTCGATGGTCTCTACGCCCCGCACGGCCCCAATCCGGCAAGGGGTGCATTTGCCGCAGCTTTCCACAGCGCAGAATTCCATCGCGAAGCGGGCCATTTGCAGCATGTCGGCGCTATCGTCGAACACAACCAGCCCGGCATGCCCCAAGAGGCCGCCTTTTGCGTCTAACTCTTCATAGCCAAGCGGGGCATCAAAATTGCTGACCGGGATATAGGCGCCAAGCGGCCCGCCCACCTGCACCGCCTTGACCGGACGGCCCGTCATGGTGCCGCCGCCCAAGTCATTGACCACCTCACCCAAGGTGATGCCAAAGGCGGTTTCGAATAGCCCCCCGCGCGCCACATTGCCCGCGATTTGCAGGGTCACAGTGCCACGCGACCGGCCAAGCCCGAAATCGGCATAATGCTGCGCGCCCCTCTCGAAGATCACCGGCACAGTGGCCAGGCTGATGACATTGTTCACCACCGTGGGCCGCCCCAGGAACCCTTCAAGCGCGGGCAATGGTGGCTTGGCGCGCACCACGCCGCGCTTACCTTCGAGCGAGTTCAACAGCGCGGTTTCCTCGCCACAGACATAGGCCCCGGCCCCAACGCGGATTTCGATGTCAAAGGCGTGGCCAGACCCCAGCACATCAGAACCAAGCACCCCTGCCCCGCGCGCAATCTCGACCGCACGGCACATCACCGCGATGGCATCGGGATATTCCGACCTCAGGTAGACATAGCCGCGTGTGGCCCCCACACCGATCCCCGCAATCGCCATGCCTTCGACAAGGCTGAACGGGTCTCCTTCCATGATCATCCGGTCAGCAAATGTGCCGCTGTCACCTTCGTCGGCATTGCAGACGATGTATTTCTGCGGCGCTTGCGCCTCCTGCACCGTTTTCCATTTGATCCCGGTCGGAAAGCCCGCTCCGCCGCGGCCACGCAGGCCGGATTTTGTGACTTCGGCGACGATGTCATGGGCGTCCATCGCGATAGCCCGGCGCAGACCAACCAAGCCCCCATGGGCCGCGTAATCCTCCAGATCGAGCGGGTCGATCACCCCTGTGCGGGCAAAGGTCAGCCGCGTCTGACGTTTCATCCAGTCGAGGTGTTCGACCGGGCCAAGAGCTTTGGGGCTCGTCCCATCAAGAATACCTCCAACATCGCCAACTGTCGCCGGGCCATAGCCATGGCGCACGCCGTCAATCTCGATCTCCACAAGTGGCTCTAGCCAGATCATGCCGCGCGTGCCGGTGCGAATGATTTGCGCCTCAGGCGCTGTAGCGCGCAGCGCGGCGACCACGTCTTCGGCACCAAGCGCCTTGGCGGCGCTATCCATCGGAACATAAATCTTCATGCGCCCGCCTCCGCCAAAAGGGCATCGATCCGGGCGGCATCCACCCGGCCCACCACGCGGTCATCCAGCATGGCCGCAGGTGCGCAAGCACACAGGCCAAGGCAATACACCGGCTCGACCGTGACTGCGCCATTGGCCGTAGTGCCATGCCACGCAAGCCCCAGCTTGGCCAAGGTCGCCTCGGCCAGCACAGCACCACCCACCGCCTGACAGGCCTCGGCGCGGCAGATTTTCAGCACATGCCGTCCAGCGGGGTTGGCACGGAAATCGTGGTAGAAACTGATCACACCATGCAGCTCTGCGCGGCTGATGTTCAGCGCTTCGGCGATTGGGCGATGCGCCGCCTCGGGGATATATCCAAAGGCAGCCTGCATCGCATGCAGGATCGGCAAAAGCGGACCTTCCAGATCACGATGCGCGGCTAGGATCGAGGTGATGTCGTCGGGGGCGGGTGTGGTCATGGCTGGCCTCTTTCGATTGCTGATGCCAGTCAATCAGGTTTAACCATGCCAAATCAATATCGCTATACGGTGGCTTGATAGACATTGCCTATCAAGTATCCCCACCTAACCGCCGCGCCTCGCGCAATAGGCTTTCCAGAACGGGCGTATGCGGTTCGCGCCATGGCGCAACGAGACCAACCGAATGCGCCGGTTCCGAGCCGATCAATGGGATCAAGTCCACGTTTTTCCCGCTGGCATGGAAGCGTGCGGCATCCTCGGGCAAGACTGTCATCCAGCCGCCCGCCTCGACTGTTGCCATCAGAACAACGGTGGAATTCGACTCGATCCACGCCTCGGGTGTCACCTCGACCGCCGCGAAATTGCGGTTGATGATGCGGCGGTTCTGCATGTCGGGCGTCAGCAGACAGAGCGGCTCTCCCGCCAGTTCAGCCCAGCCCACATGCTCGCGCCCGGCAAAACGTGCGCCTTTGGCACAGACCAAAAGGTAACGCTCTTCATAGAGCGGTTCCATGCTGACCCGCCCCATCGGCTCGTTGTCGAGATAGGAAATGCCCGCGTCGATCTCGAGATTATCTAGCATCGACAGGATCTCGATCGAGGTACGCGACAGGATCGTGAACCGCACCTTGGGATGCTTGGCATTGAACCTATGACAGAGCCGCGCCGCCCATGTCAGCGCAGTGGGAATGGCCGCAATCCGCAACTGGCCGGACAAGCCATGCCGCTTGGCGCGCATCTCTTCGCGCAATTGTCGGGCGTCGCCAACGATCCGGCGCGCCCAGACCAGCGTGGCTTGCCCCTCTGGCGTCAGCCCACCATAGCGTGAGCCCCGAAAAATGAGCTGCACGCCCAATTGTTCCTCAAGCTGCTTGATCCCGGCTGAGAGCGACGGTTGTGTGATCCCGATCCGAACCGCCGCACGGCCGAAATGCCCCTCTTGCGCGACCGCGATGAACATTTCCAGCTTGTCGATCATGATTGCCCCAGCGAATGAAATGCAGGAGATTCGATAGAAACCACAAATGGACGCACACCCGCAAGCCTGCTCTAGCGGCCTGTGATCCCTCCTTGCAGAAGGCCAGCCGGGGCTAAAGATGCGCATGGAAGCGCTACGGCAACGTCATCAAAGTCGCGCC
>TARA_R100000789_G_scaffold31336_1_pt1 | contig 10574 bp, 6 predicted proteins | sample TARA_R100000789 | Tara Oceans TARA_R100000789 (sample SAMEA2623403) | marine metagenome | biome: marine biome (ENVO:00000447); feature: mesopelagic zone (ENVO:00000213); material: "saline water (ENVO:00002010), including plankton (ENVO:xxxxxxxx)" | depth 450 m | reverse complement strand
TGCGGCTGCGCCGCCCCGAAAGAATCTTTCGGGGCTATCCTGATACCCACTATAACTTTCAAATCCCAAGTGAACCATTAATTGAAGATATCCGGGCTCGGCCAGCGATCTTCGAAACTGCGAACTCGCTCCTCGACTGGCGGTTTGACATTTGGCCAGCCTTGAGTTCGAATACGAACGATCCGCCCCGGGCGGAAGCCTTCCAGAATGAGCGAGACTTCGAATTGAATCTGAATGCCGCTACTCCCCAGTTGTGGCTTATCTTCCGTTTTTTCGATGGAAATGATTCTACCGTCCATGCCATCGTGATCAGGCCACCAGGTTCGCAGTGTATTTTCGGCTGCTGCCATTTTGCCCCCATTGCCGGACTTGAATTCAGCATATAACGAGTCATCCATACCGCCGAATAAGGTGGCGGTGATGGTCGCCTGTCCAAATTCGCCGTACTGGATTGTATCGACTCTTGCAGGCATCCAGCGTGTGTGGATGTGGCGAATATGACGCTGGCGTTGACGTTCGATGGCAACATTCATGGCTGCTTCATCGAGCCACAGATCAGAAATGTGAAACTGCTGATAAAGATATCGAGGATGCCAGGTCAGTGCGAGTTGGATTTCCTGTCCGTCGAACTCCTTCTTTCCCGAAGCAGGCCAAAGATCTTCTGAGATAAGATCATCCAGCCCGAGTAACTCCCGACCACGCCAGATGCGCGTAGAGGCATCGATCGTCAATTGATGTTCGCCGCCAAGTCCCTCTCCGCCATCCTCACGATCCAGACTGGCGACCAGCAGACCTTCTGAACCATTGATATTCACTTCCTTCAGTTTCCAGGCTTTTTCTTTACGCAGACACAGGCTCGGGCCATCTTCTAAAAGGATCGCATGAGTTTCCGGCGGTGCGGTTTTGTCATTTCCCTTGACGTTGGGAACTGCGGAAGTATCCGGATCGGGGGGCAGGTAAAAGAGTCCGTAGAGGACTGTGCCGATGGGGATATCACGCAAGTCGGCTGGAGCTCCATGGTAGTAGATTTCGCCATAGGGCAGCATCGCGAAGTGATGTAAGTGACCCTCCTGGAAATGACCATCGACATGTAGACGCAGACTTCCACGACGGTTGACGTGGTCGACAAAGACCAGTTCTCCCCGATAGGCCTTGGCTTCTTCAATTGTTGGAAACTTTCCAGATTCCGGTCGAAAAGGTTCATCGCCCTGCGCATTGCTGATGAAGCCAAAAGAAATGAGCAGCAGGATGTAGATCGGAAGTATTCGTCGTTTCATTGGGAACAAATTCAAATGTAGAGGACGTCTCATCACAACTCCAGTTCACTGTTGCTGTCGGCAAAGCGTTCGGTTTCCACGCCCATCTTTTGAGCCATTGTTAACAGCAGATTACTCATGTGAGCGTTCGTGTTGGCAGGGCGGCTGCATAGACGATAATGCTGGCCGGGATCATCGAGTTGGTAGCCGTCAAAGTGGCCTTGATTGAGGTCGAGATGCCGACCATGTTTGAAACCGCAGCCAGTTCCACCGGCCAGAACAAGCGGCAGGTTGGCATTGCCGTGACTATGCCCGTAAGCCATACCGCTGCCAAACAAAGACATGGTTGTGTCGAGCAAGGGGCGTCCGTTCAAATCTGGAGTATCGGCCAATCGAGACAAAAAGTAGCTGAATTGCTCGACGCTGAAAGTGTCACTTTGCGTAAGCTTCTCCATATGTCCCGCATCCCCATTATGATGGCTCAATTCGTGACGCGACTGAGAAATTCCGAGTTCCGGAATTGCCAGCCCCTGACCTTCGAGTCCACTACTGAAAGTAACGACGCGAGTGGCATCGGTTTGAAAGGCGAGCACGATTAAATCATAAACTGTCCGGAAATAATCCCCTGCCTGAGTCTGAGGAACATCTCGATCGTTACGCTGACGATCTTTGTCGGAAATTTTCGGTCGTGGCACATCGAGCCAGGCATCGGCACGTTTGGTGCGGATTTCGGTTTCGCGAACTGCAGTGAGATACTGGTTCATTCGGCCTTTATCTTCGACGCCCATCTTTCTCTCAAGAGAACGGACTTCTTCGAGGTTGGCATCGAGTACGCTTCCTTTTCGACGAAGTTCCCTCCGCTGAGAAGCCGTCCCATTCTTAGGCTCCTCAAACAGGTAAGCAAAAATCTCACTGCAACGGCTCATGCCCGGAAGACGGATGCCGTCTGCAGTCCACGCCAGCGACTCACCTTTATTGGAGATTTCCAGAGAATGGAAGCGTGTATGAGGCGAGGTGACCTCTGCCATTTGCTGATCAACCGAAATCGTATTGCGATCCGTCGGCCCAAGTTGGCCACCCGTGAGCCAGATCTTCTGGCAATTATGATGATGCCCTAATCCGCCCGGGTGATGCAGGCCACTGATGGGTGTGACGACACTGCGGTGTTTCTCCAACGGTTTGAGTGAGCGTGAAAATGTATAGTCTTTTCCCGCTGTTGTTATCTGATAGTCAAGGGTGTTGACACCATTGGGAATGTAAACAAAAGCACTACGCCGAGGAGTCTCTTCAGTTTCTGCTGCGTGCAGAGGACGCATACAGTTCAGAAGGGGAAGCGCAATAAAACTGCCGAGTCCACGCAGGACATGACGACGATCGATCAGCCAGGAATGTGTCATAGGTTACTCTTATACTGCTTATCGTTTCTGGAATAATTCGGAGGTTGCGACCGCTCGCACAATATCTTTTAATTGATACTTCTTCTGCTTCGCTTCCTTCACAATCGCTTGAATGTCCTCTCGGTCATCCACAGTCAGCACACGTCGCAAGCCATAAGTGCATAAGTGCTCGACGAAAGCGTGCAGGAACTGATCTTGATCATCAAGCAGCAGTTGTTTGAACTGTTCTGCGTCGGTGAAAGTACGACCGTCGGGCATCGTACCACTGGAGTTGACTGGCGGGTCAGCTCCAGTCCCTTTTTCGACTCGTTCGTGAGTTCGCCATTGACCGATCGCATCAAACTGATCGAATGCCAGCCCTAGCGGATCGATATTTCGATGACACGCGGCACAATTTGCGTTTTGTGCATGAGCCTCAATTTTCTGTCGGATTGTTGCCTTGGGACTTTCAGGCGGATTCGGTTCAATTGGATCGACATTTGCAGGGGGTGGAGGCGGTGTTTTTCCAAAAATCGCTTCGCTGACCCAGACGCCACGATGAACTGGTCGGTGTCGAGTACCATCAGAAGTCAGTCCGAGAATGGCACCTGTTGTCAGTAATCCACCCCGGTGATCTTCGGGGCTTAACGAAACTCGTTGAAAGCCGGAAACTTTCGGTTCCGGCAAACCGTAAAATTCGCAAAGTCTGGGATTCGCGATCGTCCAGTCCGACACGATAAAAGTATCGAGGGGAAGATTGTTTGCAAAAACTTCGCGGAAGACCTGAATCACTTCCTCGTGCATACTGGCTTCGAGCCAGACGTCGTAATCCGGATACAGCTTACTGTCAGGCGGGAACATCCCCAGGCGATGCAATTGCAACCACTGACGCGGGAAGTCGTCGATAAAGCGGTCGATTTTCGGATCGGCAAGCATTCGATCGACCTGTGAGCTCAGGCCATCCTTTGTCAGAGTCCCGTTTTGAGCAGCCTCAAACAAGGGCTGATCGGGCATTGAACTCCAGAGGAAATAGGAAAGCCGCGAAGCCAGTTCCCAGTCGGTCAGTTTTTGACGCGGTTGAATGTCGCCCTCGACGAGATAAGTAAAGTTGCGTGAAGTCAGCACACCGAGTAAAGCGACCTGATAAGCCGAACGGACACTCTCCCCAGCAGCGAGTTCAGCTTCGAAAGAACTCAGATAATGGCGGAGTTCCTCTCTGGCAACGGGGCGTCTCCAGGCTCGCTCCGCAAATTGCTGCAGATGACTTGCGACTATTTCCGGAGTGGTATTCTCGGGAGGAAAAATGCCTTCGCGAGTTGCTAGTTCAGGTTGGCTTTCGATGGGGCCTTCCCATTCAATCCAGTCCAAAAGAACAAACGAGAAAATCCCGTTCCCGTCTTCATCAAATAGTTTTGGGCCAGTGGGATTCAACAGTCTGGTTTCACTGGTATGTGTGAAGATATAACTGGAACCTCCCAGAATATTGCGATGATGCCCGCCTTTATCACGAGAGATGATATCTGAAACGACAACATTGAACTCAAGGCTGGTGGGCATCTCCAGAAAGACTTCGAACTCAATGATCTCCGGCTCATCTTCCGGAGCGAGAATATCGAATTCGACCAATCCCTCGTTTGTCCCTTCTCCTGTACGTTGCCCGATGCGAAGATGAGCCGTCTGACCGCCCGGCGGACGAATTCCGCTGACCTGCATTCTTGCACGATACAAACCACTCTGTTCAGATCCTGTTCGGCCAAACCAGTGCGGCCTTAACGCCTGCAGATCCCGACCCGGGAAAATGAGTGCGCGGAGCGGACGTTTAATGCCAAAACGATCGAGGTATTCCTGTTGCTGTTTTCCGCCTCCATAACGAATATCGGCTGCAGACATGCGAACCGTTTGAGGTTCGAGCGGCTTATCGGGAAATGCACGATTCAACACGGTCTCGGCGGCTCGATAATATCGCTCGACATGCGAAGGTGAGAGTGAAAGGAAAGAGCCGATGCGTTCGAATCCGTGCCAGAGAGGATCGGCATTTAATTCACCCGGCTTGGAGGGGTCGTAGCGGACACCTAACAAATCGTAGACGGTATTCTGGTATTCCTTTCGGCTCAGTCGATAATGTGCGACTGGAGGTCGGGCAGCCATGCGAGCCGCACGTCCTTCGCGAATACGCGTATCAAGTTGAGAAATGACAGCTGCAATTTCATCTTCAGTTGGTTGAAGTTCCTCTTCTGGAGGCATTTCCCCCGAATTGATGCGCTCAACGATTTCTCCCCACAAATGGGCATCAGCTCCGGATTTGAAGTCACGCGACAGCTGATCGATTCTCAGATCGCGTTCTTCCAATTCTGGACCGTGACACCGAACGCAGTAAGTATTGAGAAACGCCTCAAACGGTTCCGCAGCGGAAACGACGGTCGCGGAAGACAGCATTAAAAGCAGGATAAAGAAAAATCGCATCTCGATGACTCAAATCAAGCAAACTTGCCTGTGGGGTCTTCCCTCATTTAAGAGAAAAGAGCAGGCAATATTGGCGAGGTTAAAAAGGTAAGCCCATACAATACAGGAGTGGGGTCAGTGATGGCTACATCAATATATTTTCATGCGAAGGTCGCCAATTTACAACTCTCAACTGCTTTCAGAATCCATTCCTGTCAAGAAAACATGATTAGCATTGAGTCAAAACTCTCGAAAAAGAATCTTCATTCGAGATCCTTCCTGATGCTGCAGTTGAAACAAAATGAGCAGTAACTTTCGATCCGTTACCGAATGTCTCTGTTGAAAATAGAGGCTGCAGTCAGCATGATCAATATCGACAGGCTTTAAACAATCGAACGGTCATTACTCCAGTTGAGGTCACAATGAAGATCATTCATTCTTTCACGAAACTTCAATTTCAAATGGTTCTCAACCGTTCTCTCAGAGTTGGTTCTATTCCGTTCGGACTCCTTGCTCTCACTTTGCTCTCCATGAATTTTGCCACTGCTCAGGAAAGTACCGATTGGCTGACTGTTGGTGATGATCGCGGAAACATGCGGCACTCGACACTGTTGCAAATCGACAGGGAAAAAGCTCTGGGAGTATCAATTGCCTGCTGGAGGATATGCGACCCCGAGTACCTACATGATCGACGGGAAACAATACGTCGTCATCGCTGCTGGAGGAGCCGGTAAGTTACGCACGAAGGCGGGTGAGAGCTTCATGGTGTTCGCGATTCCTGGTGTTCCATCGTTCCAGTAGTCAGTTCTCAGAAAAAACCGCTCACATTTGACTCTTCATAGTCCTACTGTTTTCAGCTCTAAAGACTATTCTATCAGTCCCCCAATTCGTGACAGATGTACAAGTCACTTCTATCTCTGAAAACAAAATTCTATCGCCAATCTAGTGAAAACGCATCGAATCGACTATTGTCTTTTAACGCATTCTGACTGGATAATGATTTCAGAAGACCGAATGCATTGGAGGAGTCGGATTTGCAAAAGTTGAGGATGCCCTACTCACTGAGCCGCTATCTGCTCGGCAGTCTGACAGGACTGATCGTGATCGCTCTCCTTGCCTCATCTAATTCTGTATTTGCAGAAACCTTATTTGATACTGAAGAACTGTTTCGCACTGGGAAGTATGCTGAGTGCATAACGATTGCGGATGCAGAAATTCAAAAGGGATATCACTCTCAGGAATGGCCACTTCTGAAAATTCGCTGTGAAATGCTTCTAGGGCATTATACCGAAGCTGCGGAAACCGTTAAGAAAGCCAGAGTACCTCATGCAAACAGCATCCGACTGCTCTGGCTCGATCGTGATGTTCGACGTTTTAACGGCAACTCGGATGGAGCTAAAGAAATACTGGCAGAGATCGCCGCAAAAATTGAGCGATTGCGGTGGATGTATCGTGATCCAGACAGCTTAATCATCATCGGTAATTTCTTTTTGGAAATTGGCGTAGATGCCAAGCAGGTTCGCCTGGAAGTCTTCAAGCAGATCCAGCAGGCCCAGCCGAACTTTGTCGAGTCCTATCTAGCTGGAGCCGAGTTAGCGCTGGCTAAAAATGACTACGCGCTGGCTGCAGAAGATTTTCAGAAGGCCTTGAAACTCGATGAACATAATCCACGAATTCTGTATGGTTTGTCACGCGCCTTTGAGTCGAGTGATTCTGAACAGGCTCAGCAGTATTTGAATCGAGCTTTGGAAATCAATCCTAATCATCTCCCCAGCCTGTTGTTTGTCGCGGAGAAACATCTCCAGGCCGAACGGTATGAGGAAACAGAGCAGGTTCTGGAGAGTATTCTGAAAATCAACCCTGCTCATCCCAATGCGTGGGCGCTTCGAGCCGTATTAGCTCATCTGGAAAGTGATGTCATCAAGGAGACGTTCTATCGGGAACAGGCTCTCAAGCACTGGAGAGAGAATCCGGAAATTGATTCTCTCATCGGACAGCATCTTTCCCAGAAGTATCGTTTCGCAGAAGGAGCAGCAGCGCAAAGGCGAGCATTGAAATTCGATGCGGAATACCTGCCTGCAAAAATTCAACTCTCGAATGACCTGCTCCGATTAGGCGATGTGGAGGCAGGCTGGAAACTCGCTGAGGAAGTTTTTGAGCAGGATAATTACAACGTCGTCGCCTATAACCTTGCCACGTTGCAGGATCACATGGAAAAGTTCCGCACCCTGCAGGGTGATGGTTTCATTGTGAGGATGGATGCTCGGGAAGCAGAAATTTACGGAGACCGAGTTCTGGAATTATTGAATGAAGCCAGGCAGGTATTGTGCAGCAAATTCAATGTTGAATTGAAAGAAACCATCGCAGTCGAGATCTTTCCCCGACAGCAGGACTTTGCGATCCGGACCTTTGGATTGCCTGGCGGAGCAGGCTTTCTGGGAGTCTGCTTTGGCAATGTGATTACAATGAATTCCCCAGCCTCACAGGGAAATAGTCCTTCCAACTGGGAAGCGGTTTTGTGGCACGAGTTCTGTCACGTGGTCACGTTGTCAAAAACAAAAAACAGAATGCCACGCTGGCTCAGTGAAGGGATTTCCGTCTATGAAGAACGACAGCGAAATCCTGCCTGGGGGCAATCAATTACGCCCGCATATCGTGAAATGATTCTTGGAGAAGATCTCACGCCTGTGAGCGATCTCAGTGGAGCTTTTCTGCGTCCACCAAGTGGTCAACATTTGATGTTCGCCTATTACGAATCTTCTGTGGTCGTCGAGTACATTGTCGAAACATTTGGTATGAATGTGCTGGTGGCGATCCTCGACGATCTGGCCAAAGGACTTCCCATTAATTATGCAATCACTCGCCACATGGGACCTGTTGAGCAGGTTGATGAACGGTTTGCAGAATACATTCGAAGTCGAGCCACTGACTTCGGAGCGACCGCAGACTTCAGCCGAGACGAATTGCCGAAGCAGGCGGATTCGAATGGCTGGAAAACATGGTTAGAAGATCATCCCGACAATTACTGGGGCCTGCAACAATACGCGCTCGCATTAATCCGAGAAAAAAATTGGGAGGAGGCCCGCACGCCCGTCAATCGGTTGCTCGAACTGGTTCCCGATTACACGGGAGAGGGAAGTCCACTATTGCTGGAAGCCCGAATCTCCCGTGAACTTGGCGAAACTGAACGCGAAGTTGCGGTGTTGAATCAATTGGCAGAAACGAACTCTGATGCAGTCGATGTCTATCGGCAGTTGGCGGAACATTACACGAAGCAGGAAGATTGGCCAGCAGTGATTGCCAACGCGAATCGAATCCTGTCCGTTAACCCGCTCCAGCCGGAGCCTTATCGCATTCTGGCTGAAGCGGGGGAGCGTTCCGGCGATATCGAAGCCGCGATCCACGGGTTGAAAACACTGACCTTGATGGATCCCTTCGATCCGGCGGATGTGCACTATCGAACCGCACGACTTTATGAAAAACAGGGCCAACTCGAAGAGGCCAGTAAACACGTTCTCTATGCTCTTTCAGAAGCTCCCCGCTATCGTGAGGCTCACGAATTACTTCTGTTAGTGATCGAACAAATGAGTGCGAAATCGCTGAAAAAACAGGAGGCAGCAGAATGAAAACCCTACGAAATCCTGCTCGCGGTTTGCTTGTTCTATTCACGGTGTCCGTGCTGGCAACAGGGTTGTTTGCGCAACCAGACTTCTTTAATCAGAGGGGGTCAAGTAATCCTTTCGGTGGCAGAAGAAATTACTCTCGGGGTCAGGTCACTGCAACCGGAGTCAAAAACGATTGGGAAATTGACAAGCGATTTGAGCATGATGCTTTCCGTTTTGCCCGAGTCCGATATACCTCGTGGGGCTATCGAGATAAATGGCTCACCGATTATCCGGAAAGCGATTTGAATTTCCCGCATCGGCTACGCGAACTGACATCGATTGAAGTTCACCCTGAAACGGTCATCGTCGATTTGACGGATGAAAACCTGGGTGACTACCCGTTTCTGTATCTCGTCGAACCGGGGCAGATGTCATTGTCGGATGAGGAGGTAACAGGTTTGCGTCGGTATCTGCTCAATGGTGGATTTCTGATGGTTGACGATTTCTGGGGCGAAGATGAATGGTATGGCTTCTATGAAAACATCAAACGGGTCTTTCCAGATCGGGAACCCGAAGAATTGCCCCTTGAACATGATATTTTTCACCTCGTTTACGATCTGGCTGAAAAGCCGCAAATCGTAAGTATCGGAGCATGGCGGTCTGGAAGAATGACCGAACGATACGATGCCCGAGAACCACATTATCGAGGACTATTTGATGATCAGGGAAGAATGATGGCAATCATCTGTCACAACACAGACCTCGGCGATGGCTGGGAAGAAGAGGGAGTTGATCCCACCTACTTCAAAGATTACTCCGAACGATTCGCCTATCCCCTGGGAATCAACATCGTGACTTATGCGTTAACACACTAATCTTAACCCGAAACGTCAGCGAGGGGACGGCTTCCAATTCACAATCCGGTTAAACTCTCTTACTTATTCGTGGATGCAAATTCGCGTAATAAATTATCATCGAGGGGAAACGTTTGTTGAGTTTCAACTTCTTTCAATATGGTTTACATGGAAATGATGCAGCGGATTATGAATTCCATACTGTCCCCTCGCTGACGCGTCGGGTTATGATTGAACTGAAGTATTGCAAACCTTCAGTTAGTAAAGTCGATACTTATATCCATCAGAGAAAGCTTTTGCCTGTGAGTATTCACACTGAAGAATATGCCGCCGAGAAGCGTGCGGTAGAACAAATCCGAGAAGGCCGGGAGCGGATCCTTCGTGAACTTTCCAAAGCTGTGATTGGGCAGAAGGAGGTGATTGAACAACTTCTGCTCTGTCTGTTTGCAGGGGGGCATTGTCTGATCACCGGAGCACCGGGACTGGCTAAAACTCTGCTGGTCAATTCGATTGCACAGATTTTTGATCTCGAATTCCGCCGCATTCAATTCACACCAGATTTGATGCCCGCCGATATCACCGGGACAGAAATTCTCGAAGAATCGGACGATGGTAAACGGAAGTTGCAGTTTGCCAGAGGGCCCATTTTTGCTAATGTGATTCTCGCCGATGAGATCAATCGAACACCCCCCAAAACACAGGCGGCTCTTCTCGAAGCGATGCAGGAACATCAGGTGACCGCAGCCGGGGTTCGGTATCAGTTGGAAGAACCATTTTTTGTTCTGGCGACGCAAAACCCAATCGAAATGGAAGGGACTTATCCGCTTCCCGAAGCTCAGCTCGATCGGTTCATGTTCAATATCTGGATTGACTATCTTCCTGAAGATGATGAAGTCGCCGTGGTGAATCAAACGACATCCCGCCGCAATGAACCGATTGAAGCACTGTTCACAGGGGAAGATGTCCTTCAGTTTCACAATGTTGTTCGTAGTGTTCCCATCGCCGAGGATCTGGTTCGCTATGCTGTTCGTCTGGCAGATG
>TARA_R100000789_G_scaffold92614_1_pt1 | contig 10605 bp, 13 predicted proteins | sample TARA_R100000789 | Tara Oceans TARA_R100000789 (sample SAMEA2623403) | marine metagenome | biome: marine biome (ENVO:00000447); feature: mesopelagic zone (ENVO:00000213); material: "saline water (ENVO:00002010), including plankton (ENVO:xxxxxxxx)" | depth 450 m | reverse complement strand
CCGATCTGTGCGGCAAATATCTTTGATTGCCTCTGGAAAATTGGCAATTCTGCTCTCTGGCATATCGATGGTATCAAGCGTTGGTGCGGCCTTTACGTCGAATGCATCAACCGCGAAGGTACGGTGCCAAGTATCCAGAACCGGCTTCATCTCTTCGGGTGTGGCACTTTGATCCTCAAAGCCCCAAGCATAGAATTTTCTACGTCTCTCGGTCATAGCTGTCCCCTTAAGGATTTTTTGACATATAATTCGTCAATTAATGCTGTACTGAATTTACTATTTACCTTAATGTATTGACTTACAACTAAGTTATTCTTAGTCTTTGGCTGAGTTTTTGTTACCTTAGGTTGCGTCGATGGATCCTAAATTTCCACCACTAAATGCACTGCGTACTTTCGTCATGGCAGCGCAAACAGGAAGTTTTGTCAGCGCTGCTAATGAGCTGAGTGTGACGCCCGCAGCGGTGAGTCGTTCGATTAAATCGCTTGAGGATTATTTGGGGTGCAGCCTTTTTCGCCGGATGCACCGACAGATATCCTTAACCCGCGAAGGACGGATTTACGCTGATAGTCTAGCCGACGTCTTTGATAAAATTAGTTTGGCCACACATAATCTTGTCGGAAAAAATGCCGATCGACCCCTTGTTATATGCGCCTACCCCAGCTTCATCGTTAGCTGGCTAGTCCCCCGCTGGTCACGGTATTTGCAATCTCATCCAGACGCGCAACTTCGGATTGTCACCACTCTTAGTCATGAGATTCATTTCGAACAGAAGGGCATCGACCTTGCAATACTTTCAGATAGTTTAGAGGATCAAAGATATATTTCGTCGCGGTTGTTTGAGACGAATTTGGTTCCGGTATGTCGGCCGGATTATCTCCCGCCTAATACGTTGATCAGCGATGTTGCCGATTGGCAAAATGCACTTTTACATTGCGAAACCCGGCCCAAAGATTGGGAAAGATGGTCAAATGCAAATGGCATTCATGTTGATACAAAGCGTGGTCAATGGTTTGAAAACGCGTCGATGATGTACGAAGCAGCCATGAGCGGGCTTGGAATAGCTATCGGAATCGAAGCCCTTCTGGACCGTGAATTCTCGTCAAACCGCCTTGCCCATGCATTCAGTGATAACAAAGCAATCGTTTGCCCCTTTTCGGTAATCCGACCGAAAGCGACTGAAACCCATCCGTTATTCCCTACCTTCATGTCTTGGCTACAACAGGAGATTTAGAGTGCCCTACCTGTTGTAGGCGGTCAAAATCCGGGGAGCTTCCTGTTAACTACTGGCCTGAATTGTCTCGCCAGCAATCAAACCAATAGCCATGCAGCTCAGATTGGTATTTCCGCTCAGGATTGTTGGCATGATCGACGCATCCACGACACGCAGGTTTTCTACGCCGCGTACCCGCAGGGCGCTATCAACCACAGAGCTATCATCGTTACCCATGCGACATGTGCCAACGGGGTGATAGACGGTTTCCGCGGTTTTTCTGATCCAGCGACGCACCACCTCGGGATCGGTGCTTAATGCATCTTTATCAATCGCCTTATCTAGATATGTCCGCATGGCTCCACTTTCGACGACATCCACCATACGGGTAACGCCATCAGCCAGCATATCAAGATCCTTCGAATGGGACAAAAACCGCGGATCGATAAACGGAGCATCATTCGGATCGGCGGAGGCTAGCCTGATTTCGCCAACACTTTGTGGGTTGAGCTGGCAAACACGCAAAGCAAAACCGTTCTTTGGATGTTGTTCTCCTTTCGGCGGCCACTTTAACGCCAAGACAAGATGAGTTTGAAATTCAGCTTGGTCAGGACGATCGGTCCCCCAAAAGGCACCCGCCTCAATCCCTTGTGTCGCAGCACTTCCCGTACCTTTGAGAAGATATTGCGCGCCGGCTAGGGCGCTGTGGCAAAGGCCCTCGTAGGGTCGAAAATATTTGGTATAAGTGTCAACGCCCTGCGTCGCCCAACGTATTGAACAATCCAGATGGTCACGCAGGTTCTGACCAACCTCAGGAGCATCAATGATGGGGGTTATCCCCGTTTCGCGCAAATGCGTCGAAGGCCCAATTCCGGACAACATCAAAAGCTGCGGTGTGCCAATTGACCCCGCGCTTAAGATTACTTCGCTATCGGCACGGAGCAGTACTTCATCAGAGCCTTTTTTAACTACAACACCACAAGCTGCACCATTCTCTAGGTGGACCCGCCGTACTGGCAATCCGGACAGAACGGTCAAGTTGCTCCGACCACTCGCTTTCTTAAGGAACATTGACGCGCCATGGCGTTTGCCATACGCGATGTTCACATCAAAGTAACCAGCACCCGCCTGATTTTCGCCGTTGAACCCTTCATCGTTTTGCCCAATGCCCGCTTGCTCACAAGCCTCAATATAGGCCTCGGACAAGGTATGGCCGGTCAATCGCCGCGATAGCTTTATTGGCCCATCCTGTCCGCGCCCGTTACGGCTCACTAGGGGTAGAGCGCTACAATCTTCGATTTCACGCAAAACCCGATACATGTTTTCGGGCCCCCACTCAGGAGAGGAAACAGCCGCCCATTTTTCGTAATCGCTACGGGCACCCTTGATAGCAACCATAGAATTGATGGAAGACGATCCTCCGATCACCTTGCCACGCGGTATATAAATTTTGCGTGCCTCAAGCTCAGGCTGGGCCGTGGTCGAGAATTTCCAGTTATAGGCCGCGCCATTATAGAGCAGTCGTACCCCGGCAGGCATCCTGATGAGCAAGGATTTATCACTCTTTCCCGCTTCGATCAGCGCCACACGTGCTGTCGCATCTCGACTTAGGCGTTCCGCCAAAGCGCATCCGGAAGAGCCCGCGCCGACGATTATATAATCGTAAATTGCACTTTCTTTCATTCGTTGTCTCCTAGTTAATGATCCAAAGAACAATTCCAGGCATCGTAAAACACGCCGCGACGGTCACCAGTTGCATCAAAACGAAAGCCGGCGCTGCGGCGTAAATTGTTCGCAAACTAATGGACGGCGGTGCCACTGACTTCAGGAAAAATATGTTATATCCGAATGGTGGCGTCAGATACGCGGTTTCCAAAACCAGAATGACGAGGGCACCGATCCAAACCAGATTAACATCAAGCGCAGTCAGTACGGGCAAAAACACCGGCATGACCAAAAACAGAATACCGATAGGGTCGACGAAAAATCCCAATACAAAGATTGTGGCAAGCATAACCCCAATCACGACCCCCGGTGAAACTCCCAAGCTATCTATCAAGGCACGCACAACCTCATCACCACCAATACCTGAATAAACAGAGACCAGAAGCAATGAATTGAGGGCAATCCACAACACCATTGTCGTTTGCTTGGCGGCCTCGACCGCCGCTTCAAAAATACGCTTCAGATCGATGGTGCCCAAAATCAATGCGATGATCATACTTGCTGCGGCCCCGATCGCAGCCGCTTCTGTCGGTGTGGCAATGCCTGCGAACAAGGATCCCAAAACTGCAAAAACGACCAAAACGGATGGCACAGTCCGCAAATAGATACGCACACGTTCTTTTGGTTCGATATGTCCCATCATACTGTCATCAGCCGCAGGGCACAGATTTTTATCCAACCAGCAGCGAACGACTATATAGGCAACGAGAAAGAATACCATCACGGCACCGGTCGATAAGCCTACCGCAAACATTTTACCCACTGAAACGCCTGATAACCCGCTAAAGACGATTGCAAGAATGCTTGGAGGAAAAAGCTGGCCAAGTGCCCCACCAGCCATAATGACACCCAACGCGATTTTCTCATCATAGTTCCGGCTTAACATCGCAGGCAAAGCTATCTTGGTTGAAGTAATCACACCAACCGCGCTGACGCCTGACATGCAGCCGATTCCAGCGCAGACGAAAATTGTCCCGATTGCCAACCCGCCTCGGACTTTGCCGATTATCAAATACATTGCGCTATAAAGGTCGTCGGCAATACCACTTCGAACAAGTATCGATGCCATGAACATAAAGAACGGCAATGAAACCAAAGAGGTATTCTGCATCCCCGAGTAAACTTGACTGCCCAGAATAAAGATCGAAGCAGGACCCCAGACAAAATAGCCGAAAGCCAGTGAGACAATGCCAACTCCAAAGGCAATTGGCACGCTGAAAAACAACACGATGATTATCGATAGGAAAAGCAGAACGGTAAGGAGCGCAGGGTCCATAATTGGTTTTTTCTTTTTAGTTAATAAGAGTTATTTTTGTGGCAGAGAGGGATCGTTACCCTGTGTGGTTCGGATAAACGACGCTAACGCCTGCAAGAACATCGTTCCGACCGCCACGATCAAGAGAAACGACAAAGGCCATACAGGTGGATCCCAGGGCGTATTCGAAGTCTCCAACATCAAAACGGAGTCAGTGGCACGCTTCCAAATAACTTTAAGAAAGATAGCCGAGTATATGCAGATAACCAGACTAACAGTTCCGGCAAGGATCAAATTCATCCGGCGCGATAAACGGCTGTTGATAAAGTCGATGGCAACATGTCCACCCGTGCGCAGGTTGTCAGCCGCACATAGTAGAAAAATGGAGCCGAACAAGATCTGCACAAGTTCTCCCGTCCATATCGTAGGTTGGGACAGTACATAACGCGCAAAAACTTCGTAACATGCGGCTATCATCCCCGCGATCAGCGCAAGTGCCGCCAAATACGACAGGTATTTTGATGTTCCATCCACTAATGAAAGTAATTTCTGCACGCTCCCGCCTCCCTTTTTTTTATTGTTGGGAACGGGCATTACTGCCCGGGCCCTTTTTCTTAGTTCAGACAATAATATTCAGGCTTCAGGGCGCTTCGACAGCGTAGCCAAGCTTGGTCAAAAAATCCATGCGCGACTGCTGGATCACACGAAAGTCCTCTGAGTTGGGCGAATACTGTTCGCGAACGACTTCATAACGGGCTTTCTCGAATTTTTCGATATCGCCCTCTGGCCACGTAAGAAACTCAACTCCCGCTTCCTCCAGCTTCTTCACAATCTCGCCCTCTTCAAGACGTGACTGCACAAAGAAATCATCGCTTGCGGCCCGCAAAGAGTTGTCCACAATCTCTTTCAGGTCGTCAGGCAATGCGTTCCATGAATCCAGGTTCACAATCCAATCCGAAGCCCCGCCCACCGTGAATTTTGGGTTAATGACATATTTGGTAACTTCATGCCAACCAAAGCCGTAATGAACTGGTGTGGATACAAATTCGAACGCATCAATCGTTCCGCGTTGCATGCCGGTATAGATGTCTTCAGATGCCATGCTAACCGGAGAAGCGCCAAATTTGGAAAGGGATTCAGCGGTCAAACCTGCAGTGCGAATTTTGAGACCTTTAAAATCTTCAAGAGACTCAATCTTCTTGTTGGACCAGATGTTTTCGCCAAGCAGTGTCGAAACGCCTAGGTAGTAAAAGTTGTTCCGCTCACCAACTGGCCGAAGCAATTCTTTACCGCCGCCGGAATAGAACCATTCTAAGGCTTGCTGATCATAGAGACCTGCGGGCCATTCGTTAATCCCCTGCAAGGCAGGTTCCTTACCAGCGTAATACATTAAGAAAGTGCTGCCGAGATCTAGCGCACCAGCGCGCACAGCCTCTGTTACTTCTGGCGAAGCAACCACTTGCCCTGCTGGAAAGACCTGGATTTTCATACGCCCAGCAGAGGCTTTCTCGACCCGATTGGCGAAGTTTACGACGAGCGAGTTGTATTCTGACATCCCCGTGCTCGCGTAAGTCTGCATGCGCCATTCAACATCGGCTGCTGACGCCTGTAAGGGGCCAAAAGTCAACGCAGCTGCAAAGGCTGACAGCGCTAATGATTTCAACTTGGTTTTCATTTTTCTCTCCCTGTTTGATTTTAGTCTTATTTTGATATGACGCACAACGCGTCAGATCCTATCCTCCGATCGTTTGTTGAGTGACAAATTTTGTTGCCAAAAACTGGGCGACGGCCTCCGCTCCGCCTTCTGTACCCACTCCGGAATCTCCGATCCCACCAAAGGGAACCTCGGGCAAAGCCAATCCTAGATGATTGATGCTCACCATACCGGCCGCAATCCCCTTGCCCAGCTTTGCAACTGTCGCGGCACTTCCGGCGAAAGCATACGATGCTAGCCCGAATTCAAGACGGTTTGCTTCCTCCAGCGCTTCATCCAGAGTGTTGAATGGATTGATCAAAGCAACTGGACCAAACGGTTCTTCATTCATAATACGCGCAGCAATCGGGACATTTGTGAGAACTGTTGGTGCATAGAAGAACCCTTTGTTGGCGATACGATTTCCACCTGTGCAAAGCTTGGCGCCTAGTGACACTGCCTCATCCACCAACTCGGAAACTGAATCGACCCGCTTGCGATTGATAAGCGGCCCCATTTCTGTTGCGGGATCAAGCCCATCGCCAACGACCAACTCTGCGCATTGTTTGACAAACTTTTCAACAAAACGATCGAAGACCTTCTGTTGAACCAGGAAGCGCGTAGGCGACGTGCAGACCTGTCCGCCGTTCCGGAACTTTTGAAGCACCATAAATTTCACAGCAGCCTCGATATCGGCATCTTCAGCAACAATAACGGGTGCGTGGCCTCCGAGCTCCAGCGTCATGCGTTTCATATGGCTTGCAGCCATAGCCCCAATTTGCCGCCCGACCTGTGTCGATCCTGTAAAGCTGATTTTACGGATCACACGATGCGGTATCAGATGGCCAGAAATCATTGGTGGATCGCCATAAACCAAATTGATTGTATTCCCCGGCACGCCTGCGTCAACAAAGGCACGCACAAGTTCAGCAGGTGAGCCGGGCGTATCTTCCGGCCCCTTCAGCACAAAGGAACAACCCGCCGCCAAACCCGCTGCCAGCTTGCGCACACATTGATTGATGGGAAAATTCCACGGCGCAAATGCCGCTACTGGCCCGACTGGCTCGCGTAACGTGAGCTGAAGCACTTCGGCATTGCGCGCAGGAATAACTAACCCGTATGTCCGGCGCGCCTCTTCAGCGCTCCATTCTATGAATTCGGCACCGGCTAGAACTTCGGCCTTGGCCTGCGCCAATGGTTTCCCTTGCTCTAGCGTTAATATCCCGGCGATCATGTCAGCGCGTTCACGCAGAATAATCGCGGCATTTCGCAATATATTCGAGCGGGTATAAGCTGACATAGCCCCCCACTCCTCAAACCCAAGCTGCGCGGATTCCAGAGCGGCATCCAAATCACTTTTAGTTGCGACAGCTACTTTACCTATCATTTGTTCGGTAGCGGGATTCAAAACATCCATGGCCAAACCTTCGCCGCCCGGACCCCACTTGCCGCCAATAAAAAGCTGAACGTCTGAATAGCTCATATTTTACAAATTTCCAATTGAGGTTGCTTCAACAACAGTTTGTTTTTCTCAAGCATATTTTGCACTCCAACTTAGACCATCTGATCGAATGGTAGGTCTATAGGACTGGTCTAAAAGGTGTTCTCCCATACAACTTCCAATCAGCTCGGCGATTACAGCATCAGTCTCAAATGGCCCTCGTCCGATCTTCGCCACTCATAAATTTTAAATGGTTATCTGGTGGTTTTAAAAATGTCGGACTCAGACTAACTGATGACTTCATATCACAGCGAAAAGCTGACTAAGTTTGCAGGCTCTCACTACTTCTTGCAGCTGACAAATGAGTAAATATTAACCCTTGAGCAACTTTATGTTACCTATGCTGCTCGCTGACGATCTGGTTCGACCCCGAGATGCGCTGGGATGCCGTGCCGACAGGCAGGCGTGGCCGCCAGCAGACCTATAGCGATGCAGCGATCCAAACGTGCCTTACGATGAAGGTCCTGTTCGGCATGGCCCTTCGACAGACGACTGGGTTCGTGGAGAGCCTGTTGCGGCTGGTCGGTCTCGACTGGTCGGTGCCCGACTTCAGCACCCTCTCTCGCCGTCAGAAGACGCTGGCTGTAAACATCCCGTATCGCGGGTCCAAGGGGCCTGTGCACCTGCTGATCGATAGCACCGGGATCAAGGTCGAAGGCGAAGGGGAATGGAACGCTCGCAAACACGGCGGCCCGAAACGCCGGATATGCGCAAGATCCACCTCGGCATCGACGAAGAAACGTTGGAGATCCGGGCCGTGGAGATCACCGGGAGCCATATCGGCGATGCACCGGTGCTGCCTGATCTGCTCAGCCAGATTCCGGAGGACCAAGAGATTGGCAGCGTTACGGCAGACGGCGCGTACGACACGCGCAAATGCCACAACGCCATCGCCGATCGCGGTGCTCATGCCATCATTAGCCGCGCAACATCGTTCAGCCATGTCTGACTGGCATCGGAGAGGTCTGTGCCTTTGGGCATGAACTGGCGCAGGAGACCGTTGGTGTTCTCGTTCGATCCGCGCTGCCAGGGAGCGTGCGGGTCGCAGAACCAGATATCGATCTTGAGGCGGCGGGCCAGCTCAGGGTGGCAAGCCATTTCGGATCCACGGTCATAGGTCAAGCTTTTGCGCAGGGCAGATCGCCGCATAGATGGTTTCATGGCTCACACGGGCAGAAGGGTCATCGGGCTTCATAAGCCGCAGTCTGTGCGCAATCTGCTCTGGAGACCAGCGGCGATACACGAGGTGATCGTGAACGAACTGATAGGCCGCGCCGCCCTCGACCAGCTTTCGCGGGCGTCGGCATCGCGTGCGGCGGACATCATAGACAAGCCGCGCCGCGTGCGGGCAATAGGTGCCGTCCTCTTGTCGCCCACGTGCCAGTTCGCGGCAGATCGTGCTCGCAGGTCGCTGCAAAAGCTGCCCGATTGACCGCTGGCTCACGCCCCGATTATTCTCGGCGAATATCACGCCACGTTCCTCGCTGCTGAGGTGCTTGCTTCGTCTGTCCATCGCAACATCCTATGCCCAACGGGCTCTGGGTGTTGCATTTGAAACTTGAGCCTAAGCTGTCCGGCGACTTTGCCTCGATGGAGATTGATATCTCTTACGCCATAGAGAGCACTCAATCCCAGCATGAAACTTCAAGAATATCTTTCATCTATCATGATGTTCCCGCATCGCGATCTGCCAAAAACCAGCAGTATATCGAGTCGGTTGCCGCCCCAATCCTGCCGCTACTTCGTTCGTTAACGACAGCTATGCGCGAATGTCAGTATGAAAATTATATTTTGGCATCATCTGCACATTGGATGAAAGACCCGGAGCCTAAACCTTGCTCCTTCGATCTCGACGACGAGATCCCTTGACGAGACCCCCTTACTACCCATCCATCGCTTGTAATGTCTAGCAAATGATCACCCAAGGATACGCCTCCAAAAGCTTCGCTTAATTTGGGTCTCCGATTTTTCCCTTTGATCGGTCAGAAGCGCGTTCAACCGAACCCGCTCACTCTCAGCTCCGTCCAGGCGAGCGCGCAAATCCTCGATCTGATCGACGAGCTGGCCGCGCTCCCTGTCGCGCTCGGCGGTCATGGCGTCGATCCGCTCTCTAAGCATCTTAACTTCGACGCCCAAGGCGCTGTTTTCATGCGTTTCCTCTGGGGTTTCCGATTGGTTTTCACGACCGTTCGGAAACGGGTTCGTAGACATCCACCTGGAAAGCTCTGATGGATCAATCTGCCAGCGCCCCTTGTCGTCTTTCTCCGCAGAGATACCCCCAGAATTAAGAGCTTTTGATAGCGTTCCCTTTGAACGCTTCGCGGTCTTTGCCGCCTGTCCAAGTGTCAGTTTCATGGTGTTTCCGCCTGTATTTCACGGGGGTTTCCCCTTGGTTTTCTTACCGTTCAGGATACACACATCGGAAACACCCGCCAATAGGCGGCTTGTATGTCTCTTGAAAAACCCATCACGATAGGTTAAATACAGTTATGGTCACCATATACCGAGCGCATGGTCTGCGCGTCATCATCTTCACAGACGATCATGAGCCGGCCCATGTGCATGTGTTCGGTGATGGGCAAGTCAAGATCAATCTGATCGGGCCTGACGGGACTCCAGCTCTTGTTTGGGCCCAGGGCATGAAGGGGAACGATGTGCGCCGGGCCGTGCAGATCGTCCAGGACCAGCAAGAGGCGTTTCTTGCCAGATGGAGGGAAATCCATGGCTGAACTGACAGATTCTGAAATCAATGCCGCCATTGAGCGTGGCCACATCGCGCAGCAGACCGAACCGCGCGCGGATGCGGTGCGCTATGACAAGCGGAACAGCCGTATCATCGTCGATCTGACCAACGGTTGCACCTTCGCCTTTCCACCCCGTGTGGCGCAGGGATTGGAGACTGCAACGGATGAAGACCTCGCCGCAGTTGAAATCCTCGGTGCTGGTTACGGCCTGCATTGGGAAGCCCTCGATGTGGACCTGTCCATCCCCGGCTTGTTGGCGGGACTGTTCGGAACCAAGGCCTATATGGCTCGGCGGGCAGGGCAGACCAAATCGCCTGCGAAAGCCGCCGCCGCCCGTGAAAATGGCCGCAAGGGTGGCAGGCCGCGCAAGCAGGCATGATGTAGGAGAGTACCGTAAAGTGTGGGGCAATCATGCAGCCATTTTGGTTTCTGACGAAGGTTTCAACGCCGGATGCCATTGCTCGAACTTGGCGC